>Ga0070708_100003632_pt1 | contig 12097 bp, 14 predicted proteins | sample KBSK5503metaG_FD_65469 | JGI IMG/M metagenome (GOLD analysis project Ga0070708, IMG submission 65469) | Corn, switchgrass and miscanthus rhizosphere microbial communities from Kellogg Biological Station, Michigan, USA - KBS K5-50-3 metaG | ecosystem: Host-associated > Plants > Roots >...
ACCCCGCCAAAGCAACGAAAATGGGTAAAGCCCACCAGCGCATAACGGTGGCCTAAGCAGCGGCCCGAATCGTATCTACTCTCAGGGGCCATGTGTATTGGACACAGACGCCTTTACGATGCCTTTGTTTTTCAGAAAGATGTCCATTCGGTTCAGCCAGGCACCTTAATGTTTAAGCCTAGCTCCGACCTGGTCAGCCCACGAACCCTCGAGCGGCTGAAACAAGAACCGCAGACTCAGCAAGTAATCCACTTTTTCCAGGAGGCTGATTATGGGCTCCGACCTGGAAATGAAAGCATCGACCGCTTCGAGCGAACCTGGTGGCGGCCGTTCATCACCAGATAGAAGTGCGATGGGAACATCAGGTTTACAAGCCCTCATGTGGTTCGCGGTCGCATCGCCATTATTCATTTGGGGCAGGTGCTGGTCGAAAAGCACCAGGTCGACTGGATTCGATGCGAAAACTTGAACAGCATCTCTCCCGCTTGTTGCGGTCAAAACCTTATACCCGTTTTCTTCAAGGAGCATCGGCCAACCTTCCCGCGCACTCGATGTGTCATCCACGCAGAGGATTAACGGTTTCTGCCTCATCATCGCTGCCCCCTAATCTTCGGCCCGAGTGCCAGTACATTTTCAAGGAGTGACGCTTTCCCGAAGTGGCGTGCGATTTTTGACTTGTGCCAATCGGGACTCCGATTCTCCTCGATGATGGGCTAGAGGCGGCGTTGAACGAAATTGTATTCGGCCTTTTAGACCGCCTCCGGCTTCTGGTCTCAAGTCGCATGACCTTTCGTCAATGCAACTGCGGGGGCTTGATAAATTCAATCCGGAACATGGTGTATTTCTCACACTGGAGACCCGAGCTTCTACAATATTCACGAGTTTTTGCTGATAAGAAAAGAGTTGCACAGTCGAATCTTCGCGTCATCCGCGCATTGGAGAATTCCATCTGTTTGACTCGGGTCTGATCCTTCGCAAAGACAACAACTTACCTCGCGGTGACTCGATTTCTTGTTGCGCTAACGTACCGTACATGCAAGAAAATTAAGGGGAAACAAAAAATGCGGGCACACCACTAGCGCAAAGGCGCCGAGTTACCGCGACATGCCCATGGAACGAGCGGAGTTGGCGAGGCGCCCCTCCAACACAGCCCAGAAGGTATTTCTGCCATTGACGTTTGACGCCCAGTGTAGCGCTGATCATGTACGGCGCGTTCGGTGACACGTTCGCGTAGCAGCAAGCCCGTCCGATAGGAGTATCGGCGCTCGCTTCAAAGTCTAAGCCTCTGGCCGCGCTGTAAGTCCGGCTTTCTCTCCATTCCGCATTTTGGCGGCGAAATCTCAAGCTGCCAGATCGATTCTTGTAATTGAAGGCGGTTCATGCTTTTCTTGCAGTTTTCCTTCCTTGCTGATCTTTGCAAGTTCTTGATTTAGTTCCGCTCCCACCAGCATGGCAAATCCGGTCCAGTACAACCAGACCATCAGGGCGACGGCGGCTCCCAGCGTTCCATAGGTTTTGTTGAAGTTCCCGAAATGGCGAAAGTAAATACCCAGCAGATAGGACAAACCGATCCAGCAACTCACCGCAACCACTGCGCCAGGCAGGGTTGCCCGGAAGCGCTGCTTGAGGTTAGGGGCGAGGAAGTAAAGAGCCTCGATCGCAAGGATCGTGAACGCCGCGGCGACGGTCCAGTGAATGTACGGCCAGAGCAGCACGAAGAGTTCCGAGAGGTGAACTCGGCCGGCGAGCCAGCCTCCGAATCTGGGGCCCACAACCATTACCGAAAGTGCCACCAACATCAGAGTTCCAGTCAGAAAAGCCAGGCCCACAGCCAAAACCCGCGTTTTCCAGAACGGCCGGTCATCTCTGACATCGTATGCAATGTTTAGCGCCTCGATGGTGGCGGCAAAGCCACCAGACGCCGCCCAAAGCGTTCCCAGAATTCCCAGAGACAGGAATGTTCCTTTGTTAGGGGAAACTACGTCAGCCAAGACTCTCCGGACCAGTCCCATGGCGTCAGCTGGCAGAAAGCGTGCTAGTAAGGCTAAGGCTTGGTTGAACAGATCAGGCACGGGCAAATAGGCAACCACCGCAGACGAGAAAATCAGAGCTGGGAACAGGGACAGGACAAAGTAATAGGCTAGCGCAGCGGCCATCTGAAGAGTATGGTTACGAACCACGTCACCATACGTGCCTATCAGCGCGACCTTTATGCCTGCCATGCCTGCCGGCGTCACGGTCCCTTAGATGCCAGGAGGGTCTGTCAAGTTTGTTCGCAGTCCAAAGCATCGAACTAAGGCTTGTCGCGATTCTGCCCAGTTCTTGGCATGGGAACAACCGCCAGGTAAAGACCGGTGAACGCGCTCCACCGTTCGGCGCCGTCGGGAGATCGATCGAATGGCCGTTGCTGCTCGATACGACGATCCGCTCGGGTTTGTCGGCTGGGAAGTGCCGTGCCAAGACAATCTGCCCAAGGTTTCCTCAGATCATCAATCAGCAGGGCACATCTAAGAGTAGAGTGGAGGTACCATGCGCAAGCGCATAATCACTCCAGTTTCACAGAAAGCATCCGTTTCCAGTCAAGCATGGCTCGACATGGAGAGTGCCGCGGTGGTCGAAGTCACATCGGAAGATACGGCCTATCCGATCGAGTCTGCGCTGCTATCAGGAGAGAAACAGGGCTGGCGGGCGGCGAAGCCGGGAACTCAGACCATCCGGCTCATCTTTGACGAGCCGCACAATCTCAGACGCATCTGGCTGGTTTTCGACGAGACCGAAACCAGGCGCACGCAAGAGTTCCTTCTGCGATGGTCTGCGGATACTGGACATTCTTTCCGAGAAATCGTGCGTCAGCAGTGGAATTTTAGTCCGCCCGAGACCGTACGCGAGGTGGAGGACTATGCTGTTGAACTCTCAGACGTTCGAGTACTCGAATTGATCATTGTGCCTGACAAGAGTGGCAGCGAGGCTTGCGCGTCGCTCGAAAGTTTGCGTTTGGCTTGATAGATCCGATCGGGTACGCCGCGTATGCATTGTCATTCGCGAACTCCCTTCAGCTTCCAAATGCAGAAAGCATACCTCTGGCCCGTAAAACAGCGTGCAGAAAGACCGAAGAGTTGTCGGGGCGAGGTTAGTACAAGGCGGAAACAGGCCGGCAAAGAACTATCGATTCGCGGCTACAATAACTTGCTTTGTCAACATGTCGGCGGCTTCGGCAAGCGTCAAATCGTCGCGCACCCTGCGGAAGTCGCTACGATACTCTTTCTCCTGCACCGCAATTGTTTTGAAGAAGAGCGCCCTGCCCTTCACATCCACTTCCATGACCGTAAGCTCCCATTGGTTCTCCGACACCTCGGTCTGTTCAACGTTGAACTGGCCACCCTTCTCCAGATGCCCTAGTAACCCACCTGCGAACTTCACATCCGCGATGAGCCGGCCTCGAATGCGCGCGAGTCTTTGCTGGGTTCCATGTACCCACATCTCCCCTTCCATAGCGTGGTAAACACGAGCTTCGCGTGAAGATGGTTGGAAAGTGGGATTGGGCTTGTAGCTCAGTTTGATTAGATCCCCCTCTCGGCCGGCGTAACTAAAGATAAAAGCATCGGGGATCGTCTTGAAAAATGACTTGCATTGCTCCGCGTCTTTTCTCTTCGATTGTTCGAGTCGTTGTTGTTCCTCGGGGTTCCTCACCAGGTCTTCAATTCTCTCCTTCTCTTTCTGCTGCTCGTGGGCATTTAGCGGGTGTCCGTCAACTCCGACTTCTCGGTCGAGCGAGCCCTGTCCTGTCTGAACGACTTCTTTTGCCTTCTTCTTGCCTTGTTCCTCTCTGTCCAGGTGGTACATCCAGCGAGGGTGATTTGCATCCTGCAATTTGAGTTCGTTTGCAACCACTGCCCGTGCCAAGTCGTTGGCCGACATCGCTCGGTCAACAGAGGCGGATCGAGAAAAGGCCGCAACTGCGAGCAGAAGAGCAAGCAAGCCAGTAAGGGCGCATCTCCCGAGAAAACGCAATGACATTCCTTCCCTTCCATCCCTCATCTCTGATCGAACGTTCCTGCGGTTCGATGAAGGATGCGTCCCTGGGGTTGCAGCGCGCGTAGGAGCGGCACGTTCAGCCCTTTCGTTCACGAGTGATTCCCGTCTTCCGAGAGATCCAGCACAATGATTCGGGCACCTTGTTGCGAGGTGACCGCTCCTCGCAATTTGATATCGGCTTCACTCTGCACAACTCTGCCTTCGCACTCAAAGACCGCTAGGTCAGCTAGGTTCTCAATCGATATCCTCAGCATCACGTCCTTCGACCCGGGTCCACCTGCCCTGAGAGCACGAGCCGTGCCATCAAACTTGAGCCTGCATTTTGTACTGAGTAAGCGGCTGAGCACTGGAAGCACTGGAAGTTTTGGGAGATGACCGAGAAAATCTGCGCTACAGCAAATGCCGTATCTCTCGAATGAGCTGAAGGGCACTCACCTGAGAAGTGGAAGGAAGAAGCGAGCGAGTCTCAAGTAATTCATTTACCGCGACTGCGACAAAACCGCTCACACGCGCGAGGGGTCTCATCTGTCAACTCACTGAAACAGTAGTGCTATTGGTGCTGGCAGAGTCGCACGCAGACGCGGCTTGCGCAATGCGTGCCGGCACGGACCAGTTCCGGGCGGGCTGGTTGACAAAGCGTCAAATTGTCCGGCAGGCGACGTGCATGGTAGCTGACGGGCGACTTAGCCTAAGTGAGAGGCAAGAATATGACCTATATAATGACCAAGCCTTGCCCAATCTGCAAGCGGCAACTAATCAAGCAAGGACCAACGGATACCGTGCCCTGCGCCTGCGGTAAACATGTTTGGCAGGGATAGCACCGTGAGCGCATCACCTTGCGTCGGTTCTTTGCTCCGGGATTTGGCGGAGTTGCCACCGGGTCGTCTGTGCCGCTCGGCGGCCAGTTCTACCCAGAGCGGTTCTCCCAGATCACGGAAGACGCGATCCTTACGGGAAGACGCGCTCTCGCAGCCACGCTTTTCTACAATCGGAACGCTTCTGGCGTGAAGTCTCGTGGGCCAGCCTTTACTGGTTGGAACTCACTTGCTCCAGCCTGTTCTCAAACCGCGATCATACTCCGAGGCAAGCCTGGGTAAGCGCCGGCACCTCAGGTGGCATTGCGGGCGGCGATTAGTTCCCGGATGAACTTCAGGTTCCGGTGCATGTCGGCCTCCACCGACGTGGGGCAGTCGGTCTCGAGCTGGGTCCAGCCCTCAAAACCCACGTCGGCCAGCGCGTCGATTACCGCCATGAAGTTGATTTTCCCTTCACCCAGGTAGTGAGGGTTGTCCTTCAGGTGGACCTCGCCAATGCGCGCGCCACCCAGCCAGCGGATCTCCTCCACCACGTCGAATCCGCCCTTGGTCGAGTTGCCCACGTCATAGTAGGTGAGGACGGCGGGGGACTTGGTCCGATCCATGATCCGCACGTTGTCCCGGGCAGAAATCGTGTCCTCAAGGCCGAGGATGACGCCGGCCTTCTCGGCAGCGGGGGCGACCTCCTTGAGGGCGTCGCCAACCTTGTCCATCTCCGCCACGGTCTCCAGCGCGCCCTTGCCAAAGAAAGGAAGCAGCACCACCCGCACGCCCATGGCCCTCGCAACAGGGATCGAGTCGGACACCCAGCGCTGGCCGAGAGGATCCGACTTCAGGTAGTTCCGATGCAGGATATCGAGGCACAGTGATTCGACCTTCAGGCCCACCCGATTCGACTCGTCTAGGAACGCCTTCTGCAGGCCCGGATCCGAAAGGGGCAGCCTGTCTGTCCCCTTGCCGATACTAACCTGCACGCCGTCGAAACCTAGCTTCTTGGCCAGTGCGATGGACTCAATCTTGCCTTCCTGTCCCAAGTTCCAGTCGGTGACCCCAACCTTGAACTTAACCCCAGCCCGTGCGGCGAACGCGGGGAAATCTGAGGTCGCCAGGGCCGCGGAGGCGCTGATGCCGATGCCGATGAAGTCACGCCGAGTGAGCATTCGCATGTTCTGGTCCTCCCGCCAGGGTTTGGGGCGATCCTACGCGGGTTGACGCCTGCGACGCAAGACGCCAACCGTCAGCACATATACGCTGCATTTTCGCTGAGTCGCAGGGCATACCGGCTGGCAAAGATGATTGGCGATCACGAAGGGCCACACGTAGTCCAGGCTTGGTTTAGGCTCAATCCGGAACTCAAAGATGGTGTGCCGGCACGATTGCTGCGCGACGAGGATGTTGAGGGCGTCGGCCCCGAACTTCTTGGCGCCGCGCGTGCGTTCTTGGCCGGAGGATAGTTATTCTTGAAAATCCCCGGCCTTATTTATCGATTGGGACGGAAGCCCGATCCCTGGGCTATGCCGGACTGGGCATCGGCAGGATCTGACGGAGCCTTCGGCTACCGCTTTGACGATCCCGACACGACCTACCGCGTTCTCTATGCTTCTTCGCAAAGGCTAGGCTGCTTCCTCGAAACCCGTGCCCGCTTCCGCGTCGACCCCAAACTGCTGACGGAATTGGCAGAGATCGCCGGCGAGGATGACTTCTGGCTTCCTGGCGAAGTGTGGTTGGAATGGGCAGGCAAGAGGCTGATGAGAGCCGCCACGGCGAGCGGAGATTACGCTGATATTTGCAGCCAGGGAATGGATCAGCAGACTGAGAAAACTGCTGGCGATACATTTGGAAAAGTTTGGGTTGGACGACTTCGACGGGTCGGTTTTGCAGCAGACAGCCCCGCGGATCTTGACGCAGTTCGTATCACGCATCGTTTTCTACGACGACTCTTCGGGAATATGCTACCGCTCTAAATATGCACACGACATTGAGAACTGGGCCCTTTTCGAGCCCTTTCACATAGACCTAAAGGGTCTCCAGACCATTCAACCCGAGGATCCGGATTTGCAACAGGCGTTGAAATTCAAAGAATAGTTTGACCGGTGCGGAACAGAACGATCTTGGCGACAACTTCTACAAACCGCGCACCCAATCATTCGAGTGGCCTGAACTCAACGGCACAATCAAAATAAATCGCAGGAACTCGCAGGAGTTCCAGAGGAGTGCAACAAGGAATATGATCGACGCCTGATAACTCGCTGCGGCGTCTTCAATTCGCCGTATTAAAAATGCCGGGTAACGCGCGTGAGTCAGAGGCTGAAATCTTGATCCATTTGTGATCCACGAAGCCGTTCCAACCCTTACCGAAACCGCTTTTGGTAGCCCATCCGTCTTGCGTAGTTTCAGTAACTTACGATCGGGCATCGTGCTTCCACGGCCGGTCCGTTGGCGGCTCCTGATCGGAATCCATCATATCTGGAGCCGCTGCCGGTAGCGCCTAAGGGGAAGCTGAAGCACGGTGTCACGCAGTCAGCTGCGCTCATCCCCGCACCTGCACGAACCCTGAGAGAGGGGGGCCGCCACAAAGCGCCCTCCCGCATCGACAACGCCCGCCACGTCGTACTGATCATGGTGTCGCACCCAGTCGCCCAGGTTGTAGCGAGGACCGGTTTCATTGCGGCCCTTCGGCGTGAGGTCGAGATACATATATGTGGTGTCCAACATTTCGTCTCCCCGCCCGTACGTGGAATAGGTGTGAAAGACCTCGCCGGTCTCGTCCTTAAAGAACACGCTGATGCCAGACAGTTCCTCGCTCAGGAATCTGCGAGATGCGTAGTTGTAATAGACCTCTCCCGTTGCGACTTCTTCCTTTGTGAACGACACGTGATAGTCGTAATTGAACTCGCTGCCGTACGACGAGAGCCAGCGGAAGCGCCAGCCCATGCGCATTCTGAAGGCCTCGATCTCTGGGAACGGTGCTCGCGATATGGTCACAAACGACACATCGTGATGCTCCAGGTGTACCAGAGCGCCCTCCACGTGGTCGGAGCGGAAAGAGCAGCCCACACAGCCCTCCTTCCAACCGGGACCGAGCATGAAATGGGATACGACCAGCTGACTCCGGTCCTCAAAGAGATCAGCAAGAGTCTGCTGTCCATTGGGACCATCGAAAATATAGCTTTTCTCGACCTTGACCCAGGGCAACTCGCCGCGCTGTCGATCAATCTCGTCGCGTTGACGGGTCAGCTGTTTTTCCTTGATCAATAATTCTCTGCGAGCTGATAGCCATTCAGCTCGCGAGACGACTCTCGGGCGCTCGATCAGGCTCATGATCATGACGGATTGTCTCCTCGGATTCAGGTTGTTGCGTTTTTCCTCCCCTGGCAATACCAGCGAAACCTCGCGCCACGAACGCGCTTATCGCTCCAGTCGAAGTTGCGCCAGCGACCGCCAGGGCCATGGATGAGAGACATGCGGGACACATCGATCTTCACCTGTTGTGTCTATTTATCTGGTCTACTGCTGGTTAGTGGCTTGACGGGTCGCACTTCAACCCCTCCGAGGCGGACTGACGGGATCTTCGAGGCCAACTGGATGGCCTCAGTGAGATCCTGAGCCTCGATTAGAATGAAGCCGCCGATTTGCTCGTTGGTCTCAGCAAAAGGCCCATCGGTGACTGACACTTTGCCGTTTCGAAGCCGCACAGTTGTCGCCGCGTGAACGGATTCCAGCGCCTGCGCCGCTACAAAGTGGCCGCCCTTCCGCAGGGCGTCGTCATAGGCCAGACTTTCGTCATCCAGGGCTTGCGACTCGCTCTCGGACATTGCGTTCAGCTTTTTCTCGTCATAGAAAACCATGCACAGGTATTTCATTGCTCCCTCCGGAACAGTGCCTACTGCTCGGTACGTAAGATAGTCGTTCGGGAGAGCCCAAAATGGACAATCGATCTTGAAATCTAGCCCGCGCACTCTTCGACCACAGTTCAGGAAAGCGACGGCACGGTCGGCGAGCCCCCATGGTCGGCAACTTCCATGATTTTGTCGCCGCCCTCGTCGCTCCGCCCCGTCTTTGACCGCACCCCGGGGCAGGGTTAAACTTCGCTGGACTGCCGCTCATTTCGATCCGACAATTATGCGACGCTTCGCGACCTTTCCCAGGCCTGTCTTGCTGGCACTGGCGATTCTCTTCGGCGCTGCCACCACGGCGTACAGCATCGTCTGGATGGTCCACGTTCACTACGTCGTTGACTTAGGGACCGACCTCCGGTGGTTGGCCAGCCACGAGGCAGAAGTGCACGACGTGGAAAGCGAGAGCTCGGCACGGCAAGTGGGGCTTCGTTCGGGCGACCGGATCACGGCTGTGAACGGCGAAAAACTCGACAATCCTTCGCCGTTCTACGGATACCCGTTCTATCAGGCCGTTATGCTCGGGCATAAGGGAGACATTGTTCAGCTTTCGGTCCGCAGGCCGGGTGAGAAGGGCGAAGTTACCCTAAAGCCGACACTGATTGCCAGCTCCCCTTCCGGGCTCAGGGGCTTGGCCTTGCGGGCCATGAGTTTCTACCCTCTGTTTTTCCTCGTCGTGGGAATGCTTGTGTTGGGTCTGAGGCTCGAAGACCACAATGCCTGGCTGCTGGCTCTGTTGTTTGCAGGCTTTATCTGTGGCGCTCCCCTGTTTGAAGGTTCGATCAGCCCTCATTTTCGAGGTTTGGCGGCCGGGTACAAAACGACGTTTGGGAGCTTGGTCCCGGGCATCTTCTGCTTTTTCTTTCTGACATTTCCCACTCCGTCGCCGATTGACCGTCGCCTGCCGCGCCTCAAGGTCGTCCTCCTCTCCGTGACCGTGGCCTATTCCATCTGCCTGGGCCTGGCTTGTCTGCTAGCGGGAGGGCTCTCCCCTGACTACTCCCTGTTCGGTTGGGTCAGCAGGAAACCGCTCGCTTGGCCACTTATGCTCTATACGCTTGGCTTGTATGGTTTAGGCTTTGTATCCCTGGTGTGGAATGGCGTCCGACCCGTCACGGCGGAGGCTCGCCGCAAGACCCGCTTCCTCGTCTGGGGCATGCTGGCCGGATTTGGTCCCCTCTTTGTGATCTTCACCGCGTCCTTCCTGACTAACTTCCCGATTTGGGATGTTCCTTTCTGGATGTTGGCGCTCGGAGTGATTTCACTTTCGTTAATGCCCCTGTCATTTGCTTACGCGGTCGTGAAGCACAAGGTGCTTGAAATCCCGGTGCTTTTGAAACGCAGCGCTCGCTACGTCCTGGTGCAGCGTGGATACTTAGTTCTCCTGTTCGTGGCCGCGGCCACGACCATCGCGCTCTTCACGCACACGATTTCACAATTCTTCCCGGAAGGAACCAATATCGGTATGGCCGTGAGCGCCGTGTTTGGGATTGTGCTGGTGTGGGCGTCGGCTCCCATGGTGAAACGGGGAACCGAGCGGATTGACCGAGCCTTTTTCCGCAGTGCATACGACGCCCGCCTGATCCTGAGGGACTTGGCGGAAAAAACACGCGCGGTCGCGGACCGCCATGACCTGGCGAAGTTGTTGGAGATTCAGATAGAAGAAGCACTGCATCCGAAATCGCTTGCTTGTTACCTGGACGCCGGAGAGGGGAATCTGGTCGCGGAATGCGGACAGGTGCCCCGGCCGCAATTCCCTTTCCGCATCGGCGCAGTCTTTATTCCTCGAACCTTGGACACAATCCCAGCCTCGCTGCCGCTGCTCGCGGAGATCGCGCAACGCGGAAAAGCCTGGGACGTCCCGCAAGGTCCCGAAGCGGCCAGCGATCTGGGGCCTTTTGCGCCGGAATGCCTGGTTCCAATTCTCGGACGCAATAGCAGATTGTTCGGCTTGCTGGTGCTTGGCCAGCGGCTTTCGGAAGAGTCCTACTCGAGCGAGGACAAGAACTTGCTCGAATCGGTAGCGAGCCAGGCAGGCATCACTTTGGAAAACATCGATCTCGCAGAGAAGATGGCTGAGCGAATGGAAGCCGAACGCCGTGCTGCCATGGAGATCGACATTGCCCGCCGCGTGCAAGCAAGGCTGTTCCCGCAAAACCTCCCGCCACTTGAAACCCTCGAGTATGTCGGCGGTTGCGTTCAGGCACGACAAGTCGGTGGCGATTATTATGACTTTCTGGACATGGCACCAGGGGTGGTGGGGATTGTTCTGGCGGATATCTCCGGAAAAGGAATATCCGGCGCGTTGCTCATGGCCAACCTGCAGGCAAACCTTCGCAGCCAATACGCAGTTGCGCTGGACGATCTACCGCGACTTCTGCAATCCGTGAATCGTCTTTTCTACGAAAACACTGCGGACGAATCCTACGCCACTATGTTCTTTGGCGTGTATGACGACTCCTGCCGGAGTCTTCGGTTCGCCAACTGTGGCCATATCGCCCCCCTGATCTTGCGTAGCGACGGGTCCATACGACGCCTGACGAGCACAACGACCGTGGTGGGATTGTTTCGAAAGTGGGAAAGCCCCATCAAGGAAGAAAAGCTACACCCGGGGGATCTCTTGGTCATTTGCACAGACGGAGTGACCGAGGCACCGAATCGACAGGCTGAGGAGTATGGCGAAGTGCGCCTCGCCGAGCTCATCCGAGAAAATAGGGACTCGCCTGTAAATGAACTCCTGGCCGCTGTTCAGGCAAGCGTACAGGAATTCAGCGGGGCCACCCAAGCAGACGACATCACGGTGATCGTCGCGCGTTGCCATTAAGCTCCAACCGGGAGAAGCATGCTTTTTCCCACTGGAATGCTGGTTCTAGCTTTCGGGTGTGCAGAGTTCGGAAGGACACACGTCCCGGTCGACGCATGCTGTCACGGTTCCGCTGCGCACCACTGTATTTGTTATCAGTGATTGCGCCTGCCGCCCAAACCAGCACAGAGCTGGAAGGACGTTGAAGTGCAGAATCAAGATCACTCAATTCCGGGTTGTCGCTAGCCGGAAGTAATGGCACGATCCGGATCTCCCGGATTCATTTTCGGTTAGCCCGTCAACCGCCCCGAACAGCCACCGCGTCCTATTGAAGTTCCGCGTAGACGCTTTGACGAATCCGGCGGCATTGGTGTTGGGCCAGTCGGGATGCTGCGTTTTGAGGTCGGCGGTGACTTGTTTCCCGGCGGCGTCGGGCGATATTCCTTGGCGCTTGAGGCGAGTGCTCGCGTACGGATTTCCGAAATCAGGTTCAGTTCCGCGGCCACGAGCGAGCCATCGCCGGGAGCGCTATGATCGGGCAAGACATG
>Ga0070708_100003633_pt1 | contig 12096 bp, 6 predicted proteins | sample KBSK5503metaG_FD_65469 | JGI IMG/M metagenome (GOLD analysis project Ga0070708, IMG submission 65469) | Corn, switchgrass and miscanthus rhizosphere microbial communities from Kellogg Biological Station, Michigan, USA - KBS K5-50-3 metaG | ecosystem: Host-associated > Plants > Roots >...
CCGCGCGAGATCCTCCGGGCGTGAGAGGAGATCGTTGACCGCGGTGGCGATGCCGGCCGGGTCGCCGGGATCGCAGACGGCCCCGACGTCGTACTGGTCGACGAGCCGGCGCGTCTCGGGGAAGTCGCTCGCCAGGACCGGCACGCCCGCGTGCAGATACTCGAAGAACTTGTTCGGCAGCGTCCAGTAGTAGGAAAGGTGGCTCGCCTGGAACAGGCACATACCGAGATCGCCCTGTCCGACCGTGGCAACCACCGATTCGGGGGGCACCCACTCGACGAAGCGGACCCGGTCGGCGACGCCGTGATCGACCGCGAGCTTCTCCAGGCCGCGGCGGTAGTCGGGGTCGCCGGGCCCGATCGCGGCGAACACGGCATCGCGGATCATCGGCATCGCGACGATCACCTGCTCGAGTCCGCGGAACGTCTGGATCCCGCCGACGTAGACGAGCCGCGGTGCCGGGAGGTCGGAGAGCACGCCGTGCGCGGGCGGCGCCGAGCGGGCCGCGAGCGACGGGATATTGCGCACGACGACGACCTCGGGGATCCCGTATCTCTTTTCCATGTGCCGCGCGATCGAGTCGTTGACCGTGATCACCCCGTCGCAACGTCGGGAGAAGTAGCGGTCCGCCTTCTCGAGGATCCACGTCTTGCGACGTCGGGCGTCGGGCCGGTTGCGGTGCGGCCACAGCTCGTGGGCGTCGTAGATCACCGGCGCCCGGTGGATCGCGCGTCCGCGGAAGCCGGCGAGGATCGAGTTGAGGTCGTGGCAGTGGTAGGCGACGGGCTTGAGCGCGGCCGCCTGCTCACCCGCGACGCGGCCGTACTTCCGTCCCTGCAAGAACCGGTGCGCCGGCCACAAGAGGTTGCGGATCGCGCGCCGCGTATTGTCCACCGCCGCGACCCCCGCCGGTCGTTTCGAGTAGGTCACCGGCTCGGTCGAGGTACGGATCCCCTCGCTCGACGTCGCGGGAGCCGTGCGCCGTGTGCGGCGCAGCGCCCGTCGTCCGAGCCCGGCCACGCGCGCGTAGAGCCCGACGATCCTCCCCAAGAAGCGAACGAAGGACGAGACCGCCGTGGGCAGCGTGACCCGCACGATGCGGATCTGACCTTCCGTCGACTCCCCCACCTCGTCCGGCTTGTTCGTGACCGCGAACACGACGACGTCGAAGCCTTCCTCGATCAACGTGTTCGCTTCGCGCCTCACCCGCGCGTCGTGCTGGAACGTGTTGCGGACGAACATGCAGACTGTCGGCCGGTCGCTCACCGGGTCGCCCCTCGGCGTGCTCCCCACGTCAGAACCGCGTCGGCGATCCGTTCCCCCGCTTTGCCGTCCCACAGCGGCGGCCGGGTTCCTACGCGCGGAGGTGCGTCGAGCGCCTCCTCGGCGGCGCGCGCGATCGACTCCGGGTCCGAGCCGATGAGCCGGTTGGTTCCCATGGAGATCGTGATGGGCCGCTCGGTGTTCGCGCGGAGGGTCAGACAAGGCACGCCGAGGATCGTCGTCTCCTCCTGGATGCCTCCCGAGTCGGTCAGCACGAGCTTGGCGTCCGCCATGAGCGCGAGGAAGTCCACGTACCCGATCGGCTCGGTGCAGGTCACCGAACCGCGCGTGGCCGGCCCGCCGCTCAGATCGACGAGCGAATCGAGCGCGTGCTCGCGCATGACCTTCACGGTCCGGGGATGCGCGGGGAAGATCACCGGCACGCGCGCGGCCACGTTGCCCAACGCTTCGAGGATCCCTTTGAGCGTTTCCGGGTCGTCCACGTTGGACGGCCGGTGAAGCGTGACGAGCGCGTACTCGCCGGGCGATACACCGAGCGTCTGGAGCGCCTTCGACTCCCTGGCCCGGTCGAGGTGCCGTTCGAGCGAGTCGATCATCGGGTTGCCCACGAAGTGCACGCGCTCGACGGCGACGCCCTCGCGGCGCAGGTTCTCCTCGGCCTCGGGCGAGGTGGTGAACAAGATCTCGGAGATCTGATCGGTGAGGACGCGGTTGATCTCCTCCGGCATCGTGCGATCGAACGATCGCAGCCCTGCCTCGACGTGCGCGACCGGGATCCACAACTTCGCCGCGACGATCGCGGCCGCCAGCGTCGAGTTCACGTCCCCGACCACCATGACGAGATCGGGGTGCCTTTCGACGAGTACCGGCTCGATGCGCTCCATGACCCGGGCGGTTTGCTCGGCGTGCGAGCCGGACCCGACCTCCAGGTGCACGTCGGGCTCGGGCAATCCCAGGTCGTCGAAGAAGGCGGCGGACATGGACGCGTCGTAGTGCTGCCCGGTATGGACGAGCACGTTTTCGACACCGCGTTCTTCGAGCGCGCGCAGCACCGGCGCAACCTTCATGAAGTTGGGCCGGGCACCGGCGACGTGGAGCACACGCATGAGCCGGAGGCCTCCTCGCACGCCCGCGAACCTGTGAGCGTGCCACTCGTGGTCCGCCCGGTTACAGTGGGGGCGGCCGGAAGCATTTTACCGTCCCCACGCACGCCGGCCCTGACGCATAGATGATCGAACGCACCCTCGAGAAGCTCGAGTCCTGGTCCTGGGACGCCGCCGTCCTCGGCCTGGGCTACGTCGGCCTGCCGCTGGTGGTCACGATGGCGCGAGCCGGCATCACGGTTACCGGCTTCGACGTCGACCCCGTCGTGATCGACAACCTCGCGGCCGGCCGTTCGCACGTGGACGACGTCACGTCCGAAGAGCTCGCCGAGGTCGCGGCGAGGACGACCTTCACGACCGATCCCAAGGCGCTCGCCGCGCCCGACGTGCTCTTCATCTGCGTGCCCACGCCGCTCGCCGTGGGTAAGCAGCCGGACATCTCCTTCATCACGGGAGCTGCGGAAACGATCACTCGCGAGCTTCGTGCCGGGCACGTGATCGTCCTCGAGTCCACGACCTACCCGGGGACGACCGAGAGCACGGTCCTGCCCATCCTCGAAGGTTCGGGACTCGCGCTCGACCGCGACTTCCTCCTCGCCTACTCGCCCGAACGCGTCGACCCCGGCAACGCGTCATTCCGCACCTCGAACATCCTGCGCGTCGTCGGCGGGGCGTCCGAGGCGAGCGGCAAGGCGGCCGAGCTCGTCTACCTCCGGTTCGTCGAGAAGGTGCACTCGGTCCCCAACGCGCGGACGGCCGAGATGGCGAAGCTGCTCGAGAACACGTTCCGCTGGGTCAACATCGCGCTCGTCAACGAGCTGTCGTTCGTCGCGCGCGCGATCGGCGTCAACATCTGGGACGTGATCGAGGCCGCGGCGACGAAGCCGTTCGGGTACATGCCCTTCTACCCCGGGCCCGGCGTGGGCGGACATTGCATCCCGCTCGATCCGTTCTACCTCCAGTGGGCGGCGCGCGTGACCGGCGAAGGCACGCGCTTCATCGAGCTCGCCGAGTGGGTCAACTCTCGTATGCCGCAGGTGGTCGTTTCGCGCGTGCAGGAGGCGTTGAACGAATCCGGCAAGCCGCTCCGGGGCTCGACGATCTTGGTCCTCGGCGTTGCGTTCAAACCGAACGTTCGGGACCACCGCGAGTCGCCGGCGCTCGAGGTGATGCGCGGCCTCATCGCGGGCGGCGCAGACGTGCGGTACGCCGATCCTCACGTGCCGTCGGTGCACGAACACGGCGTCGAGCTCGAGGCCGTGCCCTTGACCGACGAGATCATGTCAAAGGCCGACTGCGTGCTCATCCTCACCGATCACGACGCCGTGGACTACGCCGCGGTCGCGACCAGCGCGACACTCGTCATCGACACGCGGAACGCGCTCGGCCGCCGGGGATTGACCACCAAGAACGTGCGCTCGCTCTGAATGGTCGCCCCGAAGCGCGTCTGCATCTTCGTCGCGAACAACTGCACCGTGGACTCGCGGATCCTGCGGCAGGCCGAGACGTTCGCCCGCGCCGGCCACGAAACGATCATCGTTGCGGTGCTCGTCGGCGATGTCGAGGCTTTGGAGAAGCGAGGCGGCTTCGAGATCAGGCGGGTCAACGCGAAGCACTCCTGGAGCGAAGGTTATCCGCGGGCCAGCAAGGTCCTTTCACCCGTTCGAGCACGCATCGCGAAGCGCAACGGGGATAACCCCGCCCCGCAACCGGTTCTCCCCCGAAGAAACGGTCCCAGGATCCCTGCCCGCCAGTGGCTGCGATGGATCCGTACCGGCAAGGAACCGGCCCCGCGCTCGTGGCCCGCGGCCGAGTCGTCGACGATGGATCGCGCGGCGTTCGCCGCTTCGATGCCGCTGCAGAAAGCCGGCAGGGTCGCCCGCGCTCAACGGCGCCGCTGGGGCCGCCGTGTCGGCCGCTTCGGCCGCCGCCGCATCCTGCGTCCCACCCGTTACCGGCAGATCGAGCGTCGAATGGCCCGAGCGGCGATCGAGTTCAGAGCGGATCTCTACTGGGCGAACGACGTGCAGACGCTGCGCCCGGCCGCCGCCGCGGCGCGCGCAACGGGCGGACGCGTCGTGTACGACGCGCATGAGGTGGTGTGGGACGTCCCCACGGTCTCGTGGTTCCGGCAGCGAGTGTGGGCGCTCATCGAACGCACGCAGATCCCGAAGATGGACCGCGTTTACACCGTCTGCGATCCGATCGCGGACCTCATGGCGTCGCGGTATCGCATTTCGCGCCCGACCGTGATCATCAACGCGCCGCGGCTGGAGAGCACGTCCGCCGCTCCCGCCCACGAGGACTCGCCGCTGAACGCCTACCGGAAGCCCGGCGAGAGGATCGTGTTGTTCCACGGCTACCTCGCGCCGTGGCGCGGGATCGAGCAACTGATCGCGGCAACCGCGCTCCTTCCGCAGGAGTACCGGCTCGTGATTCTCGGACACGGAGTGTTCCGAGCGACGCTCGAAGAGCTCGCGCACCGGTCGCGTCTGGATGATCGCGTGACGTTCATCGCGTCCGTCCCTCCTGCAGAGCTTCCCTCATGGGTCATCGGGGCCGACGTGGGAACCATCCCGATCCAGAACCGCGGACGCAGCTTCCAGTACACGACGCCGAACAAACTCTTCGAGTGCCTCCACGTCGGACTTCCGATCGTCGTCAACGATCTCCCGGAGATCCGGAAAGTCGTGAACGAAGTCGACTTCGGGATCGTGACCGACTGCTCGGACCCGGCCGCGATCGCGAAAGCCATCGAAGACCTCCTCTCCGATCCCGATCGATACCAACAGATGCGCCTTCGCGCGCGAGCAGCCGCCCCCCGCTACAGCTGGGAGCGGGGCGAGGAAGCCATCCTCTCGGCGCTCGAAAAGTAGGAAATCCGCAGAAAACCGCGTTGCTCGTGTGGGTCGTGTTAAGCGTTGTTAGGAAGAGAGATTCATTGACGCTTTGTGTCTCCTCTCCTTGCTCAAGAAGCCTCCGCCTCCCTCCGAGGTCAACCACAGAGGCGATTTCGCCCTCGATCAGCCGGGTGGAGGTTGTCGATCGTGCGTCGTTCATTTGCTGTTGCGCTTTGCGTCGCGCTGGCATCGCTCGCGTTCGTCGGGCCCGCCGACGCCGCGGTGACGCCGCTCCCATCCGACGCGACGCTCGTCGTGCCCGGTCACGGATGGGGACATGGTCGCGGCCTCGGCCAGTACGGCGCGAAGGGGATGGCGGCGCGCGGCGTTGCCTACGCACAGATCCTCACCCACTACTACTCCGGTGTGTCGTTCGGCGCGCGTTCGACGAGCGAGGACATGCGCGTGCTCGTCGAGGAGTCGCCCGACGTCGTCGTGACGTCGGACGCCCCGTTCAAGATCGCGCTGTCGAGCGGCACGGCCGTCGCAACGAGCGACAGCACCTACCGCTTCTTCCGCGCCCGATACAACGGCAGCTCGTACGTGATCGAGAAATCGGGCTCGCATAAGGGCCCGTGGAAGCTCGTCAAATCGAGCGGTTACTACGTCGTGTTCTCGCGCGGCTCCAAGTTCTTGCAACTCGTGCTCGACAACTCGAACGTGAAGATCTACCGCGGCAAGCTGATCGCGCGGCGCTCGCCGTACACCGGTATGCGGGCCATCAACCAGTTGCTCATGCAGGAGTATCTCTACGGGGTCGTTCCCCGGGAGATGCCTGCGTCGTGGCCGGCCGAGGCGTTGAAGGCGCAAGCCGTCGCCGCTCGTACGTACTCCGCGTACAAGAAGGACTATGCGCGCTCGAAGAACTACCCATACGACATCTGCGCGACGACCAACTGCCAGGCGTACTTCGGGTACGCGACGAAGTCCAGCCCGACGGGCTCGGAGCGGCATTACGAGAACTCCACTTCGAACGCCGCGGTCGGCGCGACGATCGGCAAAGTACTCCTTTACGGGGGCAAGCCGATCCTGGCCGAGTACTCCTCCTCGACCGGCGGATACACATCGCCGGGTTCGGTCCCCTACCAGAAGGCGGTTCCCGACGCCGACGACGCCGTCTCCCCCTACCACGACTGGCGCGGGGTCATGCGCGTCTCCGACATCGAGAAGAAGTATCCCTCGATCGGCCGTCTCGTCGACATAGTCGTGACGAAGCGAAACGGGTACGGCGACTTTGGCGGCCGCGTTCTGAACGTGGAACTACGGGGCACCGCCGCGACGGCGGCGCTCAGCGGTGACGGTTTCCGCGGCGCGTTCAGCGGCAGAGGCGTCCGCAGCACCTGGTTCACGGTCCAGATCTGGCGCGGCGAGCTCGTGAGCGCGCCCGGCTCTCTCTCCGTCATCTCGGGAGATACGGCCACGCTCGTCGCACAGGTCAAGAACACGGGAAACATGTCGTGGTACGTGGGGGGACCGGTCCGGCTGGGCACCGCAGAGCCGAGCCACTTCTACGGTCCGGGCTGGCTCTCCCCGACGGAAGCGGCGACGGTGTCGCGCAACGTCACCGACCCGTCGAGCTCGAGGGTCGCCGGTGGTCAGGTCGGCGAATTCCGCATCCGCCTCTCGACGGAGGGCGTGTACCCAGGCGTCTACACCGAGACATTCAAGGCCGTCGCCCAGGGGTACTCGACCATGGCGCCGATCTTCACGACGCAGATCCAGGTGCTGCCCGGCTGGACCGACGAAGCCGCCAACCTCGTGTCGAACCCGTCGTTCGAGTCGGGCCTAGCCGGATGGAAGACGTCCGGGTTCTCCTCGGGTGACGGGCGCTCGTCCGCGGCCCGGCGCATCGGGTCCTACTCGCTTCGTCTGGCCGGCGCCGGCGCGCAGAGCGCATCGCAGCCGGTGACGTTCGCGAGCGGAAAGAGCCGCCGCTTCGTGCTCGCCGCATGGAACAAGACCAACGGAACGTCGAGCAGCCGCGGCCCCGTCGAAGTACGCGCATCCGTTCGGTACACCGACGGATCGGCGATGTCGGTTCCGTTGTCGTTCGCTCGCACGGCGCACGCGTGGACCTACGACGAGCGGTTCTTCGACACCTCGTCATCGAAGCCACTCTCCTCGATCACCGTTTCCGCCTCGCTCAAGGACCAGACGGGCGAAGCGTTCTTCGACGGGATCAGGTTGCTCGAGTCGCCGGTCGCGAACCCCTCGTTCGAGGACGGCCTCGCCGGGTGGCGGATCGCCGGTTTCGTATCGGGCGATGGGCTGACGCAGACGTCCGCACGCGACGGGTTCCGCTCGCTCGCGATGTCTGGCGGCGCCGCGAAGAGCGCAGTGCAGTTCGCCCCGCTGCCTGCGCGCAGAGGCGAACGTTTCGTCGTCAGCGCGTGGAACCGTTCGGTTGGGACGAACTCCTCCGGCCCGGCGCCGGCGCTGAACGTGATGCTGATCTACACGGACGGTTCGCGCAGCGTCTCGAACCTTCCGTTCGCCGCCGCCGCCCACGAGTGGACGCGCAATGAATTCGTCGTGAAAGCGGCCAAGGACCTTCGGAGCGCCGCGATCACTCTGGGGAACGCCAACCCGTCGGGCAGCACGTTCTTCGACGGGATCCGCGTCGCGCGCACGTGGACGACCAACCCCTCGTTCGAGGCGGGCCTCGCCGGTTGGAGCCCCTACGGTTTCCGCTCGGGTGACGGGATCGTCCACGCGAACACCGTCGACGGGGCGTCGGCGCTCGTTCTAGCCGGCGGTGGACGCCAGAACGCGCGGCAGCGCGTGACGCTTTCCGGCGGCGCGGGCAAGCGTCTCGTCGTCTCGACATGGAGCCGCACGGTCGGTACGCGCTCATCCTCCGGGCGGATCGAGATCATGCTGACCTTCCGCAACGCGGATGGGACCTCGACGAACGTGATCGTGCCGATCGCTCGGAGCCCGCACCCCTGGACCTACCTCGAGCGTGCCGTCGCCGCTCCAAAGCGTTTCTCCGCGATCGACGCCTACGCGATCTTCTACGACGAGACCGGCACGGCCTACTTCGACGCGGTTCAGATCCGCAACGCGTGACGCAGGCTCACCAGAAGTTGTAGTAGAGCGCTTCCAGCAGGATCGTCTGTAACGCCGCGACGACGACCAGTATCGCGAGCGCCCCCGGCCGCCGGCCGCCGGTCTCGTCCTCCCACCTCACCAGCGCGATGCCCGCAGCCGCCGCGATGAACGGATACGCGAACATCCCGACCCGTTCGGTTTCTGCGGGGAAGATCCTCGTAAGGTTGGCGACCATCAATGGGATGTACAACGCGATGAGGTAGCGCGGCATTCTCCTTACGAACTCCCAGCTCGAAAGGCCGGCGATCGAGACGCCCGCGAAGGTGAGCCACACGGCGATGTTCCCGAAGAGCCAGTACCAGTAGTTCCGCGCGTTGTCATCAGGGAGCGCACGGAAGCTCGCGCGATAGGACGCGAAGGCGTCGAACCCCAGCGTCGCGCGAAGCGCGATCAGCATCCCCGCGGCGCCCAGACCGGCCAGTGCGATCGTCTTCAATGCCCGGCCACGGGGTAACGCGAGGAAGGCGTAGATCACGGCGAACCCCGCGACGAATCCGACCGCGTAGGTGAAGAACGCTGCAGCGGCCGCCGCGACGCCGCCCCCCAGAGCGAGCCACGATCGCTCCGGACGATGGATCGCCCAGACGAGCAGCGCGGCTACCGTCGCGAGCATCGTCATGAAGACGGAGTCCATCGACGTGAAGGCGAAGATGACCGGTGCCGGCGCGACGGCAATCAACGCGGCCGCAACGGTCGCGGCCCGTTCGCCACCGAACGTCCGCGTGAGGAACCAGGTCGGAATGGCGACGAGGCATCCCAGCGCCGCGATGACGACCGCCCTCGCCACCAGGTTCTTGGGGAACAGGCTCTGCAAGAAGGAGAAGAACACCACGGGCCCCGGTGGATGCGTCTTCGAATGGACGGCGGTGAACTCCGGGACGATGCCGGGATGCTCGCGGATGAACCCACGGACGCCGAGCTCGCGCACCAGGTGAACATCCTGCTGGTAGTCGGCGGGCCGCTTGCGCTCGAACGGATCGGTGTAGGCGTGCGTGCCTCCGTTCACGACCGCGACCGCCGCGGAGAACGCCAGGGCGAAGCCGCACACGCCGAGCAGCAGCGTCCAGGGGCGGACGCGCTCGCGTCTCGCGAGGAGGAACGCGCCCGCGCCTCCGACCGCCACCAGTACGAGCGCGTAGATCCCGAGTCGGGAGAACCCCGGCTCGAAACGACCGTAGACGGGCGGCTTATCGGCGATGAGGCCGCGCTTCGCTACGGCGCTCGAAGCGCTGAAGAAGTCGAACGCTGCGAGCCCGGCGCCGACCAAGACGACCGGCGTCGCGATGCGGACGTACGCGCGGGGGTTGATCACCGGCGGATCATCACGTGGGAACGGTTTCGTCGTGGCGGCCACGACGCGCGAACGCCCAAACGGACGCCGGGATCGCCGCGGCGAGCACCGCCATCAGCGGGAGCATCGGCACGCGGTAGCGCCCCTCGGGAAGGAAGAAGCAGAAGAATCCCATCGAATACAGCACGACGATGACCGGCGGCCAGGAGCTGCGCTTGAAGATGCTCGCGGCCGCGGCGAGTGTGGTTCCCGCTCCGGCGAGGATCAGGAGGATCCGGTGGTCGAGTCGAGGGGGTTGCCGGGCCCCGTAGCCGTAGTACAGGCGCATCACCGTATCGTCGACGGTCAGGTAAACCCTGCCGTTGCGGAGCCACCCCTTCGCCGCATCGGCAGGTTCCGCTTTCCAGTAGTCGACCACGAACTTTCGCCACGCACTCTCTTGACCGAGCTCGTCGAGCGAGCGGATCCTCCGGACCTCGTCGGCGCCGATGAACCCCTCCGGGATCCGGAAGAGCCCGGTGGCGTGCGGGTTGTTGACGAGGAACAGGTTCGCCCACGTCATCGTCGACACGGGAACGAATGTATGCAGGCGCGAGTAGTTCCGCACGGTCCAGGGCATGAGCGCGAACGCGAACGATCCGACGAGTATGAGCGCGGCCACGGCCCCCGACCGGCGGCTACCCCAGGCGAGAACGATCCACAACGCGATCGGGATCGGGAGCAAGAGCGATTGCGGTCTCACGAGGGCCGCGAATCCGAACGCCACGCCCGCCGCGGCGATCAGCACCAGCGAGCGCCGGGCGAAACCGGCCACGAGTACGAACATCGCCGCAGTCAGAGTGAACGTGGCGAGGGTTTCCGAGAGATACAAGCGCGAGTACGTGGCGAGCACCCCGGTCGCCAGCACGAGCATCCCAGCGGTGATCGCCGCGATCGGGCCGAAGAGCCGCAAGGCGATGGCCGACGCGAGTCCGACGGTGGCCCCGGCGAGCAGTGCCTGCACGAACGGCACGAGCCTGTACGAACCGAAGAGTTTCCGGAAGCTCGCCAGGAAGAAGACGTACCCGGGCGGGAGCTGCGCTTGGTACCCGATCGATCGCAGTTCCACGGTCGCCGGCCATTTGCCGGCCTCGTCGCCGAAGAAGCCCCGGTCCGCCAGGTTCGTCGCGTACAGCTTGAACCGGCGCTCGTCGAACAGGATCGGCCGGTGCACCGGCGGCTTCGCGAGCAGGGATTGGATCACACCGAGGAGGGACAGAAAGCCGATCGCGATCCAGATAGCTCGTTTCGTGCGAGGGCCCCGAGGCTCTTCGCCGGATCCGGCCGTCATCCGGCCGATCGATCCGGTCGCGCGGCGACGAATGAGATGTCGCCGAGCCATCCCACGGGCAGCTTCGGATCGGCGAACCGGGTGATCTTCTCCGCGATCTTCCCGAGCGTCCCGTGTGAACCCGCCGCGCGATGAACGATGTACGACAGATGGAAACTCCTGGGGACGATCTCCCATTGCACCATCTTGAAACCGGCAAGCGCGAGCATGGCGTGCGTCGTCTCGGGCGAGAAGTAGTGCAGATGGGAGCGGATGAACCACGGCCAATCCCCGTCGCGCAGGCGCGCGTGGACCCCGCCGAGATTGACCGTCGAAAGGACGAGTAAGCCCTCGTCGTCGATCACGCTCCGCAACCGTCGCAGCGCATCGAGCGGATCGCCGAGGTGCTCCAGCACGTCGAGCATCACGATCACGTCCGCGCTTCCGCGGGGCTCGTCGAGCTCCTCGATCACACCCTGGCGCAGCGGAACTTCGAACCGGCGGACTCCTTCCTGGACGGCCCACTTCGAGGGTTCGATGCCGCGCACGTCCCACCCGCGCTCGGCGGCGACCGCGAGGAACAGCCCCACGTTGGCCCCCACCTCGAGCAGTTTCTTCCCGCGCAGCACGTAGCCACCCATCGCGTCGGCGATCCAGCCGAACAGCTCACGCCGGCCCTGCTCCTCGGCGAGGTACATGTCGTCCACAACCTGCGTGTAGTTGTCGACGATCTCGTCGTGGTGCAGCGTCGGGATCGCGGACACCATTCCGCAGCGGCGGCATTGCACGATGTCGTCGTGCGACGAGATCGCCATCGTCGTGCACTGGAACTCTTCGACCGGAACGTCACCCGTCGCGTTGGCCGGGTACACAAGCATCTGTTCGTGACCCCCGCACAGCGCGCACTCACGCTCGACGCTCGGGCCGAAGCCGAGCGACGGCCCGCGCCGGAGTCGATCGATCGTGACCGGGGATCGCCTCCCCCGGCGGCCCCGCTTCGCGAACTGTCGCGCGGAGTACAGCACACCGTGTTGCACGTACCTGATCGACCGCGCGACCCCGATCGACGACGACTCCTTCGTGTAGCGGGTCGGGATC
>Ga0070708_100003635_pt1 | contig 12093 bp, 12 predicted proteins | sample KBSK5503metaG_FD_65469 | JGI IMG/M metagenome (GOLD analysis project Ga0070708, IMG submission 65469) | Corn, switchgrass and miscanthus rhizosphere microbial communities from Kellogg Biological Station, Michigan, USA - KBS K5-50-3 metaG | ecosystem: Host-associated > Plants > Roots >...
ATCGGCGAAAACGTGCGCGGCGTCGTCGTCACCAGCGTGAAGGAAGTCTCCCCCGCTGGCGAGGCGCTGAACGAAGGCGACGTGATCACCGAAGTACAGGGACAGAAGATCACCAGCGTGTCCGACTTCCGCGCCGCGATCGATCGCGCGCGCAGCGGCCAGACCCTTCGGTTGTACGTGATTGCCTCCGGCCGGGGCGGCAACCCCATCTCCGGGTATCGGTTCATCAAGGTTCCGTAAGACTAACTTCAGCGTGGTTCATGGAGCGGCGGGCTTTAGCCCGCCGTTTCCGTTTCGGCGGCCTGAAGGCCGCCGCTCCACGGGTTAGACTCCCCTTCGTGGATCACGAACCCTTCATGCGCCGCGCCCTGGAGCTTGCGGAGCGCGGCCGCTACTCGGTCAGTCCCAACCCGATGGTCGGCTGCGTGCTCGTGCGTGGCGGGAACATCGTCGCCGAAGGGTGGCATCAGCGCGCCGGCGAGCCGCACGCGGAGATCAAGGCCATTCAGGCGTCTGAGAATCCCCGTGACACCACCATGTACGTCACTCTCGAGCCGTGCGTGCATCACGGACGCACTCCGCCGTGCGCCGATGTGATCCTCGGCACCGGCATCAAACAGGTCGTGATCGCCACGTCCGACCCGCACGATGTCGTCAATGGTCGAGGAATTGAGCGACTGCGCGCCGCCGGCGTCGATGTCGTCGTGGGCGTGCTGGAGAGCGACGCTGGTCGTCTCAACGAGAAGTTCCTGTACGCCGTGACCGAAGAGAAGCCGTTCGTCCTGCTCAAAGCGGGGATGACTCTCGACGGAAAGTTAGCCACGGCTTCGCGCGAGAGCCGGTGGATTACGTCCGAGGCGGCGCGGCAGAAGAGTCTGGAGCTTCGCGAAGAGTACGACGCCCTCCTCGTCGGCGGCGGGACCGTCCGGGACGACGATCCTCAGCTCACACGCCGGCTGGGTTGGAACCTGGCCATCACGCCGTGGACACGCGTGATCCTGGACCGCGATCGCCAGGTCCCGCCGAACGCGAGTGTGTTTCAGAATGGAACCACAACCCACATCACCGAGGATGTCGACCTCGAAGCGCTACTCCACGACCTCTACAAGCGCGGCATCCAGTCGCTCATCGTCGAGGGCGGCTCCGGCGTGCATTCGGAATTCATCCGCCGCGGGCTGTGGCAGAAGATGATCCTCTTCGTCGCCCCCATGGTCGTGGGCGGCGCCGACGCGCCGGCGATTTTCTCCGGCGAGGCAGTGCGTCGGTTGACAGAGGCGCATCGGTTTCGTTTTGATCGGGTGGACCTAATCGGCAGCGATCTGATGGTCACTGCGTATCCGAATTAGGTTGCTGCCATGTTCACCGGAATCATCCACACCAGCGGCGTCATCGAGGCGATCGACAGGCTCGAATCTGGCGCGCGGATCCGCCTGCGCACCACAGCAGAAGAAGCGTTCGAGCGCGGGGAAAGCGTCGCCGTCAGCGGCATCTGCCTCACCGTTCTCCCCCAGGTTGACGGCTCGCTGCTGTGCGACGTCTCCGACGAAACGATGTCGCGCACCACGCTGGGCACGCTCGGCATCGGCGCAAGGGTGAACATTGAGCGGGCGGCGATGGTCGGCGATCGACTTGGCGGCCATCTCGTGCAAGGTCATGTCGACGCCGTGGGCACGCTCGTCTCCGTGACCACCGCGGGCGAGTTCTCGATGTATCGGTGGAAGTTTCCCGGCGAATTCTCCGAGCTCGTGGTCAGCAAGGGATCCATCGCTGTCGATGGCGTGTCGTTGACCATCGTGGAACCCGAAGGCTCCACGTTCGCCGCCGCGCTGATTCCCGAGACTCTCCGCCGCACGACCCTCGGCAGGGCGCGCGTCGGCGATCGCATGAATCTCGAATTCGACATCATCGCCAAGTACGTCCGCGGCATGATTGGAACATATCGCGCAGGGAAAACGGGTCGTTGATCATCTACCGAAAGGCGCAGCAGCTCCGAGTTCTGCGGGCCGCCGTCCCTGAACCGCCTTTCTGGGCCGCAACCACGATCGCTCCATACAGCGCGAGGCGCGGCGCGCCGGTGGCCATCGACTATCTCGACCTGCGGGCCAGCTTCTCGGAGCGGATCGAAGTCGGCGTCTGCGAAAACGTTCCTGAGGAACTGGAGCGGGCCACGCAGCGCCATCCATTGATCGAACCGGCGCTCATCGAGGCCAGCGAGTTCGCCGAGGCCGTTTTTCGACGCGGGGAGGAAGCGCTGCGCTTCTGCTGTCAGAACGATTGCGCGCCGATACACCTCATCTCCACTCGTGGCGCGCTGCCGGAGGCCGCGTGCGATCGCGCCATCATCGTGATTTCAACCTGGCCCCTCGATTTTCCTCAGCTGCAGGAGCTGTTCGACAGCGCCAGGCAGCGCAACTTCCGGTGGGGCGTGGCTATCCCGGTCATCTTTCCGGTGACCACGAATCTGGAAGCGCTGCGCGATATCGCCGACGCGGCGCGGGCCGCCGGCGCGCGATTCATCGCCGCGCTGCCGATGGAAGTCGACGCCAGCGCACGCGGCGCGATCGCCAAGTCACTGGCTCTGAACGACGATCCCGAGACTTTCGAGCTGCTGTTTCACGCCGACCTGGAGCCGATCCATGTGGCTACCGAGCGCCATATCGCCGCACTGGCTGCGGAGATCGGAATCGCGGACTTCATCACGCCACCGCGGTTCGAACAACGATCGAACTGGAACGCCGCGCTCGTTCTCACGCTCACCGCCACGCGCATGATCGCTATGAAACACGACGTGGAGACCGCCTCCCGCATCGCCCGCTCCGCCCGGACCGTGGCCCAGCTCGACAAGCCGATCGAGCGGATCGCCTCCGCCGCCCGGCTGACCATCATCGGCTCACTCGACCCCATCAGCGTCGAGGCGCTCACGGAATGGGTTGAGAGCGGCCACTCGACGTTCGTCGATCACGTCAACAAGCAATGGCGCCTCCGCCGCGACGCGGGGATGTAACGGGGTCAGGCGCGAAGCGGAAGGGGCGCGGGGAGCGGACCTCTTGGAAGGCTTCCTTGAATCCTACCGGGGTGGCGCGAGGATAGCAGAATTTCAACGTTCCGACCCAAGTTCCAATCGCTATGACCCGGCGTAAACAGCTCATCGCTCTCGGCATCGTCGTCGCTACCCTCCTGCTCGTCGTAGCAGTTGACGGATGGCTGATCTGGCGACATGCCGGCACGACGGTCGCCCGGCTGGGACAGATCGGCCAGCAGAAGGAAACAGAAGTTGACCTTTCTGCATTGGTCACACGAGTGCGGGACCTCAGCCGCCTGGAGACCGCCTCGATGCGCGTCGTGCACGTCGGAACCATCACCCAGTCGTATGAGATGGTCCCCAACGCCATCGCCGGTGACGAGATCACTTTCTTCGCTGCCGGCGACGTGATCGCCGGCGTCGATCTCTCGCAACTGAAGCAGGAAGATGTGCGCCGCGAGGCCGACGGCACGATCGTCCTTCACATGCCGCCCTCCCAGATCCTGGTGACCCGGCTGGACAATCGCGAGTCGCGGGTCATCACTCGAAAGACTGGGATGCTTCGCAGCGCCGACAGGCACCTGGAGAGCCGGGCCCGTCAGTACGCGGAACAGGGAATCCGCATCGAGGCGATGAAGAAGGGAATCCTGCCGATGGCCTCGCAGAACGCCGAGGTCAAGATCGCCGACCTCCTTCATACGCTCGGCTTCCAGAAGGTGCGCTTCGAGATTGCAGCATTGCCTTCGCAAGGCTGATGGCCTGGCGCAGAGCCATCGACTTGTTGACGCACTCCTCGTATTCGCGCGCCGGGTCGGAGTCGTAGACGATCCCCGCTCCGGCCTGCACGGAGGCGCGGTCGCCGGCCAGGACGATCGTGCGGATGGTGATGCACGAATCGAGATTTCCCGAGAAACCGAAGTAGCCTACTGCTCCGCCGTAGAGTCCGCGGCGCGTCGTCTCGAATCGATCGATCAGCTCCATGGCCCGGATCTTCGGCGCTCCGGTGAGCGTGCCGGCGGGAAAACAGGAGAGAAAGAGATTGACCGGCGTCCGATCCGGCCGCAAACGGCCGCGCACATCCGTGACCAGGTGCATGACGTGGCTGTAGCGCTCGATGTAGCGGAACTTCGTGACCTCGACTGAGCCGCTGCGGCAGACGCGGCCGAGATCATTCCGGCCCAGGTCGACCAGCATGAGGTGCTCGGCGTTTTCTTTCGGATCGGCGAGCAGCGCCGCCTCGAGCTTCCGGTCCTCTTCCGCCGTTTTGCCCCGGGGCAACGTCCCGGCGATCGGCCGCGTCTCCGCGACGTCGGCGTCCACGCGCACGAGCATCTCCGGGGACGCGCCGACCAGCGTGCATTCCGCCGTCCGCAACAGAAACATGTAAGGCGAAGGATTGATCGAGCGCAGAGCGCGGTAGAGCGTCAACGCTTCCGCGCCGGGATACTCGGTCTCCCACCGCTGCGAGAGTACGATCTGGTAGATCTCTCCGGCCACGATCTCCTCTTTGGCAGCGGCGATCATCCGCTCGAATTCGGCGCGCTCGATATTGGGCTGGAAGTCGGTCGGCGCGATCTCTGCCGGGAAGGTCAGAAGATCGACGGTGGCTCCCCGTAATTTCTCGATCGCGCGATCCAGCCGGCCGTTCGCCTCGGCGAACGACGCATGCGGGTCAGAGGTGAAGAGATTGGCCACGACGTAGAGGCGCTGACGCACGTGATCGAAGACCACGACGTTGTCGAAGAAGAGAAGGCGCGCGTCCGGAATCCCGGCATCGTCCGGATGTGAGTCCGGGATGCGCTCACTCCAGCCGGCCACGCCGTATCCGAAGAATCCGACGGCGCCGCCGAAGAAGGGCGGCAGCTTCTCCTCTCCATACACACGCAGTGGCCGCAGCTCCTCGTTGAGCAGGGCGCCAGGATCGGGCGTGCTGCGATCAAATCGGATGCTGCGGCGCGGATCGAATCCGACGAAGGAGTAGCGGCCAACATTTTCGCCGCGCTCCACGCTCTCGAACAGGAACGCTTCGACGTTGTCGGTCGACAGCGCGGCGAAAGCGGCCACCGGCGTGAGCGCGTCCGCGCTCAGCTCGCGCACCACAGGCACGATGTCGTAATCGCGGCGAAGTTCTGGTGTCATGTCGAGCACGCCTGTACGAACAGCTCATTCTGGCGGATTGCCTGCGCTTCGAGAAGCCGCCGTCCGCTGTCCGGGGTCCGCGCCCTGCCGTAGGCGGCCTCGATGATCGTGGCCACCGGCGGAATCTGGACTTCCACGCCTGCCGGCAATGCGTTGACGATCAGATCCCCGTCGAAGCGCGACAACGTATCCAGCGGCCGTGTTCCCTCCTTGGGCGTCCGGTTGTACAGAGCGGCTTCGATGCCGGCGCGACGGAGCGCAACCAGCGCGGCGCGTGCCGTTCCACCGGCGCCGATGACCGCGGCGCGCTTCGCCATGACGCCGCGAAGCAAGATCTCGAATCCATCAACGTCGGTGTTGTCGGCGATGACGCGACCGCCGATCGTCACCAGCGTGTTCACCGCATCCGCTTCCCGCGCGTTGTGGCGAATGTCCGCACCTATCCGCTTGGCGAATGCCAGCGCATCATCCTTGAACGGAGAGGTGATGCTCAGGCCGCGGATTCTGCCAGCGGAGAATGGCTCCTCGACCTCGTTGAAACGCTCGACCGAGGCGATGGTGTAGGCGGCGGAGACTCTGTGCCTTCGAAAGAGCGGATTGTGGATGGCCGGCGAAAGGCTGTGGCCCACCGGATTGCCGACGACCGCGAATAGGTAGTTCGGCTCGCGCACGGCAACACGCCCCCGGCCGCCGTAGATGGCCAGCGCCTGCTCCAGCGTCAGTTGACCTGGCGCGGCGCTCCGCGAAGCATCGACGCTGACGAAGTTGAGCGCAGAACCCCAGAACGGCGCCAGGATCCGCGAGTAGAGTCCACGCTCCCCCATTCCGAAGAGCGTCACGCCGCGCAGAGGGCGCAGCATCTCGAGGAGCATCTCGTTATCCTGCAGCGTCCGCGGCGTGACCGCTACCTTCGTGTGCGCGCAGCGATGCGGAAGCATGGACTCGAGCAGCCCCCCCACCGCGGGCATCCCTTCGTAGTCGTGATACGAGAGAACGACGCGATGGCGATGGCGGGAGACATCGATGTTCGGCCGGTATTCGACGTCGACGTAATTGATTCCCGCCTTCACCGCCATCTCGATATCGAGCGGCTCACCGCCTCGATTGGTCAGGATGATCGGCTTGGATGTCGATCTCCGGATTTCGCCCAGATCGAATTGCCGGCTCCCGAATCCATCGACGCGCACCTCGATCGCATCTTGATCCGCAGGCAGTGTCCGGATCGCGGCGAGCGTCGCTTCCGGCGTGTTTTCCAGGATGGTAACGACCAGCATCGCCGGACGTTATCGAGCAGGTGGAGAGGCGTCAAGAAGGAGCAGCCGTTCGCGCGCCGACGCCGCTCGTCGCGGATCGCCCGCGCGCCGCCACATGTTTTCCAGATTAGCCAGCAAACGGATCAGCGTCTGCCGCGGCGTCCAGGCGGCGAGATGCTCATTGGCCAGGCGAATCTGACGATCGCTGATGCGGCTGAGAAGCTCTCCGATCTCTGCAAGCGTCAGGGTCGTGCCTCCCCCGAATGGATCGATGTACACCTCGTTGAGCTCGAAGGTGACTTTGACGATGAAGTGCCCGGGAAGGCCGACGCCGGCCGCATTGAGGCCGACCCGCTGCGCGAGATGAAGGAAGATGATGGAGAGGGCGATGGGCAACCCGCTCTTGCGATCGATCACTTCGTTGAGGTACGCGTTGCGCGGATCGTAATATTGGATTTCTTCGCCGCGGTAGCCCTGGACGTCGAACATTTCGGCGTGCAGATGCCCCAGGCGAAAAATAGGCGGCTCGCCGGCCGCGCCGCGTCGAGCCACGCGCGCCGCGAGGTCATCGAGCTGGGCCAGATAGCGATCGATGTCCAGCCGCGGATAGTCCTCCAGCGCGATCAACAGAGCGCCTTCGGCAAGATTGGCGTTCGTGATTTCCCCGTCGGCGAATTCACGAAATCGCCTCCGCGCCTCGGCAGGATGGATGATTGTCCGCATACTTCTCGGTTGTCGGAGTGTACGTGAAACCCCAGCGCACCGAAGCGATCATCCTCCACACCTTTCCCGCCCGAGAGCGGGACAAGCTGGTGGTCTTCCTCACGCCCGAGCAGGGAAAGCGCAAAGGATGGGCGTACGGCGCGCGCAGTCTGAAGAACCGCTTCGGCGCATCGCTGGAACCGCTGGCCAAGGTGCACATCGGATTCGTGGAGCGCGAATCGGATGAGGTGGTGCGCATCGAGTCGGTCGACCTGGTGCGCTCGCTCTTTCCGGCACAACAGGATTTGATCAACAGCATCGCGGCGACGTACATCGCGGAGACGGTCGACACCTTCGCGCAGTCCGGCGATCCGTCCGAGCTGATTTACCGTCTGCTCGACCACACCTCGTCTGCGCTCCTGGAAGGCGCGCCCGCGCTGCCCGTCGTCGTGTATGCCGAGCTGTGGATGCTGCGCCTGGCGGGCATCCTTCCGTCAGCGCGCTCGTGCAGCGAATGCGATCGTCCGCTCGCCCGGCCGCTGCGATTCGACGCGCGGCTTCCGGGATTCATCTGTGCCGATTGCGCAGCGCGCGACGCCGACGTGATCGCCAACGACGTCGCCGACGCGATCGACAACGTCATGCGCCTCCCGGTGGCCGACTTCGCCCAAACGCAACCGCCAACCGAGGTTCTCGTCGAGCTTCGCTCCCTCGCCGCCACCCTCCGTCGCAACTTCCTCGGGCACGAATTGAAATCGTTCGAGATCCTGGCCGGCGTGCTGTAACGCCGCCAACTTGGCGGCGGGTGCGCCGGCGTTACACCGGCACGCCCCCTCTTCCCTCCGCGATCAGCTCGCGCCTGTGGAAATGAAACTCGTTCGAGGCATCGAGGAAGAGCATCCGCCGCTCGACACGCTCCTCTTGCGCCCGGGTGTACACCGTCGCCGCGAGCATCGCCGATCCGTCATCGCGGATGTCGACCTCCGGGAGAAACGACACGACGAGCGCGCGAACGATCTGCGGTGATCGGATCAGCCGCAACGCTGCGTCGTACTCCTCGGCATCGGCAATGACTCTGGTCATTCGCCACGAGGTCGAAGAGACGATCTCCGACACGACGAGCCAGTATTCGAAGACCGCCACCGGCGTGCGATCGAGGTCGAAGAATGGATAAACCGGCGCGCCTTGCGTCACATACGGCGTGATGACGCTGCCATCGATCTGATATCGAATCTGCCCGGCAATCCTGATGTGTTCCGCCGATTCGAGGAGAGCCGCGGCCTGAATCTCCAGATGCGCTGTCGGGGGAAGAGGAGCCGCGGCGAACGCCTGGCGAAAACGCTCCGCGGCCAGCTCTTGTGCTTGGGCAATGCGCCGGCGAACGCGATCGACCTCTTCGCGCGAAACAGTGGTCACTGCACCTGCTTGAGACGAACCAGAAACGGCTGCGGTCGTTCGAAGCCGGTGAGCCGGAGCGACGACGCCTCGCGCCCGTTCGCATCGATGAAGATCAGCGTCGGAACTCCGATGATGCCGTACTGCTTCGTCAGCGCCTGAACGGCCGGATCCTTGTCATTGGTCACGTCGGCTTTGATCCGGGCGAAGCGATCGAGTTCCAGGGCTACGGCACGATCGCTGAACGTCTTCTCGTCGAATTCCTTGCAGGGCAGACACCAGTCCGCGAAGAAATCAATCACCACGGGCTTGTGCTGCGCCGCGGCCGCGGCGATGGCGTTCTGATCGAACGGAGTCCACCGAACCGACGCGCCTGGCGTGCGCGGAATGGCGAACGCCGCACCGGCGACGAGCAGCAGGGCCGCGCAGGCAAGACGCATCACGCGCCCTCCCTGCGGTCCGACACTTCGGCCGAGGAAGAGGAACACCGCGCCGATGAGCAGGCTCGCGGCGACGCCCCAGCGGAAAGCGACATCGCCGATCAGCGGCCGGAGAAAGTAGAAGGCCATGGCCACGAGCACGAAACCCATCGCCTTCTTCACCTGCACCATCCACTCACCGGGCTTGGGCAACGCGTTGAGCATGACCAGGTAGGGAAATCCGAGTCCGAGAGCGAGCGCGGCGAACATGGCCAGGCCGATCAACGGCTTCCCGATTGCCGCCACCAGCCCGACCAGCGCGACGACCGCCGGTCCGACGCACGGCGCGGCGACGATCCCCACGAAGAGTCCCATCGTCAGCGCGCCGGCCAGACCGGCCCGCCCCATTGCACGATTGGCGATGAATTGCGGAACGGTGAATTCCCACGCGCCGAACATGCTGGCGGCCAGCACCAGCATGAGCACCGCGAAGAAGATCAGCACGGCCGGCTGCTGCAACCACGAACCGATCATCTTCCCGCTGAGCGCCGCGACCACGCCGAGCGTCGAGTACGTGATCACGATGCCCAGGACATAGAGAACGGCGAGCGTGAAGCGGCGCGAGCGGCGGCCGTCGCTCTGCATGCCGAAGAAGCCCATGGTGATCGGGATCATCGGAAAGACACACGGCGTGAGATTCAGGGCCAGGCCGGCGAGGAAGAGAACGCCGAGCGTCAGCATCAGACCGCTGGCCGCGAAGGTCCGGGCGATGGGGTTGTCGGGGAGTACAGCGCGGTCGCGAGGGGCAGCGGTCAGCAGTGTGAACGTCTTGTCATCCCGAGCGTTAGCGAGGGACCTGGGCGTGCGGGGCGCGATGGTCGAGCTTTGCGCGCCGCCCATGCCCCCAACTCCCTCGCTCACGCTCGGGATGACAAGGGTCGCGTTGCGCGGCGGCAGGCAGACGGTGTCGTTGCAGGCCTGGTAGTGGAGCGAGACTCCGATCTTCGAGGCGCCGCCCTTCAGCTTCGCCACGAACGGAATGCGGATCGTCCCCTCGTAGACAGCCAGTTTCGTTCCTCCGCTGAACGTGAAGCTGCGCACCATGTGCGGCGGAAAATCGGCGCGGATGAGATCAGCCGTCGCCGGATCAAGCGACAACTCGGTTGGAATGGCGAATGACTCCAGCGGATGCGCCGAGTTGATGTGCCAGCCGCTGAGGATCACCGCGGTGATGACTCCGCGCACTTCGTCGCCGCTGCGCTGCTGGACCGAACCGCTGAGCGTGACCAGCGGCTCCCGAGGGATCACTGGCGCATCGATCTGTGCCGCGGCCCCGAGGGCGAAAGTAGCGACGAGAAGGGAGAGGAAGCTCGAGCGCACCGGCCTACTGCACCCGTCCGCCGACCTGCTTCTCGAGCTGTGGCAGGACCATGTCGACGTTCGCGATCAGCGGCGAGTGAGGGAAGGCTTGCTTGAATCTCTTGAACTCATCGAGCGCGCCGGCATAGTTCCCCTGCTGCAGATAGATGTCGGCCGTCAGGATCCGCGAGCGCTCGTACGCATCGCCTTTGTTCTGCACCGTGGAGAAATCGCGCAGCGTCTTCAGCGAGGCGTCGTACTTGCGGCCCATCACCTGCGTAAAGGCCAGCTCGTAGTACGCATCATCGCGAACGTTGATCGGCACATCGGCCTCATGAATCAGCTTTCTCAGCCGGTTCTCGCTCTCCGCCAGCGCATAGCGCGAGCGGAACTCCCTGGCCAGGTCGAGTCGCTTCTGATAATCGGTGGCAATCGCCCCTTCGTTCGAGACACGCTTTTTGAAATCTTTGTATTTGCCTTCGGTCTCATTCATCGCCTGCACGAATGGATCGGTCGGCAGATAGCCGCGGATCACTCCGGCGATCGTCAGGTCCGAAGTCAGAAGAAGAAATGTAGGCAGCGACGTGACGCCGAACTGCTGCGAGAACTTGGTCCCTTCGCCGGCGTCCTCGGTGTTCAGCCGCAGAAGAACCTTGTTGGCGGTGGCCTTCTGAAAGGCCATGGAGGGAAAGACCTCCTGTTCCATCCGATGGCACCAGCCGCACCAATCGGCGAAGAGGTCTACGAAGATGAGCTGCTTTTTCTCTTTGGCCCGCTTCTGCGCGGCGGAGACGGACGTGAGCCACGGGCCGGCAAAAGCCTGCTGGACCAATAGGAAGGCCGCGACGGCGAGCAGCGCGCTTCGTTTCAAGGACGATCCCCTGTCAGGCCGTGAACCGGGTGCATTCGGACCCTATTCCGATTTTCCGGCGGCCACAGGTGACAAATCCGTCGACGCTTTCCGCTTCTTCTGCGCATAGGTTCGCGCGGCTTCGACGAACGCGCCGAACAGCGCGGACGCCGAGCCTTCGCCGCTCATGTCTTCAGGATGCCACTGCACGCCGACGTAAAACGGATGGGAGGGATCTTCGAGCCCTTCGATGACGCCATCCGGCGCGTGCGCCGTGACCCGCAATCCCTCGCCCACGTTTCGAATGGCCTGGTGATGCGAGGAGTTCACTTCGAGCTCCTGCTTGCCGAGGATCCTGCCCAGTCGAGTGCCCTTCTCGACCAGGACCTCGTGACGATGGCGATCGCTCGGCTCGCTGGCGTGATCGATCTCGGTCTTCACTTCGGAGGCGATGTCCTGGATCAACGTTCCGCCGGAGGCGACGTTCATCACCTGCACGCCGAGACAGATGCCCAGCGTGGGAATGCCTCGCTCGCGCGCGACGCGGGCCAGCGCCAGCTCGTTGCTCTGCCGGCGTGGGTCCATCGGCTCCACAGTCGGATGCGGCGTCTCGCCATACGCGGTCGGATCGCAATCGTCACCGCCGGCGAGAAGAATCCCGTCCAAAGCGTCGACAATTGCTGCGGCGTTTTCCGGCTGCGGCGGGATGATGACCGCCACGGCGCCGGCGCGCCGCAGCGCTTCTGTGTATGTCGAATAAACAAAGGCCCGGTCGCGCTGACCTTCTTTATGCGCGACATCCGAGCCGATGCCGATGATTGGTTTTGTGTTCATGAATCAACTCTTTTGCAAGTATGAGGCAACCGGCTGCGCGAAGCGCCTTCGGAGTGCGGCGGCTTGCCGCCGCCTTTCAAGGCGGTGCCTTGGCACCGCCTTCCACCCCAAGGCGGCGGC
>Ga0070708_100003637_pt1 | contig 12092 bp, 14 predicted proteins | sample KBSK5503metaG_FD_65469 | JGI IMG/M metagenome (GOLD analysis project Ga0070708, IMG submission 65469) | Corn, switchgrass and miscanthus rhizosphere microbial communities from Kellogg Biological Station, Michigan, USA - KBS K5-50-3 metaG | ecosystem: Host-associated > Plants > Roots >...
AGGTCACGCGGAGGGATCGCCGTTGGGACCGTCCCCGGCGACCCGCAGTCGCTGGAGATCCGGTTCTTCGACTCCGACGGGTCGGACGTCACGGCATCGACGCAACGTGATATCGAGCGCGTGTTCTTCCGCGAAGACGTCCGGCGCGCGTTCCCGGATGAGATCGGCGAACTTCGCTACCCGCCGCGCGCGCTGGAGTTCTACCAGTCCGGCCTGCTCGACGCGCTGGACGTCGACGCGATCCGCAACGCCGGACTGAAGTCGGTCGTGGACTGCGCATTCGGGCCGGCCGCATTGGTCGTTCCCGCGATAATCGGCAAGATCGGCTCCGAGACGCTGACGGTGAACGGCTACATCGACGAGGCCCGGCCGACGATGACGCACGCGGAAAGAGATTCGATCCGCGCGCACCTGTGCGAGGTGGTTCGGACTTCGCGCGCCGATCTTGGCGCGCTGCTCGAAACGACCGGCGAGACCATCGACGTCGTCGCCGGTGGGGGAACGTTGATATCGCGCGACACCGCACTCTTGTTGATGGTCGACATGGTCGCGGAGGTTTGGCCCGGCCGGACGATCGTTGTGCCCGTATCGGCTCCGTCGGCCGTTGAAACGATCTGCGAAGCGCGAGATGGGCGCGCCGTGCGCGCGATGCGCTCGCTCACCGCCATCCTCGCGGCCGCGCTGGAGGAAAACGCCGTCTTCGCCGGCACCGAAGACGGTACCTACGCCTTCCCCGACGGGTTGCCGGCCTTCGATGGTATCGCTGCGTTCTGCACGCTTCACGAGCTGCTCGCCAAATCGGAAACCAGCTTGGGCGAGCGGCTTGCCGGTTTGCCGGACTCGAACGTCGTCCACCGTACGGTTCCTACGGCATGGGACCAAAAGGGCGCGGTCATGCGCCGCGTCGCCGGAGACCACTCGGCAGACCGCACCGAAGAAACGGAAGGCCTGAAGATGTTCCACGGGTCCGAGTGGGCGCTCGTGATCCCGGATCCCGAAGATCCAGTGACACACGTATGGGCGGAAGGGTCGACGGTTGCTGAATCGCGAGCCGTCGCCGAGCGATACATCTCGCTCATCGAAGAAGCTCTGGATTGATCCAGCGTCCATCGCTTTCCGCCCGTGCGATCGCCCCGGCGCTCGTCGTGGGTCTTCTTGCGTTCTTGCTCACGGTCGACCTTCGAACTCAGGACACGGCGTCCAAGATCACTGAAGGCCGTAGGAGCCAGCTCGCCGCGATCGTGGCCCAGCGTCAGCAACGAACGGCGGCGCTCGAGGCTCGGCTGGCACAGCTTCGCTCGCAGGTCGCGTCGCTGGCCGCATCTTCTGGAAGCACGATGCTTCAAGAGCTGCAATCTGCGACGGACAGGATCGGCGCGGCATCAGGGACGACGGCGCTGACCGGGCCCGGGATCGTCGTGCGGCTCAGCGACGCGCAGAGTGGCGACCAAACCGCGAACCCCGCGGACAGCAAGATCCAGGACGTCGATATCCAATCGGTCGTCAACGCACTATGGAGCTCGGGCGCGGAAGTGATATCGGTTAACGGCCAGCGACTCGTCTCCACGTCGGCGATCCGCAACGCGGGAGGCGCGGTGCTCGTGAACTTCCGGGTGCTGACGTCGCCCTACGTCATCAGTGCCGTCGGCGACCCCGCGGCGATGCGACCGCTGTTCGAACGGTCCGACATCGCGAAGCGTTTCCGGGCGTGGGAGCAGGTCTATGGACTCGGTTTCTCCGTCGAGCAGCCCTCGGCCGTCCAGATCCCCGCTTTCGCAGGGAGTCTTCGTTTCCGTTATGCGCGCGTCCAACAACCGAGCTAGGAGGGGGCAACATGCTGGTCATCGTTTCGCTGTTCGCGGGCATCGGCCTTGGAGTGGCGTTCCATTCCGCCGTGCCCTTTTCGTGGGCTCCGTATCTGCCGATGGCGGTCATGGCCGCGCTTGACAGCGTCTTCGGGGGTTTGCGCGCGCGCCTCGAGGGAACGTTCGACGATCGTGTCTTTGTCATCTCGTTCCTGAGCAACGCCGTTCTCGCTGCGCTGCTCGTCTGGGCGGGGATCCGTCTGGGGGTCCAGGACATAGCCATCGCAGTCGTCGTCGTATTCGGCGTCCGCATCTTCCAAAACCTCGCGGCCATACGGAGGATCCTCTTCCACGCGTGAGGCGATGATGAAAAAGCAACCGGAAACCGGCGCACCCGACACGTCGGGGAGCGGGCGTCCGCGCGGACAGATCGCGATCGCGCTTACGCTCACGCTTCTCGGTTTCCTGCTCGCAACTCAGCTGCGCTCGCAACAAGGGCTCGCTCAGCGCCTGTCGATCGAGCGCGAGTCGGACCTCGGCCAGATCCTCACGCAGCTGACCGATCGGTCCGATCAGCTGTCGAGCGAGATCGTCGATCTGCGGGTCAAGCTTGCACAGGCGTCGGGCACGCAAGCACAGCAGCACGCGTTGATTGACGACGCCCGACAGCAACTGCAAGCGCTGCAGATCTTGCTGGGTCTGGTTCCGGTGAAGGGGCCGGGGATCGTGATGGTTTTCAGCGATCCGGGCGGCACGGTCGGGCCAGACGTCCTTCTTGATGCGGTACAAGAGCTCCGAGACGCCGGCGCTGAGGCGATCGAAGTTTCCGGCGTGCGGGCGGTCGCTTCGACGTCGTTCACCGGCTCACCGCGCTCGATCCTCGTGAACCGCCAGCCGGTGAGCGCGCCCTACGAGGTCACAGCGATCGGCCCGGCGTCGACCCTCGCGGAGGCCATGAGGATCCCTGGCGGAGTGGTGGACTCGCTGGCGGCCCACTCGGGAGCGTCCGTTCGCATCACGGAGGAAGGTTCAGTAAGTATCCTGCACGTAGCCGCGCTGCCCCAGTTCGTGCACGCGCGACCCACAGCTCGGAGGTGACGATGTACCCGGAAGACCTGCGCTACACGTCGGAACACGAGTGGGCGCGCCGAGAAGGTGATTCCGTGCGGGTCGGCATCACGCACTTCGCGCAGGACTCACTGGGAGACATCGTGTACGTGGATATCCCGGGACCCGGGACGGTCGTCACAGCGGGACAGCCCTTCGGGGAAGTCGAGTCGACCAAGTCTGTCTCCGATCTGTTCTCTCCGGTGACCGGAGAGATCGTGGAACGGAACGGGGCGCTCGAGGAAGCGCCGGAACTCGTTAACCAAGATCCGTATGGTGAAGGCTGGATGGTCGTCATCAAACCCGCGAGCGCGGGTGATTACGACACGTTGCTCTCACAGACGGACTATAAAGCGTTGGTCGAGGCTCAACCCAACAGTTAACGTTCTCGCGACCTGGCGTTTTCGCGCACAGCCGGCTCGTTCCGATCCCTCACGCTGTGGTATAACTCCAAGCCTGCCAGAGAGACCGGAGAGTCCGACCATGTACTGCACGCGGTGCGGCCACAAGAACCCAGATGATGCAAGTTTCTGCGCCTCGTGTGGAAACTCGTTGCAGCCGCCGGAAGAGCAAACGATGGCGATCACGGTCGTACCGGAGGACGAGGAAGCACCTTCTCTGGAGGAACTCGGCCCGGATCAGGCGCTGCTCGTCATCAAAGGCGGCCCCACCGCGGGCAGCACGGTGCTCATCGACAAGGACATCACGCGCCTGGGCCGGAGTCCAGATAGCGACGTGTTCCTGAACGACATCACCGTTTCGCGCCGTCACGCCGAGATATCGCGCGAAGGCAACGCTTTCGTCATCAAAGACGCCGGAAGCTTGAACGGGACCTACCTCAACAGGGAGCGGGTCGACGTAGGCGAGCTGGCCAGCGGTGATGAGCTTCAGATCGGGAAGTTCAAGATCGTCTTCTACACCGCGCCCGGAGGTCAGTGATGCCTGGGCGTCCGTTCCTCAGCATCGGAGAGGTCCTCGCCGCGCTGAAGCCCGAGTTCACCGACGTGACCGTTTCCAAGATCCGCTTCCTCGAGGCGGAGGGGCTCATCACACCGACGCGGACGACGTCGGGCTACCGGACCTTCTATCCACAGGATCTCGAGCGGCTTCGCACGATCTTGAAGATGCAGCGCGAGTCGTTCCTCCCACTCAAAGTCATACGCGAGCGTCTCACCTCCCTCGATGCAGGGATGATCACGCCGGAGCAAGCCTCGGCACCGGCACCGATCACGACCACGACGCCACCCGTTACGGATGGCGTCGTGCCGTTGAACGGGTCGGCGATACAGGAGGAGTCCGACGCAGACCTCGGATCACCTCCAGCGAATGCGCACTTCACAGAGAGCGACCTGGCGGGAGTGACGGGCCTCGACCTGACGCAGGTCCAAGCCCTCAAAGAATTCGGCGTCATCTGCGAGCACCGTTTGAACGGCGGAACCTACTTCGACGGCGATGATGTTGCGGTGGGGGAACTCGCTCGCGACTTCTTGAAGCTCGGGATCGAGCCACGCCATTTGAAGCAGCTGCGTCGGTTCGCCGAACAAGAGGCGGAGATGTACACGACTCTCGTTGGTCCGGGGATCCGTAACCGGCGCGCCGACGCGCGCGGTCAAGCGGTCGACACGTTGAGCGAGCTCGCGAAACTTTCGCGTCGCCTTCGCCAGGCATACGTCCGTCAGCGGATGCGCGCCGCACTCTCCGGGGAGCGCTGAGTGCACGACGAGATCGTCGGCCTGCTTCTCACGGCCGAGCAGATCCGCGCGCGCGTCGCCGAGCTCGGAGCCGAGATAAGTCGCGACTATGCCGGAAAGACACCCATCCTGATCGGCGTGCTTAAAGGGTCGTTGGTCTTCATGGCGGACCTGGCCCGTGCCATCACCACCCCGATCAATGTCGACTTCATGTCGATCAGCTCCTACGGAGACGGCACGAATTCGGGCGTGGTGCGGATCTTGAAAGACCTCGACGAGTCGATCACCGGTCAAGACGTGATCCTAGTTGAAGACATCATCGACACGGGCCTGACGCTTACCTATCTCCTTGCCACCCTCAGTGCCCGGCGGCCTGCATCGCTTGAGGTCTGCGGGCTGCTCGACAAATCGGTCCGCCGTATCGTCGAAGTTCCGATCCGGTACAAAGGCTTCGACATCCCGGACGAGTTCGTGATCGGGTACGGCCTGGACCACGAGGGGCGTTACCGCAACCTTCGCGCCGTCATCGGCGTACGGGATATGGCTGCGCTTCGGGACCCGGAACTCGTCGCGCGCGCGCTCGAATCGGTGGGCGCATGATCGCCTCCTGCGAGGGGTAAGCGAACGTCGGGACACGGCGGTATCGTTGTGGGCCTAGCGGTAGTAGTCTGCCTCGAGGAGGCTCGTTAGCGTGGTAGATGCCGTCGAGATGCAGCTGGTAGGGGTGCGCGTCGAGCTGCCGACCAATCAGCCGATCGTTCTGCTGCGCGAGCGGGAAGGCGAGCGTTTCCTCCCGATCTGGATCGGTCCCGTCGAAGCAACGGCAATCGCGTTCGCGCTCCAAGGCATCGTCACGCAGCGCCCGATGACGCACGACCTCATGAAGAGCGTGCTCGAGGAGGTGGGCGTCACGATCGAGCGGATCGTTATCACCGAACTACGCGAAACGACCTTCTATGCAACCCTCGAGATGGCGCGCGACGGCGCCCAGTACTCCGTTTCGAGCCGGCCGAGCGACGCGATCGCGCTCGCTGTTCGCTCGGGTGTTCCTATCTTCGCGGCCCCGGATGTCCTTTCCGACGCCGGCATCATCATCCACGACGAAGATGAGGAGACCGAGGTCCAGAAGTTCCGGGAGTTCATCGAGTCGGTCAGCCCCGAAGACTTCGGCGCAAACCCCTTCTGAGCAGCCAAAACAGACCGTTTTCGCCCTTTTTTCGCGCTGCCATTGACAGGCTCATACCCGGGGCTTAGCGTGACAACCACGTAATTACCGCCGTGTGAGGCCGATCTCGCCCCTCCCATCGCGGTCCCTCCTGGGGGAGGCTCCATGGCACGGTCGTTGAGCGTCGATCCAAGCATCGAAACAGGCTTCCGCGGTCCGACGGTGTGCCGCACCGTAGGGATCAGCTACAGACAGCTCGACTACTGGGCACGCACCGAGCTCGTCACTCCGAGCGTCCGCGATGCAGACGGATCGGGGAGCCAGCGGATGTACAGCTTCAACGACGTCGTTCAGCTGCGGGTGATCAAGAAGCTGCTCGACGCGGGTGTGAGTCTCCCGAAGATCAGGCGTGCCGTCGATTATCTGCGTGACGACCTGAAGCTGCCGATCGAGGACGTGACGCTCGTCTCCGATGGGAAGACGATCCACGCATGCCTCTCTGCGAACGAAGTCGTCGATCTTCTGGCCGGCGGCCAGGGTGTGTTCGCGATCGCGGTCGGCAAGGTCTACGAAGAGATCCAGGGCTCGATCCGGGAATTCCCGACCCCCGAGCAAAAGAAGAGAGCAACCGACGACGACACCACCGAAGCACACGGCGGCTGACCCCAGTCGCAGCGGTCAGGGCGGGACTCGCGTCGTCGCCCGCCGGAGCGGCCTCAAGAGCGACCGCACAGACTTCGCGCACGAGAGCGAGAGGCAGTATGCGCGCCTCCTCGACTTCTACCAGATCGAATGGGACTACGAGCCTCGCTCGTTCGACATCGAGTGGGATGAGCAGGGTGCCGTCACGAAGCAGTTCACCCCGGACTTCTATCTGCCGCAGTTCGGTACATACATCGAAGTGACGACGATGAACCAGAAGCTCGTGACCAAGAAGAACCGCAAGGTACGCCGGTTGCGTGAGCTCTACCCCGACTGCAAGATCAAGATCTTCTATCAACGTGATTACGTTGCGCTCCTGCAGAAGTACGGGCTCGATCGCGACGGCGAGGACCGATGAAGGCCGCTCGAACGACACGATAGGATACGCGCAGCGCAGCCTTCCCCTGCGCGGCCCACCCAGGGGAGGAACCGTTGGAATTCGCTCCGCACACCGAGCGCGACGTCGAGACGATGCTTCGGACGATCGGCGCGTCGTCGGTGAACGACCTCTTCACCGTCATCCCTGCATCGATCCGTCTCGACGGCGGGCTTTCGATCCCGAACGGGCACGCGGAAGCCGACGTGCTGCGCGAGATGGCGGCCCTGGCCGCGCGCAATCAGTCGGCCGACGACCTCGTGTGCTTCATGGGAGCCGGCGCATACGACCATCACGTTCCGTCGATGGTCTGGGCGGTCCTGTCACGCGGCGAGCTTGCAACCTCATACACGCCCTATCAGCCGGAACTATCCCAAGGCGTGCTGCAGACGCTCTTCGAGTACCAGACGATGATCTGCGAGCTGACCGGACTCGACATCTCGAACGCCGGCCTCTACGACGGCGGCAGCGCGCTCGCTGAGGCGGTGAATCTCGCAACCGGAGCGACGAAACGAAGGAGTGTGGTGCTGGCGGGTGCCATCAATCCCCACTACTCCGGCGTCCTCGCGACTCAGGGCGCAGGGCTCGGTCTCGAGATCCGGCATGCAGGGTGGGGGAGTGACGGGCTCGCCTCGCTCGAGACCGTCCGCGACGCCGCTACCGATTCTGCCGCAGTCGTAGTCCAGCAGCCGAACCTCTTCGGATGCATCGAGGATCTCCCTGCGTTAGCGGAGATCGCGCGCGCGGCCGGCGCGAAGCTCATCGTCCATCAGGATCTAACGGCCTCAGGAATCCTCGAGGCTCCGGGCGCGCTCGGGGCCGACGTCGTGGTCGCGGAAGGCCAGCCGTTCGGAAATCATCTCAACTTCGGCGGACCGTACGCGGGCGTGATCGCGTGCCGCACCTCGGACGTCCGGCGGCTGCCCGGGCGCCTCGTTGGAGAAACCGTCGACCGCAACGGCAAGCGTGCGTTCGTCCTCACCCTTCAGGCACGCGAGCAACACATCCGCCGCGAGAAAGCCACGAGCAACATCTGCACCAATCAGACGCTGAACACGCTCGCGGTCGCGGTGGCCCTTGCGTGGTATGGGCCTCAGGGGCTTCGCGAGCTGGGGGAGCAGTGCGTCGCGCGCGCGCACTACGCACGCGACCGGCTGCTCGAGCAAGCGGGCGCAACCGCCCTATTTCCAGATTCTCCTTTCTTCAAGGAATTCGCCGTGCGCGTGCCGGCGGATCCGGAGGCGGTCTGCGAGTACGCCGCGGCCGAAGGTTTCCTCGCCGGCGTTCCGCTTTCTCGTTTGCTTCCAGGACGAGGACTCGACGACGCCCTCCTCGTCGCCGTGACCGAGAAACGCTCCCGCGATGAGATCGACGGGCTCGTCGATGTGATCGCGCGGGCATGCAAGGAGGTGGGTTGATGCTCGATACCGGTGCCGAAAGCCTCGTGTTCGAGCTGTCACGTCCTGGACGTCGCGCGTCCTCGCTGCCATCGCTCGACGTTCCGGCGGCCCCAGCGGACGCGATCCCCGCGACCGCGCGCCGATCCAAGCCCCCGGCGCTCCCCGAAGTCGCCGAACGCGACCTCGTCCGCCACTACACGCGGCTGTCCCAGCGGAACTACGGAATCGACCTCGGCTTCTATCCGCTCGGGTCCTGCTCGATGAAGTACAACCCCAAGCTCGCAGAAGACGTGGCCGCGATGCCGGGGTTCCGGCGCTTGCATCCGTTGCAGCCGGAGTCGCAGATCCAAGGCGCTTTGCAGTTGCTCGTCGAGCTGGAGGCCGCGCTGTGCGCGGTGACCGGCATGGAGGCCGTCACCTTTCAGCCCGCGGCCGGCGCGCACGGGGAGCTCACGGGGCTGCTCATCATGCGCGCGTTCCACGAGCACAACAACGACCGGCGGCGGCGCGTCATCATCCCGGATTCGGCGCACGGCACGAACCCCGCGAGCGTGCGTCTGGCCGGCTACGAGGTGTCCGAGGTGGCGTCGGACGCGCGCGGCTTAGTGGACCTGGATGCGCTGAAGAGGCTGATCGGCCCCGACGTCGCCGGTCTGATGATCACGAACCCGAACACGCTCGGCTTATTCGAGGAGAACATCGAACACGTCGCGGAGATGATCCACTCCGTCGGGGGGCTGCTCTACTACGACGGCGCGAACCTGAACGCGATCGTCGGGCACTGCCGCCCCGGCGATATGGGCTTCGACATCGTGCATATGAACCTGCACAAGACGTTCGCGACGCCGCACGGTGGGGGAGGGCCGGGCGCGGGTCCGCTCTCCGTGAGCGCGCGCCTCGCGCCGTTCCTGCCGGCGCCGCGTCCCGCGTTCGACGAGTCCAACGGCCGCTATCACTGGGACCAAGGCGACGCCCGGTCGATCGGTCGCGTGCACTCGTTCCACGGCAACTTCGGCATCTTGGTGCGCGCGTCGTCGTACGTGCGCGCGCTCGGCGCCGACGGGTTGCGTCATGTGAGCGAGTATGCCGTTCTGAACGCGAACTATCTCGCAGCCAAGCTACGCGATGTATACGACCTCGCGTTCCCACAGTCGCAACCGATGCACGAATTCGTGCTCACCGCGCGCAAGCAGAAGGCACGAGGCGCGCGCGCGATGGACGTTGCGAAGCGCATCATCGACTATGGGTTCCATCCGCCGACGGTGTACTTCCCACTCGTCGTTGATGAAGCCATGATGGTCGAGCCGACCGAAACCGAGTCGATCGAGACCCTCGATTCATTCGCCGACGCGATGCGGGCCGTCGACCGCGAGATCGACGAGAACCCGCAGGTGCTGCACGACGCGCCGCTAACGGCGCCGGTCAGCCGGCCGGACGAAGCGCGAGCAGCCCGTGACCTGCGCGCGCGCTGGCATCCGAACCACCACGCGGACGCGCACGAGAGCTCTCTCGAGGGTCCCGAGGAAAAGCCCAGCATCTAGACGCCCAGTATCTAGCCGGTGCGCGATGTCCCGGAGTCCCATAGGACGACGGCGAGCAGCTCGGCGGAGAGAACCACGATCCAGAGGCCGATCCGCCACGGGCCCTCGAAGACAACCATCCAACCGAGGATGTTGAGACCGCCGGCGAGCACGAGCGCCGCCACGCGGCAGGCAGACTCGGCAGCCGCCCGCAGACGGCTCGCCTCGATCTGCGTTTCGAGATCCGGCTGCTCTTCGAGCACATACATGCTCGTCATGGTGCCACCGCGGGGGAGGAGGGGAAAGGGCCGGATGGCCATCGCCGCCCACCAGGCCAATTATCCTTAGTTTACGTAACGGGTATTATGGGCGATGGCCCCCGACGGCCAGGCCAGGGCCCAAGTGCACGGCCCTTCGGGCTAGGTTCGTGCCGCGACGCTGCGCGGATGAGGCTCCCCGGGCGGCCGGGCGCGCTTCGTGCCCCAGACCGCGACCTTCCTGAGCGCCTCGACGACGATCGAGCGGCTCATCTTCGAAACGCCTGAGCGCCTCTCGGTGAAGACGATCGGGATCTCGACGACTTTGAATCCGGCCAGCCAGGCGCGCCACAGCATCTCGATCTGGAAGCCGTAGCCTTCCGAACTGATCCGGTCGAGCGGCAGCTCCTCGAGCACCTCGCGCCGGTAGCAACGGAACCCCGCCGTCACATCGTTCACGGGGATGCGCAGTAAGGCGCGCGCGTACAGGTTGCCGCCGCGCGAGAGCCGCTCTCGGCCTTTGCTCCAGTTGCGGGTTCCGCCCCCCGGTGCGTAACGCGATCCGAGCACCACGTCGGCAAACGCTGCAGACCTGACCAGCCGGGGCACATCTCCTGGGTCGTGCGACAGGTCCGAGTCCATCTCGATGATCGCGTCGTAGCCGCGCGCAAGCGCATCTTTGAAGCCAGCGACGTATGCGGGCCCGAGGCCGGCCTTCGCGGGACGGTGAAGGACGCGCACATGCTGCTCGCGCGTAGCGATGTCATCTGCGAGCTTCCCCGTGCCGTCGGGAGAGTTGTCGTCGACCACAAGTATGTCTACTTCCGGCGACGATGAGAGGACTCGCTCGACGACCTCGCCGATCGTTCCGGCTTCGTTATAGGTCGGAAGCACGACGCAGACCTTCACGACTCCCCGACTCTCTTTTTTCGGCCGAGCACGAACGGTGTCAGCGCGAACAGCAATGCACCGGCGCCGATCCCGTTCTCGATCGCGGAACCATACCGTGCGTAGGGTGTCTCGCCGGTTGCGAGAGGGAGTCGCGCGCGTAACAACGCCGGGCGGAAAAGCCCGGCCTCTTGCGTGATCTTGCCGTTCGGCTGGATCACAGCGCTGATCCCTGAGATCGCGGCGTGGACGACCGAACGTCCCAGCTCCACCGCGCGCATCTGGCTCATCGCGAGGTGCTGTCGCGCTGCAGGGCTGGTCCCGAACGACGCGTTATTCGTCGTCACGATCAGGATCTGCGCGCCATCGCGAACGAGCCCGCGGGCGAGCTCGGGATAGGTGGATTCGAAGCAGATCAGCGTGCCGATCCGCGCTTCACCGACATGGAACACGACGAGCTTCTTGCCGTGGATGGCGTCCGAGGGCAGCTCGCGATCGAGTGCCGGGACGATCGAGCGGATGAAATGGATAGGGACGTACTCACCGAAGGGCACGAGGTGCACTTTGTCGTACTGCTGTTTGATCTGGCCCGTCGGCTCGATCAGAAGGTTCGTGTTGGTGAACCGGTCGTCCGCCGCGTCCAGGATCGCTCCCGCAAGCAGCGGCGCGCCGATACGGTCGATGAGCGAGACGACGGGGCCGAACATCTCGGGATTGATCCGCGGGTCCCGATCGAAGGAGTTCTCCGGCCAGACGATCAGATCGGGCTTCGATTGGCCAAGGAGAAGCTTGGTCTCGGCGACGTGGTTGTCGACGATCGTGAAGTCCTCAGGGCCGACGCGCCCGCGACGACCGAGGCTTGTGAACCGATCTCGAGGAACGTTGCCTTGAACGGCTGCCATGTCGAGCGATCCCGCCCTCGGACCTGCGAGACCGAGCGGCAAGAAACCGGGCAACAGAACGAGCGCGACGATGACCGCCATGAAGACGACGGTCCGGCGCGGGGGTGACGCGATCGCTTCCGCGATCAACGCGTTCACGAACAGGCACGCCAACCCGACGAGCACCACTCCCCCGACGCGCGCTAGCGGCAGTAGGGACCCCCCGGAGTGTTGTGTGTAGCCGATCGATCCCCAGGCGAAGCCGCCGAACGGGTAGCGCGCGCGCGCGATCTCGAGCCC
>Ga0070708_100003638_pt1 | contig 12091 bp, 10 predicted proteins | sample KBSK5503metaG_FD_65469 | JGI IMG/M metagenome (GOLD analysis project Ga0070708, IMG submission 65469) | Corn, switchgrass and miscanthus rhizosphere microbial communities from Kellogg Biological Station, Michigan, USA - KBS K5-50-3 metaG | ecosystem: Host-associated > Plants > Roots >...
ACGAGGACGAACTGCGCATCATGAGGCGGGCGATGTACTTCGCCGACTTCACGGTTCAGGCGGGCCGCGAATTCGTGCAGCAGAATGGGAGTGTTACTGAAGACCACATCCAGAAGGCCACGGCGGACGCAGTGGCGGAGAAATTATCAAAAGAGCTAAATGATGTGGTGGGCGTGGGGGTTGAGCCGCCATTCGGAGGACTGGTTCCGTTCGGCAAGCGATCGGCATTTCCCCACGCTGTGCCAAGCAAAGATCGGATAAAACCGGGAGATGCATTGATCCTGAGTCTCGGGGCGCAGGTGGGCGGATACAACGTGGAATGCGAGCGGTCATTCAGCATCGGCAAGCCCACCGACTACGCTAAGCGGTTGTTCGATGCCATGCTGGCGGCGCACGATGCGGGTGCTGAAAACATGAACGAGGGCGCAGTGGCCGAGGAGGTCGACAAGAAGAGCCTGGACCAGATCCGCAAGGCGGGGTTTGAGAAATTCCTCAAACATCGCACCGGTCACGGCATTGGTCTTGAAGGACATGAGTCTCCGTGGATAGCGGAAGGCGACAAGACCGTACTGAAGGGAGGCATGACCTTCAGTTGTGAGCCCGGTGTCTACGATCCGGACTGGGGTGGGTTCCGGCACTCGGATACGGTGATCGTGCGCAAGGACAAGGGCGAGATCATGAACCACTATCCGACAAGGTTGGAGGACATGATTATTGAGATCTGAGGGGATAACGTCCGGCTGTTCCCTTCCCGCTGGAGCGGCATCCAATCGAAGTGAGGTTGAACGATCTATGGCAGAAAAAGCGACTAAAACCGATGAAGAGTGGCGGAAGCAGTTGTCGTCCGAGCAGTATTACGTTACGCGCAAGGCCGGAACCGAGCCTGCGTTTGCGGGAAAGTACTGGAAGACCAAAGACCAAGGCACCTATGCCTGCGTCTGTTGCGGACAGCCGCTATTCAGCTCGGAGACCAAGTTTGACTCCGGCACAGGTTGGCCGAGCTTCTGGCAGCCTATGGGCGAGCAGGTCGTAGTGGAGCACACTGACCAAAGCCACGGCATGGCGCGAACTGAGGTGCGTTGCGCCCGCTGCGAGGCTCACCTGGGGCATGTCTTCGAAGACGGACCAGCCCCGACTGGTTTGCGCTATTGCATGAACTCCGCGGCTCTTGATCTGAAACCGGACGAAGCCGAAAAGGAATAGGGCGCACGCGGAAAGGCGTGCCCTTGTACTAGGTCAGTGCCGTTCCTAGTGGGTCGCGCCTGCTGCGGCTGCCGCCGCCTTGGGCTGCTCGGTCGCGGCGGGCTTTGAGGCCTCGGGAAGCCCCGGCTTAGCTTGGGCGTGGTGCTGTGCCTTTTCGTTCTTGTGCTCCGCCTTCTGGTCCGCGGCGCGGACCTGCACGCTGCCTTTCAGCACAGCCCCGTCCTCGACGCTGATACGCTGCGTCACGACATCGCCCGTCAGCGTACCCTCGCTGCGGATGTCCAGACGATCGCTACACTGGATATTCCCCTGTACTTTGCCCATGATGACAACTTCACGGGCAACGATGTTCGCGGCGACGCTGCCGTTACGTCCAATGGTGACGCGGTTATCGGCAAGATTGATCGAGCCCTCGATCCGGCCATCGATGTAGAGTGATTCGGAGCCGCTGACCTCACCTTTGATGAAGAGCGAGCGGCCGATCGTGGCCTGCTCCGCGGGCGCGCTTGTGGTCTTGACCGGTGCGTAGCTCGGGTTCGAGGGATATTGAGATTTTGGAGCGCTGTTCTCTAATGGCTGCAACATCGTAACGGCCTTCCTTGGTTCCGACGCGGCTAGCTGTACTGGCGCTGCCGCATGCGGCTGGTCTGCTATCGGCCATTGGCCATGCTGAATATCGCACGGGGGTAAGCAATAGAGGAGGTTACGGAAGAACGTGGCCAGATGTCGAAGGTATCGGGGCTAGGTCTGAAGCGCCTGCCCGAGCTCTTCCCATTCCGCCAACCGGCTCTTCAGTTCGGCCCGGCGGTCAGCTAGTTCCTGCGTGAGACACTGGCTTTGCTCGGCGCTGACGAATGTCTGCAGGGAAGCTTCGCAATCGGCGATGGCGTCTTCGAGCCGGTTGATCTCCTCCTCCAGTTCCTGAACCCGCTCCTCCATCTGCTTGCGTTTGATGGGGTTGAGGCGCTTGGGCCCGGGGTCGGCGGAAGCCGGAATCCTGGCATGGGGATTACCATTCCCGGGCTGCGCAGCCGTTGTGGAGGGGGGTACACCTTGCTGCAGCGCGGCGGCACCGCCCTGCTTCCGCCACAAATAGTCCTCGTAGTTGCCGGGATAGACTTCCACACGGCCATCGCCAACCTCGAAGACACGCGTGGCAAGCCTGTCGATGAAGTAGCGGTCGTGGGAGACGAAGACCACGGTGCCGCTGTAGCCAGCCAAAGCCTCCAGCAAGACGTCTTTAGCGCGCATATCGAGGTGGTTGGTAGGCTCGTCCAGCAGCAGGAAGTTCGCTGGATGCAGCAACATACGAAGCAGGGCATAGCGGTTGCGCTCGCCGCCGGAGAGCACGCCGATACGCTTGAAGACGTCGTCCGCAGAGAACAGGAAGCAGCCTAGAAGACTGCGCAGATCGGTTTGGGTTGAACGGGGCGAAAGTTCGCCGAGATCGTCAAGTATGCGCGCGTCGGGGTCGAGCTCCTTGTACTGATCCTGCGCGAAGTAGTCGGCCTGTACGTTGTGGCCAAGGCAGTATTCGCCCTTCGTCGGAGGCTCCGTTCCTGCCAGCAGCTTGATGAGGGTGGATTTCCCAGCACCATTCACGCCCACCAGGGCGATGCGGTCGCCGCGCTCGATCATGAAGCTGACGTCGCGGAAGACCTCTTTTTCGCCGTACGATTTGGCAACCCCAACGAGCTCCGCCACGATCCGCCCGCTGGGTCTGGGTTGCGGGAAGGAGAAGTGGATGCTCTTTTCCTCCTCCGGCAACTCGATCCGCTCCATCTTTTTCAGTTCCTTGATGCGACTCTGTACCTGCTTGGCCTTGGTCGCCTGGTAGCGGAAGCGGTTGATGAAGACTTCCAGTTGCTCGATACGTTCGCGCTGGTTGCGCCAGGCAGCTTCTAGTTGCTCGAGACGCTGCGTCTTCTGGGCAAGATACTTTTCGTAGTTGCCGGGATAGAGATTAATGCGCTTGTTCCAGATTTCGACGATCTTGTTCACGGTCACGTCGAGGAAGTAGCGATCGTGCGAGATCAGCACGAAAGCGTAGGGATAGTTGCCGAGATAGTCTTCCAGCCAGTTGCGAGCTTCGAGATCGAGATGGTTGGTCGGCTCATCCAGCAGCAACAAAATCGGCTGTTGCAGCAACAGCTTGGCCAGCGCGATGCGCATCTGCCAGCCGCCGGAAAACTCCTCAGTGTGACGCATCCAGTCTTCCTTAGGGAAACCCAGGCCAGAAAGTACCGTTCCGACTTGCGCCTCGATGGCGTAGCCGTCGCGGGTGCGAAATTCGTGCTCGATGCGGTGGTAGCGCTCGGCGACCTGGGTATATTCCGTTGATGAATGGTCGAGCTCCGACATGCGCCCGGTCAGGTCTTCCATCTCCTGTTCCAGGGCACGCAGTTCCGAGAAAACCGACATGCACTCGGCAAAGACAGTGTGCCCGGAAAGTGTGAGTCCGTCCTGCGGCAGATAGCCCGCGCTGATGCCCTTGGCGGTGCTGATGGAGCCATAGTCGAGGGTTTCGAGACCGGCCAGAATCTTCATCAGCGTCGACTTGCCAGTACCGTTAGCCCCCACCAGGCCGATTCGGTCACGGGGCGTAATCATCCAGTCCACTCCCTCGAACAGGAGCTTGTGTCCGTAGCGCTTTCCGGCAGAGGACAGTTGGATCATGGGGTTGATTCAATCGTCTCATGAATCGAGAGGTTTATAGAATATGCGAAAGGACTTACCGCAAAGGTGCGCTACGGAAAGCGCAGAGAGCGCTAAGGAGAACCTGGTGTGGGGAGGCCGGACTCTATCGCGCAGCTACCGCCCGGGCGACGCCGATCTGCTCCAGCGCCCGGTCAATGACCGCCTGCAGTTCCCGTGCGTATTTGATCTCACGCCCTTTGGCGAGGATTTTCTTGGCTTCTTCGGGAGCGCACCAAGTCGGATTGCGCATCGGCTCGTCAGGTTTCCCATCCTGCTCTACCTCCAGCAGAAAGGCCTTGACGACAAATTCCTGCACTCCGGGAGACTTCCAAAAAACGCCCTTGGAATGGATATAGAGGTGGAAATGCCGCGGCTCAATGCTGCCGCGAACCCCAGCCTCTTCCCATGCCTCGCGCTCCGCAGCCTGACTATGGGATAAAGACGGATCAGGATCACCCTTGGGGAAGGTCCACTTGCTGCCGCCGTTGGTGTTTACCAGCAAGAACTCGACGGACGACCCTCGCCGGCGGTAGCAAACCGCCGCCACCTGCAACGGTAGGGCAAATCGGGGTGCTGCCATCTCCGAAGCCTCCGTAGAGCACTCTCAAGTTCGATGATAGTTCGAAGATATTTCAGGAATGTTAAAGCGCAACGTAAAAGGTGCAGTCGGGTGTTACCAAAGGGTTACCGATGGAAGGCGTCTTGTAGGCGGACTACTAGGCCCCCACCGGCGTCCTCTCCAACGTGTGCATGGTGTTCACGATGGTCGAGATGACGTTCTCGTTGCCGATGGCGGTGTTGATCATCACGTGATACAGGCAGCGGGCAGGCCAGTCGGCGCCGAAATAATGTTTTACGAAGGTGATGCGATCCCGGTCCACCGTATCCAGCAGCTCTTCCGCTTCTTTTTCGCTCTTGCCAATCAGCCGCAGGCGCCGAAGCTTCTCCGCCCGCGGCGCGTACAGGAAGACGTGGAAAGCATCCGGGCACTCCCGCAGGAAATACGGGGCGCCACGACCCACGATCACGCAGCTGCCGGCCGCAGCGGCCTTTTCCACCACCTGCTGGCCCATTCTCACCAAGCAATCGGCATCGAAGATTTCCAGGCCGGCCGCCGACATGCTTCGCTCGTAGCTGCCCCGCCAGAATACTTTGGCCAGACGGTGAAAAGTGCTGTCCACACGTTCTTCGCGGCGCTCGACTACGGAGCAGTCCACTTGGGCCAGTTTGGCGATTTCCTCCGTCAGGGCGTAGTCCCACAGTTTCCAGCCAAGCCGGCTGGCAAGCTCGCGGGCAATTTCGCCCGCCCCGCTTCCGAATTCGCGTTCGATGGTGATGACCCGGTACACGGCCTCTCTCCTAGTGCATGGCGATTTCGCCGCCGGTGGGCAGTCGTTTCATCAGGAACACCAGCGGAATCATCGCCAGGATTGCAGCTCCCAGTAACCAGAAGTTATCAATGTACGCCAGCATGTTGGCCTGACGGAAGAGTGTCCCCTGCACCAGTGCATAGGCCTTGTGCATGGCGTCCACGGGCGAAAATCCTTTGGCCTCGAACGTACGCGCCATCCCTTGAAGCATGCTCTGAAACTGCGGATTTGATGAGGAAAGATGACTGGACAGCCTGTGCTGGTGATATTGCGCTCTCCGGTCCAGCATTGTGGTTACGAAAGAAATTCCTACGCTGCCCCCGATGTTACGCGCCAGGTTCATCAGACCCGAAGCCGCGTTGTTCTTCTCCCGCGGCAGATACGCGTAGGCCGCGGTGTTGATGGGCACGAAGAGGAACGCCAGCCCGGCCGATTGGATCATCCTGGCAAACACCACCGTGCGGAAATCAACTCCCAAATCGAAGCTGGTCATGTGGAACAGCGAGAAAGAGAGCACAACCAGACCCAAAGCCATGAGCCGGCGGGCATCGTAGCGAGACAGCAGAAAACCCACCAGTGGCATCAGCAGCATGATGGTGAACCCGCCCGGAGAGAGCGCCATTCCAGCCTGCTCGGCCGTATAGCCCAGCAGGGTCTGCATGAAAAGCGGCAGCATCAGGGTGCTACCGAGCAGCGCGAATCCCAGCATAAACATCATCAGGTTGGCGGACGCGAAGGTCCTCTCCTTGAACAAATGGAGGTCAATGACGGGATCCTTTTGCCTCCACTCCCAGAAGATGACGAACAGTAGCGAGGCGGCGGAGATCAGCGCGAGGATCAAGATGAAGTGCGACTCAAACCAGTCGTCCCGCTGCCCTTTGTCCAGCACGACCTGCAGCGTGCCGAGGCCCAGCGCGACAAAACCGAGCCCGACGTAATCCACCTTCAATTCCGAGAGCCTCCTACGTTTCAGGTAAGGCGGGTCCTGGATGAGGCGCGAGGTGAGCAGGAGGGAAAGGATGCCGACTGGAATGTTTACGAAGAAGATCCAGCGCCACGTGTAATTATCCGTGATCCAGCCGCCCAGGGTGGGGCCGATGGCCGGCGCCATGACGACCGCGATTCCATACACTGCGAACGCCATGCCGCGTTTCGCGGGCGGAAAGGTATCGGCCAGAATGGCCTGCTCGCTGGGTTGCAGACCGCCGCCACCTGCACCCTGCAGTACGCGAAAGAAAATCAGCATACCCAGGTTAGGCGCCAACCCGCACAACAGAGAACTCACCGTAAAAATAGCGACGCAGGTCATGTAAAAACGCTTGCGTCCGATGATCGAGGAGACCCAGCCACTAAGGGGCAGGACAATTGCGTTTGAAACCAGGTAAGAAGTGAGGACCCACGTGCTCTCGTCGGTGCTGGCCGCAAGGCTGCCGGCGATGTGCGGCAGAGCCACATTCGCGATGCTGGTGTCCAGCACCTCCATAAATGTAGCCAGCGTGACCGCCAGGGCGATGATCCAGGGATTGACTGCGGGCCGCCACTCGCTGGCGGCATCCATGGTCAGTGCGGCTGTGCTCATCGCGTCCGCACCTTGGGCTCAACCGACATGCCTGGCCGCAAAACGTGATCTTTCGTCTCTCCCGGATCAAAGGTGATCTTCACCGGAATGCGCTGCACCACTTTTACGTAGTTACCGGTGGCATTTTCCGGAGGCAAAAGGCTCGTGATTGCGCCGCTCGCCCCGGCAATACTCTGCACGTGTCCCTTGTAGTCTTTGCCGTTGGCGTCCACGTGAATGGTAACCGGCTGGCCGACCCGCACATTCCTTAGCTGAGTTTCTTTGAAATTGGCTGTTACCCAGATGTCATCCAGGTTGATAATTTTCATCAGTTCCTGCCCGATCTGGACATTTTGGCCGACTTCCACCGTGCGGTTGGTCACGATACCGCTAACCGGCGCCACGATCAGGGTGTATTGCAGGTTCAATTCGGCCTGCTCGAGTTCGGCTTTATAACGCTCGGCCGTCGCCTGGGCCGACTCAAAGCGGGAGCGGGTCATGGCTATCTGTTGAGGAGCCGTTCGGGCAGCACGCAGGTTTGCCTCGGCCTGAGCCAGCTTGGCTTGAGCCTGGATCACTTGTTGCTGGGCAGCGGCTGCGGAGGCACGCGCGGCGTCCACGGATGCGGCACTCGCCTTGGCTGTGGCCACAGCCTGGTCATACTGCTGCTGAGAAATCTCCTGCTTGTCCACCAGTTGCTTGTAGCGCGCCACATCGTCTTGGGCCTTGACGTTGTTGGCCTCAGCTTGGGCCAGTTGGGCCAGGGCTGCGTCGTACTGTTTGCGGGCGGCGGCAATTCCCGCGCGGGCGTTCTCCACATCCGCCTGGGCGGACGATTCCTGGCTGGTAGAACTGATAGACGTGATGGGAACATTCACTTGGGCGGCTTGTGCCGTGGCCAGGGCATCGGCATAGTAGGCCTTGGCCCGGTCCACGGCTACCTGGTAATCCCGGGGATCGATTTGCACCAGGGGAGTTCCGGCTTGCACGTACTGGTTATCTTCCACCAAGAGCTTTTGCACGTGTCCGGAGACGCGGGCGCTGATCGAATTCAGGTGGCCATCGATCTGGGCATCATCGGTGGACTCGTAACTGGTGAAATAGCGCCAGAGAAAGACACCAGCCACAACCAGCACTATGCCGCCGATGGTTAGCCCTACCCGCAAGCGCGGATTGCGGGAGGTGAATTTCTTCCAGCGGAGATCTCTCTCCGAAGCCGGCAAGGGGGCATGCATGGCTGCCGCGGTTTCAGGAGTGTCGCGCACAGCAGGCTGTGTTACTTGTTCCATGATTACTTGCTCTTCAGATATTGCTTCACGCCCTCTTCGGCGTATCCAATGGCTCGCGCCAGGGCGACCTTCGCCAAGTTATGGGCGTAAAGGCTGGAAATGTAGTTCTCGTTGGCCGCCGCGACGGTTTCTTGCGCTTGAACCACCTCCAGGTTGTCGGTAACTCCCGCGGCAAAGCGATCCCGGGCCTGAATCAGGGTCTGATCGGCAAGATCAACCGAACTGCGGGCAACCTCCACCTGGTCGGCGGCGGCGGCGAGGTCCAGCAAAGCCGTGCGAACATCGTAGTCGATTTGCCCGCGGAGGTTTTCCAGTTGCTGCCGGTTCTGGCGCAGCGTGGCTTCCGCCTGCAAAACGTCTCCGTGTACTTTTCCACCCTGGAAAATTGGGATCCTCAGTGTCGCAGCCACTTGAAATGTGCCGTGCGAGTTCCCCGGGGTGGCTCCGATATCGCCATAGTTTCCTCCTGCGTCGAGACTGGGAAAGTATTCTGCCGTGGCAGCTTTGCGGAAGTGTTCTGCAGCGCGTACCTGATGCTGAGCTGCCTGATAATCAGAACGTGAAGCATACGCGCGCTCGAGGCTCTGCTCCAGTCCGAGCGCGGCCAGAGGCTCATACGGGGCCTTATCGCTTAGCGTAAATTCCTGTCCCGGAGGCAGCCCAATCGCGCGCGCCAGCGCCAACTTTTGTTTCGCATAATCATTCCGCGCGACGATTAATTGCTGTTGCCGGGTTTGGAACTCCACTTTGGCGCGAAGGGTATCGATCGCCGGACTGACACCGGCACTTTGCTGATCCACCGATTTGTCATAGAGGGCTTGTGCGGTCTGCACCTGGGCCTGCGTGGTCTCGACCCTTGCTCCCCCGGCCAGGGCTTGAAGATACGCGTTCCCGACGGCGAGCACGACCAGGTCGCGGGCATCTTTGTATGTGTATTGCGCCGCCTTTTCGCTGTCGGAGGCTCCCCGCTCGCGGTTCAGCGCTTTAAGGCTGAACAGAGACTGCGTGAGGTACACCCGGGTGTCGAAGAAGCCGTAAGGGCCGATGACCTTCGGGAAGCCCGGCAAGCGAAGTCCTTGTGCGGCCAGGTTGGTTTGGGCGGCATTCTCGCTGGTCGCAGTGGTTAGGTTGGGAAGAAGTTCACTGAGCTCTTTCCACTTCGCCCCACGAGCGGCAATAGTGTTGTCGCTCTGCAGCAGCAGACCAAGGTTGTTTCTTAACCCGAGGTCGATTGCGTCCTTAAAAGACAGCGGCAATATCTCAGAAGTAGCTTTGCCCTGCGGGACGCTGCCGGTAAAGGGGTTTTGGCCAAGACTTCCGCTCGCGCCAGTCGTCACGCCAGGAGCTGACGGCACGCTGCTCGAATATCCGCTAATGGTCTGGCCCAGCACCGGGCAGGCCAGAAGAAGAAGGTTCGCAACCAGGCAAAGAATTGCTATCGCCGTAAGGGGTGTAATCTTTTGCGGCAATTGCTTCATGGAGCTCAGGTCTTTCGCGTCCAAGTCAGGCTCAACATTAGCAGCCCAACATGCAATGTTGATTCAGTTTGCGGCCTTATAGATGCAAACGATTGCTTTTGCGCTGTGCCACGCCACTTCATCTTTTCATAGGCGTGTTCTATCCTTCCCGTTGATGCATGATCCATCCCGGCGATATTCACCACCCATGACTCGGCGCCGCCACCGTTTGCTGGCGTTTTTGTTCTTGACCCTCGGGCTCTCTCTGGCTGGCGTTTGGACACATGCCGCTGAGTCCCAGGGGACGGCCGCAGAGCAGGGGCTCACTCCCATCCGCAGCTATATATCATCCAGCTGGGATACGCTGACGCGTTCCATGTCGAAATGCGACACCGTAGCCGATCCCAAACTAACCGCTGCCTCTGTGCTTTACCTTCCAGCAGGTTTCCCGGTCCCGCCTGCAGTGCAGGAGTTGCAGAAACGGTGCCATGTTCACGTTCAACAGCTCCCCGTGTTGATCACGGGTCCGGGAGAACTTGATTCCCGCAAAATTGATCCTCCCGGGTTGCTCTATCTCGAGAACGACTATGTGGTCCCCGGTGGGAGATTCAACGAAATGTACGGCTGGGACAGCTATTTCATTATTCGGGGACTGTTGCGCGACGACCGGATCGAGATGGCCCGCGGGATGGTGGAGAACTTCTTCTTCGAAATCGAGCATTATGGTACTGTTCTGAACGCCAATCGAACCTACTACTTGACGCGCTCTCAGCCTCCTTTCCTCACCTCCATGATCCTGGCGGTGTACGAAGCGCAGAAGGCCGCTGGTCACGAGGACCGCGCCTGGTTGGCCAAGGCCTATGGCTATGCCAGAAAAGACTACGAAATGTGGGCTCGCGAGCCGCACCTCGCCGGCTCGACCGGTCTCTCCCGCTATTATGATTTCGGCGAAGGGCCGGTGCCGGAGGGATTGCAGGACGAGAGTGGATTTTATCGCGGCGTCGCTGCCTACTTCCTCTCCCACCCCGACAGTGCCGATCACGATCTGCTCGAGACTAAGTCCGGCGAGAAGAGCCCGGACGCTGCCGCCGGTTTCACTTTCCACTTGCAGCTATGCGAAACGGCCAAAGATTCACCGACACTGAAGTGCGACCAGCTGAAAGCTTTGTCACTGAGCCGAGACTACTACAAAGGCGATCGTGCCATGCGGGAATCCGGTTTCGACGTTTCCTTTCGTTTCCGTCCATACGGTGCGGCCACCCATCACTATGCTCCTGTCTGCCTGAACAGCTTGCTCTACAAGACCGAGAAGGACCTGGCGCAGATGAGCGAGGTGCTGGGCCGAGGGGGAGATGCGAAGAAGTGGCGCCAGCGTGCCACGGATCGCCGGGAAATCATCCAAGAATTCATGTGGGATAACCAGCGCGGGTTGTTTTTTGACTACAACCTCGAGACTCAGGCCCGGTCGACATACGAATATCTAACCACGTTTTATCCGCTGTGGGTAGGCTTGGCCACCCCCGAGCAGGCCCGCGCCATCGTGCACAATCTTGCGATTTTCGAGCAGCCCGGCGGCTTGTCCATGAGCCATCGTGAGACCGGCGGGCAGTGGGACTATCCTTATGCTTGGGCGCCCACCCAGTTGCTTGCCGTCGAGGGCCTGCGGCGTTATGGATACGACGACGAGGCTAACCGGATTTCCTACAAGTTCCTCTCCATGGTGGCTGAGAACTTCCGGCACGACGGCAACATTCGCGAAAAATACAATGCCGTCACGCGATCCTCCGAAACGCAGGTCACCGCCGGCTATAAATCCAATGTTGTCGGCTTCGGCTGGACCAACGCAGTGTTTCAGGAATTCTTGCACGCCTTGCCGCAAAGCTGGGTCGAGCGCTTGGCCAGAGAGCAAACCGCGGCCGTCAAGTAGGCGCAGCCATTGGCTGGCTCAGGGTGGGATGGCTTCTGCGAGCCGGCCCGCAAGATAACGAAGGCCCCAGGACGCCCCTCGCATCGTGGCTCGGACGCTCGAGCAGCAAATTAACGGAGATATTCTCAGGAGACATTCGTCACTCACATCGCCAAGGTCTCGAGACGAGTGGGTTGTCGCGGTTTTGAGCGCACAGAGCGTTGCTTTCACAATTTTTTCCGCCTCTGTCGTTCCGTAAGCGAGTTGCTATAATCGATGGATGCGGTGGGAGTAGCTCAACTGGCAGAGCACCGGACTGTGGCTCCGGACGTTGTGGGTTCAATTCCCATCTCCCACCCCAGTTTGCCGGCGCGAATTTATCAGGAGGCGAAAAACCTTTTGCAGGACACCCCGCTCGACCCCTGATCGGAGCCTTGAGCGGGTTGCGAGGGTGGGGAGTTGATCCGATCAGGATTGGGGATTCTTAGGCGTCAGCACCCAGACAAGACGCGTAGGCCAAAGAACCATAACCCGTAAAGCCAAACCGATTTTGGAACTTGTGCTTGTTCTTTTCCGTCCTAAGGGCTATTCTTTCTTGCCGAACACTACAA
>Ga0070708_100003639_pt1 | contig 12089 bp, 14 predicted proteins | sample KBSK5503metaG_FD_65469 | JGI IMG/M metagenome (GOLD analysis project Ga0070708, IMG submission 65469) | Corn, switchgrass and miscanthus rhizosphere microbial communities from Kellogg Biological Station, Michigan, USA - KBS K5-50-3 metaG | ecosystem: Host-associated > Plants > Roots >...
TGCTACAGCCCGCGCATCGGTCTCGCCACGCGCCATGAGCTCGTCTGGGGCAGCTACTACCTGTTCGAAGCCCTGCACACACTCGCCGGACTCTACGACCCCGGGAAGATCGCCTAGGAGGACGGATGGCGCGACTCAAGATCGGATTCATCCCGATCGAGGGCGGACACTACTACAAGGAAGCGCTCGAGGAGGTCGGCCGCGCCGAGGAGCTCGGCTTCGACTCCGTGTGGATGGAGGAGCACCACGCCGTCACGAACCACTACTGGCCGTCCCCCTTTCCGGTGCTGGCCGGCTTTGCCACGCGCACGTCCAGGATGATGCTCGGCACCGACATCGCCGTGGCGGCGTTCTATCATCCGGTCCGTCTCGCCGAGGACGTCGCGATGCTGGACGTGATGTCGAACGGCCGCGTCACGCTCGGCATCGCGATCGGCTACAAGCCCGACGAGTTTGCCCTGTACGGCGTCGACCTCGAAAAGCGCGGCGCGCGGTTCGAAGAGCAGCTCGCGATCATGAAGGGTCTATGGACGCAGGACCGGCTGTCGTTCCGAGGCTCGTACTACACGGTCGAGGGCCGCATCGAACCCAAGCCCGTGACAAAGCCGCACCCGCCGGTGTGGATCGGCGGCTGGGGCGATATCACGCTGCGCCGCGCGGCCACGCTCGCGGACAACTGGATCCCCGGGCCGACGGCCGACTTGCCGCGGCTTCTTCGTGGCAGGGAGCAGTTTCTTGCCAACCGTCACACGGCCGGGCGGACACAGCCGATCACCGAGTGGCCGCTCACACGCGATCTCATCATCGCGGAGACGGACAAGAAGGCGCGGGAGCTGGCCGAGGAGCACATCATGGTCGCCTACCGTCGCGAATACGCCGGCGGCTGGCGTCACCCGTTCATCGACGCCTCGATCGCGACCGATCTCGACAAGCTGATGGCCGATCGCTTCCTCATCGGCGGGCCGGATCAGGTGATCCCGAAGATCCGAACGTTCGTCGAGTCGTACGGAATGACGCATCTCATCTGCCGGACCTTCTTTCCCGGCATGCCGCACGCGCACATCATGAAGGAGCTCGACCTGATCGCCCGCGAAGTGATGCCGGCGTTCAAATAGCCGACATTACGAGCGAATTTCGGTCGGACCAAAACGTGGGCATGCCTCGTAACTATTTGATATACTGGCGCTTGCGGCTGACTTCGCGTTTGGGGAGTGAAGGTCATCGCGCAGCCCATGTACCGTCTCGATCGGTCGTACTCGTGGAATTACAGCCATTCGCCTACCTTGCCGCGTGTCCGGCGCGTACCGTCTGGACCCGGGGGTAAGTTCCTCGACCACGTCCTGAATTCGCCGATCGGCATCGCGGCCGGTCCACTACTCAACAGCAAGTGGATCGAGGCGTACGCGCGCCTGGGCTTCGACGTGCTCACCTACAAGACCGTGCGATCGATGGCGATGCCCGCCCACGCGCTGCCGAACATCCGGCCCGTCGAGAATCGCGAGCACGCGGCGATCGCGACCAAGCGCACCTCGATCGACAGTCAGCCCACGCTCGCCGTCTCGCTCGGCATCCCCTCCGCCGAGCCCGAGGTGTGGCGCAAGGACGTCCGGCGCGCAAAGGACCGGATCGACGACGGTCAGGTGTTGATCGTGAGTGTCGTGGGCACGTGGGCGCCGGGCATGGACGCTGAGCAGCTCATCCAGGACTACGCCCGCTGCGCGGCGTGGGCGGCCGAGGCCGGCGCCGATGCGGTCGAGGTCCATCTGGCGGTCACCGATCCGTTCGCCGAGCAGCCGCAGCTGATTTACGAGAACATCCCGCTCGCCGCGCAGATTCTCTATCGCGTGCGCACCACGATGCCCAAACCCGTGCTCGCGAAGCTCGGCGTCTTCCGCACGCCACGCCTCCTGCACGAGACGGCCACCAAGCTCGCGTCGTGGGCGAGCGGCTTCGTCATGGTCCACGGTGTGCGTCGCCGCGTCGTCGACGAGGATGGCAACGCCGCCTTCGAAGGGTCCGGGCGTGATCGCGCCACGATCGTGGGCGCGGACACCTGGCCGCTCGCCTCGCGCCAGATCGAGGAGATGCTCTCGTGGCGAAAGGCCGGCGCCTGGGATCGCGCGATCCTCGGAGTCGGCGGCGTCACCACCGTCGAGCGGGCCGATCACCTGCTGCGCGAGGGCGCCGACATCGCGCTCATCGCGACGACCGCGCTGTTCGATCCGCTCTTCGGCGTTCGGTTCCGTCAGCTCCGCGCCACCGCCGTCGCCTGATCTCATGGGGGGCTCCGAGCGCCCCCCAAACCCCCCACGGTGACTCGCCGCGGCCCGGGAAACCCGTGCCGCGTCTCGATCTCGAATCTTTACCGTGTGCTACGCTACCGGCCGTGCGTTGGCTCGTGGTGCTTCCGTTCAATCGCGCCGGGCTCATGGGCGTCGATTTCGGCGAGGAGCTCGCCGCGCGCGGTCACACGGTGCGCTTGTTCGAGTATCGGCGCGACAACGCGCTCTACAAGAACAAGTCGACGAAGGCCGCCTACCAGCTCTGGATTCTCCGGCTCCTGGAGCGCGCGTGTTCGTCGTGGCGCCCCGATGTGGTGCTCGTCATCAAGGGCGGCCCCATCACGCCGAACCTCGTGCGACGCGTGAAGGCGCGCGCCGACACGCTGTTCGTCAATTTCTTTCCCGACAACCCGCTGTGGATGATCCCGTTCGGCTGCATCGAGGCCTACGACGCCTTCTTCACCAAGGAGCGCTACGCCATGCGCAGCCTGCAGCAGGTCGGGCTGCGTAATCTGCACTATCTGCCGATGTACTGCGTCCCCACGCAGCATCATCCCGTCGTCCTGTCGCCCGACCAGCAACGACGTTTCGCGGCCGCGGTGTCGTTCGTGGGCAGCCGCTACGACTACCGTGAGCGCTTGGTGCGCGAGCTGGCCGACGCGCCGCTGCGCCTCTGGGGCGCGGGCTGGAACCGCAGTCCCGATCCGGTCGTGCGCGGTCTCGTCGCCGGCGGCCCGGTCTTCGGCCACGACAAGCTGTGCGTGTATGCCGCCTCGACGCTCTCACTGAACCACCATCACCCGATGAACGACATCGTCGGCGTGAACACGCGAACCTTCGAGCTGGCGGCCGCGGGCGCCTGCCAGCTCGTGGATGCCAAGGAAGAGCTGGCGCCGCTGTTCAAGCCCGGCGACGAGGTGCTCGTGTACCGGGACCTCGCCGAGCTGCGGCGAGTACTCGATCATTTTCTCGCCCGACCGGACGAGGCGCGTGCCATCGGCGAGAATGCGCGGCGCCGCGCCCTCGCCGAGCACACGCTCGCCCACCGCGTCGACGAGATGCTGCACGTCCTGGAAGACCGCTTCAAGATCGACGCCCGGCCATGACCATCCCTTCGCTCGCGCGCGAGCTCACGTGCATCGATTGCGGCGCCGTGCATCCGCTCGGCTACCGCCTCGAGTGCGAAAAGTGCCGCGGCCTGCTCGAGCTGCGCTACGACCTCGAGCCGCTGCGCCGCGAGGGTCCGAGCCTGCTCGCGGGCGGCGGTCTCTGGCGCTACGCTCCGGTGCTGCCGATCGCCGATCCCGCGCATCGCGTGACGCTCGGCGAGGGCGGGACGCCGCTGCTGTCGTGCCCGCGACTCGCGAAGACGCTCGGCGTGCGCAGCCTCGCGATCAAGTTCGAGGGCGCCAATCCGACGGGCACGGTGAAGGACCGCTCGTCGGCAACCGGCGTGGCCGCCGCGCTGCAGTTCGGCTTCACGGCGACCTCCGTCGTATCGAGCGGCAACGCCGGCTCCTCCATCGCCGCATACTCGGCGCGCGCAGGTTTGCGGTCCTTGATCTTCGCCTACGAGCGGGCGTCGGCGCCAAAGCTCCTGCACATGGCCGCCACCACCGCCGATCTCGTGCTCTACAAGGGCGTCTACGACGATCTCATCACGCACTGGGACCGGCTCGTGGAGTCACGCCTATTCTTCGACTGCGGCGCGTCGCGCAACGCGTACAAGCACGAGGGCAAGAAGACGATCGGCTACGAGATCGCCGAGCAGAGTGGCTGGCGACCGCCCGACGTGGTGGTGGCGCCCGTGGCCGTCGGCGAGACATTCATCGCCGCGGCGCGCGGCTTCCGGGAGCTGCGCGACGCGGGATGGATTCCGAACATCCCGCGCATGGTCGCCGCGCAGGCGACGCGCGCCAACGCGATCGCCCGTGCGTTCCGCTCTGGACGCGCGCTCGAGCCGCTGAAGATCGGCTACACGGTGGCGGAGGGGCTGGCCGCGGGCAACCCGGGGCGCAAGGGCGAGTGGGTGCTGCGGCTCTTGCGCGATGGCGGTGGGGCCGCCGGCGACGCGGAGGACGAGCAGATCCTAGAGGCGCAGCGCATGCTGGCGCGCACGGAAGGCGTGTGGGCCGGACCGACGGGCGTGGCGACGCTTGCCGTGCTCACGCGCATGCTCGCGGCTCGCGAGCTCGATCCCGCGCAGTCCTACTGCGTGATCATCAGCGAGACGGGCCTCAAGACCGAAGCGGCGGCGCCGAGCCGCGCGGCGACGGCGTTCGACTTCGAGTCACTCGAGCGGCTCGTGGCGGAGAAGCTCGGTCGCGCGTAGGCCGCTCCCCCGCGCGTTCTACCTCCGTCCCGCGCCCGCCGTCGCCCGTGAACTGCTGGGGTGCATCGTCGTCTCGCGGCGCGGACGCACGCCCACCTCGGGTCGCATCGTCGAGGTGGAGGCGTACCTCGGGCCCGAGGACGAAGCGTCGCACGCCGCCTTCCGGCCGGGCAGCCACCACCTGTTCTACGGCGCCGGCGGTCATGCGTACGTCTACCTCAACTACGGCGTCCACTACTGTCTGAACGCGATCACCAATCCCGCGGGCCGGCCCGGCTGCGTGCTGATCCGCGCGCTGGAGCCGCTGACGGGCATCGGGGCAATGGCGCGCCGACGGGGCGCACGCGCCGGCGCGCGGCGTCTCGCCAGCGGCCCGGGCAATCTCACACGCGCGCTCGGCCTGTCGTTGCGCGACAACGGCGCGGACCTCACGCGAGGCGCGCTCGTCATCCTGCCGCCCGATCGTCCCCGCGCTTTCACCATCGCCCGGGGCCCGCGCGTCGGGATCACGCGCTCGACCGAGCTGCCGCTGCGGTTCTGGATCGCCGGCCATCCGAGCGTCTCCGTCGCGTCCCGGTCTCGAAGTGCCAGACGGTCGACGTGAGCTCACCCTTGAGACGTGCGTGCGTGGCGACGCGCCCAACGGCCACGCGGCGGATGAGGCGGCGCCAGAACGGCCGCGCGGTGACGTTCCAGGTGAGCACGGACAGCTCCCACCGGCCGGGAAAGCGCGTGAACAGCGCGCGGGCGACGCGAGTGCCGATGCCGCGGCGCCGGTAGGGGCGTAGCACGAAGAACTCGGCCATCTCTCGGGCGGGGACGCCACCCAGCGCCGGCAGCTCGCGCACGAGCGCGAAGCCCGCGGGCCGACCGCCAACCCGCACGACGAAGTGATAGCGACCGTCGCGCCGCCAGAATTGCCGATGCCACGCGGGCGGAGCGTAGGTGCCGTCCCGCTCGACGCCCCAGCGCTGGCCGACGAGATCGTAGATATAGAGCTGCACCAGGCGCCTGACGATCGGAACGTCGCGACGGCCGACGCGACGAAGCGTGACCCGCGTCACGCGTTAGCGGCCGCGGCGAAGCGCGTCGGGATCGAAGAGCGCGTCGTCGAGGCCGGTGTTGACCGCGGCCGAGCGCACGAGCACGCGCACGACGAGCTTGCCGTCGACGTACGCTTCCTGCCGGTACGGCAGCGCGAAGCCGCCGACGAGCGGGCGGTGCTCGGTCAGCACGAGGTCGATGACGCCCTCGCCGGTTGGCAGCTTCTCGCGCGTCACGAAGCGCACCACACCGCGGTCGGGATCGAGCCAGACCTGAGGCACGCTGCGCTCACCGGGCCGCGCACCGATGACGGTGACGCTCCGATCCCCGGCGCGCGTGACGTAGCTGACGTCGTCGCGCACGCCGAGCACCTTCCACTCCGCGAGCAAATCGGCGCCGGTGCGCCGGAGCGGCACGAGCAGTTGCGTCGCGTCGCGCGTGCCTGCCGGGGGCCCCTCGAAGGTCTTGCCGTCGGCGCCGCGCATCCATACCCGATCGCCGACCGTGAGTCGCACTTCCTTCTGGCCGTCGATCATCCGCTCCACGCGCTGCCGCCGCGGCACTTTCATGTACACGCGCTGCTCGCCGCTCGACTGCGGGTGACGCCCCGCCGGATCGAACAGCGTCAGCGTTTGGTCGACGACGAGGTCCGCCACGCTCACTTGGCCCAGGTGCGACAGGAACGCGTCCACAGCCGAGCGGGCGTCGGATCCGGAGACGGCCGCGACGGGAATCTGCGCCGCGATGAGGATGGTCCCCGCGAGGACGCGAAGCACGAATCGGTTATACGGGGGACATACGCGAGAAGTCAATGAAAAGCCTGCTTTTTTTGGGCTGAAATGTTGACACTCTCCCACACCGTCCGTATCATCGAAGGAACCAAGGAGCGTGCGTGCCTACCTCCCCAGATACCTTGACCGGCGGCATCCTCGATTTGATCCTGAGCGCGGGCCCCATCGCCAAGGCCGTCCTGGCGGTGCTGGCGATCTTCTCGATCATCAGCTGGGCCCTCATCGTCGAAAAGTGGTGGCAATTCCGCCGCGTGCGGCGCCAGACGCTCGGCTTCCTCAAGGTCTTTCGCGAAGGCCGGCGGCCCAGCGTGGTGACGGCGGCTGCGAAAAAGTTTCGCGAGAGCCCGCTGGCCCAGCTCTACGTCGCGGCGAACTACGAAATGTCCGGCGGTCATGACGGCGAGTCGTTCGTGGACGACGGCGAGGACGCGAGCGCGGAACGCCTGGAGGCGGCCGATCGCGCCATGCGCCGCACCGCGGGCCTGGAGGTCTCGCAGCTCGAGCGCTATCTGCCGTTCCTGGCCACGACGGCGAGCGCGTGCCCGTTCATCGGCCTCTTCGGCACCGTCATCGGCGTCATGAATTCCTTCCATGGCATCGGCACCCAGGGCTCGGCGAGCCTCGCGGTCGTCGCCCCCGGCATCTCGGAGGCGCTCGTCGCCACGGCGGCGGGTCTCGGCGCCGCCATCCCGGCCGTCATCGGCTACAACTACTTCGTCAACCGCGTCAAGCACTGGGCGACGGAGATGGAGGGCTTCGCTCTCGACATGCTCAATGTGCTGAGCCGGCCCACGCCGAAGCTCGCGCGGCCCGCGAAAGATGGCATTTAGCGTCGGCCCGTCCAACAGTGGGCGGCGGATCGGCACGAGCCTCGCCGAGATCAACATCATCCCGCTCGTCGACGTGGTGCTCGTCCTGCTGCTGATCTTCATGCTCACGGCGCCGATGATGTACCGCGGCATCGACGTGAACCTGCCGCGCGCAGCGGCCAAGCCTACCGCGGTCGAGGAGCGGATGGTGCTCACAGTGACGAAGGACCGCGCGCTGTACCTGAACGACAAGCGCGTTCCGCCCGGAAGCCTCGACGGCATGCTCCGCGACGCGTTCCGCAGTCGTAACGACAAAACGCTCTACCTCAAGGCCGACGCCGGCCTTGCCTACGGCGCGGTGATCGAGACGATGGACATGGTCCGGCGCGCCGGCATCGAGCGCCTCGGCATGGTGACCGAGCCCGTCCGCGAGCGCTGACATGAGCATCGCCGCCGCCACGATCCGGATGCGTCCGGCGCGCGGCCCCGCCCTCGGGAAGGCACCGCTGCCCGTCACCGCAACGGTCCTCTCGGCGATGCTGCACGTCGTCCTCGCCGTCGCCTTCGTGCTCGCGGCGCGCGCGTGGTCGCAGTCGCAGCCCAAGACGTACATCGTCAATCTCGTGCCCGCGGTCGCCGCCGTCGGCTCGCCGCACGGACAGACGACGCCCGCGCTGCCGCCGCGGCCGGAAGAGGTCGCGCCCGCCCTACCGGCGCGCCCGACGGAGCTGCCGCAGCGAGACGCCACGCGGGCGACGGCGGCGCCCGAGATGCCGGCGCGCGCGCGCGAGCTGCCGGACCGGGCGGCGGCGCCGCGTCCGTCGGCCGCGCCACGGGCGGGCGACAAGGAGCTGCCCTCGATGGCCAGCGCGTCGTCCAAGCCGGCGCCCGCTCCGGAGCGCGCGCCGAGCGAGACGACGGCGCGCGCCGCGACGCCTCCTCCCATCGGACGACGCGACGGGTCGCCGCAGGGCGCCGGCGCGATGACGCTCAATGTCACCGACTTTCCCTTCGCGTGGTATCTGAGTCGCGTGCAGGCAAAGGTCACCGAGCGCTGGGCCGACAAGGCGATCCCTGGCCAGCAGCCGGTCGCCGTCTTCGAGATCAGCCGCGACGGGCGAGTCACCGGGCTCGCGATCGAGAAGGCGTCCGGCAATCCGTACTATGATCAGGCGGCGCTGCGCGCCATCACCGAGGCGGCGCCGTTTCCGCCCCTGCCGCCCGAGTTCTCCGGCCCGGTGCTGCGCGTGCACCTGGGCTTCAACTTCTCCGCCGAGCGAGGTTAATCAGTGTCCTGTCGAAGGATGTCCGCGGTCGCGATGCTCGTTGTTCTCCTGGCGCTCGCCGCGCCATGGCCATCGCCGGCGCAGCAGACCGGCGGGCCGGGCACCGACGTGTACGTCAACGTGACGGGAGGCGGCGCCAAGAAGCTCAACATCGCCGTCCCCGAGTTCACCGTGGTCGCGGGCACCGACACCGCAGGCAACGCCAAGCTGCTCGCGGCGGTGACCGGCAGCGACCTCACCTTCTCAGGGCTGTTCAGCGTCGTGGCCGGAACGGGGACGATCCCGCCGAACAACCCGGCGATGCTCGAGCAGTCGTGGCAGGAGTTCGCAGCCGCCGGGGCCCACGCGGGGCTGCACGGCCTGCTCACCGTGCGGTCGGATCGGCTCGAGGGCGAGATGCGGCTCTACGACCTCACCACGCCCGACCACCGACTCATCGCGACGAAGAAGTTCGAGACGCCGATCGCGCTGCCGCGCCGGCTGGCGCACAAGATCGCCGACGACGTCGTCCTGCAGTTCACGGGCGAGCAGGGGATCGCCGACACCAAGCTCGCCTACGTGACGGGACCGCTCGGCGCCAAGGAGATCGTGATGTCCGACTACGACGGCGTCGGTCAGGCGCCGGTCACTCGCAACGGCTCCATCAACCTGACGCCGGTGTGGAGTCCGGATGCGCGCTCGCTCGCGTACACGTCCTACAAGCAGGGTTACCCCGACCTCTACCGCGTGTTCCCGTTCGAGCGGCGGCCCGAGCAGACGCTGGCGGCGTTCGTCGGCATCAACACGTCACCCGCCTTCAGCCCCGACGGCAAGAGCCTCGCGCTCACGCTCAGCAAGGACGGCAACCCGGAGATCTACGTCTACACGCTGGCCACGGCCACGATGCGCCGGCTCACGCGCAACGCGGGCATCGACACCGAGCCAACGTGGTCGCCCTCGGGACGCCAGATCGCCTTCATCTCCGATCGCAACGGAACGCCCAGCGTCTACGTGATGGACGCGGACGGGCTGAGCGTGCGCCAGCTGACGTCGGGCGGATTCCACACGCAGCCGCGCTGGTCGCCCAAGGGCGACACGCTCGTCTACACGGCGCGCGGGGCCACGCACGACCTGTGGATCGTGAACGTGGACGGCTCGAACCCGCGCCGACTGACGGGCGGCACCGCCGACAACCAGGGCGCGACGTGGGCCCCCAACGGCCGTCATCTCGCGTTTCAGTCGAATCGCAACGGACGCTGGCAAATCTTCGCGATGCTGGCCGACGGTTCGGCCCAGGAGGCCGTCACCCGCGGCGCCGCCGAGGCGACAAGTCCTTCGTGGTCGCCTCGCCTGCCGTGATACCCTTTGCCCGTTGAAGCGGACACTCCAGCGCACGCCAAAAGGAGACGTCATGCTTACGCGCTGCTCGCATCTCGTGCTGTCAACACTGCTCGTCGCCGCCGTGGTGCTCAGCGGCTGCGCCAAGCGGCCCGCGACCACGCAAGCGGCCGCGCCCGCGCCGACCGGCTCCGCGACCACGACCGCGGCCACGCCCGCCCCCGCGCCGGTACAGAGCGCGCCGCCGACGGCGGCCACGACGACGCCGGCACCGAGCACCACGGCTCGGCCGGCCGTGCAGGATTTCGCCGCGGTGCCCGAGCTCGCCGACGTGTTCTTCGATTTCGACAAGTACGACATCCGGCCCGGCGACGCGAAGACGCTCGACGCGAACGCCAGCTGGCTGAAGTCGAATCCGAACCATCTCATGCTCATCGAGGGTCACTGCGACGAGCGCGGTACCAACGAGTACAACCTCGCGCTCGGCGAGCGACGCGCCAAGTCCACGATGAACTATCTGGTGTCGCAGGGCGTGCAGGCCAACCGCATCACGATCATCAGCTACGGGGAAGAGCGCCCGCAGTGCACCGAGCACAACGAAGCGTGCTGGGCCAAGAACCGCCGCGCGCACTTCCTCGTCAAGCCCCGGTAGCCTCGGATTCCATGGCGAGGGGAAGGCGTGCCCTTCTCCTCGCCACCCTGTTGCTCGGCGGCTGCGCGTCGATGCAGGACGTCACCGGCGTCGCCACCCAGCAGGATCTCCTCCAGCTCCGGACCGAGGTGACGGTCGCGCAGCAGCGCGCCCAGCGCGCGCTCGGCGAGGCCGAGGCCGCGCTGGCGCAGGCGCAGCGTCGCGAGCGCGACCGAGATTCGGAAGCGGAGCGGCGTCTGGCCGCGCTGGCGGAGCGCGTGGACGCCCTGACGGCGTCGCTCACCACGCTCTCCGGCCAGCTCGACGAGCTGAACAGCAGGGTCGACGCGCTCTCGCGGCAGCCGCGCGCGGCTGCACCGGCGCCCACCGCCGCGCGTCCACCCGGCACCGTGCCCGCCGTCCCGGCGCCGTCGCCGCCGCCGGCGGCCGGCGGCAACCGGCCCACGACCAACGCGCTGCAGCCACAAGACATCTATCAGGCGGCGTACCTCGATTTCAGCAAGGGCAGTTATGCGCTGGCGATCGCCGGCTTTCGCGAGTTCCTGCGCCGCTTCCCGGACCAGGCGCTCGCCGGCGCCGCGCAGTACTGGATCGGCGAGGCGCACTTCTCGCTCGCGCGCGGGTATACGAACGCGGGCCAGGCTCCGCAGGCGACCGAAGCGCTCGAGCAGGCCGTGCAGGAATTCCGGAAGGTGCTCGCCGACTACCCGCGGAGCGACAAGGCGCCGGCGTCCCTGTACAAGGAAGCGCTGGTGTTACTCGAGCTGAAGCAGCCTGCGGTCGCGGAGCAGCGACTGCAATATCTCGTGGAGACGTTCCCGCAATCCGAGGAGAGCGCGCTGGCTCGCGAGCGGCTTGCGGCGCTGCGGCCGCGCTGAGCTTCGGTCCTACTTCGCGTCGAGGCCGAGCACCCAGACCACGGCGACGTCACGCTCCGGCGTGCCGTACACCATGACCGTCGCGCCGGGATCCCCCGTGGAGGCGGACCGGACGATGACGCCGTCCGGCTGCGTGCCATCCGGACCGAACTGCCAGACACCGATCGATACGAGGAGCGCTGCCGCGAGCGCGCCGCCGAGTGCCCATCGCGGGCGCGACGCGAGGCGGGCCGTCGGGGCGGGCCGGGCGGTTTTCGCCGCGTCGACGGCCCGGACGACACCCGGCCAGAAGCCGGTCCAGTCCGGTTCGGCCATGACGACGTTCTGCTGGAGGAGGGCCCGGAGACGGCGCAGCCCGTCGGCCTCGCGCTGGCACACCCCACAAGTCGCCAGATGGGCGGCCGTCGAGCGCGCCGTCCCGTCATCGAGGGCCCCATCGAGGTAGGCCCCCAGTCGTCGTCGGTTGAGGTAATGGCTCAGCACGTTGGTTGGACGGTCGGTCCCCCCGCCGTTATTCTCAGGTCCGCACCATGATAGCCGAGCGGCCGACGATCGTCCGCGCGGGCGCCGAGACCCTCGAGGCGCGTCTCTCCGTACCCCCGGGGGCCCGGCTGGGCGCCGTCGTCAGTCATCCCCACCCTCTCTATGGGGGCGACATGGACAGCCCTGTGGTCGCCCGCATCGTCGAGAGCTGCGCG
>Ga0070708_100003642_pt1 | contig 12081 bp, 10 predicted proteins | sample KBSK5503metaG_FD_65469 | JGI IMG/M metagenome (GOLD analysis project Ga0070708, IMG submission 65469) | Corn, switchgrass and miscanthus rhizosphere microbial communities from Kellogg Biological Station, Michigan, USA - KBS K5-50-3 metaG | ecosystem: Host-associated > Plants > Roots >...
ACGATGATGGTCGGCCCGATGAACCCGATGCCCAGGCCATTGATCGCCGGTGGCGCGTTGACGCGTGCCATCTCGTCGGACACGATCGCCTGCTGCATCGGTGTCGCTCCGCGCCCGCCGTACTCCTTCGGCCACAGCATGCCGACGTATCCCGCGTCGTAGAGCGTGCGGTGCCAGGCCTTGCGCTCGTCGAGGGTCTTCAGATCGTGCGTCGGCGTGTTGGCCGCGAACCATTTCCGCGTCGCCTCGCGAAACGCGAGGTCTTCGGGCGCGTAATTCAGGTCCATGACGTCCTCCTGCGGCCGTTTCTAGCATGCGGCGGGACTCGAAGCAACGCGCCATGTCCCGTTGTCGCGCGCTGTCACGCTGGCATACCCATGCTGTCACCCCGATGTGCCGGCGCCAAGGACCGCCGCAAATACCTGGACCTGCGGCGCGCGGCGATGTGGCACGCGGGTTGCCCGTCCCGGGGCGAGATCACTGTGTGGCCTCGCTCGTTGCGGAGTCAGTGATGAAGCCGACGTTCCGGACCCTGAAGATCGACGACGCGACCGCGCTGCAGGCGCTCGTGGTGGAGCACCTGGAGTCGCTCGAGCCGGGCCTCAAGCTCCTGGACGGACGCGCGCTGCTCGGCGGTGGCGCGATCGATCTCGTCGCCGTCGACGGCGAGGGCCGTCTCGTGCTCGTCGCGGCCGGCCTCGTTGCCGATGACGCGATGGTGCTGCGCATGCTCGACGCCTTCGCGTGGTGCCTCGAGTATCCGGATACCGTGCGACGCCTCTACGCGGTGAGCGCGGCGGGTCTCGCCGATGCTCCGCGAGTCTTCTTCATCGGCGAGCGCATGTCCGACGCCTTCTTGCGAAAGATCAAGCATCTGCGGATGCCGTCGGTCCGTTGCCTGGAGTTCTGCTGCATCGAGGTCAACGGCGTCGCCGGCCTGTGTTTCAATCCCGTCGCCGCCGCCGGGCCGCGCGAGCCCATGCCCGTGGCTGTGCCGTCGGCCGCAGCGTCCGTCGCCGCGGCCGAATCCAGGTCGCCGGCCGCATCGGTGGCCTCCGTCGTCGTCGAAGACGAGATCGCCGAGCCCTCGGTGCCGGCGACGACCCCCGTCGTGGACGACGCGCCGATGCCGGCGCCGGCCGAACAGGCGGCCGCGCCCGCTGAGGTGGTCGAGCCGGTTGTCGCCGAGGTCGAGACGCCGGATCCCGTTCCCTCAGTCGAGCCGACCATCCAGAGCACCAAGCCGTCCGCTCCCGCCGCTCCACGCGCGACGGGAGCGCTGCCGGCGGACCTGCTGAAAGGTTTGCGGATGCCGGACAACCTCTCCTCGCAGTGGCGACGGATCCTGAGCCGCGCCGTCGACGCGCCCGATCCCGCGAAGATCCGCGTCGTTCGCGAATATCTGCAGAGCGAGTTCGCCGGCGCGGTCGTCTACGACTTCTATGAGCACCAGCGCGCCGCACAGGTATTCCAGGTGCAGAACAACCAGGGGGCGGTCATGCACCTGGCCACGGTGTCCGACGATTTCTTCGACGCCAACGCCGAGGCCGACATCCGCGGCGTGCTGGACCGTCAACGGCTCGCCCGCGCGCTACGCGACGCCGGGCCGGCGGGCGTCCTGATCAGCGCCGCCGGCCTGCGGCCCGCCAAGGCGTAGGCATTTCGTCGCGCGCCGGCCGCACGGTGCAGCGCCGAGGGGAGGCTTCCTGCCGATGGCTAAGGTGATGGTGGTCGACGACGCCTACGCGGACCTCGTCCTCATGGAGTCGATCCTCAAGTCGGGCGGTCATCAGGTCGTCACGCTCATGGACGGCGACCAGCTCGAGGACAAGATGTCGGCCGAGCGTCCCGACATGCTGCTCCTCGACATCGTGATGCCAAAGCGGAACGGCTACGAGGTCCTCCGCGCGTTGCGCAAGGACGCGCGGACGTGCCGGACGCCGGTCGTGCTCGTGAGCTCGAAGAATCAGGAGAGCGACCGCGCGTGGGGCAAGCGGCAGGGCGCGGACGACTATCTCGGCAAGCCGTTCACCTCGACCGAGCTCCTCACGATGGTCGGGCGCTATGTCCGGTGACGCGAGCCTGCCCGTCGACCTCGCCGTGTCGCCGCCGACGCCCGACGCGGAGGCGCTGCCGTCCGAGAGCGCCTGCCTGTTCACCCTCGCCGGTGAGCCGTGCGCGGTCGACGTGCGCCAGGTGCGCGCGGTGGTGACGCTCGGGGCGCTGACGCGGGTGCCGGGGGCTCCGGCGACGCTGCTCGGCGTGACGAATGTGCGTGGCGCCGTCGTACCGGTCGTCGATCTCCGCCCGCTGCTCGGTCTGCGCGCGGTGGCCGTCGGCGCCGGCGGCTCGGCGGTGATCCTCGAAGACGGAGATCTCCGCGCCGCGCTGGTGGTGGAGCGCGTGCTCGGGATCGCGCGGTTCGAGACGGCGCAGCCGCCGGCCGATGCGAGCCGCTTCGCGGCTTTCGCGAGCGGCGCGCTGCCCTCCGTGGACGGCACGGCGACGATGCTCGATGGGTCGACGATCCTGGCGGCCGTGCGGCGGGCGTGGGCGCCCGCCGAGGACGCGGTCGCCACCTGAGGAGGCGACGGTGAATCGACGCCGATTTCTCTCCCTGCTGTCGGGCGCTCTCGTGCCGGCCGTCTCGCTCGGCCGTTCCCGCGCGTGGGCGCAGGCCCCGGGCGTCACCGCGACGGAGATCACGGTCGGCATGAGTGCTGCCTTCAAGGGGACGGCGGGTGGCCTCGGCACCGAGCTGTACCGTGGGGCTCAGGCCTGCTATGCCGAGGTCAACGCGCGTGGCGGGATCCACGGGCGAGCGATCACGGTGGTCGCGCTCGACGACGGTTACGAGCCGACCCCGTGCATCGGCAACACGGTGCGGCTCATCGAGAAGGAAGGCGTCTTCTTCCTCTCCAACTACGTCGGGACACCCACCCTGACCCGCGCCCTGCCCGTGATCAAGCGGTACGCAGACCGGGACGTCATCCTCGTCGGCAACTTCACCGGCGCGCAGCCCCAGCGCGAGGAGCCGTACGCCGAGCACGTCTTCAACATCCGGGCCTCGTACCGGCAGGAGATGGCGGCGCTGGTCGAACAGTTCTGGCGCCTGGGCCTGCGACGCTTCGGCGTGTACTACCAGATCGACGCCTATGGACGCAGCGGCACGGACGGCGTGGCCCGAGCGCTGGCCCAGCGCGGCGCGAAGATCGCCGCCGAGGCGACGTACGCGCGGGGCGCGAAGTTCCAGGACGACATGGGCCCCGCGGTCAAGGCGCTTCGCCACGCCAGCGTCGACGTGGTGCTGTGCACGGGCGCCTACCAGGGATGCGGAGCATTCGTCCGGACGGCGCGCGACCTCGACTGGAATGTGCCCATCTCCAACGTGTCGTTCGTGGGCGCCGATGCGATGCTCGGATTGCTGCTCCAGCACGCGAAGGTCACCGGGCGCGACTACACGCTGGCCCTCGTGAACTCGCAGGTCGTGCCGAGCTACGACGACACGAGCCTACCCGCCGTGGCGGAGTACCGCGCGTTGATGGTCAAGCACGCGCCGCAGGTGCCCGAGGCGCTGCGCGACGGCAAGTACACGCCGCAGCCGCTGAGCTTCATCAGCCTCGAGGGGTTCATCAACGCCAAGGTCGTCGTCGAGGCGCTGGGACGCGCAGGCGCGCGCCCGACGCGCGCCGCGCTCCGGCAGGGGCTGGAATCGATGAAGAACGTCGACCTCGGCATCGGCGCGCCGCTGACCTTCGGGCCGGATCGTCACCAAGGACTCGGCAGCGTGTACTTCACGCGCGTCGAGAACGGTCGCTGGGTGCCCCTCACCGACTGGATCGCCGCCGTGAAGGCATGAGGAGCGAACGATGAGACTGCGGGTCAAGATCGGCCTGTTCTTCGCGATCATCCTCGTGCCGCTGGCCATCATCACGTGGACGATCTCGGTTCGGACGGTGCGCGCGAAGATGACGGACGAGTTCACCTCGAAGGGCGCCGCCATCGCCAACAGCCTGGCCAACTCGAGCGTCGATCTCATCCTGAACCGCGACGCCTCGACGGTCCAGGCCCTGGTCGACCAGTTCGCCGCCATCACCGGCGTCGGGTATGTCGTCATCTACGACGCCGGCAAGACGCTCCTCGCGCACACGTTCGCACCGCTCGTCCCCGCCGGCCTCGCCGACGCGAACGTGGTGACGGCGGAGACGGGTCAGGTCGTGCGCGAGATCCAGTACCCCGATCCCGTCACCGGGCAGGCGCGCGAGATGATCGACATCGGCGTGCCTCTGCTCGGGGGCCAGCTCGGCACCGTCCGGGTCGGCATGAACAAGTCGATCATCACGGCGGCCGCGACCCAGGCCGGTTGGAGCCTCCTCGCTGTGTTCGGAGGGTTCGCCGTGCTGGCGGTCGTCGCGGGCGTCGTCTTTGCCGACCGTATCACGCGGCCCGTGGGCGTGATGGTGAAGGTCTCGCGGGCGGTCGGGCAGGGCGATCTCTCCAAGCTCGTGCCGGTCACCTCGCGCGACGAGATCGGACAGCTCGCCGAGACCTTCAACGAGACTATCGTCGAGCTGCGCTCCAAGGTGCACAGCGAGACCGAGCGCGACGAGGAGCGGCGCAAGCGCGAGGAGCTTCAGCGGAACATCACGCGCTTCCTCGACACCGCGATGGAGGTCGCCAAGGGCGACCTCACGAAGCGTGGCGACGTCACGCCGGACGTCCTCGGCAGCGTCGTCGACGCCATCAACGTGATGGTGGAAGAGATCGCGACGATCCTCGCCGACGTGCGTCACGCCGCGAGCCGTGTGACGGCCCACGCCGGCGAGCTCGCGGGCGTGACGGGCCAGCTCGCGAAGGGCGCCGAGGCCCAGGCGGGAGAGACGACCACCGCGAACCAGGCCATGGAAGCGATGACGCGCTCCGTCCACCAGGTGGCGTCGAGCGCGGAGGCGTCGGCGCAGGCCGCGGCCCAGGCCCAGCAGGCGGCGCTCAAGGGCGAGCAGGCGGTGCTCGACAGCCTGGCGGGGATGCAGCGCATCCGCGCCGAGGTGCAGATGATCTCGAAGAAGATCAAGAGCCTCGGCGATCGCTCGCTCGAGATCTCGGCCATCGTCAACACGATCGAGGAGATCGCGTCGCACACGAACCTGCTTGCGCTGAACGCGGCCATCGAGGCGGCCGGCGCGGGCGACGCCGGCCGGCGGTTCGGCGTCGTGGCCGACGAGATCCGGAAGCTCGCCGAGCGCGCCGCGACCTCCACCAAGGCCATCGCGGGCCTCATCCGCGCCGTGCAGACGGAGACGCAGGAGGCGGTCATCGCAATGGAGGAGGGAACGCGCGAGGTGGAAGCCGGTTATCGGCTGACCTCGCGCGCGGAGGCGAGCCTGAAGGAGATCGCCGGTGTGTCCGAGACGTCGGCGAAGCTCGCCCAGGAGATCTCGCTCGCCACCCAGCAGCAAGCGCTCGGCTCCGAGGGCGCGGCCACCGCCATGCGGTCCATCGCGAAGGTCGCCGTCCAGACGGAGCAGGCGGTGCTCCAGGCGCGCCGGACCGTCACCGACCTGGTCAAGCTCGCCGATGAGCTGACCTCGACGCTGGCCCGCTTCACGCTGGCCACCTGACGGGCGGATGGCCGAGCCCGCCGACCAGGAGTTCTTGCGGTCTGTCTTTCTGATGGAGGCCTGGGACACCCTCGCCGTCATGGAGGACGGGATCGCCGCGCTCGCCGTCGACGCGCCGCCCTCGGATGACCTGCTGCTCGTCACCCATCGTCTCAAGGGTACGGCGTCGCTGTACGGCTTCGTTCCCGTCGCCGGCATCGCCGAGGCCATGGAGCACCTCCTGTCGAGCCTGTCCCACGCCTCGCCGGAGACGCGCGGCGGAGCCCGCGCACACCTGCAGACGCTCGCGAGCCAGTTGAAGAACGCGCTGGAGGCGATCGGCGCGCCCCCCGTCGGCGCCGAGTGCCGCGGGCCAGAGACCGTGGATCCCGTGCGCGACGAGCTCGCGACGTTCTTCCACAACGCGGAGGTCGTCGAGTACTTCCGGCCGGAGGCCGGCGAGCATCTCGACGCGATGGCCCAGGCGCTGGAAGAGCTCGGACGCGAGGGCACCGCGGTCGAAGAGATCGGTCGGCTCTTCCGCGTCGTCCACACCCTGAAGGGCGCCGCGCTGGTGGTCGGCTGCGCGCCGGTCGGCAACCTCGCTCATCGGCTCGAGGATCTGCTCGGCGACGTCCGCGACGGTCGCTGCGTCCTCACGCCGCCGATGGTTGAGTCCATGCTCGGCGCGGTCGATGCGATGCGCGTGATGCTGCGCCTCGTCTCGGACGACCCGCTCAACCTCACGGAGGCCGTCGATCGGCTCCTCACCAGGCTCGCCGATCTGCCCTCGGCCGCGGCACCGGCCGCCGATCCCGAGCACGCGCCCGAGCGACGCACGACGCCCGTGCGGCCGGCCGCGGCCGCGCCGCCGCCGGCGCGGCAGACGATCAGGGTGAACCTCGAGCGCATCGAGAGCCTCATGGATCTCGTCGGCGAGCTGCTGGTCGCCCGTCGCCGGCTGGACCGGCGGCTGGCCGACGTCGATCGCGTCGGCGAGGTGCTCGTGGCCAGCCGGGCGCGCATGGAGCGCGCGGTCGCCGACTTCGATCGCCAGCGTGGGCGGCTCGCCGCGGCGGGCGAGCCGGCCGGGCCGACGATGGGCGGCCTCATCTCGGGCGGCACGCGGGTGTTCCGGGATCTGTTCGAGGACCTCGAGTTCGACCGCTACGACGACCTCGGCCTGGTCATGCGAAGCGTCGGTGAGATCTCCGCCGATGTCTCCGAGGCCCACGCCGAGCTGACGAGCCTCGGGCGTTCCGTGCGGAACGAGCTGGCCGAGCTCCAGCGTCTGGGCGGGCTCCTCCGGCAGGAGATCAGCCGCGCGCGCCTCGTTCCCGTCGGCCCGCTCCTCGCGCGGTTCGTCCGCCAGGGCGAGAAGGCCGCACGCGCCTCGAGCAAGACCGTTCGCATCGTCGCGAGCGGCGAGGCCGTTGTCCTCGACACCGGGATCATCGAGCAGATCGTCGATCCGCTGTTCCATCTCTTGCAGAATGCGCTCGTCCATGGAATCGAGAGCGCCGAGGAGCGGACGGCGCGCGGAAAGCCGGAGGCGGGAACGATCAGCCTCACCGCGTCGTATCGCGGCGCGTTCGTGATCCTCGAGGTAGCGGACGACGGCCGCGGCATCGACGCCGGGTTACTCCGGAGCCGGGCGGTGGCCCAGGGGTTCCTCGCGCCCGACGTGGCCGCCGCGCTGTCCGAGCAGGAGGCGCTCGACCTCATGTTCCTGCCCGGGCTCAGCACGGCGTCCGCCGTCACGACCGCGGCGGGGCGCGGGGTCGGCATGGACATCGTGCACACCAACGTGGGACGTCTCAACGGCCAGGTCGAGGTGCAGACCGAGCTGGGCGCCGGCTCGCGCTTCACGCTGAAGCTGCCCGTCAGCCTCATCGTCTCCGAGGCGCTCACCCTGCGAGCGGGGGAAGAGCGATTCGCGATTCCCGTCAACGCGGTACGCCTGGTGGCGAGCGTGCTGGCGGCTGACGTCCGCACCTCGGGGCACGGCGAGACCATCGTCGTGGAGGACGAGCCCGTCACGTTGATCCGCCTCGATCGCGCCCTCGCGTTGCCCGCGCCGGTGCCGGCCGACCGGATCGCGGCGGTGCTGGTGCACGCGGGCAACCGGCTCGTCGCCCTCGGGGTCGACGAGGTCGTCCAGAAGGAAGAGATCGTCATCAAGAGCCTGGGCCGCTTCCTCGAGGGCGTGGGGCCCTTCGCGGGCGCGACAGTGTCGGCGGAAGGTCAGGTGAGCCTCCTCCTCGACCCCGTGAGGCTCCTCGACGCCGCGGTGCGGCCGTCCCTCACGGGCGAGCGCCCGCGGGCGGCGCCCTCCGCCGCGCTGGCGCCGGCGTCGGCGGTGATGGGCGAGCGGCGCGTGCTGCTCGTCGACGACTCGATCAGCGTCCGTAAGTTCGTGGGGCAGATGCTGGAGCGCGCCGGCTTCGCGGTGACGACCGCCAACGACGGGGCCGAGGCGCTGGCGAAGATCACCGACGCACGGTTTGACGTCGTGATCACCGATCTGGAGATGCCGCGCGTGAACGGCTACGAGCTGATCGACGACCTGCGCCGCCGGCCGGAGGCCCGCGAGGTGCCGGTCATCGTGCTGACGACGCGCGCCGGGGACAAGCACGCGAGTCTCGCGCGGGAGCTGGGCGCCAGCCACTACGTGACGAAGCCGGTCGAGGAGCAGGCCTTCGTCGGTCTCGTCCGGGCGGTGCTGGCCCGATGAGGATTCTGCTCGTCGATGCCGACGGGACCCGGGGCGGCGCGCTGGCCGAGACGCTGACCGCGGCCGGCGCCGAGGTGACGCTGGCCGCGAGCGGCTCGTTCGCGCTCACCATGCTCGAGTGGGACCGCCACGACGTCGTCGTGAGCCGGGCGCGCCTCGGCGACATGGAAGGGCACGAGCTGTGCGCGATTCTCCGTGACGATCCGGGCATGAAGGCGCTGCGCTTCGCGCTCATCGCACGGCCCGAGGAGGTGGACGCGAGCATCGAGTCCGCCGGCGTCGACCTGATCCTGCCCGCTACGATGTCCGCGGCCATGATGATGGCGCGGATCGCCCGACTCGTGCCCGAGACGACGACGCCGATGGCGGACGCGCCCGAGCCTCCGCGCGTGGAGCTCGCGGATCCCGGAGCGGAGGCGCCGTCGGAGAGCTTCGCGGGATCGCTCGAGACGATGGATCTCGCCGAGCTGGCCCGGGCGATCGCCGAGGCCGGACGCACCGGGCACCTGCTGGTCGCGCTCGAGAGCGCGGGCGGCAGCATGGCCTTCGACGCCGGTCGGGTGGTGCATGCCGAGTTCGGCGAGGAGACGGGCCGGTCGGCGTTCGCCTCCCTCATCGCCGCCGCGGATCGCGAGGGTGTCGGCGAGTTCTGCTTCGTGGCCGACGCAGAGGGCGGGCTGCGGGGCACGCCACGGACCGTTCACAACGCCATCGACGAGCTGTTGCGGGGGAGCTGACATGGCCAAGGTGCTCGTGGTGGACGACAGCCTCAGCGTGCGCAAAGTCGTGGAGCGGGCGCTCGCGGGGCGGCGGATCGACGTCGTGGAGGCCGCCTCCGGCAGCGTGGCGCGCGAGCTGATCGAGCGCGAATCGCCCGACCTCGTCGTGTGCGACGTGATCATGCCCGACCAGGACGGCTGTGACATCTGCGCGTTCGTGAAGAGCCACCCGCGGCTGGCCCGGACACCGGTGCTCCTGATGTCAGGCATCGTCAGCGACAGCGTCCGGGAGCGCGCGGCCAACGTGGGCGCCGACGACATTCTGCTCAAGCCGTTTGCCGCCGACGATCTCGTCCAGCGCCTCGAGCGACTCCTCCCCGCGCTCTCGCAGCCGCCGATCGAGCCGTCGCCGCCGCCGGTGCCCCCGAAGCCGATGCCGGCCGCCGTGGCCGCACCGCCGGGCGACGGAGACCTCGCAGCCGCCCTTCAGCACTTCATGACGCTCGACGGTGTGCAGTGGGCGGTGCTGGCCGACCGTGAAGGCTTCCTGCTGGAGTCGGCGGAAGGGTCGGCCATCGACGCTGGCGTGGGCGGCGCGCTCGGCGCATGTCTGGCCGAGGCCTCGCAGGGGCTCGGGCGCGAGCTCGGACGCGGCGCGGTGTCGAGCGTCATCGTCGAGTTCGAGAAGGGCATCGTGGTCGTGTGGAGCGTGGGAGACGACGCTCTCCTCGCCGTCGGGCTCGGCGAGCCGTCGGCGCTGGGCAAGCTGAGGTACTACGCGAAGAAGACGGTGCCGGAGCTGACCCGATTGCTCTAGGGCGGGCTGAGCCGGTAGATCGCGGTGTGGCGGATGTGGGCGACCGGGCGCGCCGACGGGCCCGCCACGGTCAGCAGGTCGAGCTCCACCATCTGGCGTCCCTTCTTCTCGAACACGGACCGCACGCGGCCGCGGGTGGCCAGATGCGCGCCGACGCGCGCGCCGCCCAGATGGCGGACGACGCTTCCGACGTGGATCCATGGGCTCACCTGCACGTTGTCGCGCAGCGCGCGGTTGGCCTGCTGCAGGAAGAACGCGGGATGGATCCAGCCGTCGGGCCCCCGGTAGGGCGGTAGCGTGTCCGACACCAGATCGAGATACTCGGCGGCACACGCCTCGTCGTACAGCGCCTCGGGCGTGCCGAGGGCAGTCAGCGCGGCGAGATACTCCGGCGTGGCCACCGGGCGCTCGGCCGGCAACGGCGCCGCCGGATAGAGCGCGGGATTGACGGACGTCGGTGATCCCGCGGGGAGCGTCACCGTCGCGACTGCGCACTCGCCCGCGAGGGTGCGGCCGGTCACGCTCGCGGTCATCCCCGAGGCGGTGCGCTCCGTGACGACGCCGGTCACGACGAGCTCGTCGCCCTCGTGGACGGGCTTGACGAACTTGACACTCGCGGTGCCGCGCCCGAGCCAGGCCGGGCCGAACGCCTCCACGACGGGATGCGTGAGATAGGCGTAGAGCGTGATCCCGGGAACGAGCGCGGCGGCGAAGCCGTAGCGGCGCGCCTCGTCGTCGTGATGGATGACGTTCTCGCTGGTGCTCGACGTGTTGCGCGCCTTGACGCGATATTCCGGCAGTGTCTGCTCGGCCATGCCGCGCAGTCTAGCCGCCTCGCCGCGGACGCGTCAATCGCGCCCGGCAGCGTCGTATAATCACCGGGACATGCGCGCGCTCATCGGCCTCGGCGTGGTGGCCGTCCTGCTCATCGTCATCATCGGCTGGGGGGTCGGCATCAACAACCAGCTGGTCCAGCTCGAGCAGAACGTCAACGAGAAGTGGGCCCAGGTCCAGAACGTGTATCAGCGCCGCGCCGACCTCATCCCCAACCTGGTGGAGACGGTCAAGGGCTTCGCGACCCAGGAGCGGACGGTGCTGGAGGAGGTCACGCGGGCGCGGGCCAGCGCCTCGAGCATCCAGCTCACGCCGGAGGCCCTGAACGATCCCAAGGCCCTCGAGCGCTTCCAGGCCGCCCAGAGCCAGCTCTCGGGCGCGCTGAGCCGGCTCCTCGTCACCGTGGAGCGCTATCCGGAGCTGAAGTCCAACCAGAACTTCCTCGCCCTGCAGAGCCAGCTGGAGGGGACGGAGAACCGCATCGCGGTGGAGCGGCGCCGCTTCAACGAGGCGGTCCGCGAGTACAACACGCGGCTGCGGCTCTTCCCGGGAAGCATCGTGGCCCGCTTCGCCGGCTTCCAGCCCAAGGCGTTCTTCGAGGCCGCGCCCGACGCGGCGACGCCGCCGAAAGTGAAGTTTTAGGCCTGCTCGTCGCGGCAGTCCTCGCGCTCTCGCTCGTCCTGCCCCCCGCTCCCACCGCTCGCGTCAACGATTACGCGTCGCTCCTGTCGGCGGCCGACCGCCAGCGCTTGGAGACGACGCTCGCCGAGCGAGAGCGGGCGACGGGTGTGCAGATGGTCATCGCCATCTTCCGCTCGCTCGAGGGTGAGAGCCTCGAGGACTACTCGGTCCGCCTGGCCCAGCAGTGGCGGATCGGTCAGAAGGGGCTCGACAACGGGCTCGTGCTGCTCGTGTTCGTTCAGGAGCGGAAGGTCCGCATCGAGGTCGGCTACGGGCTCGAGCCGACCATCACCGACGTGGTCGCCGCGCAGATCATCCGGGAGCGCATCGCGCCGCGTTTTCGCGAGGGCCGCTACGCTGCCGGCCTCGAGGTGGCGGTCGCCGCCGTGTTCGAGCGTGTCGAGACGAAGGCCTTGCCGGGCCGCCACAAGCCGACGGGGACACAGCTGCCGCTCGTTGGCCTCGTCGCCTTCTTCGGCCTCCTCGGGGTGATCGCGGTGATCCTGCTGCAGGAATCCTTCAGCTCGCGGCGGTTCCTCCAGCGCAATGGCTACACCGCGGGTCGCCAGGGATGGATCCCGCCGGTCATCGTCGCGCCGCCCTGGGGCGGCGGATGGAGCGGACGCGGCGGCGGGGGCGGCGGAGGCGACGGCGGGTTCTCGGGCGGGGGCGGCGGGTTCGGCGGCGGCGGCGCGA
>Ga0070708_100003643_pt1 | contig 12080 bp, 15 predicted proteins | sample KBSK5503metaG_FD_65469 | JGI IMG/M metagenome (GOLD analysis project Ga0070708, IMG submission 65469) | Corn, switchgrass and miscanthus rhizosphere microbial communities from Kellogg Biological Station, Michigan, USA - KBS K5-50-3 metaG | ecosystem: Host-associated > Plants > Roots >...
CCGCGCCTACGAAAAGCGCCAGCCGTTCCTCTTGAGGCTAGTTCAAGCGGTGAAGGATCATGTCGGCCCGAGCACCCCGAGGAAGCCCGTCATCGAGAGTCTGAATATTAGTCTGAATATTATGGAGAAGAAAAAAGACGCGGCCTAGACGCGCGTTTCAACACAGGGGCCTTAACTTACAAGCGGAATCCGCGTGACCGCAATTTATGTTGCGGAACATCCGAGCATGTACCTGTCTTGCGGTCTTCGCCAATTTCGCGCTGCAAGGTTTCACGCTGAGCAACCTTGCGCTGCACGATCTTGCGCAACATCGAGGGCCTCCACGGCATTATGCAGCGTCAATTGTTCGTGGTTCGATGATTGTGAAATATTGTCTTCGATTTGATCCAGCACGGCGCTACGTGCCACAGTAATCCGTTCAGGTACTTTTGCCGGGTCAAGCTCCGACAGCGCGGCAATGCAAAGCCGTTTCCATCGCGGAACAGGGTCCATGGGTTAGGATCAGCCCCATCATCGGGCAGGTCAAAAGGCACGGCGAAAGTCGCGGGGTCTATCGCAGCGCGAAGCAGCCCGTCTGATTGCCCGTGGAGCGCTTTGACGAACTACAAGTGCGTCAAGCCAGCTCCCTTATTGTCCTGCTTTGCCCAAATAGAGAGAATTTTCAAAGCCCTTGTCACAATTTGCCGGCGAGCGTCGTTTTAGGTATGTGAGTCCGGGAAGGCTGGCGCTATCGTGGGAACTGCACAGACACTGAGTCGCTCCATGGCCGTGAGGGAGAGTTCACCGGGGCATTGGGACGAAGCTGATTTCCGGGCTTTGTTTCTTCAGTACTATGCCCGGATCGTTGACATCCTGCTGCGCCTGCTCGGCGATCACTCGCATGCGGAAGACGTGGCCAACGATGCGTTTTGGCGCCTATACCGCCAACCCGCGTTGCAGCTGGACGGCAATGTTGGTGGTTGGCTTTACCGTACGGCGACGAACCTCGGTATCGATGCCCTGCGGGCTTCAGGCCGGCGTCGCCAACGCGAGGAAGCCGCGGGCCGGATGGCGTACCAGCAAGGTATCTCTGGCGGTGCACTCGACGACCTCTTACGCGAGGAAAAGTGCCAGCGAGTGCGTCAAGCGCTGTCGTTAATCAAACCAGCCCAAGCGCAACTGCTGATCCTGCGTTCCAGTGGGTTGTCCTACAAAGAAGTGGCCGAAGCCCTCGACGTGAAAACTAGCGGCATCGGCACCATGCTGAACCGCGCGGAGGAAGAGTTCCGCCTCCGCTATCTCGCACTGGATCGGAACCAGGAGGAGTTATGACTTGCATGGATGATGGAATTCTTCGTGCTCGCCTCGACGGCGAACTGGCCGGGACGGAACTGGAAGGAGTGGACCAGCATCTGGCCTCATGCACCGATTGTCGCAAGCGTTTCGAAAAGTTGAGCGCAGAGACGGCACGTACGCAGGGTTTGCTGGCGGCCCTGGTTCCGGCCGGAGGCGACAACACAGTTAGTCCGGCAGGGGCGTATGCCCAGTTCAAGGGCCAATTCGAAGCGGCCGAAGAACGGAAGCCTACCGGGATCAGCCGCCTTTTTGCTGCCCGCTGGCGTCCGGTGTGGGGCTTAGCAGCCGCGGCAGTGGTGGTCGCGGCTCTTGTCGGCGTCGCTCCAGTTCGGCTCTGGGCACAGAGGGTTCTGGCTATGCTGCGGGTCCAGAAGATTGCCGTGGTCTCGATCGATACCATGACCTTGATGACCGGCAGCGAACCCGATTCGCGTCCCTACAAGCTGATCAACCAGTTCTTCGCCGACAACGTCGTGGTCACGATGGACCCGGGCAAACCCGAAGTCGTCCCCAGCCTGACCCAGGCTGCCCAGTTGGCCGGTTATCCGATACGGACCATCGGCAATCTGGGAGCACCGCTGAGGGTGGAAGTCAACGGCGAGACGGCGTTCCAGATGACCGTCAATCGTGATCGTGTCGAGACTCTGTTGGACGAAGTTGGTCGTTCCGACATCCAAATTCCTGAGTCGGCGAACGGCGCGTTGATCGCCGTCCATATACCGAAAACAGTGGTCTCGACGTATGGTGACTGCCCGGTTCGGCACCGGTACGGTGACTCGAACCCGCAGTCCCGGGCGGAAGCTCTGGCAGAGCGCAAGATGGAACGCATGGCCAACATGAAGGACACCAACTGCACCTATCTGGTGCAGGCGCCCAGCCCGACGGTGAGCGTACCGCCCGACCTCAATATGTCGAAAATTGCGGAGGCGGCTTTGGGGCTGGCCGGAATGAGTCCGGCCGAAGCCCATTCCTTCTGCCAGACGGTGGATTGGTCCTCTACGATGGTGGTCCCGATCCCGCGTAATTCGAGCTCGTATGAGACGGTGGCCGTGGACGGGGTGGAAGGCACGCTGATTACAGAAACCTTTCCACAGGGGAATCGGTATAGTTTGTTGTGGATCAAGAACGGAGTGATCCACTCCCTGATCGGGCATGGCAATTCGTCCGATGCCCTGACCCTGGCCGCTTCGTTGCGGTGATTCATGATCCTACCTAAATGACCCGGTCCTCTGCTCTCGCCATCCGCACCCGTGGGCTCCGTAAAGTCTTCGGTGGCAAAGTGGCAGTGCGAAACCTCACTCTCGATGTTCCTCAGGGTGAGGTCTTCGGCTTTTTGGGACCCAATGGAGCGGGCAAGAGCACCTCGGTGAAAATGCTCTTGGGCCTGGTATTCCCCACAAGCGGAGAAGCCGAGATTCTCGGCCGCCCGATGGGCGATGTGAAAGTGCGCAGCAAAGTCGGTTTTCTTCCCGAGCACTTCCGCTTCTACGACTGGCTTACGCCCGCTGAACTTCTTAAGCTGCATGGCCGCCTCTATGGCGTATCGCAAAGTGCGCTTCGCGAGCGCATTCCAGCGCTGCTCGACTTGGTGGGACTCACGCCCCATCGTGACAAGCGTCTGCAGGAGTTCTCCAAGGGCATGTTGCAACGTATCGGCCTTGCGCAAGCACTGCTCAATGACCCCGAACTGATTTTTCTCGACGAACCCACTTCGGGTCTCGATCCCCTTGGCCGTCGCATGGTTCGCGACATCATTAAAGCCCAACGTGATCGCGGGGCAACCGTGCTGCTCAACTCCCATTTGCTGGGCGAGGTAGAGATTACATGCGACCGCGTTGCCTTCATTAAGGATGGAGAGGTGGTGGAGACCCGCGCCCTCAACGGTCAGATCACGGAACAAAACACGGTAGCGATCCGGGCCGCCAAAATAACCGCCGACATGATGCACGGGCTCGCGCCGTGGACCTCTTCTCCCCGCTGGGAAGGCGAGCGCTTGACGCTTTCGCTATCATCCAGCGACCTGCTGCCCGAGGTTGTGCGCTATCTCGTCCGAAAGGGGGCCGATATCTACGAGGTCGCTCCCCAGCGGCTTTCGCTCGAAGAACGGTTCTTGGAAATCGTCGGTCAGGACGGGGGACTGTGATGGGGGTCTGGATCATGGCTGGGGTCACATTCCGCGAAGCTGCGCGCAAGAAAATGCTCTGGATGGCACTCGCCGCGGGCTGCGCTTTTCTAATTTTGTTTAGCACCGGCCTCCATTTCCAAGCAAAGGATTTTGCTGCGCACGGAATGAGCCCTATCCTGCGGCGAGAAATCTCGTTCACCATGCTGACCATGGCCCTCTATGCAGTCGACCTGCTCGCCGTGCTTATGACAATTCTCACGTCGGTTGACACGCTCTCGGGCGAAATTGCCTCCGGCACCATCCAGGCGGTTGCGACCAAGCCCGTGCCACGCTGGCAGTTGCTCGTGGGTAAGTGGTTTGGCTTCGTGGGCATGCTGACTGCTTACATCGCACTTATGGTGGGCGGGGTGAATGCGGTGACCTACGTCATGGCAGGCGTGACCGCCCGTCATCTCGCGCAGGGCTTCTTACTGATTTGGATGGAAAGTGTGGTGCTGCTTTCGGTCACTTTTGCTTTTGCTGCCTATTTTTCTACTCTGACCAGCGGCATCCTGGCGCTCGGCCTGCATGGATTGGCATTCATCGGTGGCTGGATCGAGCAATTGGGAGCGATTACCGAGACTCAGCGGGCCGTCAATGTCGGCGTGATTGCCAGTCTAATCATGCCCAGCGAGTCCCTCTGGCGGCGCGCTGCCTTTGAAATGCAGTCTCCGCTGGCGAATGCAATGCGCATTTCTCCATTCAGCACCCTTTCGGTTCCGAGCATGGCCATGATCTTCTATGCCGGACTGTACCTGGCAATCGCACTGGCATTCGCCATCCGCCGCTTCTCACAGCGTGATCTATGAAGTTTGGAGTCGCTTGGGTTTCCGCGCCGCCGCCCTAGCCCGACACCCGCGCTGCTCGATCTGGTGCCAACCGCGGCGCACGTCTTCTCTCGCGTAATGACTAGTCTGTATAATCGCCTCGAGCAGGAGGTTGGGGCATGAGTTCATGGCAAGTTCAGGATGCGAAAGCACGGTTTAGCGAATTCTTGGATGCGACCATCAAGAAGGGACCCCAAGTCGTCACGCGTCGCGGAATTGAAACCGCTGTCCTCGTACCGATTGAGGCTGTGCCTTCGGGAGTGGGGTCGGATCATGGAGCGAAAACCAGATAAATTGCTGGAGGACGCCATGACTGCTGCTACGGCACGCGTCCATCACTTGATTGTAGCGACAAGAAACGAAGCGGATTTTAGGCAGCTTGACGTTCGAATTCTGAACCCATTCAAGACCCAGCTAGTGTAGTGTCCCAGTGGTAACGTAATCGTGCTTCTCCCCATGAAAGCCAACTCGTCGAGGAAGTTCTTGCCAGAAGTTTCCTTGAAGAGTTGATGCGCCCTCGGCGCTCTCAAACCGTCCTCTTTGAAGTCTGCATTTTCCACAATACGGTTAAGGCGCTGGCGGCGTCAGCTAACGCTCGCTTGTTTAGGATGTCATCGGTCGCAGTTCTCTGAACCAATGTGCGATTGCGATCAGTACGGTTCCCAGTCTCAACGGATTTGCTTTCGTCCCGCAGAGCGCTAACAGAGGCTTCAAAGAATTGCTTCACATCAATACTAGAGTAAAAAGCTTGCGGTTTTATCATGAGTGTCGTGCTCCTCAGTACTGATGATTAGAGACGAAAGTGGTTGGCGGGACAATACAACGAACTACCGAGTCGGACAGATGAAATCCCTAAAACGTCTGTGTCGCTCTGGCAGTTACGTTTGTGAAAATGCTGATCGGAAGAAAAGGAAAATCCTGTGCTGCCGTGGCAGGGCACTCTCCGTTTTTACGGTTTTTGCTGTATTGACACGCCCAGACAGACGTAGCATTTTCGTGTGGCGGCTAGGGGCTTTTATCTCACCGGGAGGAAGATCCAGAAAATGAGCACTGCAATATCCGACCCCTATATTCAACTGATCCCTTCTCTCGCGCACACGCCGAGCCACGATCACCCTGGGCATGTTGTTCAGTTGTATACAGACGACAGTTTCCTCATCGATGTATTGAGTCGATTCGTTGGCGGAGCGCTCGCGGCTGGTGATCCTGCCGTGGTCATCGCGACAAAGTCCCATCGTACAGAGCTTGAGAGACGGTTGTCAGCCCACGGACTGGACACCGCTAAAGCGGCCATGCAGGGACGGTACGTCAACTTGGACGCGACCGAAACTTTGCCGAAAATCATGGTGAACGGCTTAGTGGACGAGATGCGCTTTAACGACATCATTGGCGGAGTTTTGACGCGAGCCCGAACCGCTATTAGTCACAAAGAGCGCCCGATTGCGGTGTTTGGAGAGATGGTCGCGCTGCTGTGGGCTGAGGGAAAGCCGCTGGAAGCCGTTCGGGTTGAGCAGCTCTGGAACGACCTGGCTAAGAGCCATTCCTTCGCTCTTATTTGTGCCTACCCGATCACGGGTCTTAACAGTGAGAAAGACATTGAGCCGTTTCTAAAGATGTGTGGTCAACACTCGGGCGTGGTTCCCAGTGAGAGCTACCTGGGGCTAGGCAGCGAAACGGAACGTCTGCGCAGCATCGCTCAGCTACAACAGAGGGCTCAGGTGCTCGAAAGACAGCTGGCGCTGCGACAAAGTGAGGAACGATTCCGCTTGCTCGTCGAAGCTGTACAAGACTATGCGATCTTCATGTTAGACCCTGATGGCAGGGTCAGCAGTTGGAATGCCGGTGCGGAGCGCATAAAGGGATACAAGCCCCAGGAGATTCTAGGGAAGCACTTCTCGTGCTTCTATCGAGAGGAGGATGTGAGAAATGGCAAGCCCGACTGGGAATTGGTGATAGCGGCAAAGGAGGGACGGTTCGAGGACGAAGGCTGGCGGGTACGCAAAGATGGATCGCGCTTTTGGGCGAATGTGATCATCGCGGCTTTGAGAGATGAGGCAGGTAAGCTGCTGGGTTTCGCAAAAGTTACCCGAGACTCTACGGAAAGAATGGAGACGCAGAAGGCACTCCAAAAAGAAGTCGCTGAAAGACGAGATGCCCAACGGCAATTGCACAATTCGGAAAAGTCGCTGCGGCAATTGTCGCTGCACCTGCTTCGCACCCAGGACGAAGAGCGAAGGCGCATCGGAAGGGATCTTCACGATAGTCTCGGACAGTATCTCGCGGTGCTGAAGATGAAATTGGATTCAGTTGTATCCCTCATCGGACAGAACGGGGGCGAAGCCGCTCAAGACGTCCACGAATGCATTCGTTTGACGGAGGATTCGATCAAGGAAGTCCGAACAGTCTCCTATCTTATGTATCCTCCTATGTTAGAAGAGATGGGACTGGAATCGGCGATACCCTGGTACCTCGATGGATTTTCTGCTCGCAGCGGAATCAAGACCGCATTCGATGTTCAAACGGACTTTGGCCGACTCCCACGTGACTCGGAATTGGCATTGTTTCGTGTGCTTCAGGAAAGTCTTACTAACGTTCACCGGCACTCTGGGAGTCAGACGGCACACATTCGATTGTCGATCAGGGAAGGAATGGCTGTTCTGGAGATTGAAGATGCGGGGAAAGGCATTTCTCCACAGCTTTTGGAACAATCTGGCCAAGACTGGATGGGTGCGCACGGAGTTGGCATGCGGGGCATGAACGAGCGAATGCGGCAGTTGGGTGGCAGGCTGGAACTTGTTTCGAAGAAGAGCGGCACGACAGTGTGTGCAATCGTTCCAGCGGGTGGACCCTCGTCATCCGCGTCAGCGCAGGAACGGGAAAGTTAGAAATTGAATGGCTGCCAGGATTTTGATTGTGGACGATCACGAGATCGTGCGGGAGGATATTCGCACGCTCATCGACAGATCACGATCCGAATGGGAAATCTGCGGTGAAGCCACCAACGGAGAGGAAGCGATTGAGGTCACAAAGACTTTGAAGCCAGACATCATCGTCCTCGACATAACGATGCCTAGAATGAGCGGACTCGAAGCAGCGCGACGAATTGCCAAACTGGGTCTCGGGTGCCGCATCTTGATGTTCACGATGCACGACTCCGATAGGCTGACTATCGAAGCTCGCCAAGCTCAAACTCAGGGTTTGGTTCTTAAGTCTCAAGCGGCACGTGATCTGATTCGGGCGATAGAACGTCTTCTCGCTGGAGGCACTTTTTTTGCCTCTGAGGCGGCGCCGGCTTTTCCCTGAACTTGGAAGCTCGATTCCTCGGTTTTTTCCTATATCCCTCTGTGCCCGGCTTGAGCCATCCCTTGAACATTTCCGCGGCCGCGGGGGACCCGTCGCCAGAATCGTCTCTTGGAACAATCTGCGTGCAACCGAAGAATGTTTTGAGTGAGTGCGAGCTAATGATGACCGCCGGATTTGACCGCCTCCCTGATCGCGGTAAGTCGGAGCACCGCGGCAGCCGCAGTGTATTTCACTGTGTCCTTTTCATCGGACATATATTTCTCTACTGTGTTGAGCACCGATCGGTCTCCTCGTTTCGCCAGAGCTTCAAGTGCGGCGGTCTGCACTATCCAGCTTTTGTCCCCTGCCGCATCGGTCAGTGCTTTGGTCGTGGCTGGGTCGGGGTCCGCGGCCAGCACCTTGGCGGCGGCTGCGCGGACCGGAGACGAGTCATCCTTCGCGATCGCCTTGACAGCTCCCCATCCGATGCCAGCAAAAGGAATGAAGCCGATACCTTCTTCAAAGCCCAGTGCTGCCATCTTTTTTGGATCGTGGAAGAGAGACGCCTGTGATGAAAGGAGGCCTTTTTTAGCCTTCCGCTCGCCGTTCAGGACCTCGTAGTACACCTCGTAGGCTGAATGGTCATGCATTAGGTCGAGGGAGTGAGCGGCCGCGAGCACAACTGAAGGGTCCTGATCGCCGAACGCTGCTCTCAACTTGGGAATGCTGGCCCTCGACTTCATTTCTCCCAACGCCGCGGCGGCTGCCAGTCTCACTTCTGCCTTGTCATCAGCCAGCGCCTTTTCAGCTAGCCTAGCGCTCTTGGCGTTATTCGGGATCAGACCCAGAACGAGGATCGCGGTTGCACGATTAATGGTTTTGTCGCTTGCGCACGCACTCTCGAGTAACTGCCAAGCCTGCTCCCGAGGAGTCTTGCGAATTTTGGTGCGGGACGGATCCATGTGGCCAGGCTGATTTTCTGGCGGCCGCGTCGCAGGCTCGTTGGCGGCCGGCGGCACGTTTGGACTCGGTTGCTGTTGCGCCGGCAAGTTCGCCTGCGATGGCGGCGTGGTGGACTGCCGCAGCGCTAACAACTGGCAACATATAACAAGCACGAACGCATGACTTCTATGCCAGATTCGATTGGTGTGCATGGGACCGACCTACTCGACAAATTAACCCGAAAATTGTGATCCTTGTTTTCGACTCGCAACCTGGACGGCAGTAACCGCGTCGACACCTAAGCGCGCCACATCTTGGTGAGGGGTTCCCGACATCGCAACGAAGTTTACCTCAAGGCGGCAGGCTCTGCTTTGAACTGTTTGCCATCATAGACGCGGCCCGCTCCTGCGGCGCTCTAGGCCAGTAAAGGCTCACGTGAACCATCTTTGGACCCAAGTTGGATTTGAGCGCCCTGTCATTTCTGCCAGGGTTCTGCGTGTTTTGGCGAGCAGTAAAGTACCCACGGGTGGACTATCTCCGAGGAGGCTTCATAGGAGCGATCCAGTTTTTGTGATGTGCCCGGATCAATACAAGGCGGCGGACGTGTTGCCTGCGCTTCGGCGACTCGAGAGGGAATTGCCAATCGAGTGAAAGGCAGGCGTTCGTTCGGAGCTTGCCAAGAAAGTCGGTCGCACCATTGGGAGATTGTCGCGGAATATATTTCAAGTAAGAAGCGACGCCTCTTGGCTGATTGCGAGCATAGGAGCATGGCCGGGGGTTATAGTGCACAAATCGTCAGGCCGAAGCCTAGCGGGCTGGCGACGCCCCACAAGTTCACTCTGATGCGCTCACCGCCAAGTCCTTCGATGAAATGAAGCAGAACTATATTTCGCGTTGACCGTCTCCAGCGGCCGCCCCACTGGTAAGGTTGTCCCCCCTAAGCGGCCAGGAAAGGGCGTAGGAGGATCCGAACATGCCGCGCGCGAAAAATCTGGTATCGTCCCCATCTCGCGCGAGGGTTTTTCTGTCTCTTGCGAGAGAGAATCTCTGCTCGTCTGCCACGACCGACACCGATTTTTACGAGGTCATCGGCGCGACGAAAGGAGGCGTACCGCGCCGCTTTTCTCTCGCTTGCAGATGTTCAAGAAATGCATGGTGAACACGACTGCGGAAGTGTTGTCTGAGTTGCAAGATTCCGACGCGACGGTAAGCACTCTCATCCGCCAGTGGAATGAATCGGCATCCTCGCTTTTCCTCGACCGCCATTTCCGGCACCACGGACACCCCAGTACCTGCCGCCACCATAGCCAAAATGGTGCTGAACTGGCCACTTTCAAAGACGACATTCGGCTGTAACCGCGCACGTCCGCAGATGGCGAGGGTATTCTCTCGGAAGCAGTGGCCATCCTTAAGCAATAAAAACGGTTCTCGCTCGATTTGCGCCAGATGCACTCGGCTCAACGACGCCAGTCGGTGGGTTCGCGGAACGACCAGGTAAAGCCGCTCACGAAAGAGTTCGTGACAGTAGCAATGCGTAGCAGGAACAGGAAGCGCAAGCAGCGCCAGGTCGACGACGCCTTGTTGGATGAGATTGGCAAGTTCGTTGGTCACCTCTTCTATGACGCTTATCTGAACGCGCGGAAACCTTCGCGCGAAACTCGCCAGGCGCGAAGGTAAGAAGTAAGGCGCAATCGTGGGAATGGCTCCGATCACAAGCTTGCCTTGCGCCGCCCCCGCCATCTCTTGGATCTCCGTCTTGGCAGCGGTGGCCTGCTGAATGATTGCCTCGGCACGCGGCAGGAATGTTTTTCCTAATTGTGTCAACCTCACTGTCCGACCTAAGCGATCAAACAGCTTGGTTCCAAGTTCGTCTTCTAGCTTGCGAACCTGTTGTGATAAGGAGGGTTGCGCCAGGTGTTGCTGTTGTGCGGCGCGAGTAAAGCTGCCCGTTCTCGCCACCGCGCAAAAGTAGCGGAGCTGATGAATCTGCACCGTTGACTCCTCCTGACCCTCACTGGTTTGGCCACGAAGTTGTCGACTTCTCTGGAGTCAGAGGAAAATTCTATACGTCGAATAGCCACTATATCTTAGACCTATGGCTGGATGAAGCGCTAGAGTGATGGCACAAGGAGGTTTTATGCCTGAAGGGAAGAATGTTCCGGTTGTCAAAGCGGGCGACGTTACTCAGCGGGTCGGAGTTGAAGTCATCCGGGCGCGAGGCGTCGACGTTGAAAAATTAATCAAAATGCTGATTGCCAACGCGGCTGCAGAATTTGCCAGCACGTACTACTATTACACCATTCTTCGAATGCATCTCGCGGGGCACGAGGACTACAAAGAGATTTGCGAGGATGCGAGGTTAGAGGACCGGGCCCATTGGGAACTCATCGTACCCCGAATATATGAACTGGGCGGCGAATTGCCGAACGATCTTCCCGCTTTCCATGACCAAGCGGGGTGTCGCGCGGCAAAGCTGCCGGATCCGCCAACCGCGGTAAACATTCTGACTCTCCTGTTGGAGTCGGAGCGCTGCGCGATTCGTAGCTGGATCGAGATTTGCGACCTGACATTCGGCAAAGACCCACGAACCTACGACATGGCATCACGCATCCTGAACGAGGAAATCGAGCACGAAGCCTGGTTTATCGAATTGCTAGCCCATGAGCGCGACGGTAAAAGCATTCCCTCCGGCCACTTCCGGCGAGGCGAACCCGGACACGCTCCTTACAGTAAGAACGCCAGTTTCTACAATCCGTAAACATCCTGGGTAGTCCTACTTGGCTTTGCCGCCAGGTAGGACTACGGTGGGACCTTATGAAGCAACATGCTGAAGCGTATCGGGTCGAAGTGTTGTTGCCCGATGAGGAGAAGCGCTTCATCCCGGTCAATGGTGAAGAGCACATTTGGGACGCTGCCTTTAAAGCAGGTATTGTTTTGCCCGCATTATGCCACCAGGGCTATTGTCTGACGTGTGCAGGGCGACTTGAAGATGGAGGAGAAGTCGACCAGTCGGATTCGCTGGTTTATTTTCCCGCGGACCGTGAAGCTGGCTTCGTGTTGCTTTGCACGGCGAAGCCAAAATCCGATCTCAGGATCCGAACTCACCAGCAGAAGCAAATGCGTGAGTTCCGCAAGGAGCAGAAGCTTCCAGCACCTTATTCCTGGAGCGTAGAGTGAAGCGCCGCTTCAAGACCCGCTCTTTGAGACGGTCCTTTTCAGAATCTAAGTTAGCCTGCTGCTCCTTGGATCGGGCCCATCAAACACATTCTTGATCTCTTCCTCGAAACCAGAGAATCGCAAAACCGTAGGCTTGGTGATCAGCACCTGCCGCTGATGTCTGACGGACCAGCTTGTTTAGTCGCGATCCGGAGCTAATTGGCGACACTTGAGTATTGGCGGGGCTAGGTGTACATTTCGGGCCTGACCGCTCAAAGCGGACCCAGAGGGGGTCGGTATGGGATTTCTCGCATGGATTGTGGTCGGACTGATCGCGGGTTGGCTCGCTGGCCAGGTTATGAAGGGTGGTGGCT
>Ga0070708_100003645_pt1 | contig 12079 bp, 15 predicted proteins | sample KBSK5503metaG_FD_65469 | JGI IMG/M metagenome (GOLD analysis project Ga0070708, IMG submission 65469) | Corn, switchgrass and miscanthus rhizosphere microbial communities from Kellogg Biological Station, Michigan, USA - KBS K5-50-3 metaG | ecosystem: Host-associated > Plants > Roots >...
CGCGGGCGAGGCAGCAGGGCAAGATCCGCTTCGTCGGCATGTCGGGCCACGCCGGGCGGTTGATCGAATGCCTCGACTACGCGCTCGACACGAACGGTGTCGACGTGATCCTGGTCGGGTACAACTTCGGCCAGGACCCGAAGTTCTACCAGCAGTTCACGCAGTCGTTCGATTTCATCGCCCGCCAGCCCGGGCTGCCGCGGGTGCTCGAGAAGGCCAAGGCCAAGGGCGTCGGCGTCGTCGCCATGAAGACGCTGATGGGGGCGCGCCTGAACGACATGCGCCCGTTCGAGCGCGGGGGGGCCACGTTCGCGCAGGCGGCGTTCCGCTGGACGCTGTCGAACAAGAGCGTCGACGCGCTGATCGTCTCGATGACGGACCGTGACCAGATCGACGAGTATCTCGGAGGGTCAGGAGCAGAGCCCGCGGCGAGCGAGGATCTTCCCCTGCTGCGCCGCTACGCGCGCCTGAACGGCACGTCGTATTGCCGCCACGGCTGCGGCGACTGCCTCAGCGCGTGCCCCCAGGGCGTGGCGATCGACGAGGTGCTGCGCGCGCGGATGTACGCCGTGGACTACGGCAACGTCGCCCTGGCCCGCCGCGAGTACGCGCTACTGGGCGCCGGCGCCTCGCCGTGCCTCTCGTGCTCGGGGCGGCCGTGCCAGGACGCGTGCCCGCACGGCCTGCCGATCGACCGCTTCGTCGTCCCGACGCATCGTCTCCTGTCCATCCCGCGCGCCTGATCTCGGGCCGAGACTCGCCACCCCGCAGCAACGTCATTTCCATGCGCGATGCCTGTCTTTCAGCGCGGTGAGAACAGATCGATGATGGGCTGCGTCTGATGCGGCGCGGCCGGGCGGACGATCGGCAGCCGCACCCCCGCGTCGCGGTAGCGCTGGATGCGCTTCACGACGTCGTCCGGCGTGCCGGCCGCGGTGAGGCCCGCGACCATCTCCGCGGGGAGCGCGCGCGCCAGCGCCTCGGGGCCGCCCCGGCGGTGCGCCTCCTCCAGGCCCGGCACAAGGGAAGCGTCGACGTACGGCTCGCCCACGCGCAAGCGCGGCCCCGCCTGCGTCTGGAACTTGCCCGGCAGGAACTTCGTCGCGACTTCCCAGCGCACGGCGTCGACCGCGCGCGCGGCGTCGTCCTCGACCGAGGTGCTGATGAGCTGCGCCACCTCGAACCGCGACCAGTCCTTGCCCGCGGCCTCGACGGCGGCGCGCACGATCTCGATCGCGTTCACGGAGTACTCGGGTGACGCGACCGTGTTCAGCAGCACGCCGTCGCCCAGCGCTCCCGCCATCCGCAGTCCCGTCGCGCTCGTGGCGGCGATCCAGATGGGCACGCGCGCCCGAAGAGGCTTCCAGCCGAAGCCGACGCTGTCCAGCGTGACGACCCGGCCCGCGTAGCTGATCGTCTCGCCGGTCATGAGCAGGCGGATGACGTCGACCCACTCGCGCAGCGCCTGCGGCGGGTCGATGGGCTCGAGCGCGTGCTTGCCTCCCTGCACGCGGGTGCAGGCGCCGGGGCAGAGCACGACGCGCCCGCCGGAGAGCTCGTCCAGCGACGCGATCGTCTGCGCCATGGTCACCGGCGAGCGGAGGCGCACGACCTGCGTGCAGCCGAGCGTGATGCGCGACGTGGCGGTGGCGAACGCCGCCAGCGCGGTCACGGAGTCGCGCATCAGCGCGACCGTCTCGGAGAAGAACGCAATCTCCCACCCGCGCTCCTCCACCTGCCGGACCATGTCCGTGAACTGCCGGACGCCGAGCGCGGGATCGTAGCCCGTGGCCAGACCGATGCGTGCGCTCGGCGTCACCGCACCGCTCCGCACGCCCGCAGCGCGGAGACCGCGAGCACCTTCGTGCACCGGATGACGTCCGTGATCTCCGCGTACTCGTTCGGCTCGTGGCCCGTCGGGTTGCCGGGCCCGTAGGCCACCGACGGGATCTTGCCCTCGTGCGCCAGCGCGTTGGCGTCGGAGACACCCGTCTTGCCGAAGTACTCGGGCTCCACGCCGAGGAGGTCGCGGATGCTGGTGCCGAGCGTGGCGACCACCGGGTGCTCGAGCGGCGTGATGAACGGCCCGATGGCGTTCATCACGGTGATCTCCACCGGCGCGGGCTCGCCGTTCGGGTATGTCAGACCGTGCACCCGCTCGCGCAGGAGCTCCAGCACCACCGCCGGGTCCTGGCCGGGGACCAGCCGCAGGTCCGTCGGCGCGCGGCACCGATCGGCGACGACGTTGGTGCCGACGCCGCCCTCGATGGTCCCCACGCTCCACGTGGGCTCCTGGATCATGAAGACGGGATTCCGCTCGAACGTCATGGGCGTCGACTTCAGCCGCGGCAGCACCTGCTCGGTCATGAGGTCGATGGCGTTGAGCCCGCGCATCGGCCGGCTGCCGTGCGCGGTGCGGCCGCACGTCTCGACGGCGAGCCACAAGGCGCCGCGATAGCCGAGGCCGATGCGGTGCGCGCCCGACCACTCGCCCACGACCGCGAGATCGGCGCTGAGCCCACGCTCGAGCGCCGCACGCGTGCCCACGTGACCGGTCTCCTCGCCGATCACGAACGAGGGAGGTCGAGCTCCATCGTGGCCCGCCGCGCGCCGAGGGCCACGGTCTTGCCCCTGAGATCGGCGAGGGTCTTCACTGCCCGCCGTCGACCAGGTCCTTGCGGACCATCAGCGCGATGGCGGAGTGGCCGGGGTAGACCGTGTTCTGGTCCGCCACCACCTTGATCTTGATACCGCGCTCGAGCGCGTTGAAGAGCGCGGCGCTCGGCCCCGCCGAGCCGATCTCGAGCTCCCCGGTCGCGATCGGACCGACCAGCTGGTTGAAGCCCGCGAGCGGCACGAACTCGTTGGTGATCCCGGCCTCCTGGAAGTACCCGAGGGCGATGCCGACGTAGACGCCGGCGACCGACATTGACCCGGCGGCGAAGCCGGCCTTCACCGTGACCGGCGTCTTGAGCCTGGGGATCGCGCCCGTCTGCGCGACCGCGGCGGACGCCAGCACCCAGGAAGCGAGCACGGCGGCCACGGTCAGCCGCCTCATGCCGCGGCCTCCAGGCGCGTGCGGATCCCGGTCGCGAAGTCGGTCGCCATCTGCTTGGCCTTGCCCTTGATGACGGTGAGGCCGAGGGCCGCGAGCTTGCCGTAGACGGTGAGGTCGATGCGGTAGCGGACGGTCGTCTGCTCGGCCCCCGCCGGCTCGAGGGTCAGCGCGGCGACGAGCTTCACCCGCTCCTTGAGGCGAGCGTCCATGCCCTCGGCGACCGAGACGAGCCGCCGGGGCTCGTCGATCTCCGTCAGCGCGACGTTCAGCGCGAACGACACGCTGAGGAACGAGACCTTCGCCCCCGCCGTGACGCGGTAGTGCGTGTCGTCGATCGTCTCCACGCGCTCTGCGCCCGGGATGCATGGCGCCACCTGGTCCGGATCGCGCACGAAGGCCCACACCCGGTCCACGGGAGCGCTCACGGCGAACTCGTCCTCGAACGTCACTTCACGAAGTCCAGCGTGTACCAGTTCTTCGCCGTCACCGGCTGTGTCATGAACCCGTACTTCACCGCGCGGTCCCAGTAGAGCCGCACGTTGTCGACGTCCTTGTCCGTGAGCCCCGTCATGTAGAGCGGCACCATGAAGTCGCGGGCGATCTTCTGCGCCGCCGGGTCGGTGATCTTGGCCTCGGCGAGGAACGGGTTCAGCACGTCGGGCGTCTTCCTGATGTGCTCGGCCCCCTCGCGCCGCCAACCTTCACGGCGACCGCGGCCTTGAACCGTGTCGGGGCGATCGCCTCCACGCTCTCCACGCCGGGCAGGCAGCGCGCGATGACGTCCTGATCGAGCAGAGCCTTCCAGAGGACCTCGATCGGCGCGTCGATGCTGCACGTCCTGTCGATCTGCACGACGGACTCCCCGACGCCTCGCGTCAGTCCTGCGGCCGCACGACGAGGTCGATCTCCACCAGCGCGCCCAGCGCGAGCCCCGTCACGCCCACGCACGTGCGTCCGGGCAGCCGGCCGGGCGTGAAGTAGCTTGCGTACACGCGGTTCATCTCGGCGTAGTCGGCGAAGTTCACGAGGTACACGCGCGCGAAGGCCACGCGCTCCAGGGTCGTGCCGGCGCCGGCAAGCACGGTCTGCAGATTGCGCATCACCTGGTGTGTCTGCTCGACGATCCCGCCGGCCACGAGCCGATCGCCCGTTTTCGGATCAGACGGGAGCTGGCCCGTGACGAAGAGGAAGTCGCCCGCGCGGACGGCGTGGCTGTAGGGCGCGGAGGGCGGCGGGGGCGGCGCGCCCTGGACGTTCAAGAACTCCATCAACGCGCCTTTTTCGCCGCGCGCCGCCGCGACGGCGTCCCGCGCTCGGCGTGCGGGCGGCGCGCGACCTCCGGCGTGTGGCCGAGGATGCGTGACAGCCGGTGGCCGAACTCGCGGACGGCGGGCTGCAGCCCCTCCACCTGCTCGAGCGTGAGGCTCCAGCTGGGCCCGGAGATGCCCCTCGCGGCGACCACCCGCCCGCTGAAGTTGAACATCGGCGCCGCCAGACAGCGCATCCCGATCGCGTACTCCTCGTTGTCCACGGCGTATCCCTGGGCCCGGACGCGCTCCAGCTCCGCCTCGAAGTCTCGCGGATGCGTGATGGTGTTCGGCGTCAGCGCCTTGAACGGCATGCGCGCGACGTAGCGCTTGGCCACGTCCGGCTCCTTGAACGCCACCATCACCTTGCCGAGCGCGCTGCCCGCGACCGGACGCTCCGCACCCGCCCGCTCGGACAGCCGCCACGGTCCTTCGGCGTCGATCTTCCGGATGACCACGACGTTGCGCGCGTCCAGCACGGCGAGGTGCGCGCTGTGCCCGGTCTTGAGCACGAGGCCCATGACCAGGGGCTCGCCCAGCTTGGCGACCTCGTTCTCGTTCCAGGCCACGGCCGCCACCTCGAAGATCCGGCTGCCGATGCGGTACTCGCGGGTGTCGTCGTCCTGGCGAGGTAGCCCTCGTTCTGTAGGGTCTTGGCGAGATGGTGCGCGGTGCTGAAGTGCAGCTTGAGGCGCCGGGCGACGTCGGTGAGCGACCGTCGCCCGCCGTGATCGGCGATCGTCTCGAGCACGCGGAGCCCGCGGCGGAGCGACTGGATGGTTCCGGCGTCGTCGGCGGCGGTGCGACGCATGCGCGAGAAAATGCCTTTTCAAATAGTGGATGTCAAGGCCTTGGCCCCTTGACTGTTGGAGATACGCGAAATGACCGCCGCTCAGTGAGCCGTGAAATGACCTCTAGCCGCAAGTACGTCATCATCGCGATCGCCGTCTTCTTTCTCGTCGTGCTGAACACGATGGCGGGGGTCGTGCAGATCGACCGGATCTATTTCGACGTGGCCAAGAACTTCGACGCCTCGCGGCGGGACTTCTACCTCAACGTCAGCGACGCCACGCTCTCGAGGTCGAGATCGAGAAGCTCGTCGGCGGTCACGAGCGAAGGCCCACGCCGATCGCGGTCATGACGTTCCCGGTGACGGAGTATGCCATGCCCGTGGCGACGCGTATGCTGTTCGCACACCGATGCAAGCTGCTCCGCGCGGAGATCGGAGAGTGACGTGAGCGCGCGGTTCTTCGGTCAGCCGCTCCGGCGGATCGAGGACCCGCGCCTCCTGCGCGGCCAGGCGACGTTCGTCGAAGATATCGAGCGCTCGGGCATGCTGCACGTCGCCTTCGTCCGCAGCCCTCACGCGCGCGCCCGGTTCCGCGTCGATGCGTCGCAGGCGCTGACTCGGCCGGGCGTCCGGAGCGTTCTCGCGGCGTCTGATCTCGCCGGCGAAGTTGGCTTCACTGCGATCCCGCTCGTCGTGCCTCATCCGGCGCTCGAGCCATGCCAGCAGATGCCGCTCGCGACCGACGAGGCCAGATACGCCGGCGAGGCCATCGCGGTCGTCCTCGCCGAGAGCCGGGTGACGGCCGAGGACGCCGCCGCGCTCGTGCAGGTCGCCTACGAACCGCTCGAGCCGATCGCGAGCATCGAGAGCGCTACCGCGCCGGGCACCGCGCCGTTGCACGCGGCCGTGGCGGGCAACGTGGCGGCGGCCTTCACCGTCAGCGTGGGCGACGCGGAGGCCGCGTTCGCGACGGCGGAGGTCGTCACGCGCGGGCGATACGAAGTCCAGCGCTATACCGGCGTGCCGATGGAGACGCGCGGTGTCATAGCGGAATACGACGCCGGCACCGGCGACCTGACCGTGTGGTCGTCGACCCAGTGGCCGCACACGCTGCGCGACGTGCTGCGCAACCTGCTCGGCCTCGCCGGCGACCACGTCCGGGTCATCGCGCCCGACGTGGGCGGCGGCTTCGGCGTCAAGCAGGAGATCTACCCGGAGGAGATCGTGCTGGCCCTGCTCGCGAAGCGCTTGCGTCGCCCCGTGAAGTGGATCGAGACGCGCCGCGAGCATCTCGCCACGGCCGCCCACGCGCGCCAGCAGGTGCACGACGTCGAGCTGGCGGCGCGGCGCGACGGGACCATCGTCGCGCTCAGGGCCGACGTGACGTCGGACATCGGGGCGTATACGCGAAGCCTCGGCGTCCTCTGCCCATCGATCACCGCCGCGATGCTTCCCGGCCCCTACCGGATTCGCGACTATACCTGTCGCGTGCGCACCGTCCTCACGTGCAAGGCGCCGGCGTCCGCGTATCGGGGCGCCGGCTTACCCGAGGCGGTCTTCGCCCTGGAGCGCGCCGTCGACCAGCTCGCCCGCGAGCTCGATCTCGATCCGGCCGAGATCAGGCGGAGGAACTTCATCCGGCCGCACGAGTTTCCGTGGACGACCGGCACGGGCTCGGCGCAGGTCCCCGTCGTCTACGACAGCGGCAACTACGAGGCCGGCCTGGACGCGGCGCTGGCCCTCGGTCGATATGCCGAGTGGCGCCAGACGCAGCGCGGGGAGCGCGCCCGCGGCGAGCACGGACGGCTGATCGGCATCGGCCTCGGCTGCTACGTCATGCTGACCGGTCTCGGGCCGTACGAGAGCGCTCTGCTGCGCCTGGACGCGACCGGTCACGCGGTGCTCGTCGTGGGCGCCTCACCGCACGGACAGGGAACCGCGACCGCGCTCGCGCAGCTCGTGGCCGACGAGCTGGGACTCCGGCCCGAGGACATCACCGTCCGTCACGGCGACACCGCGGCGATCCCGTTCGGCGTGGGCACGTATGCGAGCCGCAACGCGGTCATGGCCGGCAGCGCCGCCTTCGTCGCGGCGGGAGCGGTCGCCACCAAGGCGCGCCGGCTCGCCGCGCATCTCCTCGAGGCCGACGAGCGCGACGTCGAGCTCGTGGACGGGCGCGCCGCCGTCGTGGGCGCGCGGAATCTCTCGCTGAGCCTCGGCGCGCTGGCCGCCGCCTGCGCGCCCGGCGCGCCGCTGCCGGCGGGCATGGACCCGGGGCTGGAGGCGACGCATTACTTCACCGAGTCTCGCTCGACGTTCGCGAGCGGCGTGCACATGGCGGTGGTCGAGATCGATCGCGAGACCGGAACGACGGCGGTCATCGACTACACCGTCGTGAACGACTCCGGCCGCATCATCAATCCCCTGATCGCCGAGGGCCAGATCCACGGCGGCGTCGCCCAGGGCGTCGGGGGCGCGCTCTACGAGGAGCTGGTCTACGACGCCGACGGCCAGCTCGTGACGCAATCGCTGCTGGACTACGTCGTGCCGACGGCGCGCCAGATCCCGCCGATCCGGCTGACCCACGTCGAGACGCCGAGCCCGCTCAACCCGCTCGGGGTCAAGGGCCTCGGCGAGGGCGGCGCCGTCGCGCCGCCGCCGGCGATCGCCGCCGCGGTGGAAGATGCGCTACGAGACTTCGGTGCTCACATAACGCGCACTCCGCTGAGACCCGAAACGGTCTTCCGCTTGATGCACGGGCGGACATGACGTCCGCATATTGCGTTGACCCGCGATCCTGATATATCTGCGGGGATGCATTTCGGCGCGTTCTTCTACGGGACGGTGGACATGCCGGACGCCGGCGTGGACGGCCCTCCGGCCCACAAGCGGCGCTACGGTCAGGAGGACTACCGTCGCGTGTACGCCGACCTCGTCGCGTACGCGGAAGCCTGCGACACGCTCGGATACGACTCGATGTGGACGGCCGAGCACCACTTCCACAACCACGGCTTCGAGGTGGTGCCGAACGTCGTGCTCCTCAACGCGGTGCTGGCCCAGCACACGCGTCGCCTCCGCCTCGGCGCGCTGATTCACGTGCTGACCGCCTGGCACCCGGTCCACTTCGCGGAGGACTACGCGCTCGCCGACGTGCTCTCCGGCGGCCGGCTCCTCTGTGGTCTCGGCCGCGGCACCGAGGAGCGCGAGTCGAACGTGTTCGGCGTCAACGTCGGCTACAGCAACAACGCCGACGACCTGCACAACCGCGACGTGTTCGAGGAGCAGGTTGAGATCTTCAAGGCGGCCACCGCCAACGAGCGGTTCGCCCACCGCGGACGGCACTACACGATCCCGCCCGAGGGCCTGACGTTCCGTGGTGAGCCCGTCACCGAGTTCCCGCTCGTCCCGCGCCCGCTCGACACGCCCGTGCGCATCTACCAGCCGATCGGCAGCGAGGAGACGCTCGTCTACGCCGCGCGTCAGCGCCACGTGGGTGTGCTGGCCAACCATCCCTGGGAGCGGATGGTCCCGTGGTGGCGACGGTACGCCGCGCTGGTCGAGGAAGCGCACGGCGTGAAGCTGCGGCCAGGCGAGGACCGTGTGCTGCAGGTGCAGATCCACATCGCCGACTCGGCGGAGGCGGCGACCCGCACGGCCCGCCGCGGTCACGACGAGCTGACCAAGCTCCTCTGGCCGAACATCATTCGCCGGAGCCCCGCGCTCGCGAGCCGCCAGCCCTTCACGCTCGAGGAGCGCATGGCGGGGAAGTCCTGGATCGTCGGCACGCCCGAGCACGCGCGCGACACGCTGCTCGCGATGCAGGAGGAGCTGGGCTTCGAGACGCTCCTGATCTTCCCGCACCTGCCCGGCATGCGGCGCGCCGACACCCTCGAACAGCTCGGGCGCTTCTGGACCGAGGTCCGGCCCGCGCTCGCCGCGCGCGCCTCCACGCAGGTGGCGGCGGGTGCGTGACCAGGAGATGAGCATGCTGAAGGCGCTGCCGGAGAGGCTCACGAGTAGCGGCGTGCACGGATCGATCCCCCCGCGCCGGTACTGGGCGTACTACACGTGGCAGGAGATCGACGCCATCGGCAAGCGCGATCCCAACGCCACGGCCGTGATCAACGTCGGCGCGGTCGAGCAGCACGGTCCGCACCTGCCGCTCATCACCGACACGCTCGTGGGCATGGAGATGCTGGGCGCGGCGCTGGCCCGGCTTCCCGACGACGTGATGGTGCTGGCGCTGCCGCCCACGAACTTCGGCAAGAGCACCGAGCACATCAACTTTCCGGGGACGCTGACCTTCAGCGGCGAGACCCTGCGCATGGTGCTCAAGGATCTCGCGATGTCGGTCGCGCGCAGCGGCTTCACCAAGCTCGTGCTGCTCGGCAGTCACGGCGGCAACGTCGGCACGCTCGACGATTTCTTTCGCGATCTCCGCATCGAGGCCGAGCTCAGGGTCTTCAAGATCTTCCTGGGCGGGATCGGGCAGGTGCCGGGTTTGGTCGCTCCCGACGAGGCCGCCATCGCCATGCACTCCGGAGATTCGGAGACCTCGATGGTGAGACATCTCGCCCCCGAGCTGGTCCACATGGACCGCGCCGAGGGCTATGTCTTCGATCCGACGCCGGAGATCGGCTATTCGTTCAAGGGCAACGACGTGGTCGAGGCGTGGGTCGCCTCCGATCTCTCGAAGACCGGCGCCATCGGCAATCCGCACCGCTCGTCCCCGGACAAGGGCAAGCAGATGTGCGAGGCCAAGGCGTCACGCCTGGCCACGCTTCTGGAGGCGGTGTACCGGAGCCCGAGGCGAGAAATCCGCGTCGCGCCCAAGGATTCCGAGGAGGGCCGCAGATGATCAGCCGCCGCTCGTTTCTCACGACGTCGTCCCTCGCCCTGGCCGGCGCGCTCGGCCGCGTGGCGCCGGCGCGGGCGCAGACGGTCGAGAAGCTGACGATGGGCACCAACTGGAAGGCGCAGGCCGAGCACGGCGGGTACTACCAGGCCGTGGCCACCGGCATCTACAAGAAGGCCGGCCTCGACGTGACGATCCGCATGGGCGGCCCCCAGATCAATCATCCCCAGCTTCTTGCCGCCGGGGCGATCGACTTCAACATGGGCAGCAACTGCTTCAGCGCGCTCAACTACGTCAAGAACAACATCCCGATGCTCTGCGTCGGCACCGTCTTCCAGAAGGACCCGCAGGTGCTCATCGCCCACGCGGGACAGGGCAACGATTCGCTGCCGGCGCTCAAGGGCAAGCCGATCATGATCTCGCCGCCCGCGCGGGCGGGCTACTGGCAGTTCCTCCGGATCAAGTTCGGCTACACCGACGATCAGATCCGGACGTACACCTTCAACATGGCGCCGTTCCTCGCCGACAAATCGGCGATCCAGCAGGGCTTCGTGACGAGCGAGCCGTACAAGCTCGAGCAGGCGGGCGCCAAGATCGTCGTCCACCTGCTCGCCGACGGCGGCTACTCCAGCTACGCCACCACCATCGAGACCTCCGCGAAGCTCGTCAACGACAAGCCCGACGTCGTGCAGCGGTTCGTGAACGGGACCATCGAGGGCTGGTACAGCTACCTCTACGGCGATCCCGGCCCGGCCAACGCGCTCATCAAGAAGGACAACCCCGAGATGACGGACGACTACATCGTCTACAGCCGCGCGGCGATGAAGAAGCACGGGCTCGTGGACTCGGGGGACGCCGAGCGGCTCGGCATCGGCGCCATGACCGACGCGCGCTGGAAGGACTTCCACGCCACGATGGTCGAGGCCGGCCTCTATCCCGCCGACCTCGATCTCAAGCGCGCGTACACGCTGCAATTCGTGAACAAGAAGCACGGGATCCACCTCAAGAAGACGTGATCGCTCGGCTGCAACAAGTCGACAAGGTCTACGCGAACGGTACCGTCGCCCTCCGACGTCTCAGCCTCGACGTCGGCGAGGGCGAGTTCCTGAGCCTGCTCGGCCCCTCCGGGTGCGGAAAGAGCACGGTGCTGCGCCTGGTGGCCGGGCTCGGCGAGGTCTCCGGCGGCCACATCGAGTGGCCGGGCGGCAACGGCCGAGCGGGGCTTCCGCGCGGCGACGTCGGCTTCGTGTTCCAGGACCCGACGCTGATGCCGTGGGCCACGGTGTCGAAGAACGTGCTGCTTCCGCTCAAGCTCCGCGGCGTCCCCGCCGACGAGGCCGAGACGCGGGCGCGCGAGGCCATCGGCCTCGTCGGGCTCGACGGCTTCGAGCGCGCGTATCCGCGGCAGCTCTCGGGCGGGATGAAGATGCGCGTGTCGATCGCCCGGGCGCTCGTCACGCGCCCGCGGCTCCTTCTGATGGACGAGCCCTTCGCGTCACTCGACGAGATCACCCGCTTCAAGCTCGACAACGACCTGCTGGAGCTCTGGGTCCGCCAGCGCTGGACGGTCGTGTTCGTCACCCACAGCGTCTACGAGTCCGTGTATCTGTCGACGCGGATCGCGGTGATGACGGCGCGCCCGGGGCGCATGGCGAGCGAGGTCAAGATCGACGCGCCGTCGCCGCGCGACGAGGGCTTCCGGACGTCGCCGCTCTACAACGAGTACTGCCGCCAGGTCTCGACCCGGCTGGCCGAGGCGATCTCCGCGTGAGCCGGGCCCTGCGCCGCGTGCTGCCCCCCGTCATCATCGGCGGCGCGGGTCTCGTCCTCTGGGAGCTGATCGTGTGGCTGAACGGGATCCCGTACTACATCCTACCGGGGCCGCTGCTGGTGCTGAGGACGCTCGTCACCGACTGGGGCACGCTCTACCCGTCGCTCCTCGTGACGCTGGCCATCACGGGCGCGGCGCTGCTCGTCGCCGTCGTGGTGGGCGTGCTGATCTCGATCCTCTTCACCCAGTCCAAGCTGGTCGAGCTGAGCCTGTTCCCCTACGCGGTGATCCTCCAGGT
>Ga0070708_100003648_pt1 | contig 12072 bp, 5 predicted proteins | sample KBSK5503metaG_FD_65469 | JGI IMG/M metagenome (GOLD analysis project Ga0070708, IMG submission 65469) | Corn, switchgrass and miscanthus rhizosphere microbial communities from Kellogg Biological Station, Michigan, USA - KBS K5-50-3 metaG | ecosystem: Host-associated > Plants > Roots >...
CGCATGCTGACCGTCCGGGGGACGAAGAAAGGGCGGATTCGGTCCCGCGAGGGAATCCGGTTCTTCTGCATGGAGCGGTACTTCGGTGCGTTCGTCAAGGCGCTGCCGCTGCCGAGCCCGGTCAACACGCACAGGGCCACGGCGAAGTTGAAGGACGGCCTTCTCGAGGTGGCCTTTCCGCGAGTCTCGGACCAGCGCGAGAAGGAGCTGAACATCCCGGTCAAAAGCGAGGAAGATTAGAAGGAATTTGTGATTGGTGATTGGTGATTGGTGATTGGTGAACGGAATCGGGAATCGCGAACGCTGAATTGCGAATTGTGAACTGTGAGTTGAGGATCAGCCTCACGACCCGAAACTCACAACTCACAACTCACAAATCACAACTCATTCATGGCTGAAGCCGAAGAGAAAGAGCGCGAGGTCGGGGCGGAACGGAGCGAAGAGCTTCCGATCCCGGATATTCTGCCCGTCCTCCCGCTGAAGGACGTCGTCGTTTTCCCGTTCATCATCCTGCCCCTCTCGGTCTCGCGGGAGAAGTCAATCAACGCCGTGGACGCGGCGCTGGCCGAACAACGCATCATCATGCTCGTCGCGCAGCGGGACGCGCAGAACGAGACGCCCAAGCCCGAGGACCTCTTCGGCGTGGGGACCGTGGCCGCCATCATGCGGATGTTGAAGCTCCCCGACGGGCGCATCCGGCTGCTCGTCCAGGGGCTCGCCCGGGCCCGCATCGACTCCTTCCTGGCCGAGGAGCCGTACTTGAAGGCCAAGATCACGCGTCTCGAAGAGCCGGACATCGCCAAGGAGCTTCCCCCGGAGCACGAGGCGCTCCTGCGCAGCGTCAAGCAGAACCTGGAGAAGTCCGTCTCGCTCGGCAAGAGCATCTCCCAGGAGGTCATGGTCATCGCGGCGAACCTGGACGATCCCGCACGCCTCTCCGACCTAGCAGCGTCCAACCTCGACCTGAAGCTCGAGGACGCGCAGCGCATCCTCGAGTCCACCGACCCGATCGAGCGTCTGCGCCTGGTCAACGAGAGTCTTTCCAAGGAGATCACCGTCCTGACGATGCAGCAGGAGATCTCCTCGCAGGCGCGCGGGGAGATGGATCGCTCCCAGCGGGAGTATTACTTGCGCCAGCAGCTGCGGGCCATCCAGCACGAGCTCGGCGAGGGTGAAGAGATCTCCGAAGAGCTCGCCGGGTTCCGCAAGACGATCGTGGAGAAGAAGATCCCCGCGGAAGCGGCCGCCGAGGTCGAAAAGCAGATCAAGCGCCTGGAGAGGAGCCACCCCGATTCCGCCGAGACCTCGATCATCCGCACCTACCTCGACTGGATGACGGGGCTCCCCTGGGGCAACCTCTCGGAAGATTCGATGGACATCACGCGCGCGCGAAAGATTCTGGACGCGGACCATTACGACATCGAGAAGGTCAAGGAGCGGATCCTCGAATACCTGGCCGTCCATGCCCTGAAGAAATCGCTCAAGGGCCCGATCCTCTGCTTCGTCGGGCCGCCCGGCGTCGGAAAGACCTCGCTGGGCCGTTCGATCGCCACCGCGCTCGGCCGCAAGTTCGTGCGGCTCTCCCTGGGCGGCGTACGGGACGAGGCGGAGATCCGCGGCCACCGCCGGACCTACGTCGGCGCCATGCCCGGCCGCATCATCCAGGGGATCCACCAGGCCGGGACGTCCAACCCGGTGTTCATGCTCGACGAGATCGACAAGCTCGGGGCGGACTACCGCGGAGATCCCTCGTCCGCGCTCCTGGAAGTGCTCGATCCCGAGCAGAACAACACCTTCCGGGATCATTACCTGACGGTGCCCTACGATCTCTCCCGGGTCCTCTTCATCGCGACCGCCAACATCCTGGACCCGATCCAGCCCGCGTTCCTCGACCGGATGGAGGTCATCCGCCTCTCGGGCTACACGCTCGAGGAGAAGAAGGTCATCGCCCGCCGGCACCTGATCCCGAAGCAGCTCGAGGAGAACGGCCTGACCGACGTCAACATCGAGTTCACCGACTCCGGCGTCGAGAAAATCATCGAGGCCTACACGCGCGAGGCCGGCCTGCGCAACCTCGAGCGCGAGATCGGCTCGATCTGCCGCAAGGTCGCCGTGTCCGTCGCCAAGGGGAAGACGCGGCGCTACCGGATCACCGGCGCCTCCGTCGAGAAAATGCTCGGGCCCGTCAAGCATTTTTCCGACGAGCTGCTGAAGAAAGACCAGATCGGCGTGGCGACGGGGCTCGCGTGGACGTCCTCGGGCGGCGATATCCTGTTCGTCGAAGCGCTGGCCGTGCGGGGCAAGGGGAGCCTGCGGCTGACGGGCCAGCTCGGCGACGTCATGAAAGAGTCGGCGCAGGCCGCCATGTCGTATGCCCGCGCGCGCGCCCGGGAGCTCGCGATCCCGGAGGATTTCTTCGAGACGCGAGACTTCCACGTCCACGTCCCGGAGGGGTCGATCCCCAAGGACGGGCCCTCCGCCGGAATCACGATGGCCACCGCCATGATCTCGGCCTTCACGCAGCGGCCGGCCCGGCGCGACGTCGCGATGACCGGAGAGATCACGCTGCGCGGCGAGGTGCTCCCCATCGGAGGTGTCAAGGAGAAGGTCCTCGCGGCGCGGCAGGCGAAGATCGCCAACGTCATCCTGCCGCGGTTGAACAAGCGCGACGTGGCGCAGATCAACGCCCGGATCCTTCACGGGATGACGTTCCATTACGTGGAGACGATGGACGACGTTCTCGCGGTCGCGCTCCTGCCCGCGGCCGAGCCTCCGGCCGAGCCCGCCGCCGCGGCGGTCAGGTCTCCGGCCGGCGCCCCAGGGCGGGAGATCCCGGTGGCCGCGGAGCCCTCGAGCGTCCCGCGACGCCGCCGCTCCCCGGACTTTCCGGGCTGACCCGCTCCGCAAGCGTCGGCGAGCGTTCGAGACCTCCCGCTGGCGGGTGAATAATCCGCGCTGTGACGCCGGAGGACCGCTTCGTCGAGAGGCTCAAGGCCTTGCTTCCAGAAGACGAACGAGTGGCCGTCGGGCCCGGCGACGACGCGGCGCTCCTGCGCTGCGATCGGGGCGAGCTCGCGGTGACCACCGACATGCTGGTCGAAGGCGTGGACTTCTTCCCGGGCGAAGACCCGAGGAGACTCGGGCGGCGCGCCCTGGCCGTGAACCTTTCCGATCTCGCGGCCGTGGGAGCCCGGCCGGAGTTCTTCCTCCTCTCGATCGGATTCCCGCGCGAGAAGGGGGAGGACTTCCCGCTCGAGGTCGCGCAGGGGGCTCTTTCCCGGGCGCTCCCTCTCGGAGCGAGGCTCGTCGGGGGTGATCTTTCCAGAGCGCCGGTCACGGTCGTCTCGGTGGCCTTGTGGGGCCGGCCGGCGGGACGCCCTCTGCGCCGGTCCGAAGGGAGCGCGGGAGACCTGATCTTCCTCTCGGGATGGCCGGGCCGAGCGGAGGCGGGACGGCGTCTGGCCGAAGGCTCTCTGGCGTCCGGTCTTCTCGCGCCAGAGCATGAGAGCGAGCTGGCCGCGGCCTACCACGACCCCGAGCCCCGGTTGGCGCTCGGGCTTGCTCTCGCCCGCGAAGAGCTGGCCAGCGCAGCCATCGATGTCTCCGATGGCCTGGGCCTGGACGTCGGACGCCTGGCCCGAGCCTCCGGCCTTCGCGCCGTGATCGAGACGGAGAGGATCCCGATCTCGCCGGCCGTGGCCGCGGCCGCGCGGGAGAGCGGAGCGGACCCGCTCGAATGGGCTCTCTCCGGAGGAGACGACTACGAGCTTCTCTTCTCCGCGCTGCCGGCCGCCGCATCGCGCCTCGAAGCCGGAGACGGGGACTGGGAGGTCCCGGTCACGCGCATCGGACGGCTCGAGCCGGGAGAAGGAGCCGTCGCGATCTTCCCCTCCGGTCCGCGCGACGTCGCATCCTCGGGATGGGACACCTTCCGGCGACACGTATGAGATTTCCTGCCTCGCGAGCCTTCCGCCGGCGCCGCTTCCATCCCCTGAAGTGGAGGCGGCGGTGGAAAGTCCTCGTCCTGGATCTGCTCGGAAGAGAAGAGTCTCCCGAGCGCGTCGCGGCGGCCATCGCCCTGGGGATCGGCATCGGGTTCTCGCCGTTCCTCGGCTTCCACATCTGGCTCGCCCTGGGCCTCGCTTTCCTCTTCGGCCTGAACAAGATCGACGCGGCGCTCGGGCAGTTCGTGGGCAACCCCTGGACCCTTCCCGCCGTGTATGCCGCCGGGTACCGGCTGGGCCGCCATCTTCTCCACTACGACCGCAGGAGCGTTCCCCCGCTCGCCTGGGATCGCCTGCTTCACAGCGACTTCTGGAAGGCCTTCAAGGGGCCGGCCTTCGCGCCGCGGCTCCTCTCCTTTCTGGTCGGCACGACCGTGATCTCGATCCTGGCGAGCCTCGCGGCCTACGCCCTCTTCCTCGCCCTCCTTCGCCTGTATCACCGCCGCCATCCCCGCGTGGCGATCCGCGCCGCCCGCCGGCGCACCACCGAAAAAATCCACATCCAGAAAACGGACTAGCCCACACTGAACTTTAGATATGGCTCTTCGGATTTACGAGCTTCGCGAGGGAGCTCTCGAGCCGCGCGAAACGACTCGAGTAAGGCGCGCTCTTCTCGGCCGCTTGACGGAGCCCGTCCCAGTCCTGCCGCGAACGGGAAACCCGGAAGATCTTCTCGCGGGCGAGGGCTTCCCCGAAGGAGCGCCCGGACTTCGCATCGAGCTCGGCGCAGAGACGCAGCGCCGGCAGAGAGCGGGGGTCGTGCCGGAGAGCCTGACGCGTCTCCCGCAACGCCTCCTCGTTTCGGCCAACGCGCGCGAGCCACATCGCGAATCCTTCGTGGACGGAGGGGATGTCGCGGCCCAGCTCGACGGCCCGCCGCCAGTCGGGGAGAGCCTCGGGCCAGTCCAGGCGCGACCGCGCGAGCGCGAGGCGGTAGGCGAGCGGAAGCGAGTCCTTCTTCTGCGCGAGGCCCTTGCGGTAGACCTCCTCGGCGCCGGCGAGATCTCCCCGCGCCTCGCGGACGAGACCGAGGCCGAAATAACCGTTTTCGTACGACGAATTGGACTCGATGGCCTTTTGGTATGACTCCTCCGCCTCGGCCAGGAGTCCGAGCTCCTTCTCCATCCTTCCCTTGCCCGCCCAGGCGTCCCAGTAGTCCTCGTAGAGGTCCGTCGCGTCTTCGTACTCCTCGCGCGCGCGGCGGTACTGCCTTTCGCCCGCCCAGACATAGGCGAGGTCGTAGTGCGCCTTGGCACTGTCGGGCGCGGTGCGGACAAGATTGAGGAAGAGTCCCTCGTCGCTCCACCAGACAGCGTTGCGGACGATCGCCCGGGCCGAGAGGAGAAGGGTCAGTGCCACGAGGAGGGCTTGCCGCCGCGGGGTGAGCAGCCTCCAGCCTTCGGCGGAGCCGGCGAGCCACGTGGCGGCGGCCAGGCACAGTCCCGCCGAGGGCAGGTACGCGAGCCGCTCGGCGAAGACCGTCCCGATCGGGAAGAGGAGGTTCGAGGCCGGAAGCAGCGCCAGGAAGAAGAAGAGAAACCCGAGGGCGACCGGCGAGCGGGAGGAAAGGCCCCGCACCGACAGCACCGCGAGCGCCGCGACGAGCAGGACGCCCCCGACCGCCACCGCCGAGACGGTCGGGACGGCGTCGATCGACCAGGCGGACTCGTCGCCGGAAAGGTGAAGAGGAAAGACGATTCGCCCGATGGAGCGGAAGAGGACGACGCAGGCGTTGGCGGCGCGCGCCCCGGGGTCGAGCGACGCGAGGATGTTCTCCACCTCGAAGAACCCGGTGCCCGGAGCCTTGAGGTACCCTCCGAGCACGAACCGACGCAGGAGAAAGACTCCCGCGAGCGCCGCGGCGGAGCCGATCAGGATCGGGAGGCCTCCGGCGAACGCCTTCCGCAGGCGCTCCCGCCAGGTCCCCTGGGCGGTGAAGACGAAGAGGAGGAACGCGAGAGCCGGGGCCGAGGAGCCACTCTCCTTGGTCAACACGGCCAGGGCATAACAAGCGACCGCCAGAATCAGGGCCACAAGGCGGACGGTGGAAGGCGGGCGGCGGAAGTGCCGCAGCGCCAGATGGAGGTAGAGGAGCGAAAAGACCGCGGAGAGGACCTCTCCCCGTCCCACGAGGCTCGTGACGGCCTCGACGTGGATCGGATGAACCGCGAAGAGGAGAGCGGACGCGAACGCCGCGGCCCGCGGGATGCCGACGCGGAGAAGGAGCGTGGCCAGCAGCAATGTGGCCCCGGCGTGGAGGAGGACGTTGAAGGCGTGAAACGCTTCCGCGCGCTTCCCGTGGATCCACCATTCGACGGCGTAGGAGAGGAGGAGCACCGGCCGGTACACGCTCCCCGTTCCCCGAGGCCCGCCGAAGTAGGAGGTCGTAAAAATCTCGGAGACCCTCGCCGGCGTGCGGATACGCGGGTTGTCCCGCACGATCGCCTTGTCGTCGTAGGTGAAGTTGCCGCCGATTCCGTTGGCGTAAGTGACGATGCAGGCGAGTACGAGCACCCCCGCCCACGCCGCCCTTTGTCGCATCGAAGAGAAGTCGATGGTCAATAGTTCATAGTCAATAGCCAGAAAGGCCCGTCGTCCACTATCGACTATGGACGATCAACGATCGACATCTTCAATGTCCGCTGCGAAGGCGGGTCGGAACGTTCAGCTCCCGGATCAGGTACAGAAGCGCCTGCCGCGACATGCCCAGGTCGCGCGCGGCGCGGCTGCGATTGCCCCCGGTGCGCTCGAGCGCCTCGAGGATCAGTCCCCGGCGGTGCTCGTCCATCCGCGCGCGGTAGTTCTCCGGCGGGGAGGAGACGGCGCGCTTGCCTCGGCGGAGCCCCTCCGGCAGCAGCTCCGACCCGACGACGGCGCCGGGCTCGGCCAGCGCCGCCGCCTGCGACACGACGTTCTGGAGCTCCCGGACGTTTCCGGGCCAGCCGTGAGAGGAAAGGCCGGCGAGGGCCTCCGGCGCGAAGGACAGATTCCCGCGGCCGTACTCCCGCGCGCACCGCGACAGGAAATGCCGGGCGAGCAGCTGCGTGTCCCGCCCCCGATCCCTCAGGGGCGGCAGGGCGATCACCGCGACGTGGAGCCGGTAGTACAGGTCTTCACGGAAGCGGCCGGCTTCCACCTCGCGCTCGAGATCGCGCGAGGTCGCCGAGACGAAGCGCACGTCCAGCCGGCGCGGGCGGTTTTCCCCGAGCCGGCGGATCTCGCGTTCCTGCAGCGCGCGCAGCAGCTTGGCCTGGAGAGGGGGCGTCAGGTCTCCGATCTCGTCGAAGAAGATCGTGCCGCGCTCCGCCTCCTCGAGCAGGCCCTTGCGGTCCCGGTCGGCTCCGGTGAACGCTCCGCGAGCGTGTCCGAAGAGCTCGCTCTCGAGCAGAGCGGAAGGAATGGCCGGAACATTGACCGCCACGAACGGGCCCGGGGCGCGGGGGGACAGCGCGTGGACCGCGCGGGCCACGGCCTCCTTGCCGCTGCCCGACTCGCCGCGCACGAGCACCGTGACGGGGGCGGGAGCGAAACGAACGAGCCGCCGGTACGGCTCCTCCATCGAGACATCCGCGGCGATGACCCCCAGGCGCCGCCATCCCTCCGCGAAGTCGGAAGGCAGCGGAGGCGGAGCGAGACGGAAGAGAAGGGTCTCGACGAGCCAGGCGATCGCGGCCGACTCGCCGTCGGGCCGAGGAGGAGCCAGGGTCAGCTCGTATCGTGCCGCTCCGGCTTCCAGCCGCCGTCGCGAGACTTCTCCGGACACGTCGCCGAAGCGGAAGAGCTCCTGCTCGTCTGGGCCCGACGCGGCGAGTCCCGAGAGGCCGAGGGCAGCGAGCGGCCCCCGGCGCTCTTCTCCCGCGAGTACGCCCGCGATCGCCTCGCGCAGGGCCCGAAGGCTCTCCCCCGCGAGCCCTGGCCCCTCCGCGGTCTGCGGCGCGGACACCCCGAAGGCATGGTCGGCCAGCGCCTTTCCTCCGCGCCCGCGCAACGCGCCCGCCGCGCGGAGCCGCAGGGCGGCCGGCAGGGGGGCGCGCGGTTCGAACAGGACCCGCCAGCGCGCCGTCTTCTCGGCCGCCGCGTACTCGTCTCGCTCGAAGAGCGCCGCGAGGTCTTCGTACGCGGAAGCGGGCGGCCCATCTCCCGACCTCCACCCGATCTCGAGCAAGCGCTCTCGAGCCCGTTCCCCGCTGTCGCTCCTGTCCGGCGGGTCGGCCGCGGCCGCCTGGTACGCCCGGGTGGCGGCCGCGATGTCTCCTTCGTAGACCAAACGGTCGCCTTCCTCGAGCCAGAGCTCGCCGGTCTCGAGCCGGTCCGCGAGCCTTTCGCCGAGCGCCCTCGCCTGCGCGTTGTCGCGAGCCGCCTCGGCCAGAAACCCGCGCCGGAGCGCGAGGCGGCCGCGGTGGTGCAGGGCCATGAGAAGCGAGGTGTCGTCGCCCCGCGAGCGGGCGCCCGCGAGAAGGTCTTCGACCTCGGCCGAAGCGCCCTCCCACTCGCCGGCGTTGATCGCGAGCTCTAACCTGTTGAAGCGGGCGATCCGAGCGAGGTCGTCGCGCCCGGCCGAGGCGGCGAGCGGGATGGCCTCATCCAGGAGCTGCCGGCAACGCCCTTGCCGCCCCGCGTGATAGAGCGTCGAAGCCAGGTTGATGGACAGGCGCGCGCGCTCGACGACGTCATCGCGCGCGGCTGCGAGGGCTTCTTCCAACCGCGCCAGCGCCGCGGCGAACTCGCGGCGGTCGGCGAGGCCGAGCGCCTCGCACGAGAGCAGGCGCGCGGCCAGCAGATCGTTGCCCGACTCGAGGACCGCCGGCCGCCACCGGTCGTAGGTCTCCTTTTCTTCGCGAAAGCGTCCCGTCTTGGAGTAGACCCCGGCTCGCGCGACGGCCGCTTCCAGCCTTTGCGCCACGGGAAGATCGTCGCCGGCGAGATCGGCCTCGTCCAGGAGAGCCAGGGCCGCATCGTGCCCCCCTTCGCGGGCGCGACCCTGTGCTTCCAGGATCAGCGCGCGGACTCTCTCGCCCGGCGGCGCGTCGGAGAAATCGCGCCGCCACGCGGCCGCCCTTAGCGCCGCGTCCTGGGCCCGTCCTCGCAGGCCGGCGATTTCGGCCAGCCGCAGCTTCACGCGACGGAGCTCTTCCTTCCCGGTTCGAGGTGATCCTTCCAGACGGGCGAGCCGTTTCTCTCCATCTCCCAGCCGGCCACCGGCGATTTCCCGTTCCGCCTCCAGCGCCTCGAGCCAGGCCGGGAGCGTGCCTGTGACCGCGCCCGCCAGGAGCGCCGACAGTCCGAACCACCGCTCGTCGCTCGATCCAGGAGAGGCGCGGAACCATCGCTCGGCCTGTGCCAGTGCCTCCTGGGGCTCGCCTCCGGCCAGCCAGAGCTCGATCCGGCGGCCCGGGTCCGGCTCGATCGTGGCCCAGCGGCGGCAGATCTCTTCGCGCCGGGAGGCGGAGAGCCGCGACGCGCGCGAATGGGACCGGATCCGCCAGCGGCCGGTCGGCTCCCGCTCCACCTCGCCTCGAGCTTCCAGCCGCTCGAGGCGGGACCCGACCGAGCGACGCGGGAAAAGACGGCCGAGCTCGCGCGTCTCGATCGGCCTCGCGGAGATTTCGAGCGCTTCCAGGATCTCGGCCTCGATGACCGATCCGTCGGACCGTGCGGTCGCCGAGGCCAACGCGGTCGGGGGCTCCGGCACCGGCGCGTCTCCGGTGGCGTCGGACGCGAACCCCGACCACCCGGTCGAGCGGACCATCGCCTCCGCCAGTCGCCGGCCGGCGGAAGGCTCCGACTGCGCAAGGCTCGCGAAGCGCTCGTAAAACCGGAGGGAAGCGTTCAACGTGCCGCAGGGGACGTAGACCTCCCGGCGCCACTCGTCGGGCAACAGCGGAGGGGCCGCGGAGGCTGGAACGATCGTGACCTCGAGCTCGTCGCCGAGGGCGCGGGAAGCCGTCTCGAAGGCGCGGCGCGACAGGTCATCCCAGCGCTCCGGCTCGACCGCGATCCAGGTCGCGCGCCGGCCATCGGACTCTCGAGCGTGACGTTCCCGGAGAGCGCGGGCGGCCGCGGCGACTGTTCCGACCCCGCCGGCCGGCTCCTTCAGGCCAAGGGCCCCGCCGGCCGTGACCGCGGATGAAGCCGTGAAGATTCGGGGGATGCGGCCGTTCAGAAGAGCCCGCGCCTTCTCCAGGAGGGTCCGGTTCGCGGCTGACCGCAGGAAGGCGCCGGCGAGCCCGATGGTGCGCGCTCGGGCGAGCGCCGAAGACGGGGAAGCGAGCTCGGGAAAGGCCCGCAGGGCGCTCGCGACCCAGAACTCCGCCCGGCGGTAGGCGGCGTCCGTCGCGAGGAGCCGGTCGAAGAGGCCGCGCGCGCGGGGATGGGTGATGCGCCGCCCCCGGGCGAACAGCCGGTCGAGAAAAGCCGCCAGAACCGAGGATGGCGCCGGACCCGTCCCGCCCCGGCGCACAGACGCCGGCGGACCTCCGAGCCAGAGTCGCGCCGTCGCCTCCTCGACGTCCCACGATGCCGCGTTCAAGTCTTCCTCGTCCAGCCACAGTCCGAACGCCTGGAGGAAAGCCGAGGCGGCCGCCGCCTGAAGAAAGAGTGACGCCCCGTGGTCCTTGGGGATTCTCCCTTCGGCGATTCCGCGGCCGCGGCGTGCCGCGCGCCGCAGCAGGAACTCGTCTCCCTCCCGGCCGAAATCGCGGGGCAGTGGGAGGGTCGCGTGCTCGAGCGGAAGAAACTCGAGCCAGCGTTCTTTCGCGCCCGAGATGGAGAAACGCAGGTCTTGCTCTGGGGAGGATTCCTCGCGGTCGGGCATCACATTACGTTGTCGGCACCGGAGAGAGGGGCGGGATCATATACCGGAAGGCGGATACTTCTCACCACCTCCCGCCTCCCGCCTCCCGCCCCCCCGCCTCCCGCACGGTTAAAGACTCCAGGTCGCGGAAGAAACGCGGATAGGACTTGGCCACGCAGCCCGGATTCTCGATCAGGAGATCGGGGATCGCGAGCGACAGGAGGGCGCCGGACATGGCAATGCGGTGATCTGCAAACGTCGAGAGCTTGCGAGGGACGCCTCCCGGCCGGAATCGAGTGGGACCGGCCACCACGAGACAATTGTCGTGAGCCCGGGCGTCGGCTCCCGCCCCCGTCAGAAGAGCGGCGAGCGAGGCGACCCGATCGCTCTCCTTCAGACGCAGGTGCGCGATCCCCTCGAACCGGCTCTCTCCCGCGGCCAGCGCCGCCAGCGCCGCCAGCGCCGGCACCGCATCCGGAAAATCCGTCGCGGCCACGCAGACGGATTCGAGGCCGCCCCGCCGCGCGGTCGCCGACACTCTTCCCGGCTCCCCCCGGATCTCGACGCCCATGCGCTCGAGCACCGCGACGGCCCGCGCATCGGCATCCGCGCTCGGCCAGCACAGACCCGTCACGGTTACGCGTCCTCCGGACATCCCGGCGGAGGCGAGAAGAGGCAACGCGGAAGAATAATCTCCCGGGACCTCGTAGCTCGCGACCGCGGCCCGCCCCCGGGCCACCCGGAACCGACTCCAATCGGGCTCCGCGGAGACTTCGTGGCCAAAGGCGCGAAGGCAATCGAGCGTCGTCGCGACGTAGGGAGCCGAGGCGACCGTGGAGGAGACCACGACTTCCAACCCTCCGGGGACGGCGGGAGCGGCCAGGAGCAGCGCCGATAGGAACTGGCTCGAGCGAGAGGCGTCCACGGCGACGCGTCCCGCGCGGAGGCTCGCGCCCCGGATCCTCAGGGGAAGGCGGTCCGGCTCGCCGGTTGTATCGATCTGGGCTCCCGCCGATCGCAGAGCCGCGACGAGCTCACCGACCGGCCGTTCGCGCAGTCGGCGGGAACCCGTCAGAACGAAGAGTCCCGGAGTCGCCGAGGCCAGCGCGGTCAGGAACCGCGAGGCCGTTCCGGACTCTCCGGCGTCGAGAACCACGTCCCGGCCGGAGGGTCCGGCCAATGGCCCGCGCCCGCTCAACCCGCGCGGTGAGGCTTCGAACGCCGCGCCCATAGCGGCGAGGCAGCGGGCCATGGCGCGGGTGTCTTCGGACTCGA
>Ga0070708_100003649_pt1 | contig 12070 bp, 8 predicted proteins | sample KBSK5503metaG_FD_65469 | JGI IMG/M metagenome (GOLD analysis project Ga0070708, IMG submission 65469) | Corn, switchgrass and miscanthus rhizosphere microbial communities from Kellogg Biological Station, Michigan, USA - KBS K5-50-3 metaG | ecosystem: Host-associated > Plants > Roots >...
TCGACCGCGGCGGGCTCGAGCCCCTGACCGAGGTCGCTCTTGTTGAGCGCCACCAGCGCGGGGCGCCCGGCGATGCGCTGCGCGATGCGCCGGTCCTCCTCCTCGAGCGCCACGCTCCGATCCACCACCCACAGCGCCACCGCCGCGCGCTCGAGCGCGTCGCGCGCCCGTCCCACGCCGATGCTCTCGACCGCGTCGCCGCCCTCGCGCCACCCGGCAGTGTCCACCAGGGTCACCGGGACGCCCGCGATCTCGAGACGCTCGTTCACGAGATCCCGCGTGGTGCCCGGGTGCGGCGTCACGATCGAGCGCTCCTCCCCGAGCAGGGCGTTGAAGAGCGACGACTTGCCGACGTTGGGGCGCCCCACCATCACCACGCGCGCGCCCTCGCGCACCGCGCGCGCGTAGGCGCCGCTCGCCAGCAGCTGCGCGAGGGTCGCGGCCACCGCCTCGATCTCGGCCACGATCCGCTCCGGCACCTCGACGCCGCCCACGTCCTCCGCGAAGTCCACGCGCGCCTCGACCTCGGCGAGGGCGTCGGCCACGCGCTCCTCGAGCGCGTCGAGGCGCCGCGAGAGCCCGCCCGCGAGCTGGGCGAGCGCCAGCTCGTGGGCGGCGCGAGTCTCGGCGTGGATCAGGTCCGCGACCGCCTCGGCCTGGGCGAGATCGAGGCGTCCGCTCAGGAACGCGCGCAGCGTGAACTCGCCGGGGCGGGCGAGCCGGGCGCCGGCGCGCAGCAGCGCCGCGAGCACGCGCTGCGCGGGCAGGCGGCCGCCGTGGCACGAGATCTCGACCACGTCCTCGCGGGTATAGGAGCGCGGCGCGCGAAACACCGCCGCCACCACCTCGTCGAGCCGGCGCGGAGGAGATGCGGATCCCGGCGTGCGAGCCGGGCCGGGCTCCTCCGGCCACACCGCCCAGCCGTGGTGGAGGGTTTGCGCCGCGGCCTCCGCGAGGCGCGCGCCGCCCCGGAACACCTGGTCCGCGAGCGCCAGCGCTCCCGCGCCGCTCGCCCGCACCACCGCGAGCCCCGCGGCCCCGGGCGCGGTCGCGATCGCCGCGATCACGTCGTCGAGTCCGTCCATGCTCCCCCCCAACGAAACGGCGCCGGGCCGACTCCGGGCCCGGCGCCGAAACAATGCCGGCGTTCCTCCGGCGGCCCGGGTCAGTCCGATCTGGGCCCCTCGGGATAGTCCGCCGGAGCCACCGCGACGCGTTTGATGAGCCCGGTGCCGAGCGCGTAGGTCTTGACGCGCGTGTCCTCTCTGAGCGTCACGTGCACGATGCGGCGCTCCTGGGCGTTCAGGTACTCGGTGACCGCCTCGCGGTTCGAGGACAGCGCCTCCTCGGCGAGCCGTTGGGCGAGCGCCCGCAGCTCCTCCTCGCGATGCTGCCAGAACTCGTTGATCTCGAGCTGCAGGTGATAGCGCGAGCCCTCGCCGCGATTGAGCATGCGGTTGAGAAGGTGCTGGAGCGCCTGCCTCACCTCGCCCTTGCGGCCGGTGAGCAGATCCTCGCCTTCGCCCACCGCGGCCGAGACGTCCACGTGGTCGCCCTCGGCGCGCGCGGTCACGGTGGCCTCGAACCCCATCTTCTGGAACAGCTCCTCGGTGACGCGCTTGCCGGCCGCGGCCAGCTCGTCCGGGCTCATGGCGGCGCCGCCCTCGGCGAGCGCGGTGGCTCCCGACAGGTGCTCGCCCGCCCCGACGCGCGGGCGCGACTCCTCGCGCGGCGCATAGGGACGCGATTCCTCGCGCGCGCGCGACCCGTCGCGTGGTGGGTAGGGGCGCGACTCCTCACGCGGCCGCGACTCCTCGCGCGCCGGGCGCATCTCCGCGTCCTCGCGTGGCGCGCGCATTCCGGCGTCCTCGCGCGGCGCGCGCATTCCGGCATCCTCGCGCGGCGGGCGCATTCCGGCGTCTTCCCGTGGCGCGGCGCCTTCGCCGCGACCCCGGCCTCCGCGACGACCGCGACGACGACGGCTGCCGTCGTCACCCTCGCCGCGGAACGCGGAGGGTGCAGCCTCGCGAGCGGGCGCGGATTCGGCCCCCGTCACGGGCGATCGCCCCTGCCCGTACGGGCGCGCGGGCTCACGGCCCGGCGCGGCCTCCCGATCCCGGCGCGGCTCCCCGCGGTCGCGGCGCCCACCCCGCGGGGCTTCGCCGCCGCGGCCATCGCGCGAGCGGCCCTCGCGGGGACGATCGTCTCCGCGTCCGGCTGCTCCTGCCTCGATCCGTGGACCGCGCTCCTCGCGGCGCGGCCCGCGCCCGGGGCGTGCGTCCCGCGGCGTCTCGCGATCGCGCCCGCCGCGCCGGCTGCGGCCCCCTCGACCCTCGCGATCCTCGGCCTCACGGATCGCGCCTCCCGGGCGCGGCATGATGCGCACCCGGTAGGGGCGCGCGCCCAGGCCCAGGAAGCCGCCCGAGCCCTCCTCGAGAATCGTGATCATCACCTCGGCGCGGGAGCGTCCCAGCGCCTCCAATCCCTTGCGCACCGCGTCGTCGAGCGTTCGGCCTTCGAAAATCGAGTCTTCGTGCCCCATCGTGAGCCTCTTGGCGGCGCGGAGGGCCGGCGAACCGGTGAGTTGCCCATCCCGCGCGAGCGTCGTGTGGTGGAGTCGCGGCGTTGCCGCGTGCCCGCCCCCGGGAGCCGGGCGACCGGACGGGGAATCCCGGGCGGGCGTGACTTCTAGCTTACCGGGTGAGCCTCCCCCGTTCCAGCATCGGTTGGCGCGCCCCCGCTACTCGTGTCGCAGCACGAGCCACTGCTGGAGCGCGCTCAGCAGGTTCATGACCGTCCAGTACAGCACCAGCCCGGAGGGCATGTTGTAGAAGAACACCAGCATCATCAGGTTCATCATGTACGCGGTGGGCGCCTGCTGCGGCGTGGTGGGCGTGAGGCGCTGGAGCAGGAACCCCGACCCCGCCATGAGCACCGGCAGGAGTCGGATCGGGAAGCCCGCGACCCCGAACAGCAGGTCGGGGGCCGAGAGATCGCTCATCCAGCTCAGGAACGGGGCCTGGCGCAGCTCGATCGCGTTGAAGAGCACCTGGTAGAGCGAGATCAGCACCGGCATCTGGAGCAGCATGGGCAGGCAGCCCCCCGCCGGGTTCACCTTGTTCTCGCGGTAGAGCGCCATGACCGCCGCGTTCATCGCCTGCGGATCGTCCTTGTACTTCGCGCGGATGCGGTCCATCTCGGGCTGGATCTTCTGCATCGCGCGCATGCTCTTCATGCCCGCCATGTTCAGGGGATGGAGCAGGGCGCGCAGCAGGGTCGCGAGCAGGATGATCGCGAAGCCGTAGTTGCGCACCACGGAGTGGATCGCGTTCAGCACGCGCAGCAGCAACGAGCTGATGGGCCGCACCCAGTTCCAACCCAGGTCCACCGCGCGCTCGAGCTGGGTGCCCGAGAGGCGCGCGAGCTGGGCGTACTCGCTCGGGCCCGCGAACAGCACGAAGCGGTGCACCGGCCGCGAGGCCGAGGGCAGCGTCATCGCCACCCGGTTCACCGCCAGCACGTAGGCTCCGCCGGGACCGGGGCCGGGGGGCTCTCCCGCGAGCGGGGCGCGCTCCTCGGCGTTCGAGACCACGGCGCGCGAGGCCCCCTCCACGATCGCGGCGGCGACCAGGAAGTAGCGGCTCTGCACTCCGGCCCACACCACGTTGCCCTCGAAGATCTTGGGCTGACGCAGCAGGCCGGCCGCGTGCTCGCGATGGATGTTGGTGCCGACCAGGCTGCTGGCCCGCAGCGCGCGCTGGTCGCTGACGCGATCGGCCTCGGTCTCGGCCGGCCAGGAGCGCAGGGTCAGCGTGTAGTCGGTGTCGGTGGCGGGCGGATTGCGAATCTCGACCGCGAGATCGATCGCGTAGGAGTCGGGGTGCACCCGGTAGGTCTGGCGCACCTCGGTGCCGGGCCCGGCCTGCCCGCTGAAGCTCAGGGTGCGCACCGCGCCCGCGGCGTCGAGGCTCTCCGCGACCGCGTACGCGATGTCGCGGAGCGGACGCGCCGCGAGGCCCGAGCCCAGGCCCAGCTCGAAGGTCGGCTCGCCGGCGAGCCGCACGCGATCCGCGGGCGCCACCTCCCCGCCGGGGCGCGCGTGCCGGGCGCCCGGGTGGGCCGAGGCGTAGTGCTTGAGCTCGACGTTCGTGAGCACGGCGCCCAGGTTCGAGAACTCGGCGCGATAGAGCGGCGTCTCGACCACGATGGTCCGCCCCACCGGGGCCGGCCGCGTCGTGGCCGCCGCGCTCGCACCCGCCCGGGTGGCGGCGCCCGTGGGCAGCGGCCCCGGCGCGGTCGCGGAACCGGAAACGGACCCGGTGGGCGCCCCGGTGGGTGCCCCGCCGGGCGCCGCCGGGGCGGTGTCGGGCCCGGTCTTCCCTGCGCCCGGTGCGCCGCTGGTGGTGGCCGGGCGCGGAGTCTCGTGGTAGCGCCCCAGCCCCAGCCGGTCGAGGAGCGGCCAGTAGAGCATGAAGGCCAGCAGGCAGATCACGACGATGACGAGGGTCTTGCGATCCATGGTCAGGGCACCGGGTCGTAGCCGCTCGATCCGAGCGGGTGGCAGCGCGCGAGCCGGCGCAGCGCGAGCCGGCCGCCGCGCACGACCCCGTGGCGCTCGACGGCGTCGTAGGCGTAGCTCGAGCAGCTCGGCAGGTGGCGGCACCCGCCGCCGAGGTGAGGGGAGAGCAGGCTCTGGTAGGCGCGCAGCAGGAGCAGCACCAGGCGGCGCACGCTCAGACCTCCACCGGACTGAGCGGGGCGATCGCGCCCGCGGCCGCGAGCAGGCCCTCGGTCTCGCTCGCCAGCTCCTGGTGCGAGGCGGTGAGCGCGCCGCGATGGGCGATCACCAGGATCCAGTAGCCGGTCGAAGGCATGCGCGGCCAGCGCCGGCGCACGATCTCGCGCAGCCGCCGCCGCGCGCGATTGCGCTGCACCGCGCCGCCCACGCCCTTGCGGCTGGCGATGAAGCCCACACGGGTGGGCGCGTCGGGGCGCACCAGCACCAGCATCAGACAGTGGATGCCGCGATACAGCCGTCCCGCGCTCTTGACCTCGTCGATCTCGCGCGTCTTGCGCAGGCGATGATCCGAGGTGAGGCGCTCGCGGCGCTCGAGGGTCATGAGGTTCCAATTCCACGGGGTGGGCCGGCGTCGAGGCATCCGCCGCGGGACCGGACCCAGAGGCTGCGGATCGTACCCGGTCCTCGCCGGCTGCCCGGCCGTCGCGATCGAGCACCGCAAGGAATGCAGGAACCGGCCGTTACGCGGTGGAGACGGTGAGGCGCCGCCGACCCTGCTTGCGGCGGCCCGAGAGCACCTTGCGGCCCCCTCGGGTCTTCATGCGTGCGCGGAAGCCGTGGGTCTTCTTCCGATGGCGGTTGCGGGGGCGATAGGTGCGCTTCATGCGTGGAGGGACCTCGTTTCGAGCTGCGGGCTCGCCGGGGACCGCGCCCGCGGCGGGAGGCCGGGGAAGGGGGCGGCGAGGGACGGCGGAGAGTACGGGATGGCTCCGGGGCCGTCAAGCCGCTGGCAGAACCCGCGTAACAGGACCCGGGGGTGCCCGCCCCCGAGCCGCGCGCCTCCCCCGGCCCCCGGGCTCCCGGCCCCGGCGCGCCCCTGACCGGCCCGCGCGAGGGTCCTCAAACCGAGCGGCTCCCCGGCCGATAACCGGCGAGAGCCCAGGGTCCTTCGAGGACCCGGGCTGGCCGCGCATGCCCGTGCCGGCGACGGGCGGCGGCATTCCCAAGGATACGGGAGCCGACGGAACATGGCGCATTCCAGCTCGAGCAAGAACAAACCACCGGAGCTCACTCCCAGCGCCCAGGCGGCGGAAGCCTGGCTGCGCCAGCTCGCGCGCACGCTCAAGGTCTACCGCCTCTACCACCGCGACAATCCGATCGTGGTGCACGCGCACGATCAGGTGATCACCGGGCTCCAGGCGCTGCTCGGGAAGCACGGCGTCATGGACTTCCGCTTCACCGCGAACGAGATCCGGTTGGGCGAGGAGATCGTGGTGAAGGCCGGGCACGCGGCCACCGACGATGGAGTCCAGTACGGCGCGCTCGACGAGCTGCCCTTCCTCTTCTACCGCGACGGCGTGCGCCGCGTCACGATCCACATCGGCGTCTCGCGCGGCGAGACCGAGGCGTTCTTCGAGGCCCTGCGGCTCGCGGGCGGCAGCGCGGACAATCACGACGACCTGGTGACCATGCTGTGGCAGGCGAACCTCAGCCACATCGCGGTGGAGTCGGTCCCGCTCGAGCAGACCATCTACCTGTCCTCGAAGGAGGGCGGCCGCGCCCGCAGCGAGGGGCCCTCCCGCACCGGCTACACCTACGAGGGCGACGAGATGCACGCCGAGCTGGGGCAGATGGCGGGCGTGCAGGGCCTGCACAAGGACACCTTCGACGACTGGGAGGCACCCGAGTCCACGATCAACCTGCCCTCGACCTTCACCTCGCTCCAGGGCGCGATGGAGTCGGCGACCGCGCGCTTCCGCACCATGTGGGAGGACGAGCAGGACACCGACTGGCGGCTCAAGGCGCCCGACGTGCTGCGCCTGATGATCGTGCTCGATCCCAGCGAGGAGATGCGCGGGGCCGCGGCGCACAGCGTCGCGACCTGGGTGGCGGACGCGCTCCAGCATTTCGCCTGGGACGAGGCGCGCGCGGCGCTCGACCTGCTGCGCGACTTCGACCCCGGCTACTCGCGCTGCGGGGCCGAGCTGAGCGCCTCGAACGAGCGCCTCGACGTGCCGGGGATCGTGGAGCGCCTCGACGAGGCCGAGCCCGAGGAGGCCGGACGTTTCGCCGCGGTGCTCACCGCGCTCGGCAAGAGCGCCGTGAACCTGGCGTGCGCGGTGCTCGCGCGCTCGAACAACGCGCGCACCCGGGCGGCCGCGACCACCGCGTTGTGCTACATCTGCGCCGACAGTCCCGGGCTGCTCACGCCCTACCTGCACGACGTGCGCGCCCCGCTGGTGCAGGGCATCGCATTCGTGCTCGGCCAGATCGGCGGCGACGAGGTGGCCGACCTGCTGCGCTCCGCCGCCACGCACTCCGACATGCGGGTGCGCCGCCAGGTGATCCAGGCGCTCGGGAGCGTGCCGCTCGACGACCGCCTGCCGATCCTGATCGAGCACCTCGGCACCGACGACGCCCAGACGCTGGGCACGGTGCTGACCATGCTCACCCGTCAGAAGGACGAACGCGTCTCCCGCGCGCTGCTCGAGCGCATCAACGCGCCGAACTTCGAGGGCCTCGCGGAGAGCGTGCGGCGTTCGTTCTTCAACGCGATCGGCGAGGTGGGCGGCGACGAGGCCGTGCCCACGCTCGACGCGCACCTCAACAAGGGCGGCTGGTTCGCGCGCCGCACGCTCGAGCGCACCGCTGCGGCGCGCGCGCTCGAGCGCATCGGCACCGCGAGGGCGCTCGCGGTGCTCGAAACCGGGCTGCGGTCGAAGAGCGAGATGGTGCGCCTCGCCTGCATGGACGCGATGAGCCAGAAGGGGGCCGCGTGACCCCGTCCGACAAGCCGGCCCGCCCCGCGGCCTCCGGCGCCACGCCGGGAGGGCGCGGCGTGGACGACCGCACGCGCGAGCGGGGCCTGGTGATCATCACGCGCCTGCTCGCGACGATTCGTACCGGGCGCGCCTACAAGGTCGGCAACCAGGTGTTCACGCGCCAGCTCGAGAGCTTCCTCGACGCCGTGCTCCAGGCGGTGGACGAGGACGGCGCGGCGGCGTTCGTGCTGGTGGACAGCGACCTCTACCTGAACGGCGTGCGCCTGCCGGTGAAGGCGAACAACCTGCGATTCCACGAGACGGTGCGCAAGGAATTCGAGACCCGCAACATCGCGGGCTTCCGCGTGGAGCGCGGGCTGAACCTCAAGGAGGTCGAGACCTTCTTCGAGCTCTTCATGCAGCCCGACGATTTCGGGGGTCCGTTCTTCCTCGAGGCCTGCAAGGCGCGCAAGCTCACGCGGCTCACGCCGGTGATCCACGCCTCGACGGTGGCGCCCCGCGAGGACGAGCCGCCGGGGGAGAGCCGGGCCGGCACGGTGGTGGAGGAGGATTCCGGGGACACGGCCGCCGAGGAGGTGCCGGGGGCCGCCACGGGCCTCAGCGGCGAGGAGTCGAAGTCCGGGTGGAACATCGAGCGCGGCGCCACCAAGAAGGTGTTCCAGCTCGCGCTCCAGGGCATGCGCACGCTGCTCCAGCGCCCCGCGGAGGGCGTGCAGATGCGCCACGCGAAGCGCGTGGTGCAGCCGCTCGTGGACGGGGCGTTCGCCTCCGAGCCGGTGGTGGTCGGGCTCTCCGGGCTCACCCACCACGACGACTACACCTACGCGCACGCCGTGAACGTCGCGCTGGTGGCGGTGAACATCGGCCAGGTGCTGGGCTTCGATCGCCGCCAGCTCGCGGACCTGGGCGTCGCGGTGCTGCTCCACGACGTCGGCAAGGACGCGGTCGCGGCCCTGATCCAGCATCCGCTCGAGGAGTTCACGCCCGAGGAACGGACCGCCGCCGAGCGCCACCCGGTCGAGGGCGCCAAGCTGATCGCGGCGCGCACCGCGCTCAACCAGACCACGCTCCGCACCATGCGCGTCGCGCTCGAGCACCACATGAGCCCGGGCGGCATCGGCTACCCGCACACCGATCCGCCCTGGGGCCCGAGCCTGCTCTCGCGCGTCACGGCGGTCGCGGACTGCTACGTGAACCTGCTCACCTACCGTGGGGAGAAGGGCAAGAACATGACGCCCCACAAGGCGCTCTCGATCATGTTCGGCCCGCTGCAGGATCATTTCGATCTGGCGGTGCTGTGGGCGCTGATCCAGGTGGTGGGCTTCTACCCGCCCGGCCAGATGGTGAAGCTCGACGACGACTCGGTCGCGGTGGTGCTCGCGAACAATCGCCAGGACCCCGCCCGCCCGCACCTCCGCCTGGTCCTGCACCCGAACGGCCGCGGCCTGAAGACCAACGAGAACATCGAATTCCACCCGCTCCCGCCCGAGCGCAACATCAAGCGCGCGCTGCGGGCCAAGGAGTACCCCGAGGACTTGGGGGGCGGGAGCCTGGAGCAGGAGCAGGCAGCGTAAGTTCGGCGTGAGGTCGCCGATCGCTGCGTGGCTCGGTCCGGGGGAGCCGCTTACGCGGCGGAGGTGATGTAGGTCTCGCCGGACTGGGCGTCCGGCTCCGCGAGCGCGAGCGGCAGGCGAACCCAGAACGAGCTGCCCTGGCCCAGGGTGCTGTTCACGCCCACGTGCCCGCCGTGCAGCTCGCTGATGCGCTTCACGATGTGGAGCCCGATCCCGAGCCCGCCGCTGTCCCGCCCCGGGCCGTGCACTCCCTGACCGAACAGCTCGAAGATGTGCGTGGTGTCCTCGGGATGGATTCCCGCGCCCTTGTCGCGCACCTCGACGCGCACGTGGTCCCCGTCGCGGCCGGTCTGGACCACCACCCGCGAGTTGTCGGGGCTGAACTTGATCGCGTTCACCAGCAGGTTGACCATCACCTGGCGCATCTTCACCTCGTCGAGCGGAAGCGCCGGGAGGGTGGCGTCGTACACCTCGTCGATCTCGATGCCGCGACGGCGCGCGAGCGGGCGGCTGGTCTCCGCCGCGGCGCGCGCCACCTCGTTGATCGAGATCGGCACCCGGTGGAGCGCGAGCTTGCCGCTCTCGATGCGCGACAGGTCCAGGATCTCCTCGATCAGCGCGAGCAGCCGGTTGGCCTCGGCGCGCAGCCGGCGCAGGAACTCCGTGCGCTGGGAGCGCTCGAGCTGCTTCTCGTTGTCGTCGAGCAGCTCGGCGTAGGCGATCACCGAGGTGAGCGGGGTCTTCAGCTCGTGGCTCGCGGTCGAGAGGAACACGTCCTTCATGCGGTTGGTCTCGGCGAGCTTCTCGTTGTCGGCCTCGAGCTGGCGGGTGCGGCTCCCCATGCGGTCCATCACCTCGGCGCGGTCGATCACCGCGCCCACGTGCTCTGCGAACATCTGGAGCATCTCGCGGTGGTGGACCTGGAAGGTCTCGGGGTGGTTGATGCGGTTCACATTCAGCACGCCCACGCAGCGCTCGCCGACCCGCAGCGGCAGTGAGAGCGCCGAGGTGATGTTGCGGTTCGCCTTCATGTGCTGGCCGAAGGTCTGGCTGGGATCGTTGCCGTCCACCTGCACCGCCTCGAGGCGCTCCGCCACCCAGCCGGCGATGCCCTCGCCGAGGCGCTTGCGCGCGTTGCGCGCGTACTCCGACTCGAGGCCGTACGAGGCGCGGGTCTCGAGCACCCCGGTCTCGGGGTTGTAGATCATGATCGAGGCCTGCTGGGCGCGCAGCGTGGCCACCACGCGGCGCACGATGATCTCGAGGATGGCGTCGAGCCGCAGCTGGAGGTTGAGGGCGGTCGAGACCTGGAACAGTGCGGACAGCTCGGAGAGCCGGGTACGGACGTTCTCCTTCTCGCGCTCCTCGTGCTCGAGCGCCACGCGCATGGCGTGCAGCTCGCGGTGCTTGAGGGCGGTGTAGAGGCAGAAGATCGTCACCAGCCCGGAGAAGGCGACCAGCGAGAAGTAGGCGTTGGACGCGCTGGTGCGCGAGGCCTCTTCGCTCGCGAGGGTGCGGAAGAGCGGGAGGTAGAGGAGCGGGACGGCGGCGGCGAGGCCGACGACGACCGCGAGCGTCACACCCCAAAGGAACCAGCTGCGGCGGTTCAAGACCTCGCTGCTGTAGTTGTTCCTCTCGCTGGACATGGGATTCCCGCCCCCCGGGGTCAGCCTCCGTACTCTGCGGCTCGCTTCGAGTTATCGGCCGCCGCGCCCCGCCCTCTTAACCGATCCCCATCCGATTCTCGCGCTCGTCGGGGGTCGTGGCCCCTCGGGGTCCGGACTGGTAAGTTGCGTCCCACCATGGCGCTCCCCGCTTCTGCCACGCCCCCGCACCCCACCGGCCGCCTGCGCCTGCCCGGGTACGCAGCGGGCGTGATCCTGGCGCTGGCCCTGGGGGCGCTCTACCGCGGCGCGCTCCGGACCGGGTTCCTGAACGACGACTTCCTGTTCCTCGAGCAGGCGCGCGCCCATCCCTGGGGCGGGGCGCTCCTCGGTCCCGGCGCGATCGGCAACTATTTCCGGCCGCTCGCGCGGCAGGTCTATTTCGGCCTGCTGGCCCCGCTCGCCGGCGGTCACCCGGCGCTCTTCCACCTCGCGGGCTTCGCGATTTTTCTCGCCGCGCTCGTGCTGCTCTTCGACCTGCTGCGCGCGCTGGTGCCGGTGTCCGGCGCGCTCGCCGGCACGCTCTACTTCGCGCTCCTGCCGTTCCAGCGCGTGAACCTCACCTGGATCTCGTGCTCCCAGGATCTGCTCGCCCTCACCCTGGTGCTTGCGTCCCTGGCGCTCGAGCGCCGCGGCCGGCGGGCCCTCGCGTTGCTCGCCGCGCTGGGGGCGTTCGCGAGCAAGGAGATCGCGCTCGGGCTCCCGGTCGCCGTGTTCGCGTGGAGCGCGTGGATCGAACGTCACGCGCCGCACCCGCAAGCGGGTGTCCGGGCGCTCCGGCGCGCCGCACCCTTCGCGCTGCTGGCGCTGGGGTGGGCGGCGATCGCGCTCGCGGTGGCGCTGCGCTCGCCGGGGAACCCGGGCCTCCACTTCGATCCGAGCCATTTCTCGGCCGGGCTCGCGCACGCGGCGCAGAGCCTGCTCGGGCTCGAGGACCCGGCGGGCTTCGGGCGCGCGCTGCTCGCGCGCGGGCCCGATCCGCTCGCGCTGGTGTTGATCGCGGCGCTCGCGGTCTGGCTGCCGGGGCGCACGGTCGCCGGCGCGGGGGCGGACGCCGCCTCGCGAGCACCTGCCGAGAGCGCGGCCGGCACCGTGCCCGAGCCCCGCGGCGCGGCCGCCACATCGGATGCCCGCGGGGTGGTCCGATTCGCGCTCGCGTGGCTGATCGGCTTCGCGCTCCTCACCGGCCCGGTGTCCGGGAACTGGAGCGGCTACTTCTACACCGTGCCCGCGGTGGGCGGCGCGCTGCTGGCGGCACTCGCGCTGGCGCGCGTCAGCCGCGCCGGGTTCCTGGTGCTGGCCGCCGCGCTG
>Ga0070708_100003652_pt1 | contig 12067 bp, 11 predicted proteins | sample KBSK5503metaG_FD_65469 | JGI IMG/M metagenome (GOLD analysis project Ga0070708, IMG submission 65469) | Corn, switchgrass and miscanthus rhizosphere microbial communities from Kellogg Biological Station, Michigan, USA - KBS K5-50-3 metaG | ecosystem: Host-associated > Plants > Roots >...
TCCCCGGCCAGGTCGAGATTCGGGAACTCGGCATCCGGATCGAAGCCGTGCTGGCCGACCGCGTTCTAGCCAACCCGAAGCTCATCCCCGAATCCGAGCGCGAGCAACTGCTCAATCCCGCGCAATTGCCGCGGGAGGTCCTGATCCGCAACTGGCGCCCTGGCGACCGTTTCTGGCCGTCGCATATGAAATCAGAAAAAAAAATGAAGGAGCTTCTCGCCGATCGGCGAATCTCCGGGATGGAACGGAAGCTGTGGCCGGTAGCCGTGGCCGAGGGCATCGGCTTGGTCTGGGTGCGCGGGTTTGCTGTCCCGACAGCCCTGCAATCCCCGCCCGGCGCGGTGACAGCCCTCTGGATTCGAGAGTCGCCATGCGCCGCACCCTCGCGCAGCAACAAGGACACGGACAACGATTAGGTGCAACCCGCCCTGTGCCGGGCCGGGCAGTGTCCTAATTTGCCTCTTTCACCACAGAGTCACAGAGTCACGGAGAAAACCTTTGGATCTGTAAAAAGCCTGAAGAGGAAGGTTTTGCCAAGCAGTTGGGTTTCTCTGTGCCTCTGTGTCTCTGTGGTGAAAAACTAAATCAGGACACTACCGCCAGCCGCAATGGCTAACCGCCAGGCTCGGTGGTGATGTACTATCCAGAGTTCGAGAAAGTGTTCCGACAAGTGTTCGGAGGCCGCTTCCACCATGACCGCTCCGCACCCCCCGGCCCTGCGACAAGTCATCTCGGCCGACCAGATCCAGAACAGAGTCCGCGAGCTCGGACGCCAAGTCTCAGACGACTACCGCGGCCAGACCGTGGTTGCGCTGGGAATGCTGGAAAATGGGTTCATGTTCATGAGCGACCTGGTACGCGCCATGGATGTGCCGGTCGTCTGCACTTTCATCAAGCCACGCTACAAGCAGACCCAACAGGGCGAAGCGCCCGTGCTCGAGATTTTTTTCAGCCATGAACTGGACATTCAAGGCAAGCACGTGCTGCTGGTGGAAGGGCTGGTGCACTCCGGCGTGACCACTGAATTCCTGATGGGAGACCTGCGCGGACGCGGCGCCGCGTCGGTAAAGCTGGCCACACTGCTCGACCGCCAGTCGGCCCGGCGGGTGCCGTTGCAGCCGGACTACTTCGGCTTCCTGGTGGACGATGCCTTCCTCTGCGGCTACGGGCTGGGCAACCCGGAGCAGACGGGCCGGAACCTGCCGTATTTGGCGGCGACGGGGTAAAGCTGCGAGCTACGAGCCGCGAGCTTCGAGCAACCCACCACAGACATTCCCGCACCCGGCTCGTAGCTCGAAGCCCGTAGCGGGGTACGCCCGTGACCTCTGTCACTCTCGTGCTATGCCCAGTTTGTCGCAAAAAGGTCTAGAATGAGGATGGAGCTTTTCCCCGTCGAATTCTGGTTTGCGGCATCTAATGGGCGTGGGTTGAAGCAGGCCTTTTTGCGCAATCACGGATAAGGCGCTGTATTTAGAGGAGTTTTCGGTGAATTCAACAGCCAAGACGGTGCTCTTCTGGCTGGCCATTGTGGTCTCGGCGGTCCTGCTATGGCAGGTGGTCCGAACGGGCAGCAACAGCCAAAAGGAAAAAGAAGTCAATTTTTCGCAGTTCATGTCCGACGTGGACCAGGGCATTGTTCGCGAAGTTACGGTGACCGCGCAGGATGTCAAAGGGCATTACAAGGCCGATAACTCCAGCTTCCACACCACGGTGCCGCCGAACTATCCCGACATGTACAAGACGCTGCGCGACAAAGGCGTGAGCGTCAACGTGAAGGACATCACCAACGGCAGCTGGCCGAGTTGGATCCTGAACCTCGCTCCTCTGGTGCTGCTAGGTGCGCTGTGGTTCTTCATGATCCGCCAGATGCAGACGGGCGGAAACAAGGCGCTTTCGTTCGGCAAGAGCCGCGCGCGCCTGCTCTCCATGCAGCAGAAGAAAGTCACGTTCAAAGATGTGGCGGGCGTGGATGAAGCCAAAGAAGAGTTGCGCGAAATCATCGAATTCTTGCGCGAGGCGCAAAAGTTCCAGAAACTGGGCGGACGCATTCCCAAAGGCGTACTTCTGGTCGGAGCTCCGGGAACCGGCAAGACCCTGCTGGCCCGCGCGGTGGCCGGCGAAGCGAATGTGCCCTTCTTCTCGATCTCCGGTTCCGACTTCGTGGAAATGTTCGTGGGCGTAGGCGCGAGCCGGGTGCGCGACCTGTTTGAACAGGGCAAGAAAAACGCTCCCTGCATTATTTTCATTGATGAAATTGACGCTGTCGGCCGTCACCGGGGCGCGGGTCTCGGCGGTGGACACGATGAGCGCGAGCAGACTCTAAACCAGTTGCTGGTCGAAATGGACGGCTTCGAATCGAACGACGGCGTCATCCTGATGGCCGCGACCAACCGACCCGACGTGCTCGATCCCGCCCTACTCCGCCCGGGGCGTTTCGATCGCCGCGTGGTGGTGAACCGCCCCGACGTGCGCGGCCGCGAAGAAATCCTCCGCGTACACACCCGTAAGATTCCTCTCGCCGACGACGTTGATTTGTCGGTTCTGGCGCGCGGCACACCAGGATTTTCCGGCGCCGACCTGGCCAACATGGTCAACGAAGCGGCGCTGGCCGCGGCCCGGCAGAACCGCAAAGCGGTGCTGATGTATGACTTCGAGGTCGCGAAAGACAAAGTCCTGATGGGCGTGGAGCGCAAGTCGCTTCTGCTCTCCGACGAGGAGAAGAAGAACACCGCCTACCACGAAGCGGGACACGCGCTGGTGGCGGCCAAGCTGCCATACTCCGATCCGGTGCACAAGGTCACGATTATTCCGCGCGGCATGGCGCTCGGTCTGACCATGCAATTGCCGACCGACGATCGCCACAACTACTATAAGAACTATCTGGAAACGCAGATCGCCATTCTGATGGGTGGGCGGATTGCGGAAGAGCTTTTCCTGAACCTGATGTCGACGGGCGCGGGCAACGACATCGAGCGGGCCACGGAACTGGCGCGCAAGATGGTTTGCGAGTGGGGCATGAGCGACCTGGGGCCGCTGACCTTCGGCAAGAAAGAAGAGCAGATTTTCCTGGGGCGCGAGATCGCGCAACACCGCGACTACAGCGAAGCCACCGCCATCCAGATTGACGAAGAAGTGCGCAAGATGGTGAGCGCGGGATACTCCACGGCGAAGTCGATCCTCTCGGACAATCGCGAGACCCTGATCAAGATCGCGAAGGCTCTGATCGAACGCGAAGTGCTGGACGCCTCCGAGGTCAAGATGCTGGTCGAGGGGCAGGAACTTCCGCCCATCAAGCCACTGCCGCCGAAGCCCGATGACGGCGTGCAGCAAGTGCTGAAGCCAGAACCTGGGCGCACTCCCGCCCAGGGCGGTGAGCGGCCGGCCACAGCTTAAGACAGTTCTCAGTTCCCAGTTTTCGGTGGGCGGCCCTGAGCCGCCCTTCTTTCTGGAAGTCACCTCTGCGGGTGCGTCTTGAGGATACGTCCCTTTGTGAGCCTTCCTCTGCCGAGTGAAGGCTGACAGCAAAACTTTTTCGCGCAATACTGGTAAGCCTATGGAGTTATCCCTAGATTCTAAAGTTGCTCTTATTACCGGCGGATCCCGCGGGATCGGCGCCGCCACCGTGCGCCTGTTTGCCGGGGCCGGCGCCAAAGTTGTGTTCAATTATCAGGCAGCGAAAACCCAGGCTGAAGACCTGGTCCGCGAATGTGGCGCAGAAAACTGCCACGCGGTGCAATCCGACCTGAGCGGCACCAAACCGGCGCAGGAACTCGTGGCCGCGGCCATCGCCCGCTTCGGACGTCTCGATATTCTGGTAGCGAACCACGGCATCTGGCCTCCGGAAGACGCGCCGATTGACCGCATGTCCGACGAGCAGTGGCATCGCACCGTCGCGGTGAATCTGGACAGCGTTTTTTCCCTGGTCAAGCACGCCGTGGCACAGATGAAGAAGCAGAGCGGATCTCGACCGCAGAGCGGCAAAGGCGGCCACTCGGAGCCAGCGGGACACATTGTGCTGGTGAGTTCCACGGCCGGCCAGCGGGGCGAGGCCTTCCACAGCGACTATGCCGCGACCAAGGGGGCGCTCATCAGCATGACCAAAGGCCTCTCCACGGAACTGGCCCGCGACCGCATTTACATCAATTGCGTGGCTCCGGGGTGGGTGGACACCGACATGTCGGCATCGGCGCTGAACGATCCGCCCACACGCGAAAAAGTGTTTCGGGGCATTCCTCTCGGCCGCGTCGGGAAACCGGAAGAAATCGCCGCCCCGATCCTGTTTCTGTGTACTTACCACGCCGGCTTCATCACCGGCGAGGTGTTCAACGTGAACGGCGGCGCGGTGCTGGTGGGATAGACCGCCCGGAAAAGCTGCGTCACAACGGGCGACTCCGCGTGCAGCCAAACGGGAAGCGCTGGCGTCTAACCAAGCAGGTCGAATGCACCGTATTCTCGCCATCCTACTGCTCTCGTCCGTGGCCTCGGCCCAGGCTGCGGCCCCCAAGGCTGCTGCCAACCTGAACGACTCCGAGAACGCCCGCAAAGCTCGCGCCGTCATCGACCGGACAATCCAGGCCCTCGGCGGACAGGCCTTTCTGACTTACCAAAACAGGAGCGAGGAAGGGCGCTACTATCCGCTGTTTCATGGCCGTACGAACAGCACCGGCATCCCGTACAACTACTACACCGAGTATCCGGAGAAAGACCGTTTTGAGGTCATCCATCTGCGGCACGTGTTCCTCCTGTATTTTTCGGTGAGCAACATCAAGATCAAGGACAAGTCCGACATCGTCCTGATTCACAACGGCCTCAAGGGATACGAAACGACCTACAAGGGCACGGCGGCAGAGGATGCCAAGGAACTAACCGATTACCTGCGCCGCCGCGAGCATTCGCTGGAGTGGGTGTGCCGCAAGTGGATCAACGATCCCAACGTGGCGCTGTTCTACGACGGAGTGGCGGTGGTGGACGGAAAGGCCGCCGACCAGGTCACGCTGCTTAACAACCAGAACGACGCGGTGACTCTATTTCTCGATCAGAACACGGGTTTGCCGCTCAAGACCAGCTATTCCTGGCGCGATCCGCAAGACAAGCAGCGCAACACCGAGGAAACGATTTACGACAATTACAAGCCGGTGCAGGGCATCATGACGCCCCACTCCATCACCCGGCTCTTCAACGGCGACATGTCGCAGCAGCGCTTCATCGAAGTAGCCAAGTACAACCTGCCGCTGCCGGATTCCATGTTCGAAGCCGACGTGACCTACGATCCCATGCAGCCTCCTGCAAAACGGTAAGACGCCCCAAAAAGCCAAAAAGTTGGGTGGAAGCTTCCTAGACACCTCAACGCGATTTGTTTCCGCCTTAACGAGTTAGGCAGGATCTGCTCTGTTAGAACCACGAAGTGTGGCTTTTTTGCCACGTACGGAAATTCGTATATTTCGCTAAACTAATTCAAGCAAAAGACTTAATTTATCCCTCTTGGCGCACGAGCAGACAATTCGTGCCGCAGTCAGTTGCAGTGGAGTCGGCCTGCATAGCGGTGCTCCGGTCAATCTGCGCATTCTGCCAGCGCCAGCCAGAACCGGCCTGGTCTTTCGCCGCACCGACCTGGACGGATTCCAGGTCGAAGCCAGCGGACGCAATGTGGCCCGCGTCAGCTACGCCACCAGCTTAATGAAGAAAGGCGTGCTGATCTCGACCACCGAACACTTACTTTCGGCATGCATCGGCGCGGGCATCGACAACGCCATCGTCGAGCTCGACAACCTGGAACTGCCCATCCTCGACGGCAGCGCCCGCCCCTTCGTGGAAATGATCAAAAAAGCCGGGGTCCGACGGCAACGCAAGGCGCGCACCTACCTGCGGATGGTCCGCGAAATCGAGCTGCGCGAAGGCGACAAGTTCATCGCCGTCTATCCCGCAAACAGCTATTCGGTCTCCTACTCCATCAACTTCCCTCACCCGCAGATTGGGCGGCAGACATTTTGCGTGCAGCTTACCAATGGCAGCTATCTGCGGGAGATCGCGCCGGCCCGCACCTTTGGGTTCCTGCATGAAGCCGATGCGATGCGGCAGCAGGGCTTGATCCGCGGCGCGTCCGCCGAAAATGTCATCGTGCTGACGCGCGACGACGTGCTCAACCCGCCCTTGCGCTTCCCGGACGAGTTCGTCCGCCACAAAGTGCTCGACCTGATTGGCGACCTGGCCCTGATCGGGCGGCAGATTCTGGGCTCGGTGGTTGCCGACCGCGCCGGTCATGCCATGCACACCGCGCTCGTGTCCCGGATTCTGCGCGACAAGTCGTATTGGGAAGAAACCACGCTGGAAGACGAAACTTCGGCGCCGGCGCTCGCATCTACGGCCAGCCTCAGCCTTTAGCGTCGCGTGAATCCGGCGGCTGCGAGCTACGAGCTTCGGGCTACGATCGAGCAAAACCTGGGATCTTTTCGGCTCGAAGCTCGTGGCTCGTAGCTCGCGGCTCCAATCAGTCCGCAGGCTGCGGCAGGCTCCAGTCATAGGCCGCTCCGCGCTCCGCCAACAGGCGCTGCAGCTCGGCCTCAGCCTCGGCGCGAACCCGGGCGGCAAATGCGTTGACGTCCCGCCGGTGCTCGCTCCCCAGCGCTGCCACACGAACATGGAGGTAGGGCTCGTCCTCTTCCAGGCGACGCAGCAGGCGCTCGGTCCGAGAGATTTTTTCTTCCAGACTGATCATGAAAAACCGTGGAAATCCCCTTCCAGAGTGCCATACCGCTGGCAGCGCGCAAGTTCTTAGGTGGATTCGGGGTTCGGACGGGGGCTTGCGGTCAAAAGCACCGCTACTGCATGTTCAAGTAGCCTTGGAGGCGTTTGGGTAGTTCGTTCTGCATGCGTTCAGTCAGCCATGTATCGAGCTGGTACTGCGAACTCTGCGGAACCTCGACAAACTTAATGCCGGCGTGGCCTTCGTCCACCCAGGCGATTTTGCCCGGCAGCTCCAGCGAAGTATGGGAGCCGGGAAGCGTGAACTGAACCTTACAGTCCGCATCCTTGGCCAACTTTCCGGTGAAGCGGATCGCCATTCCCCCTTCGCTCAGGTTGGTGGTGGTGGCGCTGATCTCCGAGTCTTGTGCCAGGCTGATTCGGACCGGCATTTCGACGGGATGGCGGAAAAACCTGCGCTGCTCCCGCACCATGAAATTCATGGCAGCGTTAAAACAGCGAGAGGCGTGCAGCGGCGTCAACGGCTTCTGCAAGACAAAATTGGCGCCGATCTGGAAGGCCTCTTTGGTGGTCGTTTTGCCGTTGAGGACGGCGAACGCCACCGACGATGCGTTGCTCTGGGTCCGGCGCAGGCGCTTCAGCAGATCGACACCGCCGCTCAGGTCGTCACAATCCACGATGATGGCGTCGAACTTGTGCTTGCCCAGCAGATCCTCGCCCGTCTGGGTGCCCGAACAGACCTCCACGCTGACCGACATCTTCTCCAGCGTCGGACGTAACACTCCGAGCAGGGCCGCATCACGGCTGATCAGCAGGGACTGCAGGTTCATGTATTTCCCGATGTTAGCCACATGGCCGGAGGCGAGAAAGTAACCAAGGTACTGGGCCGCGCGATCACGTAAAATGAGCTATCTCCCCGTGGCTGAGCTTGCCTATCTATCCCTCGGATCCAATGTCGGCGACCGGACCGCCAACCTGCGCGCGGCGATCGACCGCCTTGCCGAAGCCGGACAGGTGCAGGCGGTTTCTGCGTTTTATGAAACCGAGCCGGTGGACGTGCTCGACCAGCCCTGGTTCCTGAACTGCGTGGTCGCAGTCGAAACCGAAATGCCACCTCGCGGATTGCTCAACCTCGCGCTCGCCATCGAACGAGCGATGGGACGGCATCGCACGCGCGAGAAGGGGCCACGGACGATTGACATCGACATTTTATTGTTCGGAAGTCGTGTGATCGATGAGCCGGGCTTGAGGATTCCGCACCCAGCCATGCATGAGCGGCGGTTTGTGTTGGAACCACTAGCCGAGATTGCGCCCGGAGTACTGCATCCCACCCTCAAGAAAACCGCGCGCGAATTGCTGGCTCAGCTTCCAGCTGGGCAGGCAGTGCGGGTTCTGTGACCTGAGACCTGTCGCTGCGATCACGGAACAATGAGTCGGCTCCCCGCTTCCTCTGGTGCGGCGATGGCCGACTGTTTCTCGGGAAATTGCGCGAAGAGAAAATCTACGAAAGCCCGCGACTTCGGACGCCCTGACGTGCGGCCCAGGCCCATGCGCAGCAGGAACACCAGGGCTTTCAGCACCTCCGGGTCGCGCAGCCGGACGGCGCCTGTGTGCTTCTGCTCGGCTTCGCGGTACTCCTTGATCATGCTCTCGACCTCGGCCGCGATCGCTTGCTGCGCCACATTGGTGTTGGGCTGCTCGTAGATCAAGCCGGATCTCACCAAGGTCTGGTAGCTTCCGGAAAGCGAAGTCAGAGCGGCAATCAGGTCGCGATCCTGCAGGTTACGGTTCGCCCGCGCGCTTCTGGCCAGCGCAAAACTGAGCCCCAGGATCAGGTGCTCCTGCTCAACCAGGAATCGCTCCCCGATCTCGACCCCGGGGAACAGCGCCTCCCGGTCAAGTTTCGCCAGGTCGCGTGGCTTCTCATGTTGGCGCGCCTGCCGAAGATATGGGCAATCGCTGGGGCAGTCCAGCGTGACTTCGCGTTGCTCGCCGCAGCACTGGGCGCAGATTCGTCCATGCACGGCGGGACAGAACCGCTTCTCTTTGCGGACTCCACAGATGGCGCAACTCAATCGATGCTTCCTCGGGCTTCATTATTTCATGAGGCGCTGGCCTGCCCAGGGAATCAAAAAACCATTTTCCACCGCCGGGACGCAAAGATCGCCGAGAAACACTTTTCGATGTTTCTCGGCGGCCTCGGCGCCTCGGCGGTGACTCGACTGCACTGTTCCTGATGCAATTTTGACAAGGCGGATAAGGGCTCCTAATCGGGAGCATAAGCCATTTTTATTTGTCGTTGTCCCTCCGGCGCGATAGCCTATGTCGTTACCCCCAGCCATCGAATTTCACTCTAAGGCCGAACGAAGGAGAAGCATGTCAACTGAACTGCGGAATTTTCTAGCCATACCCTACGACGAACTCGAAGAAATGAATCTGAAGGCGAAGAAGCAGCGCCTGGACCGCGTGGCGGCGCACAAAATCCAGGAAGAGCGGCTGAAGTACCTGACCGACGAAAAGCGCATCAAGGCGCTGACCGTACTCTTCAGCGACCTGGAAGGCCGCCTGCACATGCTCGACTACGACAAGAAATTTCTGCTGAAGAGCTTCGACAACCTGACTTTCGACGGCTCTTCGATCCGCGGCTTCACGGCGCAGCGGGAAAGCGATCTGCGTCTGGGCATTGACTGGGGGGCATTTTACTGGGGTCCCGCCGATGTCTTCGGGCCGGGCAAAGTGCTCGCCTTTGGCGAAGTCATCGACAAAAACGGCGAGCCCTACACTGCGGACATCCGCAGCATGCTGAAGCTGTTTGCGGACGGATTACACAAGAAGCACGGCTACACCTGCAACGCCGCCAATGAGATTGAAGGCTTCCTGTTCCAGGGGCCGCAGGCCGAGCGACGCTACCACGAGACCGGCAAGTTCGAGTACGTCAATACCGGCGGATATTACCACTCGTTGCCGGGCGATCCGCTGCGCACATTTATCGATACGACCGCCGAAGTGCAGCGTGCGATGGGCTTCCAGAACGAGAAGGACCATCCAGAGGTTGCGCCTTCGCAGTTCGAGATCAACTACAGCTACGCCGAGGTGGTGGCCGCCGCCGACCATATCCAGCTCTACAAGCTGATCTGCCGCCAGGTGGCCCGCAATATGGGCTTGACCGCATGCTTCCTACCCAAGCCGGTGGTGGGCGTGAACGGCAGCGGCATGCACACCAATGTCTCGGTCAGCCAGAACGGCAAGAACCTGTTCTGGGACCCCAAGGGAGAGGAGAAGCTCAGCAAGTTCGGATACGAGTTTCTGGACCGCGTTCTCACTCACGGCAACGACCTCTGCCTGGTGTTCAATTCCAGCGTCAATGCGTATCGCCGCCTCGATCCGCACTTCGAGGCGCCCAACAAGCTCACGGCGTCGCCGGTGGACCGGGGCGCCATGATCCGCATCCCGATCGGCAACGAGCGCAGCATGCGCACCGAGGTTCGCGCCGTCGCTCCCGACGCCAATCCCTACCTGGTCATGTACTCCATTTTCAAGACCGGCCTGGAAGGCACGACCGCGAAGATCAAGAACCTGCGGCAGGCGGAACGCTACCTGCCCGACAACATCTACACCGCGCTCGACAACTTCCGCAAAGCGGAATGGACAAGCCAACTCCTCGGGGAAGACGTGAAAGCCCGCTATGCCGACCTGAAACAGGCGTCTGCCGACCGCTGCCCGCGCCTGCTGGGCACGCACGTCAAGGCAGCCGAAGTGCAGTTCCACCACGAGGTGTACAACCAGTTCCTGTGGAATTTGTTCTAGAAAGAGTGGCGGAACTCAGGAGGGGCGCGATTTTCAGTCGCGCCCTTTTTCTTTTGCGAAGCGATTGATCTCCCGTCGCTGCATTTTCCCGGAATTAGGAGCAATTCAAGAAATGTGCGCTCGGGTATTTCGTGTAGCGTGCTAACCGCAGGGGACCCATGAGTTTTATCGCTAGTGCGGAAAAGGAGAGCAAAATCTGCTCAACCGCGCGCACCGCGCGGAAACGAACTAGCTCGCCCCTTACAGCGTTCTCTGTATTCCTTGCACAGAAACTTAGCATCTCGCGCCTGCCGCCTTAGTTTTGAAACAGGCTAAGACCGTGCAGATAGAACAACTCATCCGTCTCTGGAGAAAATAGGCGCGAGTGGCGAGACCTTTGGCAAGGCGTTTGCTGCGGCGGAACTGGATGCGAAACTACGTCCCAGAATCTTTCGGAGGATTTCATGAAAAAGCAGGTTCAATCCTTGTGGTGCCTCGTCGCTCTGGTTCTGTTCTTGAGCCTGGCCATTTCGCTCAATGCGCAGACTCAACAAACACAACAGCCGGAGCCGCAAACTCAACAACCCCCGCAACAAGCTCAACCGGAACCGGCGCAGCAAGCGCAACCGGACAAGTTACCGGACCAGTCTGGAAAACAAGCCCCCGATGCTCAGGCTCAGTCGCCGACCTCCTCGCAGCCCTCGGGAGTTCAGACCTTCAGCGGCACCATCGTGAAGTCCGGCAACAAGTATATGTTTCAGGATGTCGCTACCGGTAACACCTATGACATTGACCACCAGGACGAGGTACAGAAGTTCGAAGGCAAGAAGGTTACAGTGCATGGAACCTTGGACGCAGCCGCCAAGATGATCCACGTGCAAGGGCAATGACCTGAGCCCGAGTGGTGACCTCGAGAACAGCATAACCTTCGTCAGACCAGTAGCTAATTCATACAAGAAGGCTGCGGCGCAGGCCGCGGCCTTTTTTGTGACGGCCTTGCTTTGTGGAAGTCAACTGAACAGTCTGGGCGCTGGATCCCCAAATCCACGCTCTAACCGCTAGTGCAGGGCGCCCCCGTTCGAGAGTCCGGCGTTCGGATAGCGCGCCATGGCGAGATTGACGATCTCTCCGATCAGTTCCGCGTACGACCGCCCCGCAGCTTTGGCCGCCATGGCAAATTCCTGTCGGCTGGCCAGCCACGGATTGGGATTGGCTTCGATCACGTAAACGTCGCCATTCGGGGCCAGCCGCATGTCAATGCGTCCGTAATCGCGCAGCTTGAGCGCCCGGTAGGCGGCTAGCGCCGTATCCGACAGCCGCTTCACAGTGGCTTCGTCCAGATTCTCCGCGATGTGCGACTTGGTCAGCTTGTAGGCTTCGCTATCCTTCTCGAACTTCACATCATAGCTGGCAATCTTAGGCGTACCCTCGGGCAGGCGTGACAGGTCGAGTTCGACCATGGGCAAGACCTCGGCCTTCTCGTAGTTGCCGAGAACTCCCGCGTAAATCTCGCGCCCCTCAATATATTCCTCGATCAGTGCCGGCGAGTCGAATTCATCCTGGACGTACTCGATTCGTT
>Ga0070708_100003655_pt1 | contig 12064 bp, 8 predicted proteins | sample KBSK5503metaG_FD_65469 | JGI IMG/M metagenome (GOLD analysis project Ga0070708, IMG submission 65469) | Corn, switchgrass and miscanthus rhizosphere microbial communities from Kellogg Biological Station, Michigan, USA - KBS K5-50-3 metaG | ecosystem: Host-associated > Plants > Roots >...
CTCATGATCGTGCTCGTGGCCATCCTCTTCTTCGTGCCGGAGCTGGCGCTGTGGCTGCCGGCTCAGATGATGCCCGGTCGGCGGTAGACTCGGGGCTGGATGAGCCTCGGGGGATGGTGGCGCGCGAGGCAGGCCCGCCTGCGCCAGCTCTGGGTGGTGGGCGCCCTCGCCGCCTGCGCGGTGACGGCGGGCTCGGCCATGGGCTACTTCGAGTCGCTCCAGGTCCGGGCGCTCGACCTCCTCATGTATCTGCAGAGCCCGCGCCAGCCCGGCACCATCGTCATCGTCGCCGTCGACGACGCGGCCTTCGACGCCCTCGGCCGGCGCCAGCCCATTCCGCGCGACTACCTGGCCCGCGTGCTGCGGGGGGTCGGGCGCGCGGGCGCCGCCACGGTGGGATTCGACATCTCCTTTCGCACGGCGGGGCCCACCGCGGAAGACGCGGCTCTCGCTCGGGCCATCGCGGAGTTCGCGGAGCAAGGCTCGCGCCGGCTCGTGGTGGCGAGCGCGGCGCTTCCCGACCGGGGCCCGCTCGCCGATTCGTCGCTCGCGAAGCTGATCGTGCTGAGCGCGCCGGAAGTCCCCGTGGACGGCGACGCCATCGTCCGGCGCGTCGTGGTCAGGGTGGGCCGCGATGTCGCCTTCGGCGCCGCCGTCACCCGGTCCGAGGCCTCCGAGGCCGGTCAGGTTCTCCCCATCAACTTCGTCGGTCCCTCCGGGAGCTTCCTGACCATCCCCTCGGACGCGATCGCCGCCATCGGTGACGCCGGCGCCGACATTGCAGGTGACAATCCGTTGCGCGGGCGCATCGTGCTCGTGGGCGGCACCTTCCAGGACGGTCGCGACTTTCACAGGACGCCCTTCGGCCGGATGGCCGGGGTCGAGATCCAGGCGAATATCGCCCAGATGCTGCTGACCCAGAGCTTCGTCCGGCCCGCGGGGTGGATCGCCGTGCTCGGCGTCCAGCTCGTGGCCGTGCTCCTCGCCGGGCTGGTCATGACGGCGATGCGGCCGCTCTGGGGCACGGCGGTCTGCCTGGCCGCCGCGGCTATCCTGGGCATCCCCGCGAGCCTGGCCGCGCTCAGACGCGGCTACCTCGTGGACTTTCTCCTTCCTGTGCTCGCCGTGGCCCTCCTCGGGCTGGGCGCCGATCTCCTGGCGAGACGGCGACTCCGTGAGGCCCTCGGCCGCTACGTCAGCCCCGAGGTCGCCGCGCGCGTCGAGCGCAGACCCGAGGAGCTGGCGGGCGAGCGACGCGAGGTCTCCATCCTCTTCTCCGACCTGCGGGGTTTCACCACGCTCTCCGAGCGGATGGCGCCCGAACAGATGGCCGCGCGGCTGACCGAGTACTTCGACGCCATGACGGCGGCCATCTTCGAGCATCGGGGCATGGTGAACGATTTCATCGGCGACGCGATCATGGCCGTGTTCGGCGCTCCCCTCGACGATCCGGATCACGCCCGCCACGCCGTCGAGAGCGCGCTCGGCATGCAGCGGGCCCTCGCGGGCCTCAACCGGCGCTGGGAGTCCGAGGGGCTGCCGCCGCTCCGCATGGGGCTCGGCGTGCACACCGGCGAGGTGTTCGCGGGAAATGTCGGCCGGGAGGGCAAGGTCAAGTACGCTGTGGTAGGGGACACGGTCAATCTCGCGTCCCGCGTCGAGGGCTTGAACAAGGAGCTTGGCACCATCATGCTCGTGACGGAGTCGGCCTATCGGAAGGCGGCGCTGGACGTGGGCGTGACCGACCGCGGACTGGTGCAGGTCAAGGGACGGCAGGAGCCCGTGCGGATCTACGAGGTCGCGCCGCCGGAGCCCGGCGAGGGAGTGCGCTGAGCATGGTCAAGATTCTGGCGGTGCTGCTTGGGGCGGTTCTGCTCGGATGGTCGCTGGTCCTCTCGACGGCGGCGATGGCCGCGGATCCCGTGGCCGTGGTCACCGAGATCCGCGCGGAGGGCGGCCAGGTCGAGGTGAAGCGGGCGGGGGAGTCCGCGTGGGGGGCGGCGCAGCCTCTGCAGGCGCTGCGCGCGGGCGACCAGATCCGCGCGGGCGGCGCCGCGCGCGCGGCCGTCGTCTTCACGGGGGGGCGGGGAGCGCAATCGGTCTCCTCGGCCAACTCGCCGTTCACGGTGCAGCCGCCTGCTGCCGCCGCCTCCGGCGACAAGCTGCGGGGTCTCGTGGGCGGGGTCACCGACTTTCTCTCCGGCAAGCAGAAGGACCTGGCCTATCTCCCGCTCTCGGTGCGCAACGTGCGCCCGCCGCGCGTGGTCCAGCTCGCCCCGCGCGACACCAAGATCCTCCCCGGCGCGGTCGCCTTCGAGTGGACCGGCTCGGACACCCTGCGCTACCGCGTCCGCGTGCTCTCCGCCCAGGGGCTTCTCTGGGAGCAGGCGGATCTTCCGCGACGCCCGGTGACCTATCCCGCCTCCGCGCCCGCGCTCCAGCCCGGCGTCCGCTATCTCTGGCAGCTCGAGACCGCGGGGCAGCCGGTCCAGCAGACCGAGTTCGAGATCCTGGCGTCCGGAGATGCCACGCGCGTGCGGGAGTCGCTCGGCATCCTCGTCCCCGCCTCGCTCCCCGGCTATCCCGACTCGAGCGTGGCCATCATGCGCGCCGGCTATCTCCTCCGCGACGGTCTCTACGCCGAGACCCGGCGCGAGCTCCTCGCCGCTCTGGCCAAGGATCCCGACGAGCCGACCCTGCACCTGCTCCTCGGCCAGGTCTACGAGACCACCGGCCTGACCGACCTCGCCCAGCGGGAGTTCGTGGACGCCCGAGATCTCTCGGCGCGTCGATAAGTACCCGAGCTTCCAGGCAAGTTTTCTCTTCTCGCCGGGTTTGACACGACCCCGGCCGCCCGGATACGGTCGTCACATGGTTCGTTCAGACCTGAAGCGATTTCCCGCGCGTCTGGCTCCGGCGATTGCGGTCGTGCTCGCACTTCTGCTCTCGCCCGCGCTTGCCCAGGCGCAGGCCAAGCCGCGGGCCGAGCGGCCGACGTACACGCTCGGCGAGAAGTGGGTCCGCAACGACGGCCTCTACGAGCTGATCCGCATCGAGAAGGACGTCTACGTCATGAAGGGCGAGATGGAAGGCGCCCTTCCCCTCGTCAAAGTCTCCCGCTAGAGTTCCACCCCTTGGCGCGAGCAGGCGGCTTTTTCAGCCGCCTGCCTAGGGGCTTTCTGTTTTTGTGGTGGGTTGGGAGCGGGGGGGCACGGCGGCCGCGCGACGACGGCGGGGCGGCGGCGCGGCCTGCTCCTTCGCCAGCTCGGGCATGATCGATTCGATGAGGAGCAGGCTCGCCTCGCGCAGCGGCCGGCCGATGTGGTCACGGATCCATCGGGCATCCCACCACTCGACCGGGGTCACCGAGATCCCTCCGATGAGCACCTCGAAGTGCAGGTGATCGCCCATGGCGAGCCCGGAGTCGCCGGACCGCCCCAGCTCCTGCTCCTGCCGCACCTGATCGCCTTCCTTGACCTCGATGGTCGAGAGATGCGCGTAGAGGGTCTGCAGGCCCAGCCCGTGATCCACGATGACGGTATTGCCGTAGATCGATAGCGGACCCGCGAAGACGACCACGCCCGCGTTCGCCGCGGGCACCGGCCCGTGGCGCACGGCGGCGAGGTCGTAGCCGAAGTGGACCTGGGTGTCGACCTCACGGCCGTGGTAGCGGTACGTGCGCGTCTCCGCGAAGTTGGAGAAGACCTTGGTGTTGCGCGGCTGGAGGAAGACGCCGTCCCAGAGCGGCCGCGGCTGCGTCTTGGCCGCCAGCGTGCGCTTGGTCTCCTCCGCCTGCTTGCGACGGTCGCGGTTGACGGTGAGAAAGGCCTCCAGGAGCTGGTCGCGCGGGATCGCCCCGCCGCGCTCGGGCAGGAGCTCGGGAAGCTTGCGCTCCAGGAAGTCGTCCTTCACGTCGATCACGTCACTCCTGAAGCGCCGGCCCTTGACCTCGACGGCGACGTTGCGCGTGGTGGTGTTGCCCGCCTCGTCCTGGGCGACGGCGGCGATGGGCGTCCCCACCTCGTAGTTCCAGGGGAGGGCGACGATGGCGACGTGGAGATTGGAGTCCGCCGGCCCCGCGGGATACGCGCGGAAGGACAGGGGGCCGACCCCCACCGCCACTCGCGAGGCCCCTCGAGAGCGCACGACCACGAGCCCGCCGCCGCCCTTGGCCCAGTAGCGCGTGGCCGCGACGACCTCGACGGAGGGTGGCGTGAAGTCGAGGGTGACGGGTATGGAGGCCACGGGCTTGTCGTCCACGCGGATGGGCCGCCAGAAGCCATCGCGGGCGCGTACCTCGAGCACGGCGCCGCCTTCGCGCAGGCCCAGGGTGCCGCCCGTGATCTGGAGGGCCACGCGCTGCGTATTCGACGGCGTCCCCGTGAACTCCTGCTTCACGAGGACCACGCGCGCGGGGCCCTGCTTGAGGCGGATCTCCACCGAGCGGAGGCCGCCACGAACTGCGAAGAGATCCACGGTGAGCGGCGTCTTGACCCCGATCCAGCGCGGGACGGGTTCCAGCACGGCGCGGACGCCCGGAACGGACTGCCGCCAGGCGAAGTAGCCGAGGACGGCGACGACGAGGAAGGTGGGAATGACGATGATGCTGAACCAGAATCGGACGGTGGAGCGGGCCATACGGCAAGGATAGCAAGGTCCTCTCGCCCCACCCGCAGGAATGTGCTGTAGTGCGAGCCGTGATCGCCATGAGGCTGGCCGCGATAGGTTTTCTCGCGAGCGCCGCCGCCCATCTCCTCTCGTTCACGCCGTGGGCGCGTCTCCTCGGCGAGCGGACCATCTGGACGCTGGGCGCAGGCATGTTCCTCCTCGCGCTCTGGATGATCGCGCGGCTCCGGCGAACCGCGGCCATCCGGCGGCAATGGGGACGCGTGGCCGTCCACGACTGGCGAAGCCTCGTGACCGCGGTGCCCGCGGGCCTGCGCTTCCTCGTGATCGGCGCCGCCCTCTATGCCTGGATGAACTTCGTCCTCTGTCTCATGGTCGAGGGCGACGTGGTGACGCGCGCGGCGATCACGTTACGCATGGCCACGGGGCATCTCCTGTTCTTCTATCTCGTCCCGCTCGTGTTCTTCGGCTGGGTCGACCCCGCCCGCGACAACGACGGCACGAGCACGGCCCGTTAGTGTGCGAGTGGGAAGCCGCGTACTGGGCCAAGTTGCGAGCCAGACGAGGCCCGAAGGAGCCAGCGGCGCGAGGCGTACTTTCTGTACGTTGAGCGTCGCTGGCGACTGAGAACGAAGTATGGCGAAGCAAATTGGCCCAGTACGCCCGCCCGTCCTTGACACCCCCGGACCCTTCCGCTAGAGTGTGGCGGGTTTGTACAGAAAAGCACAATGTCACGACTCGTCTGGCTGATCCCGTTCCTTCCGCTCGTGGGTACGCTCGTCAATGCCCTCTTCGGCCGGGCGACAGGCCACCGCGCGCACTGGGTGGCGGTGCCCGCGCTGGGCCTCTCCTTCCTCGTCTCGTGCGCGGTCTTCCTCCGCGTGCTCCACGGAGAGACGTATGTCGGCGAGCTCTTCCCGTGGATCGCCGCGGGCGCCTTCAAGGCCGCCATCACCGTGCAGGTGGATCAGCTCTCGGCGGTCATGCTCCTCGTGGTCACCGGCGTGGGCTTCCTCATCCACCTCTACTCCGCCGGCTACATGCACGACGATCCGAGCTACGCGCGCTTCTTCACGTATCTCAATCTTTTCGTGTTCTCGATGGTCATGCTCGTGCTCGCGGGCAACTTCCTCCTCCTCTACGTTGGATGGGAGGCGGTCGGGCTCTGCTCGTACCTCCTGATCGGCTTCTGGTACGAGAAGCAGTCGGCCACGGATGCCGGCAAGAAGGCCTTCATCGTCAACCGGGTGGGCGACTTCGGCTTCGGCCTCGGCATCATGCTGATCTGGACGACCTTCGGCACCCTGGACTACGGCGCCGTCTTCGCCAATGCCACCGACGCGGTGAGCCAGGGCACGTATCTCGCCATCGCCCTCCTGCTCTTCACGGGCGCCTGCGGGAAGTCGGCGCAGCTGCCCCTGCACACCTGGCTGCCCGACGCCATGGAAGGCCCCACGCCCGTCTCCGCCCTCATCCACGCCGCGACCATGGTGACGGCGGGCGTATACATGGTGGCGCGCTGCCACAAGCTCTTCGAGATGGCCCCGCTCTCTCTCGAGATCGTGGCGTGGGTGGGCGGGCTCACCGCGCTCTTCGCGGCCACCATCGGCCTCGTCCAGACCGACATCAAGCGCGTGCTCGCCTACTCCACGATCAGCCAGCTCGGCTACATGTTCGTGGGGGTGGGCGTGGGCGCCTACGCCGCGGGCGTCTTTCATCTCGTGACGCACGCCTTCTTCAAGGCCCTGCTCTTTCTCGGCGCGGGCAGCGTCATTCACGGGCTGGGCGGCGAGCAGGACCTGAGAAAGATGGGCGGGCTCGCCCCCCGCATGCTGGTGACCACGGTCACGGTCTTCGTGGGCGCGTGGGGGCTGGCGGGTCTGCCGCCCTTCGCGGGCTTCTTCTCGAAGGACGAGATCCTGGCCTCGACCTTCCACGAAGGGCACATCGCGCTCTGGCTCATCCTGCTCCTGGGCGCGCTCCTCACCGCCTTCTACACGGGCCGGCTCTTCCTCCTCGCGTTCATGGGCGCGCCCCGGATGTCGAGGGAGCAGGCGCATCACGTCCACGAGTCGCCGACCGTCATGACCCTTCCCCTCGCCGTGCTCGCCGTGCTGACGGTGGGGGCGGGCATCCTCGGCGTGCCGTCGGCGCACGGGACGGCGTTCGCGCGCTTCCTTTCGCCGGTGCTGCCCTTCAAGGAAGCCGTGCATGGCGGAGTGACGGCGCTCGCTCTAGCCGCGGTGGCCGTGGTGGTGGCGGCGAGCGGCGTCTTCCTCGCCTGGCTGATGTACGGGCGCCGGCCCGTCGACCCCGCGGCGATCGGGGTGCCGCGGACGGCCGTGCACAAGCTGCTCCTGAACAAGTACTACGTGGACGAGATCTACGACGCCCTCATCGTCCAGCCCATCTATCGGGGCTCGCTCTGGCTCGCCCGCGTCTTCGACCCCAAGGTCATCGACGGCCTCGTCAACGGCGTGGCCGAGATGATCCTCGGCTGGGCCCGCGGCCTGCGCCGTCTCCAGACGGGCTTCGTCATGAACTACGCCCTGACCATGCTCGTGGGCGCCGTCGCCGTGATCGCGTTCCTGCTCTTCGCCCACCCGTGACCCACGTGCTCTCGCTGGTCACGTTTGTTCCGACGCTGGGGGCGGCCGCCATCTTCCTGCTCCCGCGTCGGAGCGACACGCTGGTCAAGGTCACGACGCTCGTCACCAGCGTGGTGACGTTCGCCCTGTCGCTGCCCCTCTACACGCGATTCGATCCTGCCGCGGCCGACTACCAGTTCGTCGAGCAGGCACCGTGGATGCCCACCTTCGGCGTCTCCTACCACCTGGGCGTGGACGGGATCAGCCTCCTCCTCGTGCTGCTCACGACCTTCCTCATGCCCCTGACCCTCCTGGCCTCGTGGGATTCGATCGAGCGGCGCTGGAAGGAATTCGCCATCACCATGCTCCTGCTCGAAACGGGGATGCTCGGGGTCTTCCTCGCCCTCGATCTCTTCCTCTTCTACATCTTCTGGGAGGCCATGCTCATCCCGATGTATCTCATCATCGGGATCTGGGGGGGACCGAACCGCGTCTACGCGGCCATCAAGTTCATCCTCTACACCCTGACGGGCTCGCTCCTCATGCTCGTGGCCATCCTGGCCCTCTACTTCCTGCACGGGGCGGCCACGGGCACCTACACCTTCGACCTGCCCGTGCTCGCCCGTTACGTGCTGCCCGCCGGACGCGCGCAGGACCTCCTCTTCCTCGCCTTCGCGCTCGCCTTCGCCGTCAAGGTGCCGATGTGGCCGTTTCACACGTGGCTGCCCGACGCCCACGTGGAAGCGCCGACCCCGGGCAGCGTGATCCTGGCGGGCGTGCTCCTGAAGATGGGCACCTACGGCTTCCTGCGCTTCTGCCTGCCCCTGTTTCCCCAGGCCACCCTCGCCTTCGCGCCGTGGATGTTCACCCTCGCCGTCATCGGCATCCTGTACGGCGCGTGGGTCTCCACGGTGCAGACGGACATCAAGAAGCTCGTGGCCTACTCGAGCGTGAGCCACCTGGGCTTCGTGGTCCTCGGCCTCTTCACCCTCAATCCGCAGGGCCTGGTGGGCGGCATCATCCAGATGGTCAACCATGGACTCTCCACGGGCGCCCTCTTCCTGATCGTGGGCATGCTCTACGAGCGGCGGCACACGCGTCTCATCGCCGACTACGGCGGCCTCTGGACGGTCGTCCCCGCCATGTCCGCGCTCTTCCTCATCGTCTGCCTCTCCTCGCTCGGGCTGCCCGGACTCAACGGCTTCGTCGGCGAGTTCCTGATTCTCGTGGGCGCCTTCCAGGTCCACCGTCCGGCCGCCGTGCTCGCGACCGCGGGCATCATCTTCGCCGCCGTCTATCTCCTGTGGATGTACCAGCGCGTGGTCTTCGGCCCCGTCACCCGCGAGGAGAACCGGCGGCTCGGAGACCTCTCGGCCCGCGAGTGGGTGATCCTGGCGCCCGTGGTCGCCCTGATCTTCTGGATCGGCGTGTACCCGGTGGCCTTCACGAGCAAGACCGAGGCGAGCGTGCAGGCGCTCATCACCCAGGTGCAGACCAAGGCGGCCGCCACCGCCGCCCTCGCTCCCCGCACGCCATGACGGACGTGCTCGCCGGACTGGTCGCCATCGCGCCGGCCCTCGTGCTCACGGTGACGGGCTTCGTGCTCATGGCCCTCGATCTCCTGCCCCCGCGCGGCCGGCGCGAGCATATGGGATTCGTGGGGCTGGCCGGCGTGGTCGCGGCTCTCGTGACCACCGTGCTCCTGTGGGGCTCCGACGTCTCGGCCTTCCGCGGCATGGTCGTCCTCGACAACTTCGCCCTCTTCTTCAACCTCGTCATCGGCTACGCCACCGGGCTCGTGCTGCTCCTGTCCATGGATTACCTCCGCCGGCGCGGCCAGGAGTCGGGGGAGTTCTACATCCTCGTGCTCTTTGCCGCCGTGGGCATGGTCATCATGGCCAGCGCCAACGACCTGATCGTGATCTTCCTGGGCCTCGAGACGATGTCGCTCTCTCTCTACGTGCTCGCGGGCTTCTTCCGCTCGCGCATCGAGGCCGGCGAGGCGTCCATGAAGTACTTCTTGCTGGGCGCGTTTGCCTCCGGCTTCTTCGTGTACGGGATCGCCCTCATCTACGGCGCCACGGGCTCGACCAACCTCGACAAGCTCGGGGTGGCCGTGGCGGCGGGGGCGGGGCGCGATCCCCTTCTCCTCATCGGCTTCGGCCTTCTCGTGGTGGGCTTCGGCTTCAAGATCTCCTCGGTGCCCTTCCACATGTGGACGGCCGACGTCTACGAGGGGGCGCCCACCTCCGTGACCGCCCTCATCGCCACCGGGTCCAAGGCGGCGGCCTTCGCGGCGTTCCTGCGCCTGCTCCTGGCCTCCCTCCGTCCCGTGCAGGCGGACTGGGCTCTCCTCCTCTGGGGCATGGCGGTGCTGAGCATGACGGTGGGCAACGTGGTCGCCCTCGCCCAGCAGAACCTCAAGCGCATGCTCGCCTTCTCCTCCATCGCCCACGTGGGCTATATGCTGATAGGGGTCGTGGCGGGCGGGGCCCTCGGCAACGGGGGCGTGCTCTTCTATCTCCTCGTCTACACCTTCACCACGGCGGGGGCCTTCGGGGTCATCCTGCTTCTCGAGCGGGGCGGGGAAGAGGCGGTGCGTCTCGAGGATACCGCGGGGCTCGCGAACCGTCACCCGCTGCTCGGGCTAGCCCTGACGATCTTCCTGCTTTCGTTGATCGGGATCCCGCCCACGGCGGGATTCGTCGGCAAGTTCTATCTCTTCGGCGCCGCCGTGCGCTCCGGGTACTACTGGCTGGCCGTCATCGGGGTGCTCAACTCGGCCGTCGCGGCCTACTACTATCTCCGGGTGATCGTGAGCATGTACATGCGCGAGCCCGAGGGAACGCCCACCTCCGTCGTCCCGTCCTTCGCGGGCGCCCTCGCCCTCGTGGTCGCCCTGTGGGGTGTCGTGCAGCTCGGCCTGTTGCCGGCTCCGCTGTTCGATCTCGCTCAGTCTGCGGTGCTACCGTTGCTCCGCTAGCAACCGTGCCGGGCCGACCTGCTTCGCCATCTCGACTCAGCCCTCGCTTCGCGGCGGAGCCGCTCAGCTCGAAGGGCCACGTTCTCGGTCGTCGCCAGCCCTCAACGTATAGATGCATACGCCTCGGGCTGGCTCCTCCCTCGGGCGTGGCATTTCGAGCCGAGGGGCGCAGCCCCGAGGCGAGGGCTGAATTGGTCTCGCTCGCATCTCGACCCGGCATGCAGTCAACCCGCTAGTGCGCTAATGAGCGTTCGTTTTCCGTATCGCGGCTGGCTCGTGGATCTGGACGGGACCGTCTATCTGGGCGAGCAGCTGATCGACGGCGCGGCGGAGGCGATCGCCGCCCTGCGCGCGGAGGAGCGGCGCGTCGCCTTCCTGTCGAACAAGCCCCTCCAGACGCGCGAGGAGTACGCGGCCAAGCTGACGCGACTGGGGATTCCCGCCTCGGCCGACGACGTCATCAACTCCTCCCTCGTCCTCGCCCGCCACCTGCGCACGCTCGATCCCGGCGCCCCCGTCTTCGTGATCGGGGAGCCGCCCATGCAGGCCGAGATGCGCGCGCACGGCTTCGAGGTGCGCGACGACGCGAGCGTGCGGTGGGTGGTGATCGCCTTCGACCGCACCTTCACCTACGCGAAGCTGAACACCGCGCTGCAGGCGGTGCGGGGCGGCGCCCGCCTCATCGCGACGAATCCCGACCGCACCTGTCCGGTGGAGGGCGGGGAGATCCCGGACTGCGCGGGCATGATCGCGGCCGTGGAGGCGGTGACCGATCAAACCGTGGAGATCGTGGTCGGCAAGCCCTCGCCCATTATTCTCGAGGTGGCGCTGGCCGCCCTCGGCTGCGCGCCGGGGGAGTCCGTGATCGTGGGCGATCGCCTCGAGACCGACATGCTCATGGGCCGCCGCCTCGGACTGGCGACCATTCTCGTGCTGTCCGGAGTGACGCGTCCCGGCGATCCCCGAATCGCCGCGACCGCTCCGGACCACGTGCTACGATCCATCCGGGAGCTCGTGGCGTGACCAGGCTGTCGGGAATCGATGAGGGCACGTTCGACGCCGTCGTCATCGGCGGCGGGATGGCGGGAGCGGGCGTCGCGCGCGACCTCGCCCTGCGCGGCGCCTCCGTGGCCCTGTTCGAGAAGGGCGACTTCGCCTCCGGAACCTCCTCCAAGTCCTCCAAGCTCATTCATGGCGGCCTGCGCTACCTCGAGCTGGCCGAATTCCGCCTGGTGCGCGAGTCCCTGCGCGAGAAGAAGACGCTGGAGCGCCTGGCCCCGCACCTCGTCCGCCCGCTGCCCTTCCTCGTGCCCGTGTACCGCGGCTCGAAGCGCGGGCTCATCACGGTGCGCATCGGCATGTGGCTCTACGATCTCCTCACGCCGGGGAAGGAGACCGAGCGCTTCCGCGTCATCCCGCCCGTGGAGGCTCTCACCCTCGAGCCCTCGATCCAGGCCGCGGATCTTCGCGGCGCCGGCTACTATTTCGATGACCTCTTGCTCTTCCCCGAGCGGCTCTGCCTGGAGAACGCGCTGTCCGCGGCCCGTCACGGGGCCCGCGTGCACAACTACTGCGAGGTGGAGGAGGTGACGCGGGGCCCCCGCGGGCTCGACGGCGTGCGGGTGCGCGATCTCCTGACCGGGCAGGTGCACACGGTGCGCGCCCCCGTCATCGTCAACTGCGCGGGGCCGTGGGTCGATTGCCTGCGCGAGCTGGCGGGCGTGCGCGAGGCGGGCGCGCGCGTGCTCCGGACCACCAAGGGCATCCACTGCCTGCTGCCCCGCATGACCGAGCGCGCCGTCTATCTCTCGACCGCCGACGACCGGATGATCTTCGTGATCCCGTGGCGCCAGTTCTCCATGGTCGG
>Ga0070708_100003657_pt1 | contig 12062 bp, 13 predicted proteins | sample KBSK5503metaG_FD_65469 | JGI IMG/M metagenome (GOLD analysis project Ga0070708, IMG submission 65469) | Corn, switchgrass and miscanthus rhizosphere microbial communities from Kellogg Biological Station, Michigan, USA - KBS K5-50-3 metaG | ecosystem: Host-associated > Plants > Roots >...
GCCGAAGCTCGTGAACGCCTCGCAGTGACGAATCGCCGACAGGTCGGCGCTCGCCCAGTCGGGATGGTCCTCGAGCTCGGCGAGCTGATGCGCCCACGCGTGCGGCGAGGTCACGCGCTCGCGCTCGAGGAGGTGCAGCGCCTCACCCGGCTCGAAGTGCTCTTGCAGCACCAGGCACCCGCCGGCGGCGAGGGTGGCGCCCATCACCATCACCAGTCCCGCCGACCAGAAGAACGGGAACGCGCTCCACACCCTGACGGTCGGGTCGAGCCGGAGCTGCTGGGCGAACCTCCAGCTCTGGATGGCCGGCCCCCGGTGCGGATGCAGGACGCCCTTGGGCGCCGCAGTCGTGCCCGACGTATAGATGATGAGTGCGTGATCGGCTGGGGAGATCTCGGCCGCGGACGCCTCCACCAGCTCCTCCGACACGGCGTCGCCGAGGCGGATGAACTCGTCCCACGGCTCGACGGCGCCGCGGCGCTCGTCCAAATCGAGCGCGACGACCCGGCGCAGGTGCGGGAAGCGGCTGGACCGCAGCTCGCCCGGAGCCGACCCGGCGAGCTCGGGGCACAGTTCGACGAGCTGGTCGACGTACGCGTGACCGAGCAGCCGCGCCTGCGTGAGCAGCAGCTTGGCGTCCGAGTGACGGAGGACGTAGTCGAGCTCCGGTGGTTCGAAGTACGTGTTCAGCGGCACGGCGACGGCGCCGGCGAGCGCGACGCCGTAGAGCGCGGCGACCCATTCCGGGCGATTCCCCATCAGGATCCCGACCCGGCTGTCCTTGCCCGCTCCGGTCCCGAGCACGGCGTGTGCAACACGGCGCGCTTCGCGTTCGAGGTCCCGGTAGCTCCACCGCACCTCCCCGCCGTCGGGCTCGTGGAAGACCACCGCCTCGCGCTCGGGGTACCGGCGAGTCACCTCGAGGAGGAAGCCGCTCAGGGTGAGCGCGCCCATCCCTTCCTCGGTCTCGGCGTGCGGGCCCCGGAACGTGGTCATGCGACTGCCGGGCTCCGACGAGCTACTCGGGCAGCTGGACCTCGACCGGGCCCTTGGCCATCACCGCGCCGTCCTGCGTGCTCATGACGACTTCGAGCGTGACGAGCGATGCGCCGAGCGTCTCGTCGTGGCGCTTGCCGGTCACCTCGGCGTCGAGGTACGTGACGTCGCCCTCGAAGGCCGGGAACCGGTACTGCACGTTCGAGTGCCGCGCGAAGCCCTCGTGCCCGGCCCAGTACGCGACGTAGTCGAGCACCCACGCGCCCATCGACGCGCCGTACCCGTAGCCGCGCGGCATGCCGATGAGCTGCGCGTGCTCCTCGTCGGCGTGCCCGCGGGACGGCCCGCGGTACAGCCCGTCGGTCAGTGCCGGGTCTTCCTCACCGGCTTCGAGGTTGCGCTCCATCTCGGGGAGCCAACCCGCCTCCTGCAGGTGCTCCGGGCCCTCCTGATAGCTCGAGCCCCACACCGTGAACGTGTACGAGCGCCACTCGGTCGCGAAGCTGGCAATCGTGTGCGGACCGATGGCACGGCGCGGTAGCTGCAGGCCCTCCTCGACGTCACCCCATCGTGGCGTCTCGCCCTGGCGGTTCGAGCGGATCCACGCGAGGCGCATGTTCTCCACGTTCCCGAGTTGCTCGTCGGTCCACTCGGGGCGCGGCGCCGTCTGCTCGAAGAACCCGAGCCGTCGCGCCTCCTCGGCGAGATAGCGCACCGACGTCGAGCGCTGCAGGGCGACGACCTCACCCCGCTGGTTGCGGTAGAGCGTGTCACCGCGGGAGAACATCGTCGGGCCCGCGAACTTCGTGTCGGAGACCTTGTAGTCGTGGAAGCGCCGTTCCATGCGCAGCAGGTCGCCGGGGAGGATGCGCGGCCCGCCGAACCACCATTCGTCGCCGCCGAAGATCATGTGCGTGCCCGGGATGCTGCCCACGATCGCGGGGCCGGCGCCGTGGCCGACGTCGCAGCAGATCGTGAACGACTGCGGCGCGACGATTCGCCCGAATCGTGTGTTTGCCGCGAACACGTCGTCGTAGTGGAGCGGGTTCGCGTACTGCATGCCCTGCACCCAGCGGCGGATGTCGTTCACCGCGACGGGCTCTTTGAGCTGCCCCCCGCCGACGGGTTGGCCGAGATGGCGGTCGACGTCCGTCGTGTCCAGCGTGACCCGAGACTCCTCGACCTTGGCCATGTGCCCTGCTCCCCCTCGAGCGTCGCGCCGGCTATGCCGACGCGCCCGCACTGTATGACAGGCGCGTCAGGTCGACCACTGGAGCACGGCAATCTGGTAAGGATTGTGCGCGGCGCGACGGGTAGGGGGAGGTCGCGTGTTCGAGGTCATCGGGCTCAGCCTGGGGCGGCTGTCGGCAGACGCCGTGCCCGCCGGGAAACCGGTCAAGCTCGGCGAGCGCGGGACGATCCTCGCCTACGACATGCCGGGTCCCCGTGGCGCGCCGACACTCCTCTTGTTACACGGACTCGGCGCGTCGGGGCTCCTGAACTGGTTCCCGGCGTTCGGCCCTTTGAGCGAACGGTTCCGGGTGGTGGCGATGGACTTGCGCGGTCACGGTCGCGGGCTGCACGCGGGATCTCGGTACCGGCTCGCCGATTGCGCCGACGATGCCATCGCGCTCATGGACGCGCTCGACATCGAACGCTGCATCCCGGTCGGGTACTCGCTGGGCGGGCCGGTCGCACAGTTGATGTGGCGCCACCACCGGGATCGCGTCGACGGCCTCGTCCTGTGCGCGACGAGCCGCAACTTCCGCGGGAAGCCGCACGAGCGTTGGGGCTTCTGGAGCCTCTGGGGCGCGTTGACCGCGCTTCGCCTCGCCGACGCGTTGCCTTGGCCGCGCCGCTCGTCACCGGTCGCGATCCCGCCGCCCGCGCCCGAAGAGCTCGACGGGGTGCGGCTCCCCCAATGGGCGTTTCGCGAGATGCTGCGGTGCGACCCCGTCGCGATGATCGGCGCGGCGTACGCGCTCGGGCAGTTCACGTCGCACGAATGGGTCGGCACGATCGACGTGCCCGTCTCGGTCGTCGTCACGCTGCGCGATCAACTCGTCTCGCCGTCACGGCAGCGCAAGCTCGCGCAAGCGATCCCGGGGGCGACGATCCATCCCGCCGACACCGACCACGCTGCGTGCGTGCTCGGCGCCCGGGCGTTCGTGCCCGCTCTCGTCGAAGCGTGCGGATCGGTCGCGGATCGCCTCGACGGAGCCCGACGTGTCGCCTGAGCTCGGGAGCGGGTAGAACACGACGACCCACCCGAACGAGGAGGGTCACATGGAGCTCGACGGCACCCGCGTCATGGTCACCGGCGCGTCCACCGGTATCGGCCGCGTCACGGCGTTGCGCCTGGCGCGCCGAGGGGCCCTGGTCTGGGCGGCCGCCCGCGACGAACGCCGGCTCGAGGAGCTCGCGGCCGAGCATTCCGGGATCGTGCCGGCGCCCGCCGACGTCTCGGACGATGCCGACCGCGCCGCCCTCGTCAAGCAGTGCGAGCCGGTCGACGTGCTCGTGAACAACGCCGGCGTCGGCTGGCAGGGCGTGGTCGAGGCCATGCCGCGGGACAAGGTCCGGCAGCTGTTCGAGGTCAACGTGCTCGCGCTCATCGACCTCACCCAGCGGGTCCTGCCGGGGATGCTCGAACGGCGCCGCGGGCACATCGTCAACGTCGGCTCCATCGCCGGCTACGTGGCCTCGCCGAGCGAGACCGTCTACTGCGCCACGAAGTTCGCGGTGCAGGGGTTCACCGACGGCCTTCGCCGTGAAGTCGGCCGGCGCGGCGTGCAGGTCACGCTGATCGCGCCCGGTCCGATCAAGACGGAGTTCATGGCCCGGATCCGCACCGGCGAGCCCGCGGCCGAGCCGGGCGCGCTCGACTACGGCCTGTCCCCGGACGCAGTGGCGAAGGCGATTATGCGCGCGCTCACCCGGGAACGCGTCCCGGGATACCGCACGATCACGGTGCCCAGAATCGGCGGGTTCAGTCGGATCGGCTCCGCACCGGTGATGTCCCACGCCACCGACCTCGCGACCCGCAGCCGGGCGCGCAAGGCACTGGCCGGCGAGGAGTAGGCGCGCCATGCCCGTCCGACGGCGCCACGACAACAAGGGCCCGTACTACGAGTGGGGTGACCACGGGAGGAAGTACCGATACACCCCCGGGGACAAGGACAGCAGGGAGCGGGCGAAGCGGGCGGCGACCCGCCAGGGGCAGGCCGCGCACGCCCACGGCTACCGCGGCTGACTCGCTCCCGCGTCCTCGTGCGCGGCGAGCCCGTGGCCACGCTCGCCCGCCTCGAGCAGCCGCGCGATCTCGTCGACCTCCTGGACGACGGAGTCGGAGAACCATTGCCCACCGACTCGGTCGTACAGCCAACCGAGGGGGCCCCGGCCGAGGTCCATCTCTTCGACGTGGTGGATGCGGGTGCCGCCTTCGACTTCGTCGATCTCGAACCAGGCGTGCAGATGTTGGGGCACACCGTGCTCGAGCGTGACGTCGATGCGGTTCGGCGCCTCCCAGCGGTAGCGGGTGATCACCGAGCCCGGGAACCTGCCGAGGAAGCGGCCGTCCTCGCGGGCGATCATGCCGTCGCCGGTGTCGCCGAGCTTGGTGACCCACACCATCTTGGTGTCGGCCTTCGTGTACTGGGCGGGGTCGAGCACGAAGTCGAACGCTTCCTGCGGCGTCACCCCTCGCGCGACCGCGGTGCCTTCACCTCGGATCATCACCGACGAACGTAGCTCAGTCCCCCGTTTCCCGGTACAGCTGCGTCATCGCGATGAGACGCGAGTCGGCGAGCCCGGCCGTGCGATCCCTCGACACCTCCTGGTACTTCGGGCTCGACGTCATGTCGATGAACGCCTTGCGCGACGGGTACTCGACGAGGATCACCGCGTCCCAGTCGTCGGCGTCCCCACCGATCACAACCGAGTCTGCGCGCCCGTGCCACAGGATCCGGGCGCCAGTCTGCTCGAGCATCGAGCGCACGCGATCGCCGTAGCGCGTGTAGGAGTCGCGCCCCGACTGCGCGCCGTCGCCGCCGTCTCCGCCAGCGCGCTCGGCGAACTTGAGCAGGTTGAGCATCACGACCGGCGCCTCGAGGTCGCTGTCGAGGAGCGCCTGGATCTGCTCCTTGGTCGGTCCGATCGGCATTTGCGGCCCTTCCTTCCTACGCCGGGCGTGAGACGGGCAGCTTCGGCTCGCGCTCTGCCGGCAGGCTGTCGTAGAGGTCGGCGACCAGATCCGATCGCACGGCCCTGTACCCGGGGTCCTCCCAGAGGTTGCGGAACTGGTGCGGGTCCTCATCGACCCGGTACAGCTCGCCTTCGGTGCCGTCGTAGACGACGGAGCTGCGCGGTCCACCGTCCGCCAACCCGAGGCGCCGCGAGATCTGCTCGGGCAGGAGACCGAGGAACTCCTCGAGGCCGTTCGGCTCACCCACGGTGCTCGGCTCGTACACGGTGCACAACCACCCGTCGCGATAGATCGACCGCATGTGCATCGCGTAGCCGGGGAACTGACTGTCCCACTCGCACAACGCCCGCTCGCGAGCGGAGCCGGCCGCGGTCGGCAGCGGCGCGCCCTGCATCGACGCCGACGGTTCGACCTCGGCGATGTCGCAGAACGTCGGCGCGAGGTCGAGGTGCCCGACCGGCTCGCCGACGTCGGCCGGCGAGACGCCCGCCGAGCGCGCCGGTCGCCACACGAGCGGCACCCGCATCAGCGCATCCGTGTGGAACGGGCCCTTGAACAGGAGGCCGTAGTCGCCCTGGAGCTCCCCGTGGTCGGTGGTGAAGAAGACGTCCGTGTCGTCGGTCCAGCCCCGCCGTTCGACGTTGTCGAGCACGCGGCCGCACGCCTCGTCGATGAGCTCGTTCATCACGTGCGTGACGGCGTTCACCTCGCGCAGCTGGTCGTCCTCGAGCGTGGCGGGCACGAACCGCGCCGGTCCCCCCTCGACGTTGTGCCACGACCCCTCGTAGAACCCGAGCCAGTGAGGCGGCTTCTGCGCGAGCACGTCCCGGATGGCGTCGGGCGAGCCGGGGTGCCCGGGTGGAAGGTCGAGGTCCTGCCACGGCACCCGCTTGCGCTCGGAGGCGGGCGGATCCCACGGGTGGTGGGGATCGGGGAAGCTCATCCACACGAACCAGTCGTCGGCATCGGCCAGCGAGTCCAGGAAGGCGATCGTGCGGTCGGCGACCCAGTCCGTGTGGTACAGGTCGCGCGGAATCGGGTTGATCTTCGTCTCCGGCGCGCCGGTGTCGCCGCCGCCCTCGGCCTGGAGCAGAGCGGCAAAGCCGCCCACGTCGTCAGGGTGGTTTTCCACGAGCCACTTGCCGTAGTGCTGGAACGGGCGGCCGGCGATGGTCGGGGCGTGCATGGCCAGCTCGGCGTGCTCGAAGCCGCGTAGCGGCCCGGTCGAGCCCTCGCCGGCCATGGCGTTCTCCGGGAAGCTGAACATCGGATCGAAGCCGGGATCGAAGTGCGCCTTCCCGAGGAGCGCGGTCCGGTATCCGGCGTGGTCGGCGAGATGCGCCGCGACGCTCGGCGCGTCGTGCGGAAGTTGGACGCCGTTCGCGAACACGCCGTGCGTCCGCACGTACTGACCCGTGAGCATCGTCGAGCGCGCAGGCATGCACACCGTGTTCTGGTTGTACGCGCGCCGGTAGTTGATGCCGTCTGCAGCGAGGCGATCGACGACAGGCGTCCGCGCGATCTCGTTGCCGTTGCAGCCCAGTGCGTCGTAGCGCTGCTGGTCGGTGGTGATGAACAGGATCTTCCGTCCCATGGGAACTCCTTCCGATCAGGCGGCGCGGTTGTCGGCACGCGCGAGAACCCGCTCGCACGCCCGCAGCTCGGCGAGAAGCTGCTTGCGCGTCGACGGGGTGGCAACGCCGAGCAACGACACCCGCAGCGCGTAGTCGGCCTCGGCGCGGAACCCGGTGGCGTTCATCTCGCCCGCCCCCCAGCGCCGGATCACGCCGTTGACCGCCAGCGTGACGTGCAAGGCGAGCACGTGCGGGTCGAGATCGTCCCGCAGCTGGTCCTCGGCTATCGCGTCGCGGATCGATGCCTCGTACAGCGCGATGGTGCGGCGCCGGATCGGGACGCCCCGGGTCCCGGCGGCGGGGTCGTGCACGGCTTGGACGAGGGCGCGGTACAGCTCGGGGCGGGCGACGAAGTGGTCGACGACCCCGGCGACGAGCGCGCGTCCGCGGTCGAGCGGGTCCCGGGACGCGACGGCCGCCAGCTGCGCGCCGAGGTCCTCGAGGCCGGAACGGAGCAGCGCGACGAGCACGTCCTCCTTCGACCCGATGAGGTTGTAGACGGTCGCGTAGCTCACGCCGGCGGCGTCGGACAGGCGACGCATCGTGAGGCCGTCGAGCCCTTCTGCTTCGACGAGTTGCGCGGCGGCGTCGAGGATCCGGTTGCGGCGCCGCTCCTTGCCCTGCTCCCGGCGCCCCTGCTCCTGCGCGGCCTGCTGCATCAAAGTCATATCAGCGTATAAGTTTGGCCACCCCCGATCGGCGGCGCAAGAGCGGTTTTCGGCCCGGCGTAGGCTCCGATCGCACCGGCACTGCAGGGGGCAGGCATGGCATACGACCTCGTGATCCGGGACGGAACCGTGGTCGACGGCACCGGACGTCCGTCGTTCCGGGGCGACGTGGCGGTGACCGGCGACCGGATCGCCGCTGTCGGTGACCTCGATGGTGACGGCCGCAAGACGATCGACGCCGAGGGACGCGTCGTCAGCCCCGGGTTCGTGGACGTCCACACCCACCTCGACGCCCAGGTCGGCTGGGATCCGGTTGCGACGTCGTCGTGCTGGCACGGCGTCACGTCGGTGGTGCTCGGCAACTGCGGCGTGACGTTCGCGCCGTGCAAGCCCGAGGACCGCGAGTACCTCGCCGAGCTCATGGAGTCGGTCGAGGACATCCCAGCCGCCAGCATCCTCGACGGGTTGTCGTGGCACTGGGAGACGTACGGCGAGTACCTCGGCGAGCTCGACCGGCTCCCGAAGGGCGTGAACGTCGGCGGCATGGTCGGCCACTGCGCCGTCCGTCACTGGGCGATGGGCGAGCGCGGGCTGGACGAAGCGCCCGCCTCCCCCGACGACATCGCGGCGATGACCGCGCTCGTCGACGAGGCGATCGCCGCCGGCGCCCTCGGCTTCTCGACCTCGCGCACGATGCTCCACCGAGTGCCCGACGGTCGCGCCGTCCCCGGCACGTACGCCACGCCCGAGGAGCTACTCGCGATCGGCGAGGTGCTCGGACGGCACCGGCGCGGCACGTTCGAGGTGGCCCCGAAGCTGGGTGAGCTCGACGGCGACGACTTCGACGGCTCCCGCGCCGAGGTCGCCTGGATGGCGGAGATCAACCGGAGGACCGGACGGCCCGTCACCTTCGGGCTCGCGCAGACCAGCTTCCTTCCCGACCTGCACACACGGGTGCTCGAGTTCGTCGACGACGAAGCCGCGCGCGGAGCTCACGTTCGCCCGCAGACGACAGCACGGAGCATCGGCCTCCTGTTCGGGATCGCGCACCGCACCTTCTACGACGGCCTGCCGTCGTGGCAGGCGCTGCAGGCGCTCGACCTCGACGGTCGCTTGGCCGCTCTCGACGACGACAACCGCCGTGAGCAGCTGATCCGGGAAGCCCAGGCGCTGCCGCCCGGCCTCGACCCCGGTTTCGTGTACCTCGTCGGGATGCGCGACGCGCACTACGCGTACACGCCGGAGGACAGTCTCGCTGCGATCGCGGCGCGTGCCGGCGAGTCGCCGCCGGCGACGTTCGTGCGGCTCGCGCGCGAGAGCCGCGGCCGGGCGCTGTTCAGCTTTCCGTTCCTCAACCAGAGCCTCGACGCCGTCGACCAGCTGTTGCACCACCCCGCCGTCATGCTCGGGCTCGGCGACTCGGGCGCCCACGTCGGCCAGATCATGGACGCCTCCCTGCCCACCTTCTTCCTGTCGCACTGGGTGCGCGACCACGGCGTGTTCAGCATCGAGGACGGGATCCGCCGCCTCACCTCCGACACGGCCGGCGTGTTCGGGATCGCCGACCGGGGCGTGATCCGGGCGGGCGCCTTCGCCGACCTCAACGTGTTCGACCTGGACGCCCTCCACCTCCCGCTGCCCGAGTACGTGCACGACTTCCCCGGCGGTGCCGGTCGGTTCGTGCAGCGCGGTGACGGCTACGACGCCACGATCGTGAACGGGCGCGTGTTCATGCGCGGCGGCGAGCCAACCGGCGAGCTGGCCGGGACCGTTCTGCGGAGCGGTCCCGCGAGCAGCTGATCATCGTGGCAGCGACGCTCGACTGGCTGGGGTGCGCGACGTTCCGTCTCACGGTCGGCCACCTCGTCGTCTTCCTCGACGCGTACATGGACCGCGTTCCATCGGCGCCGACGGTCGGAATGACGACCGGAGACGTCGATCGCGCCGACTGGGTCGTCGTCGGCCATTCGCACTTCGACCACCTCTGGGGAGCGGAGACGATCGCCCGGAACACCGGAGCGAAGGTCCTCGGCTCGTACGAGACCGTGCGCGTCATGCAGGAGCAGGGCGTCCCGAACGAGCAGCTGCTCCCCGTCGCGGGCGGTGAACGTGTCCGGCTCGCGCCCGACGTCACGGTGATCGCGTTCCCGAGCCAGCACTCGTGCGTGTGGTCGCAGACGAAGATGACCGACGCCGACGAGGCCTGCATCGGCGACCTCGGCCTCACCTACCAGGAGCAACAGGCGCGCTTCGCCGCGCTGGCCGAGTGGTTCGGGAGCCTCGGCGCCGACGTGCAAGCACACCTCGGCGCCAGCTACCAGGGCGCCCGCGGCGACGGTGGCGCGCTCGTCTTCCTGTTCGAGACGCCCGCGGGCTCGCTCTTCTATCAGGACACGTCCGGTCATTGGTCGGGGATCCTTCGCGACCTCCGGCCCGACGTCGCCATCCTCGCCGCCGCCGGGCGCGGCAACGTCGACGGCGAGCCGGTCCAAGGAACGCTCGCCGGGTTCGTGGCGCGGCAGGCGGACCTGCTGCGCCCGCGGCGCGTCGTCCTCAGCCATCACGACGACTGGCTCCCCGGCTTCTCGAACGCGATCGACACGAAGCCGATCCGCGACGAGCTCGTGCGACAAAGCCCGCGCGCCGACCTGGTCGAGATGGGCTACCTCGAGGGCTACCGCCTGTTCGACGGCGTGTAGCCGGCGACGAGCCCGAGCGGGCCGCGCACCCGGTCACGCTGTCGCTGCTGCCGGTACGCGAGCTTGCCGGCCCGGATCGCCGCCCGGCCGGCGCGGACCGTCTCGTCGAGGTGGTCGCCCACCTGGGAGAGCACGCGGTCCAGTTCGCCGACGGCGTCGTTGAAGTGCGAGGCCGCAGTGGCGAGCGCGTCCCGGCAGGTCTCGCCGAGGGCGGGGCGGAGCACGACGACGTTGGCGCTTCGGGGATGCAGCCTGGTCACGAGGCCACCTCCAGGCGATCGGATACTCCACGGTATCTCCCCGCTATGCTGACGCCAGCGTCAGGTGGGGGCGCTCCCATCGAGCCGGGAGGGACGTCCATGTCCGAGGTGGAATCGGTGTCCGAAACGCCCGAGATGCCCACGGGGCAGTTCGACCTCGATCCGGCCAAGCCGCAGGCGATCTACGACATGCTGCGCGAGCACTCGCCGATCCTGCGTACCGAGCTGGGCGGGACGATGATCGCCCGCCACGAGGACGTCGAGTTCGCGCTTCGGCACGCCGACCTGTTCTCGTCCGACATGGACGCGATCTCGATCGGCAACGTGCGTCCGCTCATCCCGCTGCAGATCAACCCGCCCGAGCACGTGAAGTACCGGCGTCTGCTCGACCCGCTGTTCGCACCGAAGCAGGTCGCGCTGCTCGAGAACGATGTCCGCAAGCTCAGCAACCAGCTGATCGACGACTTCGTCGACACGGGCGAGTGCGAGTTCAACAGCGCGTTCGCGATCCCGCTCCCGTGCACGGTGTTCCTCCGGCTCCTCGGCCTGCCGCTCGAGGACCTCGATCTCTTCCTGAAGTTCAAGGACAACATCATCCGGCCCGAGACCAAGGACCAGACGGAGTACCAGCGGATCCAAGCCGAGACCGGTCAGCAGATCTACGACTACTTCGACAAGGTCCTCGACGAGCGGGAGCAACAGCCGCGCGACGACATGCTGACCGGGTTCCTCGAGGCGGACGTCGACGGGAACCGCCTCACCCGCGAAGACATCCTGGACATCTGCTACCTGTTCCTGCTCGCCGGGCTCGACACGGTGACCGCGTCCGTCGGCTGCATGGTGTCGTACCTCGCGCAGAATCCCGAGCAACGGCAAAGCCTCGTCGACGACCCGTCGAAGATCCCGGGCGCGGTCGAGGAGCTGCTGCGCTGGGAGACGCCGGTGCCGGGCGTTCCGCGCGTGGTCGCCGAGGACGTCGAGCTCTGTGGCGAGCACCTCGAGGCCGGCGAGCGGATCACGGTGCTGCTCGGCTCGGCGAACATCGACGAGCGCGGGTTCCCGCAGCCGGACGACGTCGACTTCGAGCGCCCCGCCAACCGCCACCTCGCATTCGGCGGCGGCGTCCACCGGTGCCTCGGCTCGCACCTGGCCCGGCTCGAGCTGCGCGTCGCGCTCGAGCAGCTCCACGAGCGCATCCCCGACTACTCGATCAAGCCCGGTGAGGAACCGAAGTACACGATGGGCATCCGCGCCGTCGACCACCTGCCGCTCGTGTTCACGCCGCCGTCATGAAGGTGCGAGTCGACGCCGACCTCTGCGTCGGGCACGGCCGCTGTTACGTCCTCGCCGATGAAGTCTTCGAGGCCGACGACCGCGGCCACTGCCTGATCCCGAACGAGGACGTGCCACCAGGGCTCGAGGAGAAGGCGCGCGTCGGCGAGCAGAACTGCCCCGAGCACGCGATCTCCATCGAGGAGTGACACGGGCCGCCCGGCGTTAGCCTGACGGCATGACGACCGACGAAGCCGCTCAGGGCCATTCGGCCATCCCGATCACCGGCGTGCCCGAGGCGGACCAGCTGCTCGTCGACAACCCGCTCG
>Ga0070708_100003658_pt1 | contig 12060 bp, 12 predicted proteins | sample KBSK5503metaG_FD_65469 | JGI IMG/M metagenome (GOLD analysis project Ga0070708, IMG submission 65469) | Corn, switchgrass and miscanthus rhizosphere microbial communities from Kellogg Biological Station, Michigan, USA - KBS K5-50-3 metaG | ecosystem: Host-associated > Plants > Roots >...
CCCAGCCGCAGCACGCCTTCGCCCTCCAGCACAAAGACGGCCTCGTCGTTCGCGACATGGAAATGGAAGGGAAAGGCCTTCTGTCCCGGCTGCAGCTCGAACCAGCTCACCCCGAGCCCTTTCCCCCCGGCGGCCGCCCCCAGCCGTTTGCGGCGGAACCCGAAGCCGCCCTGCTCCACGACCTGATCGTCGCACTCCATCAGCGAAGTCTTGTTCACGCCTTCTTTCCCAACTGCACGAGAGGCTTCTGTCCGCGCGGGACCGCCGTCATGTTGGCCAGCGCCACCCGGTCGGCGACGTTCTGCGCGATGCGGGTGAGCGCCTGCGCCTCGGGCAGGCCGGGATCGGCCGCGACCACCGGACGCCCGTCGTCGCTGCCAACCCGGATCGCGAGATTGATCGGCACCCGCCCCAGGAAGGGAACGCCCAGCTTGCCCGCCGCCAGCTCCGCGCCACCCTTGGAAAAGATGTCCGTCTCGTGATGGCAGTGCGGACAGACGAAGCCGCTCATGTTCTCCACGAAGCCGAGCACCGGGATGTTGACCTTGTCGAACATCGTCTTGGCCTTGATGGCGTCGGCCAGCGCGACGTCCTGCGGCGTGGTCACCACCACGGCGCCCGAGACGCTGACTTGTTGGGCGATGGTGAGCTGGATGTCTCCCGTGCCCGGAGGGAGGTCGAGGATCAGGTAATCGAGGTCGCCCCACTCGACGTCGCGCAGCAGCTGCACCAGCGCGCCGTGGAGCATGGGACCCCGCCAGATCATCGCCTGGTCGGGATCGACGAAGAATCCGATGCTGATCACCTTCACCCCGAAGGCGCTCAACGGAGTGACGCGCTTGCCGTCCTCGCTGGTGGGCCGGGCCCCGAACAAACCCATCATCAAGGGAACGGACGGTCCGTAGATGTCCGCGTCGAGCAGCCCGACCTTGCAGCCCAGATTCGCCAGCGCCACCGCGACGTTGGCGGAGACGGTGCTCTTCCCCACTCCGCCCTTCCCCGACCCGACCAGGACGACGTTCTTCACCGAGGGGACCAGGTCGTTGGGATTGTGCTGCTTCGCCGGCGAGGCGCGCACGTTGGCGCCGAACGCGACCTCCACGCGCGGGATCTGCAAGGGCGAGAGCATGGAGCGCACCGCTTCCTCGATCCTCGCCTTGTGCGGCGAAGCCGGCGTCGGCAGCTCGACGCGGACCCGCATCCCGCCGCCGTCCAGCAGCTCGGGGTGCTTGAGGTAGCCGAGCTCGGACATCGTCCGGCCGGACGAGGGGTCCTTGAGATCCTTCAGCGCCGATAGAACCTGCTCCGCGGTGACTGCCATAGGGCGCCGGAATGTGCGCGGCGTGACGAGTCAAGTCAAGGTGAGTGCAGGAGCGGACGTCCGGGGCGGGACCGGGTCCGTTTTCCGTTGTCCAGGACCAGCTTCCCGTTCACCACCACGTAGGGGATTCCCTCCGGGTACGCCATCGGCTTCTCGAAGGTGGCCGTGTCGCGCACCGTCGCCGGGTCGAAGGCGACCAGGTCTGCCTTCATCCCCGCCCGCAGCAGCCCGCGGTCGCGCAGGTTGAGCCTCCGCGCCGGCAGCGAGGTCATCTTCCGGACCGCCTCCTCCACCGTGAACAGCCGCTCGTCCCGCGCGTAGTGGCCGAGCAGCCGGGCAGTGGTGGCGAACGCGCGGGGATGGGCGCTCCCCTCCGCGGCGAAGGGGCCGTCGATGCCCATCGCGCCGTAGTCGGTGTCCATCGCCACCCAGGGCTGCGCCAGCCCCAGCCGGACGTCGTCCTCGCTCATCCCGAACCGCGCCACGCCCACGCTGGCGCGATCCATGGCCACGAGGTCCAGGAGCGCCTCCGCCGGCGTCTTGCCCAGCTCGCTGGCCGCCGCGTCCAGCCGCTTGCCCACGAGCTTCTTCACCTCGGGATTGACCGCGGACAAGAGCAGGATGTCCTCCGGGTGCAGGTCCGGCTCGATCTCGCGAATCATCCTGGCGCGCTGGGCGGGATCGCGGATCCTCGCCACCATCGCGTCGACCCCGCCCTCGTGGGCCCAATCGGGAACGGTGGCATCGAGTCCGTTGGCGCTGGCGATCCACGGGTACATGTCGGCGGTGACGTCGAGGCCCGCGGCGCGCGCCGCCTCGATCTTGCCGATCACTTCCTTCATCCGCCCCCAGTTCGCGCGCCCGGAGACCTTGAGGTGCCAGATCTCCACCGGGATGTGCGCTTCGCGGGCGATGGTGAACGCTTCGTCCAGGGCCTCGCCGATCTTCTTCGACTCGCTGCGGATGTGGCTCGCGTAGATGCCGCGGTGGGCAGCGGCCACCTTGGCGAGCGCGATCAGCTCCGGCGTCTTCGCGAAGCTGCCCGGCTGGTAGATCAGTCCGGTGGAGAGCCCGAACGCGCCCTGGCGCATGGCGACGTCCACCAGCTTGCGCATCCGCCGGAGCTGCTTCTCGTCGGGCTGCCGGTCTCCGAAGCCGAGCACGACGCCGCGCACCTGCGCCGCGCCCACCAGCACCGCTTCGTTGATGCTGGGCCGGGCCGCCCGCAGCCGGCGGAAGTAGCCGGAGAGGTCCTTCCAGTCGATCTTCAGCTTGTATTTGCGCAGCCAGGGCTCTGACTCGCGGATCCAGGCGGCGTTCATCGGGGCGGGCGAGATGCCCTCGCCGGTGAGCTCGGTGGTGATCCCCTGGCGGATCTTCGATTCCTGCCGCGGATCGATGAGGGCGTTCAGCTCGCTCTGCCCCAGCATGTCGATGAAGCCGGGCGCGAGCGCCAGATCGTGCAGATCGATGCGGCGGCGGGCCTTCGCCCGCGAGAGATCGCCGACCGCCGCGATGGTATCGCCCCGGATTCCGACGTCGGCGCGGAACCAGGGCGCTCCCGTGCCGTCGATCACCCGACCGCCGGAGAGGATCAGATCGAAGATCGCCGCGCAGAGGAGCGCGATCATGCCTGAGGCGCCACCACCACCACGCCTTCCTCGCCTTCCGCGCCATCCACCACGGCGCGCACCGGCAAGGCCTGCCGCGCGATGGTCGCAAGCTCCAGCAGCCCGCCGGTGACCTCGCTGGTCGTGTAATGGCAGCTGGGGGGCGCGCCGGCCCGCGCCCCCAGACCCGCGGCGCAAAGAAACGAGGGCAACAAGAGGCGCTCCGCCATGCTGGCATCCAAAGCGCCCCGCCGCTCGAGGAACCGCGAGAGCCGCTCCGCCAGGCGATCGCCCTGCTCGGCGCCCACCAGCGCTGGAGCCTGTCCCAGGGTGGAAACCGTCATCAGGCTGTGCTCGAACTCGGCCGTGGCGGTGATCGCCCATCGGCTCCGCGCCGGCGAGGCGAGCGCGAGCGGGAGAGGCACCCGCTCGACTTCGGCGATGACGCCCCGGCGCCGCATCGCCCGCACCACGCGCTCGGCCGCTTCCTGCGCCGCCTCGTGCCGTCCCCCGCCCACCGCCGCCACCACGGTGACCTGGCGGAGCAGGCCGCGGTGGACGGCGCGCAGCGGAGTCAGCGCCGGCGCGGGATCCAGGTTGGCGACGATCTCGCCCTCCTCGCTGCCGAATCCCGCCTGGGTGAGCTCGAGCGCGATCTTCAACCCGAATTGCGCGGCGAAGGGCGCCCACCCGAGGCGGAGATCGTGGAAGGTCGGCGCGCCGTCGCTGTGGTTGGGCCCTCGCAGGCGCAGCTCGCTGGGCTTGCCCAGCAGGGCGAGCGGCCAGGAGAGGGTCCACAAGGCGCGGGCCACGGCTGCCGCGTCGGGCAGCTCCAGGACATGGACGCCGGCGCGTGGATGCGGGAGGGGCAGCTCGATGTCTCCCGGCCGGGCGAGCAGCTCGCGGGCGCCGTCCAGCTCGCCGCCGATCTTCAAGGCCGCCAGCGCGACCGCCAGATCCGCGCCGTCCAGCGGTCCGCGCAGGCGCAAGGGCACGCCGGTGGCGAGCGCGAGCCCGATCGCGCCGTCGAAGACTGCCTGATTCGGATGATCGCCGAGCTGCACCGGGCTCCGCATCTGGGCGGACTCTATCGCGCCGGGCGCAATCGACAAGCCGTCAAACGGGAAGGCCGTCGACCAGCACCCTGCGGAGACCGGCCGCTCGCGCCGCCGCGACCGCGGCCAGGACCTCGGCGGGGGCCACTCCGCGCGCGATGACTGGAAAACGCCCGGCGCGATGGACCGGACGGTATTGCGAGAGCACGTTCACGCGCAGGTCGGGCGAGATCGCCGCGATCAGCGGCATCAGCTTTTCGGCGGCCGCCACGCCTTCGGGCAAGACCAGGTGGCGGACGATGACGTCGGTCTGCCGGTGCATCTCCCGCAGCGAGATGCGCAGCGCCTCGGTGTATCCCGCGCATCCCGACAGCTCGAATGCCGCCGCATCGTCGCCGTACTTCGCATCCGGCAGGTAGAGGTCGACCACGCCGTCCAGGAGCCGGAGCGCCGGCAGGCTCTCGTACCCGCCGCAGTTCCACACCACCGGCAGGGAAAAGCCGTGTTCCGCCGCCACCGCCAGTCCGTCCAGGAGCGCCGGCAGCACATGCGTGGGCGTGACGAAGTTGGCGTTGCGCGCGCCCCGCCGCCCCAGGTCGAGCAGCAGCGCCGCCAGCTGTTCCGAGGAGACCAGCGAGAGCCCGCGCCGCTCCAGCGAGAGGTCGAACGTCTCGCAGTAGGCGCAGGCCAGGTTGCACCCGCCGATCAGCACCAACCCGGACGGCACCAGATCCGGCTCCTCGCCGAAGTGGATGCCCGCCCCCGCCAGCCAGAGGCGATCGTCGTGCCGGCAGATCCCCGCGGGTCCTCGCGTCCGGTCGACGCGACAGTCGTGCGCGCAGAGGTCGCAGCTGGCGTAATGCGCCCGCGCTTCGGATGCCCGCGCCCGCAATTGTGCCGGCGTCAGCTTCACACCGGCTTCACCTGTCCCCTGGGCACCGGCAAGAGCGCGCCGCCCGAGACGCAGAGGTCCTGGCCGATCAGGTGCGAGGAGGCGTCGCTGGCGAGGAAGAGCACGGCGTTGACGACGTCCTCCACCTCGGCCACGCGCCGGTTCGGAATGGTGGCGGTCAGGGCGGACCCGATGCGGCGCAAGGACTCCTCCGCCATCGGCGTCCGCACCCACCCCGGCGAGACGAGGTTCACGCGCACCCGCGGCGCCAGCTCTTGCGCGACGGACATCATCATCGACTGCAGCGCGCCCTTCGAGGCGGCGTAATGCGAGTGGCCGGGCTCGCCGCGTTGACCGGCGGTGCTGCCGATCAGGACGACGTTGCGCAGGCCGCGCGGCAGGAGCTCCCGGAGCAGATAGAAGGCCGAGAAGGTGTTCACCCGGAACATCTCCTCCAGGGTCGCCGCCGGGAGCGAGTCGATGGGGCCCGCGTTGTAGATCCCGGCGGAGTGGACCAGCACGTCCACCTTCCCCAAGGCTTCGGCTGCCATCCGGACGACTTCCCTGCAGCCCGTTTCGCTGCCGAGGTCCGCTTTCAGGTGGGTGGTGTCTGGAGGTCCGGCGCGCCGGAGCCCTTGCGCCGCGACGCGGGCGCCCTGCCGGACGAATGCCTCGGCGATGCCCCGGCCGATGCCGCTGGAAGCGCCGGTGACCAGCGCCGTCCGCCCTCGCAGGTCAGGGTAGGTGGGAAACATTGCCCATTCTTGGCACACATGCTTGAGCTAGCGAAGTGCTCGCCGCGCTGGTCATCTTCATCGCGACCTATCTCTTCCTCGCCGGCGCAGAGTTGCCCTTCCTCAAGCTCGATCGCCCTGGCGGCGCCGTCGCGGGCGCCGTCGCGATGGTCGTCTTCGGCGTGCTCACGCCGGATCAGGTGTATCGAGAGGCGATCTCTTGGGACACGCTGGTCCTCTTGCTGGGGATGATGGTGATCACCAGCGTGATGGCGCGGGCCGCCATCTTCCGCTGGATCTCCTGGGTGGCGCTGCGGCGCGCCCACGGCCCCCGGGCGCTGCTCGCCGTCCTCCTGCTGGTGGCCGGGGCGCTTTCCGCTCTTCTGGTGAACGACACGGTCTGCCTGATGTGCACTCCGCTGGTGCTGGCGCTCGTGGAAGCTGCCGCGCTGCCGCCGCTTCCGTACTTGCTCGGGCTCGCCTTCGCCTCGAACGCTGGCTCGGTCGCGACGCTGACGGGAAATCCGCAGAACATGCTGATCGGGACCTTGAGCGGGATCTCCTATGCGCGGTTCAGCCAGGCGCTGCTCGTTCCCGCCCTCCTCTCCCTCGGCGCGGTCCTCGCCGTCCTCTTGATCGTCTTCCGCCGCGAGCTGGCCTTCCGGCGGCTCTCGGTGGATGTGCCTCCGCCCGCTCTCGATCGGCCGCTCGCGCTGTTGTGCGCGGGCGCCCTGGTCTTCGTGCTCGCCGGCTTTTTGCTCGGCTATCGCCTCTCCTGGACCGCGATGACCGGAGCGGCGCTCCTGCTCGTGCTCTCGCGCCAGCCTCCGCGGGAGATGTTCGCGCAGGTCGACGGCACGCTGCTGCTCTTCTTCGCCGGGCTCTTCGTGGTCACGCACGGCGTGGCCCAGGCAGGGATCGCCGAGGCCATCCACGCCCGCCTGGCGCCGCTGTTCGGCGCTGACGCAGTGCAGCAGACCCTCCGTTTCGGCCTGTTCACTGTGGCCGCCTGCCAGCTCGTCAGCAACGTCCCCTTCGTGCTGCTGGCGGCGCACTGGGTCCCGAAGCTCGCCGATCCGCACCTCGGTTGGCTCTCCCTCGCCCTGGTTTCCACCCTGGCCGGGAACCTCACTCCGGTGGCATCGGTCGCGAACCTGATCGTTCTCGAACTGGCCGGAGAGAAAGGGAAAATCTCCTTCTTGCGGTTTCTCGGCCTGGGCGCGTTATGCACCTTCATCCCGCTCGCGCTGGGGCTCGGTTGGCTGCTCTGCGAGCGGATGATTCGATGACGTGAAATACTGTAGCGGTACAGTCGTAAAAGCCCCCGTGGACACGGCAATCTCGTTTCCCTTGCCCTTTGCGCCCTCCACCGAGCTGGCCCGCCCGGGCTGCCCCGCCGACGAATTGGAATGGGCGCGCGCGGCGGCGGGCGGCGACAAGGTCGCCTTCGCCCGGCTGGTGGAGAAGCACAAGCAGTCCGTGTACGGCCTCTGCTTCCGCCTGGTGGGCGGGGGTGAAGAAGCGCGAGACGCCGCGCAGGAAGCGTTCGTGCGCGCGTACACCGGGATCGCCGACTTCGACCCCCGCCAGCCCTTCGCCGCCTGGGTGCTGCGGATCGCCCGCAATCACTGCATCGACCTCCTCCGCAGACGCCGCCCCATGCTGGCGCTGTCCGCGGAGGGCCGGAGCGACGACGGACCCGAGACCGGCGTCGCCCCGGAGCTCCAGGACCACTTCGCCGTCTCCGGCGAGCAGCGGGTCCAGGAAGAGGAGGCGCAGCGCGACCTGGATCGCGCCGTGGCCGCCCTGCCCCCGCGCTACCGCGAGGTGATCGCCCTGTTCCACATCCAGCACAAGAGCTATGCCGAGATCGCCGAGACCCTGCGGGTCCCCATGGGCACCGTGATGACCTGGCTGCACCGTGCGCGCAAGGAGCTGAAGGCCCAGCTTTCGGAGCACCTGTCATGAGCCACCTGACCGACACGCAGCTCCAGTCGCTCGCCGACGGAACGCTCCGGGGTCCGGAAGGCATGGCGGCGCGCGAGCACTGCGACGGATGCACGGAGTGCGGCGCCGAGCTGACCATCTACTCCGCCCTGCACGGCCAGTTGGCCACGCTGCGCGATCCGGAGCCGCCCGCCGATTTCACCGCCACCGTGCTCGCCGCGGTGCAGGTGCGGGAGGCGCAGCTGGTCACCCGCCGTCATACGCTTCTCGCCGCGATTCCGGCGTTCGCTCTCGCCCTCTTCGCCATCGTCGGATGGACCCTCAACACGCAGGTGGGCCAGCTGCTCGAGGGCGTCTCGGTCCTGCGCACCTTCTGGGGCGCGCTGGGGCCGGTGTTCACGGCCATCCGCGTGCCGCTGGGCATCGGCGCGTTCTTGTTCTTCGTGCTGGTGATCACCGCGCTCTCGCGCACGCTCAAGCCCGCCTACGCGCGCCTGACCGCCAGGTCCTGATCGATGCTCGGCGTCCTCCTCAGCCTGCTCGTGGCCCAGAGCGGCTTCTTCTTCGACCAGCTCGCTGATCGCATCGTGGGCAGGGTGGCGGGCCGCCTTGCCGACCGCGTGCTGACGGTGCGCGTGAGCGGGCCGGACGAGGAGGCTTCGCAGGAGACCGAAGCCGACGCCGAGGCCGATGCGGACGAGGACTCGAACTCCGAGGCCCTGCCGCCGGCGCCTCCCGCGCCGCCGCACCGGATGCGCAAGTTCCAGATCCGCGTGGATCGACCGGGACGCGAGCTGCCGCACTTCACGGAGCAAGCAAAGAAAGTCCCCACCGCGGAAGTGCTGCACCGGATCGCCCAGAGGGCCGGCTGGTCGATGACCTTGGTCGGTTCCCCGAAGGAGCGCATCGATATCGACGTGAAAGACGCCGATCCGCGTGAGGCGCTGCGCCAGGTGCTCAAGCAGAGCGGTGCCATGGGCGTCCTCAAGCGGGACAAGCTGGTCGTCGTGGCGACCCCCGACGCGGGGGGCGCGGCGGGCATGCTGATCGAGAAGACGGACTCTCGACGGCATGTGCGCACCGGTGAGTATCGCGGGATCGTCAAGGGCGGACGGCACAATAGCCGCGACGTGGTGCGCGTCTTCCAGGGCGACATCACCGTGCACCAGGGCGAGATCGTGCAGGGCGACGTGGTCTGCGTCGGCGGGTCGGTCGAGTTGGAACCGGGCAGCGTGGTGCAGGGCGACACCGTCGCAGTGGGTGGCGGCATCACGGTCAGCGAGGGCGCCTTGGTCATGGGCCAGGCCGTCGCCGTACTCGGCTCGGTCGACGTCGAATCCGGCGGCCAGGTGATGGGCGAGCACGTGCAGGTCGGTGTCAGCCGGTTTTTCGGGCGGTCGAAGCACCGCGGCTGGCTCACCGGGCTCGGACCGTTCGGCCTCTTCCCCACCATCGCGCTCTTCGCGCTGATGTACCTGGTCGGGCTCCTGGTGCTGCGCATGTGGCCCGACCGCGTGCGCAACGTCGGCTTCGCGCTGTTCGAGAACCCGGTGCGCAGCTTCGTCGTCGGTTTTCTCTGCTGGCTGCTGCTGCTCCCCCTCATCGTGCTGCTCGCGATCAGCGTCGTCGGCATCCCCCTGATCCCGCTGCTGCCGGTGATGTTGTTCCTCAGCATCGTCGTGGGCTTCTCCTCCCTGGCCCTGCGGATCGGCGAGGCCCTGCCGGCGGGCCCGGGCCAGCGATTCGTTCCTCCCGCCGCGCTGGGGATGGGCATGACGGTCCTGCTGCTGACCGCTTTCGTCCCCTGGCTGGGGATCTCCGTCCTCGCCCTGCTCCAGTTCTTCGCCCTGGGTGCCTCGGTCAGCTCTCGCTTGGGCCGCGCCCTGCCTCCGCACGCTCCCTGACGGGAAGCGGGGTAGACTCGCAGGGGATGCGCCCAGCCGCTTGTGCCATCGCCCTGCTCGCCCTGTTCGGGTGTCAGGAGAAGGCGCCGCCCCCTGTCACGGCGGCGCCGGCTCCACTGCCCGCCCGGCAGGTGCCGCCTCTGCGGAGCGACGCCGCTTGCGCGGCCCCGTTCGAGGCGCCCGGAAGCCGCGAGAAGCTGCGGGCCGCCACCGGCGAGCTGAAGATCGGAGCGCTGGCAGGGCTCAAGGACGCCGACGACGAGAACGTCGCCTGGATCCGCAAGCTGGTCGGCGAGCTCAAGCGCAGGGGGGCGGAGGTGCTGATCGTCGCCGGCGATCTCGGAGACACCCTCGAAGAGCAGGAGACGCTGCTCGGCGCGCTGACGGAGAGCGGCCTCCCGGTGCTCGCCGTGGCCGGGAACCGGGAGATCCGCTCGGACCTCGATGCGGCGGAAGCCGAGGCGCGCAAGAAAGGCGCGCGCATCCTCGACCTCTCGCACACGCGCGTCGTCGATCTGGGCGATGCCACGGTCGTCGGCCTTCCCGGCGCTTTCGAGCGGCGACAGCTGTACGCGGAGGGCGCCTGCGTCTACGTGCAGAAGGACATCGATGCGGTGGCTGCCGCGCTGGAGCGCCTGCCGCAGCCGACCCTGTTGGTGGCGGCCGTTCCGCCCCGCGGGCGCGACGCCAAGGGGCTGGACGTGAGCGAGGGCCAGAACGTCGGGGACCCGCGGCTCTCTCATCTGCTCACGAAGGTCCCGTTCGCGATCTTCGGGCAGGTCTGGGAATCGGGTGGACGCGCCGTCGACGCCCGCGGCGCGCCGGTCCCCGCGAAGACGGAGTCGGCCCAGCTGTACCTCAATCCCGGCGCGGCCGACCGCACGCCCTGGCCGATGTCCGACGGCACCACCATCGCCGGCCAGGCCGCGCTGCTCACGGTCCACGGGCGGAAGGCATCCTGGGAGCAGGTCCGACCCGCGGAGGGAAGGCCATGAGCGGCAAGCTCGGCGACATCCTCATCTCGCAGGGGGTGATCGACCACGAGAAATTGATCGCGGCGCTCAGCGACCAGCGCGCGTTCGGCGGAAAGCTGGGGCGGACGCTCGTCGATCTAGGTTACGTCAGCGAGGAGCAGCTCTTGCGCGCCCTCTCCCAGCAGCTCGGGCTGGACACGGTGGATCTGGATGGCGTCGACGTGGAGCCGGAAGCGCTGCGCTGCCTGGCGGTGGATGCCTGCGAGCGGTACGGCGTTTTTCCCGTGCGGGTCGACGACGAGGAGCGCGTGCTCTGGGTGGCCACCGCCGAGCCGGACCGGCAGGCGCTGCAGGAGGTCGCCCAGATCTCGCAGTACACGCTGGAGCCGATGCTGGCGTCCATGAGCAGCATCGAGCGCGCGGTGCGCCGGTACTACTACGGCGAGCGGATCGCGCGGACGCGCCTGGGCGAGCCCCTCAGCGCCATCCCGCACGATTTTCCCCTCGCCGCGCCCCGCCCGCGGTCGGTCCCGAATCGCTCATCGGAAGCGGCCTTTCCGGACGCAGTGCTCGAGCCGGAGTTGCCGGAGATCGGCACCATCGAGCCGCCCGACGGAACGCACGATGCGCTCCAGGAGCTCAAGATGCTGATCGTCCGCCTGGAGCGGACCGTCAACGCACAGAGCCGCGCTTTCCGCGCCCTGGTGGACCTGTTGCAGGACAAAGGAGTGGTCCGCCGCGGAGAGCTGGGCCAACGCGCGGCGAAGAAGTGAACCGCTACTCCGATGGTCGCGCCACGCCGAGGATCTCGCCTACCCCGGGTCGAGGTCGACCCAGACGGTCTGCGGCACGTAGGACGCCGCGCAGCACTCGTAAGGCTGGATGACGTGTTCCGGCACTTCGACGCGGACGTGGCCGGTCCGGTATCCGGCGGCCTGCACATCCGCCTCGTACACGCCCGGGACCAATCCGAAGACGAGGCACATCGTCGTGACGGTCGTGTACCCGCGGGGGGCGCGATTGGCACAGTCGAACGCAGGCGTGATCCCCGCGGACGGAGGTCGCCGGACATTCGAGAGCGTCGCGTCGAGGACCGCGACCGTTCTCACCGACGGCGGGTCGTTTCCGGCCACGCCGACGACCACAGCCGGAGGCGGGGAAGGACAGGGCAGTCCTTCGCACGAGAGCTGCTCGATCTGCAGGACGTCGACGACCTGACCTGCCATGTGGATCGACACGACGTCGTGGAGGATGCGGACGACCGCACGGACGGGCAACGATGGCTTGTGCCAGCGTGCATCCAGCGGGAGCGACGGATCGTAGGTATTCCCGTCGCTGCCTCGGATTGCCCAGAACCCCCCTTCGAACGAATACCACTCGACGGTGCCGACGATTTCGAGTGCGCCCTCGGGAATCCGGTCCGTCAGCGGCCGGCTGGCACCAGCCTTGGTGTTCGAGTCGCACGCGTAGAATGAGAGCGCGACGAGGCAGATCGGGCTGACGCGCTTCATGAGCGGACCTCAGGAGTCTCCAGACTCGTCGTCACTCTTGGGGACCGCGGGAAGCTCGTTTTGGGCAAAACTGCAGACTTTCGAACCACCGCCTCTCAGACGAAGCTCATCC
>Ga0070708_100003660_pt1 | contig 12058 bp, 13 predicted proteins | sample KBSK5503metaG_FD_65469 | JGI IMG/M metagenome (GOLD analysis project Ga0070708, IMG submission 65469) | Corn, switchgrass and miscanthus rhizosphere microbial communities from Kellogg Biological Station, Michigan, USA - KBS K5-50-3 metaG | ecosystem: Host-associated > Plants > Roots >...
CGCAGCCTGGTAGCGCACCTGCCTTGGGCGCAGGGGGTCGTAGGTTCAAATCCTATCGCCCCGACCAATCTTCATTTCTTGCCCTTTGGAAGATGACATCGAAAAGCTTTGTGTAAGTAGGCCAGAGACTTACGCCGTCCGTGGCGCAGTTCAAAAGCCCTTCCCACCCTTTCGCAAAGAACGCGGAAAGGATGGGGCCACCCTCGAGATTTTTTCTGATGCTGATATGCTCGCCACCCTGAGAGGGTGGGCCACCCGCCTTGGACGGCGGACGTCGCCGCACAATTCGCTGCGGCCCGCGCGAAATATGACTCGCCACCGAAGGCGCTTATTGAGCTATTGGTAGAGTCGAGTAGCTTTGCCTCAACTCCCGAGTGCATGGTCAACTTTCTTGCTTACCTTCAGATTGACCTGGCCGACCTGGAATTCCACGCGGTCCTCTTTAAGCAGTTCGCGACCACCCGCGGCGAGACCAAGAAGCTGCTGGATGGTGCCGTCTCCGGCCGCGAACTGAAACCCTGCGACACCGCCGATCTCGCCCGCTTGCTCCAGGAAGTCAACGGCGGCGCAATGCTCGACAGGGCGGTCTATCGCAAAGGCCCGCTAGCAGCCTGGATTCGCCGCTCCCTCGAAACCCTCCTTGCACCTTACCGGCTCGGAAGGCCGTGCCAATCGCAGCCTGCAGCGCGGCGCTCCCGAAACTCCGGGTTGGAACTGCGATCCAAAAGACGTGGGACTCATAACGGACTTCGGGCTCGGCACTGACATTGACGCCTATCTGTGCTCAGTACTGGAAGACCTAGGCGGGTGAAGCACTGAATGTAGCTTCACAAACGGAGGGTGCTTCGCTGGCGCCCGAAAATGGAGCTGCTTCTCTATTCTGTTGGCCCAGCACAACTCTGTGTCCAATTGCTCAATCACGAGTTCGAGCATCCACACCGCCTCGTGATGGACGTGCTCAACCTCGGCCATTACCGACTGCAATGTGGCGCGCTCGTGTTTGAGCTGTTTCTTCACGTACCCGCTTCTTCGCTGTAGTTGTTTGCGCACGACTTCTGGAGGGGCGAGCCACGACAGCGCCATCCACGTCAGAAATGGCGGGCGTTCCCGCTGGGTTGTCCACTCCTTGCGTTCGAGGGCCTTAGACAACGCCAAGCGTCCCACGGCCGTCGTGGTGAAGATTCGCCGCTCTGGCCCCTGCGCGGGCTGGGCGGAATCCTTGGAGCGGATCATTCCTAGCCCCGCCAGTTTCTCAAGCGAGTAGTAGATCTGGGGGCGCGACACACCCGCCCAGTCACGCACCTGCCGGCGTGACAGTTCCGCATTCGCTTCATAGCCGTGCATCGGCCGCTCGGCCAGCAAACTGAGCAACACCAGATCCGGCGTGGTGAGTGCGGCCGTTTTACGCTTTTCCACGCCGCTTCCTTTCCCGGGTCCAATACCACCACTGGCGCTGCTCCGGCGGCAAGTACGGATCGCGGGCCTGCGCCACCGCAGCTGTAAACACATCAAGCACACATGGGTCCTGCTGCTCGCCAGTCACCTCGCACAACCGGTTGTACATTTCCTGAGGCTCCTCCCGGGCAAACGCGGTTATGCTGCGAACGCCCAACAACTGGAAATCTCGCAACATCGCTGGCCCGACCGAAACCAAATCCTGCAATCGCTTTTCTTTGAGCCGCATAAGAATTCTCCTTGACAGCTCAAAGTCACTTCGATATTGTGTTGTAGTCTAAATTAGACTAGTCATTCTATGCAAGGAGATTTCGCCGATCAGAACACAAACAATGTCGGCCCCCGGTCTTGCTCGCGAGCATTATTGCGGGGCCTCCCGGCTGCCCATCCAATGCTAATGAACAATTAAGGAGAAACCTATGACCGTTGCAACTGAAAATGAGCGGAACACTACCATCCCGAGAGTCACCTTCAAGCGCATCACTCCCGTTCTATTCGCAGCTGATGTAGAACCGTGCCTGCACTTTTGGGAGAGCCTCGGCTTCAGCCGAGCGATGGAAGTACCCGACGGCAACACGCTCGCTTTCGCCGCCGTCCACAACGGCTCCCTCGAAGTGATGTATCAAAGTTTCGCTTCCGCCGAGAAGGACCCGGCCGCTTCTGCGGCTACGAAGTCCGCTCTGCGGTCGCATGCCTTCCTCTACATTGAAGTGGACAATCTCGATGAGATCCTCGCCGCGATGAAGCATGCCCCACTAGAAGTGGAGCCCCACATGACTTTCTATGGCGCGCGCGAAGTGGGGTTTCGCGACCCTGCCGGTCACTTCATTACTTTCGCTGAATTCGCCAAGCAGCAGTAGGTGAAGATTACAGGGTGGGCAGCCTTAGTCAGGTAGCCGCGCTTGTAGATACTCCGGTGATCACATGGAACGCGCACTTAATTTTCTAGTTCCCACGTGGAGGTACTTATGTCGCTGCATTCGAAGCTGGGGTGCTCGGTGGCACCCCATGGCTCACGAACTTCATGAAATTCGATTCGGCCAGGCGTGACGGATGGACTTCACCAGCCAGTCCGAAAAACCGGCAGAAGCTCATGATCAGCGGACGCCAGCGGACCGGATCAATGTGCGGACGTGGGCCCTGGCTGATCAGTAGCTTCTCGTCGACGTGCAGCTTCACAATGTGCACTTCGAATATGTTGGCGTTCACATTCTTGCCGAAGGGCCTGAAATCGTGAACGACGCCTTCCATCTGCACTGGGCACTCGCGCACACGCGGAGACGCGACCGACACTGACTTCATTGGCGTGAACCCGGCTATGGCGAATTTGTCGGGCTCGTAGCGATAACCCCACTGGCGTTTCTTCTCGGGTACTGGATCTTTGCCGGTAGTAAGAGCGAGGCGGTCAACGTGCGTCACTAGATCATCCGAGGGCAGATTGATCACGCACTCGCGGGTACGAATGAGGTTGTCGGAGGTCTGCCCCATCTGTCCCAGGCCAAGCATGCAGCTCCAACCCAGCCACCACGCCGACGACATTGGCGCCAGGTTCGGCGATCCGTCTGGGTTCAACGAGCTGATAAGGGCCACCGGCGTACCGAAATAAAGAATGGTTGGTTCGATCGTCTTGTGCATCCATCGACGATAGCGGCGATCGCGTACATGGTGCTATCCGGTTCTTGCGGTCAAACCAAGAGCGGGAGCGCAGGATGATCTTCTGATTCTGCCGTGCGTGCGGGACATGGTAACCAGCGGTATTAGTTACCACCAACGCTGCCCTGTGCCAACGAGTCGGATTTTTGCGCAAGACTCTGCAACTGTTACCGTCAGGTGACCCACCAGTGACGCTTACTCCGCAGAGCCGCGCATTAGCTTAAATCCCGCCGATTGCGCGGCAAGAACTCCTACGCCGTGTGCAGCTTCGGGATTCCCTTCCTGCGAGTGTGTTTGCGGCAGCCCCAACACGGAGGAATGGAACCTTACGAGCACCTCACCCATGGCATCAGACCGGAGGTTTGGCTATGACAACACGTTCTCATGTAGCGACAGCTCTTCTGATTACTTTGGTGCTCGGAGTAAGTATTACTTTTGCGCGTTACCAGAATGGCCGGAATGCGGCAAGTGTGCGCCAACTCAGCGAACAGCTACAGCAAGCGCAAGCCGAGTTGGCCGATGCAACTGGTCAATTGGCCGATGCGAACAAGAAACTCGGGTTTCTCGAGGCTTCGAAAGCCCGCGTCCAGGTCACCGCCTATGCTCTGACGGACGATTTCGGTCCGGACCCGGTGTTTTCAAATAACACTCCCGCGCGCCAAGCATACGCTGTCCCCAAACATGCTTTGCCGACGGGAAAAGTTTTGAATGTCGCACTTTCGCCCGTGGCTGAGCGAAAACTGCATGCCAATCTGAATGACACCCTTGTGCTCATGTCACGAAACCGTCGCAGCGAACACCTTGCTCGTTTCGTGGACCGCACCGCACAAACGGAAACTCGTCCGGTCGTCGACATTCTGTTTGCGGACGCGCATCAAGCCCGCATTTGGGGTCGCCAATCGTTCTATGCGGTGAATATTTCCCGGCAGGACTCTCTATTCCAGCAGCAGTGAGGCTATAAAAAGCCCGTTTCTTGCGGTAATTAGCCCCGCAAATCGTGCCGTAGGTACAATCATTTGCATCTATAGGGCGGGCAAACGAATCATAGAAAGCTGTCGCTGACAGTCTGCCCGTTTCTTGGACAATCTGAGCACGATGAAGCCAGCCTGGAACAGAGCAAGATCAGCGGGAATGGTAGCTGCTTATTTGTCCGCGACCATTTTCCTCGCCTCCATGCCCGCTCGAACTCAAGTGCCAAATGCCGCCCCAGTACCGGCGTCGTCTGAGGATGCGTCGCCGGCGCAAAGTTCCGGCGGTTGTGGGACGAATTCCGGCGGAGGTTCATCTTGTTCGCCGAGTTCCCAGAGTCCGTTTCTCGGCAGTGTCCCCGAAGGCAAAGCAACTGCGGGTGTTCTGCAACTGTCATTCAAGGACGCGATTGATCGGGCGTTGAGGAACAACCTTGGGCTGTTGCTGGCCAGCGACAGTTCGCTTGCCGCGCGTGGCGAAAAGTGGGTGGAGTTGAGCCATCTTCTTCCCAACGTGAGTGCGGCGGTAACGCAGAGTGCGACTCAAATTGACCTTGCCGCTTTGGGGTTCCGGTTTCCGGGCGTTTCATCTGTGGTCGGTCCGGTCGGCGTTTTCGATGCGCGAACTTACGTTACTGCGCCCCTTTTTGATTGGCATTCGATCGAGCGTGAACGCGGGGCGAGGGCAAACGAATTTGCTGCCCGATACAAATATAATGACGCCCGCGAGCTGGTAGTGCTGGCGACAGGCAATGAGTATCTGCTGACGATTGCTGCCGGAGCCCGGGTTGACGCTGCCCAGGCGCAAGTCGAATCCGCACAGGCGCTCTACAACAAGGCCCACGATCAGCAGACCGCGGGACTTGTGCCTGCGATTGATGCACTGCGCGCGCAGGTTGAATTTAAGACCCGTCAACAGCAGCTCATCGTCGCGCGGAACAATTATGCCAAGCAGAAACTTGTGCTGGCCCGCACCATCGGACTTGCTACCGGGCAGGAATTTAATTTGACCGAAAGAGAGCCATACGAGCCGCTGACGCCGATGAGTCTAGAGGAAGCGCTGCGGAGGGCCTATACTTCCCGCGCGGATTATCAAGCGGCTGTGCAGCAGGTGCGCGGCGCAGAGAGATTTCGGAGCGCAGCCACGGCTGAGCATCTACCCAGTCTGAATTTCGCGGGGAATTATGGAGCGGCCGGAGTCAACGTCAGCGATTCACACGGCGTCTTTGAAGTTGGCGCGACGCTGGCCATTCCCATCTTCGCCGGGGGCCGCGCCCAAGCTGACGCGCTGAAAGCCGAATCCACGCTGAGGCAGAACCGCCAGCAGCTTGAGAATCTTCGCGCGCAGATTGATTATGATGTCCGCACGGCGCTGCTCGACTTGGCTTCGGCGGCTGATCAGGTGGAAGTCGCCAGGTCGTCGCTTGATCTCGCCAACCAGACGCTTGACCAGGCCCGCGATCGTTTCACCGCTGGAGTCGCCGATAATCTGGAAGTCGTTCAGGCGCAGGAGGCCGTCGCTTCCGCAAATGAGAATTACATTTCCAGCCTGTACGCGCACAATCTCGCCAAAGTATCGCTGGCGCGGGCCATCGGATTCGCAGAGCAGGGCGTCAAACAGTATCTAGAGAGTAAGTGAATATGGCACAGGAAACCGAGACTCGAGAGCGCCCGCCGGAGGCCCAGGGACAGGAACGTCGACCTCCCGCTCTGTCCGAACGGGACCTCAAGTGGAAGCAGTTCCAGTCGCGTAACCCACGCTTCCGAATGTTCCTGATCATCGGGGTGGTGGTGCTGCTGGTTGCGGGCTTTTTTCTGTTGCGCTATTTCAACAGCTATGAATCAACCGACGATTCGCAGATTGATGGGCACCTGAATCCAGTCAGCGCGCGTGTGTCCGGCCACGTAGAAAAGTTATTGGTGAATGACAATCAGTACGTGAAGGCGGGAACACCTCTGGTGCAGATTGATCCCAGAGATTACCAAGTGCTCGTTGCACGCGCGAAAGCGGACTATGACAACGCCGTTGCCGCCGCCAAAGCTGCGGGCGTGAATGTTCCTATCACCTCCACCAGCACCAGCAGCCAGCTCACCGGGGCATCCGCAGAAGTGGAAGCGGCGCAGGCCATGCTGCTGGCCTCGCGGCAACAATCCGACGCAGCTAACGCCCAACTCGCGCAAGCCGACGCCAATAATGTGAAGGCGCAAAACGATCTCGCCAGATACAAACAATTGGTTTCGAAGCAGGAGATCTCTCAGCAACAATTTGATCAGGCATATGCGGCAGCGCAGGCCGGTTCGGCTGGAGTGGACGCCGCCCGGGCCGGTTTGTCAGCAGCCCAGCAGCAAATCAAGGCCGCGCAAAGCAGACTCGTGCAGGCGCAAGCCAACGCCAGAGTCGCGAGAACCGGTCCCCAGCAAGTTTCCGCCATGCGCTCGCGGGCGCAATCGGCCGAAGCGCTAGTCGAACAGAAAAAAGCGGAACTGGACGCAGCGCAACTGAACCTGCAGTACACATTGGTGGTGGCTCCAGTGGATGGCGTGGTCACCAACCGAACTGTCGAGGCTGGCCAAAATGTCCAGCCCGGCCAGGAATTGATGCGCATCATCAACCTGGATGACATATGGGTGACTGCCAACTTCAAAGAAACTCAGCTGCGAAAGATGCACGCCGGCCAGGCAGTTACGATCTCGGTGGACACGACTGGCAAAGACTATAAGGGCCACGTGCAAAGCATTTCCGGAGCCAGCGGTGCGATTACCAGCTTGCTGCCGCCGGAGAACGCGACCGGGAACTTCGTCAAAGTCGTCCAGCGAATTCCAGTTAAGATCACCTTTGACGCGGGCGAGACCAAGGAACACGTGTTGCGTCCTGGAATGTCAGTTGAACCCAAAGTCTGGATACGATAGAGTTTCTCGCGCCGATACAGACTAAAGCAATGTACCGGATCATCACCGTCGAACGGGAATATGGATGCGGAGCGGGCCAGATTGCACGCCAGCTTTCCTCACAACTGGGCTGGAAACTTTGGGACCAGGAACTGACCCAGGAGATTGCCCGCGTGGCAAATGTGGACGCCTCCGCCGTCTCCATGTGTGAAGAACGCGTGGACACCACATTTCAGCGCATGGTGAAAGTTTTCTGGCGGGGCAGCTATGAGCGCAGCATGAAACTCGAGCATGAACCGTTTGATCCCGACCGCATGGTGGAAATCGGCGAGCAGGTTATGCACAAGATCGTACAAGAGGGTAATAGCGTTATCGTCGGCCGGGGCGCTCCATACTTCTTGCGTGACCGTCCGGACGTCTTTCATGTCTTCCTGTACGCGCCACGAGCAGAGAAGCTGCGCCGGATACAGAGTTTGGGCAAGAGTGAGCACGATGCCGAGGATCTTGTCGATACCGTGGATCGCGAACGGATTCTCTTCATAAAGCATTATTTCGGCGCCGACTGGCCTACCCGGTCGCTCTACCACGTGATGATCAACACTGCCGTCGGGGATGAAAATGTCATCTCCACAATTCTCCACACCATGCGAACGCTGGAAGGCGTCACCCAATCCGGGTACTGATTTGCTCTGTGCTCCTCTGTGTCCTGCTTCTAGTTTTGACAGGGACGCTCGCGCTCGTTTCAAAGGCCTGAGGTTCTCTACGACTCCCCCGATCCGCCTCTTCATGAGAACATGGAAGTAGTCCCATGATCCAGCTCAACTCTGCCGGAAAACGCTACGGGCACAAACTCCTGTTTGACGGGGCCGATCTCCTGATCACGCCGCGCGACCGCGTCGGTTTGGTTGGCGCGAACGGCGCGGGAAAATCCACAGTGCTGAAGATTCTCGCCGATCAGGAGACTCTCGACTATGGAAGCGTCAGTGTAGCGAAAGGAATTAGTGCCGGATATCTTCCGCAGGATGGTCTGACGCTTTCTGGACGGACAGTATTTGCCGAGTGCCTGTCGGTGTTCTCCCGCTTAAGCAACCTGGAGAAGGAGATGGAAGAGTTGACCTCAAGCATGGCCGAACTCGACCATACTTCGTCTGAGTACAGTCAAGTCGCCGCTCGATACCACCGCATTGAGCACGAATTTCGTACCCACGACGGATACGCAATCGAAGCGCAGGTTGGGGCAGTTCTTTCCGGACTCGGCTTCCGCACTGAAGATTGGCATCGCCAAACCGAAGAATTTTCCGGCGGCTGGCAGATGCGGATCGCCCTGGCCAAGCTTTTGCTGCAGAAGCCCAATCTTCTACTCCTCGACGAGCCCACAAATCATCTGGATCTCGAATCTCGCAACTGGCTTGAAGAGTACCTATCCAATTATCCGTACGCGTTCGTTCTGATTTCACACGATCGCTATTTTCTCGACGTGACGGTCAATCGGATCGTTGAAATCTGGAACAAGAAGATCTGGATCTACAGCGGCAACTACGAGAAGTATCTCAGCCAGAAAACCCAGCGGCAGGAGCAGCTTGAAGCCGCGTACCGCAACCAGCGTGAACGGATTGAGCAGCTTGAAGTTTTCATCAATCGTTTCCGCTATCAGGCAACCAAGGCCAAGCAAGTACAGAGCCGGATCAAAGAGCTGGAGAAGACAGAGAAGATCGAATTGCCGGAAGAAGAAAAGACCATCCACTTTTCCTTTCCGCAGCCGAAGCCGAGTGGCCGGCTGGTCGCCGAGTTCTCCGGTGTCGCAAAGTCATACGGCGAGAAAGAAGTATTTCGCGATGTGCATTTCACGATCGAACGCGGCGACCGCATAGCCCTGGTTGGCGTGAACGGTGCGGGGAAATCCACGCTGATCAAGCTGCTCGCTGGAATAGAACCGCTTACTCAGGGTGAATACCGTCTCGGCCACAATGTGCAAACCGATTACTTCGCGCAAGACCAATACAAAGAACTCGACCAGGAGGCGCGGATCATTGACGATCTCGGCCGGGTCTCGCCGTCATCGCGGGAAACCGAACTGCGTAACCTGCTTGGCTGCTTCTTATTTTCCGGCGAAGAAGTGTTCAAACGCATACGCGTGCTTTCCGGAGGCGAGCGCAACCGCTATGCACTATTGCGAATGCTGCTACATCCGGCAAACTTCCTGCTGCTCGATGAGCCGACGAACCACTTGGACATGCGCGCCAAAGACGTCCTGCTACACGCACTGAGCGGTTACGTCGGAACCGTGGTGTTTGTCTCGCATGACCGCTATTTCATCGACCAGCTGGCGACTAGAGTCTTCGAAATCGGCAATGGGCGCGTGGAAGTGTATCCCGGAAACTACGAAGATTTCCTGTGGCGGAAGCAAGGTGGAGCGGAGAAGTTGCAGGAGCAGGTGGCAGCTTCAGCGCAGGTTCCGCAACCAACAAACGGAAGTAATGCGCCGTCTCCGGTTGCCGAAAAATCAAAACGCCTGAATCCAATCAAACGCAAGCAGATGCAGGATCGGGCTCATGAACTGGAAGAGGATATCTCTAGCCTGGAATCCGCAATCGCTGGCTGTGAGAGTTCGCTGCAGAACTTCGTTAGTGCGGAAGAGACTCAACGTCTATCGCAGCAACTCGAAGAGCATCGCGTTGAGTTGCAAGCCCGCATTGCCGAGTGGGAACAGATCGGGCAGGAATTGGAAGCGTGAGCCGACAACCCTGCGAACCAAATGTGATGTAGTGTATTGCTTTTTAAGGCTGACATTGGTGTCTATGTATTAGAGGAACTGATGGCTCTGACCTTGGCCCGACGTAGGGGATGGGGCTTACTTGGGCCGTTCGACGACCTTCCAGTGGGCAGCGCCGCAGTTATAAAATCGGCCCAGGAGTTGTCTCTTGTGGAACGTCTTCACCACCCGAGCATTGTTGTGCTACCTGGGAAGCCGATACCTCATTACAGGATTAAGCCAACTCCGCTAGGAGGGAAGTACAAGATCACAATTGGCTACTACGGCAGCGAGGCGGAGTGGAATAAGTATCTCGAAGTTCTGAACAGCAAGAAGATGCCTAAGAAGCCGCCGGAGTTACACTATGTGGAGTCCGAGGAATTCACGATTCCGACCCGCTAAATTCCAACAATCTATGCGCATACTGCGCTCACTTAGAATTCCGCAGACAAGAACCGTTCCACCGTTCAGCGGCTATGTACGAATCTAACCACAGGTCACCCCGACCGTCCCTGACCCTCCGTAACCTCACGCCCTTTGGTAATCCCGTGCCATAGTCACAGTTACCACCACATTTCGCCGCAACGCGCGGACACTAACAAAGGAAGGCTTCCGATGCTGCATTCGACAGACAACGCTCCCAAACCGCAGTATTCTCCATCAACCCTGAATTCGCAGACACCAGTAAAAACCATCACGTCGCCGATCGAGCAGGCCACAATCGGACGCACGGTTGTGATCAAAGGCGAGATCACCGGCAGCGAGTCGCTTTACGTCGACGGCCGCGTGGAAGGCACCATCAGCTTTAGCGATCACCGCGTGACGGTTGGCCGCAATGGCGTCGTGGCCGCCAACATCACTGCCCGCGAAGTTGTAATCATGGGCAAGGTCACGGGAAACATCCAGTGCACCGACCGCGTGGATATTCGCAGCGAAGGTTCACTCACCGGCGACGTCGTTAGCCAACGCATCAGCGTGGAAGACGGCGCATTGCTCAGGGGCAGCGTGCAGTTGACGCCTTCCGAGCAAAAGCACGACAAGTCTTCAGAACTGCCAAAGACCATGGCAGCAGTGGCCGGAAAAAGCAACTAGTTGTAACCGCAAAATGTAGGGGCGGACGCCCTCGTCCGCCCGCACCCGGACGAAGCGTCGCAGGCTACGCGTCGCATCGGTTATCGGCATGGCTGAAAGTCATGCCCTCCCGACCTCACTTCTTCTCTTCGTCTTGAGGCTTCAGATCGAGCGCGGCGGAGTTCATGCAGTAACGCATGCCCGTGGGCCGCGGCCCATCGGGAAAAACGTGGCCCAGATGCGCATCACAACGGGCGCAGCGCACTTCTGTCCGCGCCATTCCGTGGGTGCGATCTGTGTGCTCGGCGACTACGCCCTCGGCCACTGGCTTGTAGAAGCTCGGCCAGCCGGTTCCGGAGTCAAACTTGGTGTCTGAGCTGAACAGCGGCTCTCCACAGCACACACAGGTGTACATCCCAGGATCTTTGGTCTTGTAATATTTTCCGGTGAAGGCTGGTTCGGTGCCGGCCTTGCGGGTTACCTGGTATTGCTCAGGAGAAAGTTCTTTCTGCCATTCTTCTTCTGATTTCTTGATCTTGTCAGTCATAAGTCAGCTTTTAGCTTTTAGCTCTTAGCCCTTAGTCGAGCCGGACGAGATCCAGCTAACGGCTAAGGGCTAAAAGCTAATAACCTTCTTAATTATTTCAGAGCAACCTCCGACGCACTTATTATTTCAGAGCAACCTCCGACGCACAAAAATTCATTGACTTCGCCTTATATTCGCCTAGAATAATCGCATGGCAATCACCAAACGGCAGCGGCAGGTGTACGACTTCATCTCCGACTTCGTGCAACGCAACCAATACTCCCCGTCTTTCGAAGAAATCGGTGAGGGTTTGGGCCTGAGTTCGCTTGCGACTGTACATAAGCACATTTCGAACCTTGAAAAGAAAGGTTTGCTCAGCCGCGACTACAACCGCAGCCGATCTATTGACCTGCTGCCGCCCAAAGGCCGCCTAAAGGTGGCCATGTCCGTCAATACAGGGATGGTCCTGCCCCTGGTGGGAAGGATTGCCGCTGGCCAGCCGATTGAAGCCGTCCAACACCAGGAGACCATTTCGCTTGCGGACTTCGTCCGCTCTAAGGACGTGTTTGTGCTCGAAGTGCGCGGCGATTCGATGCAGGACGAACACATCCTGAGCGGCGACTACGTTCTGGTCGAAAAAACGAAGATCGCGCACAACGGAGACATCGTCGTCGCCCTGATCGATGGCTCAGACGCCACACTCAAACGCTTCTATCGTGAGGGCGACAAAATTCGCCTGCAACC
>Ga0070708_100003661_pt1 | contig 12056 bp, 15 predicted proteins | sample KBSK5503metaG_FD_65469 | JGI IMG/M metagenome (GOLD analysis project Ga0070708, IMG submission 65469) | Corn, switchgrass and miscanthus rhizosphere microbial communities from Kellogg Biological Station, Michigan, USA - KBS K5-50-3 metaG | ecosystem: Host-associated > Plants > Roots >...
TGGTCTCCGGCGACGATCAGCCGGTCGCGCCGCACGCTCGCCGCGAGCACGATCGTGCCGCTGCGGTCGTAGATCTGGCCGCGCTGGCTGGGCACGTCCGCCCGGTAGAAGATCTGCTTGTGCGCGCTCTCGACGAGATCGTCGTGCCGGATCAGCTGCCAGTAGCCCAGGCGCGACACGAGCGCGCCCGCGCCGAGCACGAACACGATCAGGAGCAGGAGCAGACGACGCCCCGAATCGGTTCGACCGGACATCGGTGGACTCGCTCGCTAGCGGACTGGGACGATGAGGGGTGCGCCGAGCTGGCCAAGCCCGGCATCGAGCGCCTCCTTGCGGATGGCCGGCTCGCTCCGCAGCCGCTCCACGTCGGATTGCAGGTCCTGGCGGATGGCCTGCAGACGGTCGTGCTCGGAGACCAGGCGGACGATGTCGTAGCCGGTGGCCGCGACGCGGACGCTCTGGCTCAGTGACAGGAACGCCGCGCTGAACACGAGCACGATCGCCCCGAGGGCGATGCCGATCGTCGACGGGCGGGCGCGCGAGACGAGCGCACGAGCGGGCCGACGAGCCGATCCGGCGTGCGATCGCTTCGTCGCGGGTCGCGCGACGGGAGTCCGCTCGCCTCGACCACGCGTGCCGCGACCGTCGCGCGCAAGGCCGTCGAGGCCGAGCGGCAGGGGCACGCGCTGACGCGCGCCCTGGTACACGGCCATCAGTCGATGAAGCCGAAGGGCTGGCTCGAGGCGGTGCCATCCAGATAGCCGACGGAATCGAGCGAGGCGCCGTGGCCGGATCGCCAGGCCTGCTCCGATCGGCGGCGCTCCGTGATGCGGTCGATCCGCTCATGCAGCTCGTGCTGGCGCCGACCGTAGGTGCGTCGACGGCTGGCCGTGTGGCGCTTGCTCATTGCGATGCTCCTCCTTGCTGGGCTGTGAATCCACCCAGGGCTCCTCGGTCCCGGGGGTGCGGGGACGAGCGCGCGGCAGGGCGACTAGGCAGCGATCCGTTCGGCGGCGCGCAGCCGGGCGCTCCGGGCGCGCGGATTGGCGGTGATCTCGGCAGGCGTGGGCACGAGGCCCTTCGGGGCGAGCAGGCGCAGGCGCGGCTCGCGACCGCAGACGCAGATCGGCAGGTCGGGCGGACAAGTGCAGCCCCGGCGCTCGGCCTGGAGGAAGCGCTTCACGATCCGGTCCTCGAGCGAGTGGTAGCTCAGGACGACGAGCCGGCCGCCGGGTCGGAGGAGGTCGACGGCGGCGGCCAGCCCGGTCTGGAGAGCATCGAGCTCTTCGTTGACGGCAATGCGCAAGGCCTGGAACGTCCGGGTTGCGGGATGCACGCGACGGCGGCCCGGGGCTCGGCCGGGCGCGACGCGGGTGATCAGTGCCGCGAGCTCGTCGGCGGTGCGGATCGGGGCGGTCCGGCGCGATTCGACGATTGCCCGGGCGATGCGGCCGGCGAACGGCTCCTCGCCATAGCGCCGGAAGAGGGCGGTGAGCTCGCCGGCGTCGAGCGTGGCAAGGAGCTCCGCGGCGGGCACGCCGCGGCTCGTGTCGAAGCGCATGTCCAGCGGCCCGCCGGTTCGAATGCCGAACCCGCGATCGGCGTCGGCGAGCTGGAAGCTCGACAGGCCGAGGTCGAACAGGCAGCCGTCGACGGTTGCGAAGCCCTCGTCGGGCGCGACCTCGGCAAGCTCGCGGAAGTTCGCCTGGCGGAGGCGCAGCCGGGTGCCGAACCGAGGTGCGAGGCGCGCCTGCACTCTGGCGATGGCCGCCCCATCGGCGTCGAGGCCGAGGAGGCGGCCATCAGGGTCGCTGGCTTCGAGGATTCGTTCGGCGTGGCCGCCGCCGCCGAGGGTCGCGTCGACATGCTGGCTGCCCGCTGCCGGCGCGAGCATCGCCACGACCTCGTCGGCGAGGACGGGCACGTGGGTCACGGCGTCTGTGGCGGCGCGGCCCTGGACCAAGGCGTCGCCGGTCATCGTCAGATGCCCAGGCCGCGGATCGCTTCGGCGAAGCGGGCCGGGTCGTCCATCTCGCGCCGGTAGGCCGCCCATCGATCGGGCGCCCAGATCTCGCCGTGATCGCGCACGCCGATGACGAGCGCCTCGCCGTCGATCCCGACCTCGGTGCGCAGGTAGGCCGGCACAAGGACCCGCCCCTGGCGGTCCAGCTCGGCCTCCAGGGCGCCGGCGAAGATCGCGCGCTCGAAGAGCCGGCCGGCAGGATCGGTCAGCGCGACATTGGCGACCTTGGCGGACAGCGCATCCCACCCCGCACGGGTATGGATGGCGAGACAGCCATCGATCCAGCGGGACAGGACCGCACCGCCCTCGAGCTGCGCCCGAAAGCGCGCCGGGATCGCGAGCCGCCCCTTGTCGTCCACCGTGTGTCGGTACTCGCCGGTGAACACCCACCACTCCCGCTGACGAATTTCGACCGGCTCGCGGGGACCGCGAGCCGGTCATCGGTGTCGCGGGTCCCGGAGTGCCCGTCCGGAAGGCCGCTGGCGGTGGAGCTGGGGGCTGGGGACCCAAGGGACTCGCGGTGGGTCACCACTTTTCCCCACTTCGCACCACTTGCTGGGCATTCTAGGGGCCGACGGGGGTTCGTCAAGCCCCAAATTTCAGGTCCGGAAGCGGCCGGCAAGGGACATGAAGGGCTGTCCACGGGCGGTCAGTCCATCTGCCGGTTGGCGGCCGCGAGAACTGCCCACGAGCTGCCGGTGAAAGTGCCAGCCGCCGTGGACGTCAGACGGCTGGCAACTCCTCAGCCTGCCCCACGACCTGCGACATCCGACTTCGGTAACGCCGACGTGCCCTTGCGCCGATCGCGGTCAGGAAACGCGTCGCCTAGTTCAGCTCGGCCTCGCTGGAGCCGTTGATGCGGGCGTTCAGGAGCCGGACCTCCGTCCCAGTTCGGATCGAGTTCGGGATCTCGGCGATCCGATCGACCGCCCGGACGAGTTCCGCGAGCCGCTCCGTCGGGGCGTCCCCGTCGACCTCGACGTCGTATTCAATCGGCCCTGAGACCGCCGGGTTTCCGCCGTAGTCGCTGCGCGCGCTGACGCGGATACGACGAAGCGCGATCCCGTCACGCGCCGCCTCCCGGAACAGATCGTTCGAGATGCAGGCGGCGACCGCGAGGTTGAGAAGCTGGCCGCCGTTGAAGCCAAGGCCGCCACCACCGGCATCGACCGGCCGATCGACGACAAGCGTGAAGGGTCCCGCTGAACCAAGGGCGGTCGCCCGCCCGTCCACATTGATCGTCTCGACCTCGACGCCCATGTCGCACCTCCTCGCCTCCAGTATCGCCCGGGGTCGTGTTCCATCCACGCGAGGCATCGATCCGGGAGCCGGCGCGGGCGCGACTCAGCCCGGGTAGGGCAGCTTCAGCACCAGGCCCGGGACGATGGGATGAGGCATCGTTGGGTTCGCGTCGAGGATCGACTGGGCGGTGATGCCGTAGCGCGCGGCGATGTCCTTCACCGAGTCACCGCTCACGACTTTGTAGAGGAAGCACCGCTCCCCGTTGGGGCATGGGTCGAGGCGCACGAACCGGTTGCGCCCCAGGTACATCGTCTGCCCGACGACGACGATCCGGGGATCGGTGATCTTCGGATTCAGCGCCAGGATCACGTCCTGGTCGAGGTTGAAGCGGGCCAGGATCCGGATCATCGTGTCGTTCCGTTGCACCACGTACAGGAAGCAGAGTGGGTGGCGGGGGCACTGCTCGAGCGCCAGCAACGGGTCACCCGGCCTGAGGGTCGGCAGGGCGAAGGGCGGCACGGTCGGCGTGAGCGTCGGCGCGACCGTGGGCTCGATGGTCGGCACCGGCGTCGTTTCGACGGTCGGCTCGGGCGACGGCAGCGGCCCCGGGGTCGCGAGCACCGTTGGCTCCGCCGAGGCGACGGCAACGGGCGGTGGCGTGGCGGCGGTCGGCAGCTGGAGGCCGCCGCGCGCGGCGACGAAGGTGACCGCGAACGTCGCGCAGGCAGCGACGAAGAGGGCCGCGGCGATGACCGCCGGCGTCAGGGTGCGGCGTTCGGGGAGCTCTGGATCGCCGTCCACTCGCCTCCTCGTCGTGCTCGGCTGGCCGCGGACTCTAGTACCTTTTCAGGGTGGCCGCCCCGTCAAGCCGGGTGCTAGGCTGCGCCGACCTTTCGTCGGTGTCGCGCCGATGAGGAGCCAGATGGAGGCGTCGAGCCCGCCGATGGCCCTGCCGCTTCAGGTCGATGCGGTCGTTCTGCCCGATCCGTCCCACCTTGCGCCGCACCGGATTCGCCGTTGCACGTTCCGGCGGCTGATCCGCGTCGAGCCGAAGGGCGAGCGGCGCTACGACGTCGAGTGCCTGTACCCGGACCGGAAGCTGGCCATCCCGCTCGGCGACCTGGACGCGGCGACGCCGATCTGCAACGCCTGCACCGCGGCGCATATCTTCCGACCCGACGAGGACTGAGCCCGCGCGACCCCCAGCGTCGCGCCGTCCCGGACCCGAGCGCTAGCCGACCTGTCCGGGCGCCTCGCTGCTCGACCCGGACGCCGGCGTCATCACGATCGTCTCGTCGCAGCGCGAGCACCTGAAGATCTTTGCGCCGCGGAGCCACGATCGTTCGGGGTTGTGTGCCTCGGGCCCATGCTCGGATTGCTCCGTCATGGGCACGTAGTCGTCCTCGCCATGCAGGTGCAGCAGCTTGACCGTCTGGTAGTCGAACATGCGCCTCCACTCCATGGTCGTTGGCCGGGTGTGGTCGATGGCCGAGTATGTCGAGAGCGTACGTCAGCGAGCGCGGCCTGTAAGCCGAGTTCTGTGCCGAACCGCCGAAGCGGCGCGGCGATGGCCATCCATCTGGGGCCGCCGGTTACCCGACGGCTCATGCGGCCGACCCGAGGGCTGGGCAGCGCGCCTATTCCCGGCGAACCGGGTGGTCGCCCTCCTATTTGGCCTTGCTCCGGGTAGAGCTTGCCGCGTTTCACTCCGGCTTTCGCCGGCATCGTCACTGTGGCGCTGGTCCTCGCCTTGCGGCGGACGGGTGTTACCCGCTACCTCGCGCTGGGGAGCTCGGACTTTCCTCACGCCGTCGGGTTGCCCCGCCGACGCGCAGCCATCCGGCCGCGCTCGCTGACGTCTCGATTCTACAGAAGGTCAGCTCGGACCCAGGATCTGCTCGAACACCAGGGCTCCCTGGGCACCCTTGAGCACCAGCCGACCGCCGTCCACCTCGATGAACTCCGCCCTGGTCAGTGCGTTGAAGAAGGCCGTCTCAATGAGCTGGGTCTGTCGATCGCCGCACGGCGGCATCTGGCCCCGGACGACCAGGTCCTCGATCTTGAGCCTGGGCGGATCGATCGTTACCTTGCCGGCCTCGAAGGTCTCGCACCCGACGCTCCCGGAGATGCCCGGGCTGTCGAAGGCGATCGTCGGGGCGTTGCCCGCAGCCGGCGCGATGTTCACGACGAGAACCGCACGCCAGTGCGTCCCGTCGAGTTTCGCGAGGTCGATCGGCAGGCAGCCCACGAGCACGGCTGCCAGGCCAAGCGTGGTCAGGGGTCGCCAGGCGCGGAGCACTCAGCCCCTGGGCCGAACGACGACCGAGGCCGGACCGCCGGCCATGACCCGGTCGATCGCGTCGTTGCACATGGCGTCCGCGAGGGAGTTCTGGGCGCGGGGCACGTGAGTGGCGGTCCACCCGTCGGGCAGCGTTCGGAGGCGTTGCAGGGCCTCTGCCCAGAGCGGGCGCAGCTTGAGGTCCTTGACCCGCCATCTGCCCGCGAGCTGTTCGACGATGAGCTTCGAGTCGAGCAGCATCTCGAGCCGGCGAGCCCCGAGCTCGAGGCCCAGTCCGATCGCCCGCACCACCGCCGTGTACTCGGCGACATTGTTGGTCTGGACGCCGAGGTAGTCGGAGATCGAGGCGTCGGGAGCCGCGCGAGGATCGCGGGCATCGGCGCGCGCGAGCGAGATGAGGACCGCGCCGGCCGCCGCGGGACCGGGATTGCCACGTGCGGCCCCGTCGGTCCGGACGACAAATCCCGACGTCGCACGCTCGTCGCGGTCGGCGGCCTTCGAGGAACCGCCGCGGGGCTCCGCATCGTCGTCGAAGCCGAGCGTCAGCGGCGGCTCGCGCATGGGCTCGGGCTCAACCCTCCGAGGGCGTCTTGCCGCCTGCATCGGAGCGGCGGCGAGGGCGTTTTGCCCGCGTCGAGGCGCGCTTGGGCGTCGTCGGGAGCGTCGCCTCGGGCTCGGGCAGCGTCGTCGGCGGGGCGCTCTCCGGAGCCGACGCCCTCGGGGCCGCCGCCATCGGGCCGGCGGGCAGCACCGGCAGCTCGGTCCGCACCGGCGCGTCGGGCTGGCCGCGGAGCTTGCGCCAGGCCCACTGAATCGGGTCGTAGAACTCGTCCGCGACCCGTTCCTTGAGCGGGATGATCGCGTTGTCGGTGATCTTGATGTGCTCCGGGCAGACCTCGGTGCAGCACTTCGTGATGTTGCAATAGCCGACCCCACCGGCGTCCTTGAGGTAGCGGCGCCGATCCGCCTGGTCGATCGGGTGCATCTCGAGCCCGGCGGTCCGGACGAGGAAGCGCGGCCCCATGAACGGCCGCTCCGTCTCGTGGTTGCGGAGCACATGACAGACGTCCTGGCACAGGAAGCACTCGATGCACTTCCGGAACTCCTGGACGCGCTCGATGTCCTCCTGCTGCCAGCGCCAGTCGGCCTGTGGGACGTCCATCGGCGGCGTGAACGGCTCGATCGAGCGGTTCACCGCGTAGTTCCAGGAGACGTCGGTCACCAGGTCGCGGATGAGCGGGAAGGCGCGCATCGGCTCGACGGTGATCGGCTCCGCGAGGTCGAAGTCGGTCAGCCGGGTCTTGCACGTCAGGCGCGGCCGGCCGTTGACCTCGGCGCTGCACGAGCCGCACTTTGCCGCCTTGCAGTTCCAGCGGACCGCCAGGTCTGGCGCTCGGTTGCCCTGGACCCAGTGCAGGGCGTCGAGGACCACCATCCCCTCCTCGACCGGGACGTCGAAGGCGTCGTACCGAGAGGGGATGCCGGGCTCGCCGCGGAAGATGCGCAGGTGCGCGATCGAGGTACCAGGCGTCTCGCCGGCGGCCGTGGCTTCGCCCCCCGGTGCCGCGACGAGCGCTCGCGGCTCGACCGGCGCGTTCGTCTCGATCATCGTCGACCTCGCATCGCTGGCAATCCTCGCATCAGTGGGCGGTGCCCAGCAGCAGCCGCAGCGCATCGGGCATCTTGGGCAGCCCGGTGGTGGTCACCTCCATCGTGCCGTCCGCGCCCCGTCGGACCACGCTGTTGCGGCCGCCCCAGCCGGCCTGGTCCGTCTCCGGATGGTCGATCCGGCTGTGCGCGCCGCGGCTCTCCGTCCGCTGCAGCGCACTGCGCGTGATTGCCTCGGAGACGACGAGGAGGTTGCGCAGCTCGAACACGAGGTTCCAGCCGGGGTTGAACACCCGCCCGCCCCGAACCGCGACGCCTGGCCAGCGCGCCTTGAGCCTGCCGAGCTCGGCTGTCGCCTCCTGGAGGTCGCGCTCGACCCGGAAGATCCCGACGAGCCGCTGCATCACGTCCTGGAGGTCACGCTGGATCGCGTAGGGATCCTCGCCGTCGCCGGCGCTCCCCTGCTCGAGCGGCGCCGCGAGCTCGCGGGCCGCATCTCGGACCTGCACCGGGTCGACGTACGCCTGCTCCGTGCGACGCGCGGCGAACGCTGCCGCGCCCGCGCCCGTGCGCATCCCGAACACGAGCAGGTCGGAGAGCGAGTTGCCCCCGAGGCGGTTGGCGCCGTGCATCCCGCCGGCGACCTCGCCGGCGGCGAACAGGCCGTCGACGGTGGAGGCCCCGGTCTCCGCATCGACCCGTACGCCGCCCATGACGTAGTGCGTGGTCGGGCCAACCTCCATCGGGCCCGTCGTGATGTCGACGTCGGCCAGCTCCTTGAACTGCTCGTACATCGACGGCAGCTTGCGCCGGACGTGCTCCGCGGGCAGGTAGCTGATGTCGAGGAAGACGCCGCCGTGGGGCGACCCGCGGCCCTCGCGCACCTCGGTGTAGATCGCCCGGGAGACGTTGTCGCGGGTGGACAGCTCCGGCGGCCGGCGGGCGTCGGTGAGGCGGCCCTCCGATTGCGCCGTGACCCATTTGACGGCCTCTTCGTCGGTCGCGGCGTACTCGCCGCGCCGGTCCTCGGGCAGGTAGTCCCACATGAATCGCTTGCCGTCCCTGTTGCGCAGGATCCCGCCCTCGCCGCGCACCGCCTCGGTGACGAGCAGGCCACGCACGCCCGGCGGCCAGACCATGCCGGTCGGGTGGAACTGGACGAACTCCATGTCGATCAGGTCCGCCCCGACCGAGTACGCCAGGGCGTGACCGTCGCCCGAGTACTCCCACGAGTTCGAGGTGACCGTGTAGGCCTTGCCGATCCCGCCGGTCGCGAGCACCACCGCCTTGGCCGGGAAGAGCACCGGCGCTCCCGTCGTGCGCCAGTACCCGAACGCGCCGACGACGCCGGCCCCGCCTCCCCCGCTGGTGATCAGCCGGGTGATCGTGCACTCCATGAACACGTCGACGTCCATCGCCACGGCCCGATCCTGGAGGGTCCGGATCATCTCGAGCCCAGTCCGGTCGCCGACGTGGGCGAGGCGCGGATGCGAGTGCCCGCCGAACGGGCGCTGGAGGATCCGTCCGTCGCGGGTGCGGTCGAAGACCGCGCCCCAGGCCTCGAGCTCGCGGACCCGGTCCGGCGACTCCTGCGCGTGGAGCTCCGCCATGCGCGGGTTGTTGAGCAGCTTGCCGCCGACCATCGTGTCCCGGAAGTGGGTCTGCCACGTGTCATCGGGGTCCACGTGGGCCAGCGCGGCCGCGACGCCGCCCTCGGCCATGACCGTGTGGGCCTTGCCGAGGAGCGACTTGCACACGAGCCCGACCTTCGCGCCCGCGGCTTTCGCCTCGATCGCCGCCCGCAGCCCGGCGCCGCCGGCGCCAATGACGAGGACATCGACGGGATGCGTCTCGATCTGGTCGAGCGCCTCCGGAGCGAGCGTCATGGACGGGGTCAGCCGCCGAGGTGCCAGGCGGGGTCCGTCAGGATCCCGCCCTCGAGGGCGCGGACGTACACGTCGGCGAGCGTGACCGTGATCAGGCTCGACCAGGCCCACCACATGTGGTTGCGATTGAGGTCCGTGAGCCGCTGCCAGAGCGTGTACCGAACCCGGCGGGCCCGGGTGCACGAGAAGCAGTCAACCCTCCCGCCGACGAGGTGGCGCAGCGAGTGGCACGACAGCGAGTAGCCCGTCAGGAGGACCACGTTCAGGAGGAACAGGAGCCCTCCGAAGCCGATTCGGAAGCTCGGGTTCGCGACCTTCTCGTCCGGAATGATGTTGAACGCGGGGAGGAGGTCGAGCCACAGGAACGTGAGCGGGATGAATGCCAGGTACAGCAGGTACCGGTGCAGGTTCTGGAGGATGAACGGGAGGGCGTTCTCCAGCGCGAACCGGCGATGGATCGTTGGCTCACCGACCGCGCAGCCCGGCGGGTCGGCGAAGTAGAAGCGGTAGTAGGCCTTGCGGTAGTAGTAGCAGGTGGCCCGGAAGCCGATCGGGATCCACAGGATCAGCAGACCCGGGCTCAGCCACGCGGGCATGTCCTTGAAGATCAGCAGGGGCGAGAAGAGCGGGGACAGGTAGCCATCCGCCTTGGCGAACTGCGGGCCGAACAGCGGCCCCCAGAAGATGCCGCTGAACGTCAGGTAGCTTGCGCAGACGGTGAAGACCGCGCCCTGCAGGACCGGATAGATGGCCCACCTGTCCCGACGGCTGGTCGCGCCGAAGCCCTGGCGAGCTGTGCCGCGCGGCTTGCGCAGCGCCCGCAGGACGGCCCCCTGGACGGTCATGCCGCGCTGCCGGCCGGCGTTGCAGCTCCCAACTGCTCGATCACGGCGTCCGCGAACTGGCTCGTGCCGGCATTGCCGCCGAGGTCGGAGGTCACCGTCCTGCCCTCGGCGATCACGTGGCGGACCGCCGTCTCGAGCCGCTCCCCCACCTCCGCGTAGCCGAGATGCCGGAGCATCAGGGCCCCTGACAGGATCAGCGCGGTGGGATTCGCCTTGTTCTGGCCCGCGTACTTCGGCGCCGACCCATGGACCGGCTCGAAGACCGCCCCGTCCTCGCCGATGTTCGCCCCGGGCGCCACGCCGAGCCCGCCGACGAGGCCCGCCGCGAGGTCGGACACGATGTCGCCGTACAGGTTCGGCAGGACGAGCACGTCGTACAGGTCGGGCTTCTGGACCAGCTGCATGCACATGTTGTCGACGATCCGGTCCTCGAACTCGATCCTGCCCGCGTACTCGGCGGCGACGGTCGTGCACGATTCGAGGAACAGGCCGTCGGACAGCTTCATGATGTTTGCCTTGTGCACGGCGGTGACCTTGCGCCGGCCGTTGGCGACCGCGTACTCGAAGGCGAAGCGGGCGATTCGCTCCGAGGCGGCCCGGGTGATGATCTTGATCGACTCCGCCGCGTCAGGGCCGACCATGTGCTCGATCCCCGCGTACAGGTCCTCGGTGTTCTCGCGGACGATGACGAGATCGACGTCGTCATAGCGGCTCGGGACGCCGGCCATCGAGCGCGCCGGGCGCAGGTTCGCGTACAGGTTGAGCGCCTGGCGCAGCCCGACGTTGACGCTCCGGAACCCCGACCCGACGGGGGTCGTGATGGGTCCCTTGAGGGCGATCTTGTTGCGCCGGATCGAGTCCAGGACCCGCTGCGGGAGCGGTGTTCCCTCGCTCGCGATCGTCGCCTCGCCGGCCTCCTGGACCTCCCACTCGAACGCGATGCCGGTGGCGTCGAGCACGCGGCGCGTCGCCTCCGCCAGCTCCGGCCCGATGCCGTCGCCGGGGATGAGCGTGACTCGGTGGGGCATACCTGCATTCTAAGCGCGGCAGCCGCCCCCGAGCCGGGTGGTCGATAGACTCGGCCGGTGCGTGTCGGCGTCACTGTTCCGATGGCCTTGGGCGAGACCGTCGACGGCCGGGTGACCACGTTCGACGAGACACGGACGTTCGCGACGGTCGCGGAGGGGGCGGGCCTCGACTCGATCTGGGTCTTCGATCACCTGCTCTTCCGCTTCCCGCCCGAGCCCGACGAGGGACCGCACGAGGCGTGGACGACGCTCGCGGCGCTCGCGCCGGTCGTGCCCCGGGTCGAGCTCGGGGCGCTCGTGCTGTGCTCCTCTTTCCGGCCCGCGGGGCTCACGGCCAAGATGGCGGTGACGCTCGACGACCTGTCCGGCGGGCGCCTCATCCTGGGCATCGGCTCAGGCTGGCACGAGCCCGAATACGAGGCGTTCGGGCTGCCGTTCGACCATCGTGTCGGGCGCTTCGCCGAGGACCTCGAGGTGATCGCGCGGCTGCTGCGCGGCGAGACGGTGAACCTCGAGGGGCCCTGGCGGGCATACCGCCAGGCCGTGCTGCTGCCGCCGCCCTCGCGACAGATCCCGATCCTCGTCGCCTCGAAGGGCGAGCGGATGCTCGGGCTGACGGCTTCATGGGCCGATGCCTGGAACACCGCGTGGTTCGGGCGGGTCGATGACCGGCTCCGGACGCGACTCGCCGACCTGGACGCGGCCTGCGTGGCGGCCGGACGCGACCCGGCCACGATTCGGCGAACGGTCGGCATCCGGCTGCACCCGCCGGGCGAGGGCGCCGATGACAAGGAGGGCACGGACGCCGGGCCCGCGGCACTCGCCGACTTCTTCGACGAGCTCGCGGCGGTTGGTTTCGACGACGTGATCGTGTGGTCGCTCGCCAAGACGCCGGCGACCCTGGAGCAGATCGGGGAGGCGCGCGCGCTGCACCAGGCCCGAGCTTCCTGAAGGTCTTCATGCACGGGCGACGGCCGGCCCCCGGATCGGGGGCCGGTCGAAGCGTGCTCGGTTGGGGCGCTAGCCGCGGACGGGCTGCCAGACCACGTTGGTCCACGGCCCGTCAGCCGCTGCGTTCAGGTCGATCACGATGGGCGAGCCCGTCCCGTCGGCGAGGAGCGACAG
>Ga0070708_100003662_pt1 | contig 12054 bp, 13 predicted proteins | sample KBSK5503metaG_FD_65469 | JGI IMG/M metagenome (GOLD analysis project Ga0070708, IMG submission 65469) | Corn, switchgrass and miscanthus rhizosphere microbial communities from Kellogg Biological Station, Michigan, USA - KBS K5-50-3 metaG | ecosystem: Host-associated > Plants > Roots >...
CTACAGGAGCGACTCGATCGCCTCGACCAGGCTCGGATCTTCGGGCACGACCTTCGATCGGAAGCGCCGAACGACGCGTCCATCGCGCCCGATCAGGAACTTTTCGAAATTCCACCTCACATTGCCGGCTTTGCCGGAGTCGTCCGCGGCCTCACTGAGGATGGCGTACAGGGGGTGCTGGCTTGGTCCCTTTACGTCCAGCTTCGCGAAAAGCCGAAACGTCACGCCGTAGTTGACACTGCAGAACTCTTGGATCTGCTCGGCACTGCCAGGTTCCTGGTGGAAGAACTGGTTGCACGGGAAGCCGGCCACGACCAATCCACGGTCTGCGTACCGATCCTGCAGCGCCTGAAGGCCGGCGTATTGCGGCGTGAAACCGCACCGCGAGGCGACGTTCACTGCAAGCACGACCTTTCCAGCGTAGGTAGACAGAGTCTCGAGCTTGCCGTCCAGGCGCGGCAGCTCCAGCGCATAAATCGACTGGATTGCGGTTTCGGCCACGAGCACATGAACTTGGGGCGGGTGCAGCAGTATTCCGCACCCTTGCAGGTGTCAGCGACCTCAGACGATCGTCTGATACAGGATGTTCTTGCCGCCGTCGACGACCAGATCCTGACCGGTGACCAGGTCGTTTTCGAGCATCGCGATCACGGCGCGCGCGACGTCGTCCGGCGTCGCGATCTTCTGGACCGGGGTCTGCTTCGCAAACGTCTCTTCCTGTGCTGCGGCGGCCTCGTCACCGAACCGGCTGCTGAACCACCTCGTCGACACCAGGCCTGGCGACACGGAGTTGACCCTCACCTCGGGGGCAAGCGCGAGCGCCAGGGCGCGAGTCAGCTGCACGACGCCGGCTTTCGAGACTGCGTAGGCGATCGACGACCCCGACGCCCTGTGCGCGGCGATCGATGCGATGTTGACGATGGCGCCCCCGGTCTTCTTCAGCTCCGGCGCGGCGGCGCGACAGCAAAAGAACGTCCCCTTCAAGTTCACGCTGAGAATTTCGTTCCACACCGCGTCCGTCAGTGAGTCGAGGTCTGGGTGGGGTATGAAATGGGTCGTGCCGGCGTTGTTCACCAGCACGTCGATCCGTCCAAACCGATCGGCCGTTGCCGCGACCATCGCTTTGACCTGCGGCTCGTCGGCGACGTCGGCTCGATGTGCGATCGCTTCAGCGCCCAGCTCCTTGACTTCTCTGGCTGTGGCTTCCGCATCGTCACCGGACCGGGAGAAATTGACGATCACGGCCCTGGCGCCTGCCTTCGCCAGCCGGAGCGATGTAGCGCGACCTATGCCCGTGCCGCCCCCGGTCACGATCGCGACGCGGCCGGCGAGCTCCATGCGCACAAGAGCCTAATACGTCGGGCGCCGGCCGAAGGTAAGCTGCCCAACCAGCATGAGCGGCGACGCAGAAGGCCAGTTTGGCGACGTCGGAAGACATGTCCCGGCCCTCTCCTCGATTCTGCGCCCGCAGCCTCTGGTCGAGCTGCAGGCATGGGGCGGCACGCGGCTGGTGCGCGGGAAGCGTGTCCTGGATCTCGGATGCGGTGATGGCCGCTTCGCGCTCGGGGTCGCGGCTTTCGCGTCTACCGTAGACGGCCTCGACCCAGACGACGAGGCGATTGCCGCCGCGAAGGAGGCGGCGCGGGAGTCGGGCGCTCGCAACGTGCGGTTTGCCGTCGGTGCGGCGCAGCGAATGCCTTACCCGGATGGCGCGTTCGACGTGGTGATCCTTTCCTGGACGCTTTGATGCATCGCACCGAAGGGCATGGTCGATGCCCTGCGAGAGGTTCATAGGGTCCTCGCACCTCGCGGGATCCTGATCGACGCAAGGCCTGACTCGCGCGTCCTCGCATACGCCGAGCGACGGAAGGTGCGAGGCTTCCAGCGCTTCGGCGTCGTGAGGACGAACAGAGTCGAGCTCGCCAACGACCGCGCGTCAGATCTCGCGATCGCGCGGGCAGTGCGCGAGCGATTGTTCCGGCGCAAGCGTCACGGCCGTTTCTGGCACCGCGTCCCGTTCGACGCCCTGGCCGATCTCCGCCACTACCTCCGGGAGCATCTGCGCTTCCTCCATCGCGCGGATTGGGTCGTCGACGCGGCGACGCGCAAGCGCTACGCGACCGAGCAGTTTGTCATCCGCCGCGCGGTCCGCTTCGAGATCCTCGAGGCGTCGGTCCCAGCGTCGTCGCGGCCGCCCACGCGAAGCACAGCGAGTACACGCCAAAAGCGGCAGCAGACCGAAGGTGCACGCCGACCTGGGTGATGTAGGTGGCGCGACTGATCTGCGCACCAACCCCTGCTGCCGTCACGTGATAGAAACGACCATCCTGACTGCTCCATTCGTAGCCCTTGAAACAGTTCAGCGATATCCCGTGACAAGCCGGGGGAAGCTGCCACGCGAGGGCGAAGTACGACGCGATAAGGACGAGAACCGCAAAGATTCCAGCGAGCGGCGCCGGACGGAGAAGGCTGGCCACGATGGCGTCCGTGCCCACCTTCCGTCGCTGAAACAGGCCCCAGACCACAACGGTCGCGAAGAGCAGCCATCCGCCAATACCGAAGGGAACGTCAAGCGCGGGGGACAGCGGCACGAGGCCCGTGGCGATGATGCCGGCCACGTAGTTGGCGATGACCACCGTCAGAATCAGCCGATAAACGGTCTGCGGATCGCTGCTTAAAGGCAATCCGAAACCCGCCTGAGGCTCGGTTCGATCCGAGACCGATGTCGTCGGCTTCACCGATTCGATTGTGATCGAGTGATAATCAGATTCGTGACGACTGATATGACTTTTCGGCTGGAGGTCGACGCGGATGCGCGCCGCTGGCTCGACTCGCACCCACAGGCGGACGGCCTGGTCATCGACTACGACGTGCATCGGTGCTGCGGTGGCGGAAAGATCTGCCAGGTCAGCGTTCGTGCGCAGTCAGTCCGCGATGACCCGAACAACTACGCGCACGGGGAGTGCGTCGACGGAACCGAAGTCTTGATCGATCGCCGCGCGGCGGCTCGCTTGCCCCGCCGCTTTGGCCTGACCGTGAGGGGAGTGGGGCGCTGGAAGCACCTCGACCTCCAGCTCGATCCTGACGGGTGGGGAGACCTTCTCTGGGCTTAGGAACCTAAGGTCCAGTGAGCGCGCTGTCGCACGAGGCGGCTGCGCTCTTCACGGCGGCAAACTCCGCCTGCACACCAGGGCCGTACCTCACGACCTGCGCGTAGCCGGTCAAGAACTCGGACTTCTTGTTTTCGTTCAACCCTTTGAGCGCGAGCTGTTCCTCGGCGCGCAGATTTGTCATGTCGGTGCGGAGCGTCCCCTCTTGGGCCGAGATGCAGAGAGGGATCGTGGCCTTGTCGAAGAGTGGGAGGATCGCGGTCAGGTTGTTGTCGACGGTGGTCATCGCGTCCCAGCAGCTCGAGGTCATGCCGGCGGCGCACGTTTGCCGCAGGAGGAGGGTGTTGTCTCTCAGGTCTGCCATCGGGGTTTCCAGGCTCTGTATCAGGTAGGCAGCACGGGCGCTGTCGGACCTTGCTGTCGGGCCGCCTTTGGATGTGGTCGCGACAACCGGCGCGGTTGGGTTCTGGTGGGCCGACAGGGCGAGGGTCGCGGCCACGCTCACCAGGACGATGACGACGATGAGCACGGCCGCGGCGATGGCCATGGACGCGTAGCGCTTGAGACCGAGCCCGGCCGATGCTTGGCGCCACAGCGGAGCGGCCATGTTCGGAACGGGCCCAGCCAGCCGGTATGAGGGAGGCGGGATCGCGTCGCGCCTGGAGGGAGGCGGAGCGACGGCCACCGGCCGTGCCTGCGTGTCGGTCTCGGGCACGAAGCCGGCGCCGACTGATTTCCAGTTTGGAAAAGCCGCCTCGTGAACGGCGACCGGACGCCACTGGGCGCCATCCCAGATCCATTTCCCGTCAGGCGACATCTGCGGCGGCAGCGAGGGGGGAGCGGCTTCGATGCTCAAGGGAGAAACAAATTTAGTGGTCGATCTGGTAAACGGGCCGAACTTAGACCGTTAAGAGTTGTTAATGCGCGGGCCGGCGACCAGAAGGGCGGCTGTCGTCGTTTTTATGGGAATGGCCTTGCCCAGGCGGTCCACTGTTTGGGGCGCGGTGGCCGGGGGTAATCTCTTCGCCAAGCGTCCTGATAGCCCAATGGCAGGGCGGCGGTCTCTAAAACTGCAGGCGCGGGTTCGATTCCCGCTCAGGACACCAGCGGAATAAGAAAGAGGGCTAGAGAAAAGCAGTGCTGTAGGTTTCCGGCGGGCGTGGACCTCCATCGCGGGTGATTTTCCGTGCGCGATTCAAAGCTGAAATCACCTTATGGAGGAATCAAGGACCATGTCCACGACACCGGAAACCGTCAGTTCGCTGCGCGACATTTTCCGGCACGCGGTGGCCGAAGACGCTCGTGCGATCCGCGACCTCAAGCCGCAGGTCCGCGTCGAGCAAAGGGCTCAGTCCGAGCATGCGCCCGGCCTGCAATCGCGCCTTGCCCGGCTCCGGCTTGACGCGCGTGCTCGTCACGTCGCCTACAGCCTCTGGAAAGGCCGGTGTTGGGCCGAAGTCGAGAACAACCGGCCCGACGGCGATCCTTACCTGACGTTCGCGGTCGCCATGGCCTGGAAAGAGGCTGCGGCCGCGGCGGGGGAGACTGACCAGCCACCCGATCGTCTGCTGCTCCACATCGCGCGGTGGCTCTGATGGCGAGCAAGCCCGACACATAGGGCCGCCGCCTTTACTTCTTCGTGCGGCGTGACCTGCCATGGTCGCAGCGCGCGGTGCAGGCCGCGCACGCCGCGGTCAATCTCGTGTTTCGCAGGCGATCAGCTATCGATGAATGCGAGTGGGACGAGCACGGACCGAGCTTCGTTTTCTACGGCGTCGACAGTGAGAGGGAGCTGCTCGCGCTTGAGTCGGCGCTGGGTGCGGAAGCGTCGAGCTTCCGTGAACCAGACCTCGGCGATCGCCTCACCGCCGTCGCCTACCTGGGATGTTCGCGGCCCGAGTTCCGACGTTACGACCTGCTCTGAGGCGTTCTACCGAGACCGCGCGCTTTTCCTGGCGAAGAGCGCGCGGAACTCCACGCCCGGTACAACTGGTACCCAGAACGCTCTTCAGTGAGGTCGATGAGGTGGCGAACAAATGTGCCGCCCTGGCGGCCGCCGTCGTCGTGGTCATTCCGCTCCTCGCGGGGTGCAGCCTCACCCTGACGGCCGGCCATGCCGACCTTGCGCCGACGCTCTCCTTCCAGGACGAGCCTGGCGGTCCCGTCGCCTTCCAGTCCGGCCAGCCGGTGCCGACCTTCGACCGCCAGCCGCGCTTGAGCATCCAGCTCGGCGGCACGTGGCGCTTCGACCCCGAGCGCCTGGACACCGGCCTCAGCCTGACCGACCGCAAGGCATCGCTCAAGGCCATCACCAGCGAGCTAGGCCATCGCGCGGAGGCCCTGTACGACGCGTCCGGCTGGGCGGCGACCTCAGTGCCCGGGACCTTCAACCCCCCGCCTGACAAGACGACGACGGGTGGGTTCTACCGTCTCGACTTCTTCGTCCCCAGCGAATGGAGCGGCCGTTACACGATGTTGAAGTTCGGCGCGGTGCGCTACATCGCGGACGTGTGGCTGAACGACCGCTACCTCGGCTACCACGAAGGGGGTGATACGCCCTTCGCGCTCGACGCCACCGAAGCGCTTCTCCCAGGCACCTTCAACGACCTGGTGGTGCGCGTCGACAACCCGGTGTGGGGCACGCGCGACGACATCGTCCCGTGGGGCCTTGCCGATTGGTGGAACTACGGCGGCATCGTCGGCGACGCGTGGCTCGAGGCGGTGCCGCCGACGAGCGCCGTTCGCGCCGACGTCACGCCTCACCTCGACGGCGCCGACATCTCGGTCGTGCTGCAGCACCGAGGCGAGGCCAGCGTCAACGCGGCGCTCAACGTCCGGCTCTGGCCCGCGCAGGTGACAGCGAACAACGTGCTGAATCCCGTCGCGGGGAGCCTCATCCCGTTCGACGCGCAGCCGCTGTTCAGCCAGCGCATCGGAATCGGCGACGTCACCGGCAACTCGGTCATGAGAGTCGCGGCGCCCTTCACGATTCGCTCGCCCGACCTCTGGAGCCCGAGCCTTCCCGCGCTTTACGTGCTCCAGGTGACGGTGCTTGCCAACGGCCAGGCCGTCGACGACCTGTTCACGAGCTTCGGCCTGCGCCAGATCAAGGTCGATGCCGACGCGCCGCGGCTTCTGCTGAACGGCCTTCCGATTGCCTTCAACGGAGTCGCGATGCATGAGGAGCGTCAGCTCCCGGTGAAGGACGGGGCACCTGGTGGGGGGCCTCTGGTTTCACCGGCCGAGATCCAGTCGATCCTCAAGCGTGTGCTCGACGTGCACGCGGATTTCATTCGCCTCGACCATCACCCGCCCAACCAGATGCTCCCGGTCGTGGCGGACCGGCTCGGCCTCGCGCTGTGGGAGGAGATCCCGCTGTACCACTACTCGCCGCAGACCTTCTCGATCGCCCTGGACCGTGGCGTCCCACAGCAGATGCTCGCCGAGATGGACCTGCGCGATTTCAACCGGCCCAGCGTGCTGTTCCACGGTTTCGCCAACGAGTCGGGAGGGGGAAGTGAACGCGCGAGCGCGCTGCGCACGCTGAAGGCGCTCGACCGGCGGATCGACGGCACCCGGCTGACCGGACAGGCCATGTACGGGACGGATCCCTCCGACCCGACGAGCGCGGACCTCGATGTCGCGGGCTACACCGTCTATTGGGGTGTCCTGTACGGCGGCCGGCTTTCGGGCGCGGACATCCAGGCTGCGCTGCAGCAGGCGCACCGCACGTATCCGAAGAAGCCGATCATGGTCCTCGAGTACGGGCACTGGGCGGACAACCCCCGAGAAGAAAGCCAGCAGCTTCGCGTCTTCAACACGTACTACGCGCAGCTCGCGCCGACGTTCGACACCCAGCAGGACGGCTTCGTCGGCGCCGCGGTCTGGTGGACCCTCGACGACTACTGGACGCAGCGGCCGGGGCTGACCGTGGAGACGTTCGGCCTCTACCGTCCGGACGGCACGCTGCGCAAGGCCGGGGCCGAGGCGCGCAAGGCGTTTGCGGCCACTGCTCCGGCAACGCCGCCGCCGACCGTGCGGTCGAAGGGAGTCGCGGTCGCGATCGTGCCGACGCAGCGGCACATGTTGTTGTTGCCCTACATCGCCTATGGGCTGGCCGTGCCCGCGATCGCGATCGGGCTCTTGATCTTCCTTCTATCTAGAGTGAGGCGGAGGCGCTTCGCATGGTGAACGACTACCTCGTCCGGCTGTCGATTCGCAGCGCGATGTTCGCCGGCGCGATCACTGGATTCGTCTTCGGCCTGTTCCTCGGCACCATGCTCGGCGCGCTTGCCAGCTGGCTGGCGGGTGCGCTCGTGGACTGGCAGAATCAGCTCGGCTTCAGCCTCGGCATCGCGCAGCAGCTGCTGCCGCTGGGCAACCAGGTCGGCTCGCTCGAGACGATTTCGGACCGCTGGTTCCTGGTCATCCCCGGCGTCGGCTTGGTGATCGGGCTGATCGGCGCCTTCGTCGGCCTCCTCGCGGGCGGACTGTGGGCCGCGCTCGTCAACCTCGGCGTGCTCCCGATCCAGGTCACCGTGATGCGCCGGAGCGACACGCCGATGCGCCGCGCCACCGACCGCCGGCAGGTGCGAGGCACGCGCACGCGACCGCGGCGGCGGAAAGCGGTGGGTGAGTAGTAAGTTGGACCCGTGATCGAGACGCGCGTGCGCGGCGCCGTCGACGCGCGTTTCGAACCGGTGCGGGAAGCGTTCGCTGAGAACTTCGCGAAGTACAGCGAGAACGGCGCCGCGTGCTGCGTCTATGTCGATGGCAAGCCGGTCGTCGACCTGTGGGGCGGCACGTACGCCGAGGACACGCTCGGGCTCGTCTTCTCGACAACCAAGGGGATCGCCGCGATCGCGGCGCATATGCTCGCCCAGGATGGCCGCCTGGACTTCGACGCGCCGGTCGTCGCGTACTGGAGCGAGTTTGGCGCTGAGGGCAAGGACACGATCCCGGTGCGGTGGCTCTTGTGCCACAAGGCCGGCCTGGCAGCCGCTGACCGGCCGTTCACCCTGGACGACGTCCTGCGCTGGACGCCCGCCGTGGAGACTCTCGCCGCCCAGCGCCCGCTGTGGGAACCCGGAACGGCGCACGGCTACCACACCATCACGTACGGATGGCTGGCGGGGGAGGTCATTCGGCGGATCACGGGAATGACGGTCGGGGCCTTCGTCGCCGAGAGGATCGCCGGACCGCTGGGCGCCGAGTTCTGGATCGGGCTCCCCGAGGAGCAGGAATCACGCGTCGCCTCCGTCCTTCCGCCGGCGCCGCCCGCGCCGGGCGCGGAGCTCGATTCATTCACCAGGCGCCTGATGGATCCCAGCTCGATCACGTTGCGATCGTTCGGGGCCATCCCGCCGGCCGCTTACAACGAGCGTCCATGGCATTCCGCCGACCAGCCGGCGGGCACCGGGATCGGCAACGCCCGCGCGCTCGCCCGCATCTACGCCGCCTGCATCGGCTCCGTCGACGGCGTGCGCCTGCTCGAACCCGAGACCGTCGCCCGAGCGACCGAAACCCAGGCGCACGGCGAGGACCTGGTGATGACCTTCGAGACGCGCTACGGGACGGGTTTCCAGCTCTCTTATCCGTTCCGGCCCATGGCCGGCGAAGGCTCATTCGGCCACTACGGCAGCGGCGGGTCGGTCGGCTTTGCCAATCCGCGCCTCGGCATCGCGTTCGGCTACGTCATGAACCAGATGCGCCCCGTGTACGGCGCGGATCCACGCACCCGGAACCTGGTCGAAGCCCTTCTCGCCTGCCTGTAGACTCGCTGCTGAAAGGGAAATGAGCACAGCAGATCTGGTGTTCGGCGGCTGCCTCGTCTTCGGAGGCGGCCTCCTCCTGCTGACGCTCATCTTCGATGATCTCTTCGGAGGCTTCCTCGCCGCCATCCACCTGGGCTTCGACCTCGGCGGGGTGTCGCCCACGCCGATGCTACTCGGTTTTGTCGCGATGTTCGGCATTGGGGGCCTGCTCGGCGTGCACAGCTTCGGCCTGGGCGTGGGCGGCGCCACCCTCGTTGGCGTCGTCGCGGGACTGCTGGGCGCGGGCGTCGTATATGGCTCGTTCAAAGCACTGCGGCAGGCCGAGTCGACGGACACGTTCAGCCTCAGCGACATGGTCGGCACCGCCGGCCGCGTGTCCGTCGGCATCCCGGCCAATCGCTATGGCAGCGTCCTGATCAGCTTCGCCGGCGCCTCGCACAACATGGGCGCCACGGCGGAGACGGACATCCCCGCCGGCCACGTCGTCAAGGTCATCGGCGTGGCGGGCAACAACCTTGTTGTCGAGTCAGCCCCAGTCACAAGTGGGGAAGGAGCACGTTCAGATGCCTGAGTTCGTCACGTCCACACCGTTCCTCGTCGTCGCCGGCGTCATCGTCCTCGTCTTGCTGATCGCGTTCGTCGCCAGCCGCTACCACGTCGCGGGCGCGAACGAGGCGCTCATCGTCGCCGGCTCTCGCGGCGCCAAAGTGCGCGACGAGCGCGGCCAGGTCGCCTCTCATCCCGGGGACAAGGGAGTGAAGGTCGTCGTCGGTGGAGGCACCTTCATCCGTCCGCTGCTCGACCGCGTCGGCAAGCTCAAGCTCACTGCCCGCCAGATCAATGTGCAGCTGAGCGACGCCGTGACGAGCCAGGGCATCAAGGTCCAGGTCCAGGGCGTCGCCACCTTCAAGATCGGCCGCGACGTCGAGTCGCTGCGCAACGCCGCCGAGCGATTCCTCGATGCCAAGCCCGAGCAGGTCGACTCGATCGTCAAGAACGTGCTCGAGGGGTCGCTGCGGTCGATCGTGGGCACGCTGACCATCGAAGAGCTGATCCGCGACCGGCAGAAGCTGCTCCAGCAGGTGCAGGACGCGGCCAAGGGCGACCTTGCCACCAGCGGCCTGCAGATTGACGCATTCACCATCCAGAGCTTCTCCGACGAGTCGAACTACATCGAGCTGCTCGGCCAGCAGAGCGTCGCCACGGTGACCAGGGACGCCCGCATGGCCAAGGCAGCGACCGACCAGGACGCGGCTGTCCGGGAGGCCGAGGCCCAGCAGGTCAAGATCAATGCCGGCCGAGACGTCTCGCTGCGCGAGGCCGAGACCAAGACGCTGGTCGCCGCCGCGCAGGCCCGCGCCGACCAGGCGGGGCCGCTGGCCCAGGCGCAGGCGCAGCAGGAGGTCGTGCGCAAACAGACCGAGCTGGCGCAGCTCGAGGCCGACCGCAAGGAAAAGGAGCTGCTGTCGATCACGGTCAAGCCCGCGGCCGCGGACGCCCAGGCCGTGATCGCCCGGGCCGAAGGCGCGAAGCGCGCCCGCATCGCAGCAGCGGAGGCGGACGCCGAGACCACGCGCCTGGAAGGCGGGGCGGAGGCGCAGATCGTGCTCACCAAAGGCGAGGCCGAGGCCAAAGCGCTGGCGATGCGCGCGGACGCCTACAAGCAGTTCAACGAGGCAGCCATCATCCAGACGGTGCTGGCGGCGCTGCCCGACATCGTCCGCGCGGCCGCCGAACCGATGGGCAAGATCGACTCGTTGACGGTGATGAGCGCCGACGGCGCGTCGGACATCGTTCGCAACGCGACCAGGGCCATGATCGAGTCGACCACCGCGATCAAGGGGCTGACGGGCCTGGATGTGCCGAACCTGATCGGCGGCGCCCTGGGCCGCACTTTCGGCGACCGCAAGCCGGGCGAAGTCAACGGCGAGACCGAGACATCGACCGAGTCCGCGACGGACCGGATCAGCGCCATCGCCGGCCAAGGGCTGGCGGCTCTGAAGACGCAGGCCGCCCACGACGCCGCGGCTGCCAAGGCCGCCGCTGACGAGGCCGCCGCGAAGACCGCGGCCGAGGCCGAACGGGTCAAGGAAGCCGTCGAGAAGGCAGCCGCGGTCACCGCCACGAAGGCGGCTACAGTCGGCGCGAAGGCCACCCCGTCGGAGGCCAACGTCAAGCAGTGGGCTAAGTGGATGGCCGACCAGCTGAAGCAGGTTCCGGACATCGGGGTCTACGGGCAGCTTCGGCTCACCGACCTCGCGTCGCGCGGTCCCGTTGCCGCCCGCGGCCTGTGGACGACCGCGAAGGCGGCGCTGAGCCAGGACTATGGCAACGTCACGGTGGACGACCTGTTGACGGAGTTCAAGGGTCTCCAGAGATAGCCGCCGTCAGAAATGCGGGAGGCCTCGGCGCGGACGTTGACCTGCCTAAATGCGGGAAGCCCCGGCGCGAGCCTTGACTTGCCTAAATGCGGGAGGCCCCGGGGCGGACTTTGACTTGCCTTAAATGCGGGAAGCCCCGGCGCGAGCCTTGACTTGTCTAAATGCGGGAGGCCCGCTTGCGCGGACCTCCCAGGCTGGGGTGGGGGCGTGATTTCGGAAGTTAACTGGCCTTTACCGGCCGTCGATATAGTACCAGCGTGACCACCGATCCACAAGATATAGACACCTGGGGAAAAGTGGCGTGAAGCTGCCGCTGCCCCTGGACATGGAGCCGATGCTGTCGGCGATCTCCGAGTCGGGCATCCCCAAGGGCGACTCCTGGGAGTACGAGCCCAAGTGGGACGGCTTTCGGACGCTCGTCTACCGCGACGGCGAGGATGTCGCCCTCATGAGTCGGGGCGGCCGGCCGATGACGCGTTACTTCCCCGAGCTCATGGACCCGTTCCGGGCCCTGCGCGAGACCAAGCTTGTGCTCGACGGCGAGATCGTGGTCGTCGGCGCCAACGGCCTAGACTTCGGCGCCTTGCAGCAGCGCGTCCATCCGGCCGAATCGCGCGTGAAGATGCTGAGCGAGGCCACACCCGCCTGGTTCGTCGCGTTCGACCTTCTTGCCGAGGGCAAGGAAGACCTGCGAAAGCTGCCACTGGGCGAGCGTCGCAAGCGCCTGGAGAAGCTCCTGAAGGGCGTCAAGAAGCCGATCTTCCTGACGCCGTATACACGCGACCCGAA
>Ga0070708_100003664_pt1 | contig 12051 bp, 10 predicted proteins | sample KBSK5503metaG_FD_65469 | JGI IMG/M metagenome (GOLD analysis project Ga0070708, IMG submission 65469) | Corn, switchgrass and miscanthus rhizosphere microbial communities from Kellogg Biological Station, Michigan, USA - KBS K5-50-3 metaG | ecosystem: Host-associated > Plants > Roots >...
ACGGCGGGAGCGGGAGCGGCTACGGGCATCGCCGTCGCCTCGTAGGCGTTGAGCGCTTGATCGAGATCGATGACTTTGCGCTTACGTCTCCCGAACGCCATCCCCGTCCCCCAAACCCCCTGGTTCTGAACGCTCAGAGTAACGCGGTGAGTCCGTTTTGTGAAATCTGTCCCTTCAGCGCTCGAGCGCTCGACGGAGGACTTCCCGCACGGCGTCCGGCTTCCCCTGGCCCTTGAGCGCTTTCATCGCCTGGCCCATCAGGAAGCCGAAGACCTTCTCCTCGCCGGTGCGGTAGCGCTCGACTTCGCCGGCGTTCTCGCTCAGGACGCCCTCGACGATGCTCGCGATCGCGGACTCGTCCGACACCTGCGCCAGGTTCCGCTCGGCCACGAGGCTCGCCGGATCCGTGCCCGCCGCGAACGCGTCTTGGAAGACTTTCTTCGCCGTGTTCAGGTTGATCGTGTCGTCGCGCACCAACGCGATGAGCGCGGCAAGCTGCGCCGGTGAGATCCGGGTCTCTTCGATCCCGACGCCGGCGGTGTTGAGCGCGCGCGCAAGTTCGCCGGCCATCCACACCGCGGCGTCGCGCGGGTCGACGCCGGCGGCGAGCAGGTCGTCGAAGTACTGGAGCGACGCGCCCGATCCGCCGACGATCGCGGACTGTTCCGGGGTGAAGCCGTGGGTCGTCGCCAGCCGGGCCCGGCGAGCTCCGGGAAGTTCCGGGAGACTCGCGCGCAAACTCTCGATCCACGCTGGGTCCGGCTCGATCGGGACGAGATCCGGCTCGGGGAAGTAGCGGTAGTCGAACGCCTCTTCCTTCGACCGCAGAGTCTTCGTGACCCCGGCCGCCTCGTCGAAGTGCCGCGTCTCCTGGACGAGCGGCTCGCCTTTTTCCAAAGTCTTCTTCTGGCGCTCGATCTCGAACGTGAGCGCCCGGCCGACCGACCGGATCGAGTTCAAGTTCTTGATCTCGACCTTGGTCCCGAAGCCTTCGCCGGGTTTCCGCAACGACACATTCGCGTCGCAACGCATCGAGCCCTCTTCCATGCGGACGTCGGAAACGCCGAGCGCCTCGAGGATCGATCGAAGCTCGGAGACGTAGCGCTGAGCCTCGATCGGCGAGCGGATGTCCGGCTCGGACACGATCTCCACGAGCGCGATGCCGGCGCGGTTGTAATCGACGAGCGAGTACAGCGCTTCGTGGATCCTTCCGGTCGTGCCGACGTGGAGCGTCTTGCCGGTGTCCTCCTCGAGATGCACGCGCGTGATGCCGACGCGGCGGCGCTCGCCCTCCACGTCGACGTCGAGCGCGCCTCGGACGCATAGCGGAAGGTCGTACTGTGAGATCTGATAGTTCTTCGGCATGTCCGGATAGAAGTAGTTCTTGCGGTGGAAGAGCGAGCGCGGCGCGATCTCGCACCCGACCGCGAGGCCGATCAGCATCGTGTACTCGACGGCTCTTCGGTTGGCGACCGGCAAAGATCCGGGTTCCCCCAGACACACGGGACAGGTTCGCGTGTTCGGCTCTCCACCGAACTCCGTGGGGCACCCGCAGAACATCTTCGACGCGGTCGAGAGCTCGACGTGACACTCGATCCCGATGACCGTCTCGTAGCCGTTCGCCGTCATGCCGGGCTCCTGCGGAGGCGGTAGTACTCACGGAGTTGCGGCCAGCTCTGACTCGCGATGATCGCGATGACCGCGGTCACCACGGTTCCCACCGGCGGGAAAACCAGCATCAGCAGACAGGCGGTCATCCCCGATAGGAGTCCGCCCTTGGACGGCTTGACGCCGAGGAGCGCGGTGACCCCGATCGCAAGCAGAAAGCCGCCGATCGCCGCCCAGATCTTCGCGAGCTCGTCGAAGCGCAGCAGGGCGCCGATCCCGAGTGTGATCACGCCGACGACGAGCGCCGCGATGCCCGCGAGGCGAAGCACGCGCACGGCCAGCGGACGGGCCTCATCGCTCACGGCGTCGCCTCTTTGTGCCAGCGATAGAAGGGAGCCAGCTGACCTTTGCTCATCGCTGCGGTGACCGACACGATCAACAAGAACATGATCCCGAGGAAGAACCAGGCCCAGGAGAGGACCAACGGCGTGACGATCGCAGCGATGAGAGCGAGGAAGCCGACACGGCCGCGCACGCCCGAGGCGAGGGCGACCACGCCCCAGATGATCGCCAGGATGCCAACCGTCGAAGAGACGCAACCGCCGCGGTCGCACCGGGCCGCGTTGATGATGATCCTGATGCCGTCCCATATGGCGATCGCGCCCATCGCCTGCACGGCGAGCGTGAGCCAGGGAGTCTTCGGGCGAGCCGGCTTGTCGACGGTCACGGAGATTCCCACACGGGCGGCCGCGGGAGCGGCTCGAGGCTCTGCTCGAGCGCGTACGCCGCGCGGAACAGAAGCTCCTCGGACAGCGGCGGCCCGAGCACTTGGATGCCGACCGGAAGCTCGTCCTCGCCGAGGCCGCAGGGAAGGCTGATCGCGGCCGCGCCCGCGAGGTTCGACGGGATCGTGAACAGGTCCGACAGGTACATGGCGAGAGGGTCGTCCGCCTTCTCGCCGATCTTGAAGGCGGTCGTCGGCGTCGTGGGACAGATGAGGAAGTCGAAGCGTTTGTACGCCTCCTCGAAGTCGCGGATCACGAGGGTCCGGACCTTCTGCGCCTTGCCGTAGTACGCGTCGTAATACCCCGCGCTCAGCGCGTACGTTCCGAGCATGATCCGGCGCTTCACCTCGTCCCCGAAGCGGCCCCGCGACCTCGTGTTCATGTCGACGACGTCCTTCGCGTCCTCGACACGGAACCCGTATCGGACACCGTCATAGCGCGCGAGGTTCGATGAGCACTCGGCTGGTGCGATGAGGTAGTAGGCCGACAGCGCGATGTCGAACGACGGGAGCGAAACCTCGTCGACGCTGCAGCCCATCCCGGCGAACCGCGCGGCCGCCTCATCGACGCGAGCCTTCACGCCGGGCTGCGTCCCCTCCCCCATCCCTTCGCGCACGACGCCGACCCGCAATCCCTCGACGCCGTGGTCGATCGAAGCGACGTAGTCCGGGACCGGCGCTCGAGCGCTCGTCGAATCCATCGGGTCGTATCCGGAGATGAGCTGCAACACCGCGGCCGCGTCCCTGACGGTCCGTCCGAACGGCCCGATCTGGTCGAGCGACGACGCGAACGCGATCAAGCCGTAGCGCGACACGCGGCCGTACGTCGGCTTCACACCGACGACGCCGCACAACGCGGCCGGCTGGCGGATCGAGCCGCCGGTGTCGGTGCCGAGTGAAACCGGGCCGAGCCCGGCCGCGACGGCGGCGGCGCTTCCCCCCGAGGAGCCGCCCGGGACGCGAGCGAGATCCCACGGGTTGTGCGTCACCCCGAACGCGGAATTCTCGGTCGAGGAGCCCATCGCGAACTCGTCCTGGTTCGTCTTTCCGAGGAACGGCATCCCGGCGCGACGCAGCATCGTGACGATCGTTGCGTCGTAGGGCGGGATGTAGTTCTCGAGGATCTTGGACCCGGCCGTCGTGCGCACGCCGTCCGTGCATAGCACGTCCTTGAGGGCGATCGGGACGCCGGCGAGCGGCCCGAGCGTCTCTCCGCGCGCCTTCGCGGCGTCGACCGCATTCGCCTGCCGGCGCGCAAGATCGGGCGTCGGCGTTATGAAGGCGTGGATCTCGGGTTCGAGCGCCTCGATGCGCGCGATGTGAGCCTCGACGACCTCGGTCGCGCTCGACTCCCCCGCTTTGATCGCGCGAGCGATCTCCGTCGCGTCGAGCTGCCATAGCTCGGACAATCAGGCCCCCTCGATGATTCGGGGAACCTTGAAGCGGCCGTCCTCCACGTCGGGCGCTGTCGACAGCGCCTTTTCTTGCGGGAGGCAGTCCCCCACGACGTCGTCGCGGAACACGTTGACGAGCGGCAGGGCGTGCGACGTCGGCGGGACATCGTCGGCGGCAACTTCGCTCACCCGCGCGGCGTGATCCAGGATCGCGGACAGCTGCGCGCCGAACTTGTCGACCTCTTCGTCGGTGAACGCGAGCCGCGCCAGTCGCGCAACGTGCATGACTTCTTCGCGTGTGAGCCGCATGGCAGGAAGTCTATCGCCGGCCCAACAGCCGGAGCAGTTCCTTTTCATCGATGGTCTTCACACCGAGCGATGTCGCTTTGTCGGCCTTCGAACCCGGGTTGGCGCCGACGATCACGAGGTCGGTCTTCTTGGAAACGGTATCGGTGACTTTAGCTCCCGCTTCCTTCAGCGTTTCGCGCGCCTCGTCGCGGCTCATCGACTCGAGGCCGCCGGTCATGACGACCGTCTTGCCGGTGAGCGGCGTCTGTTTCACCTTCTTGCGCTCATCCGCGGTACGGATGCCCGCTGCCTTCAACTTCGAAAGCACGGCACCGTTGCGCGGCTGGCGGAAGAACTCGTGCACGCTGTGCGCGATGATCGGGCCGATACCTTCGACGGCGTTGATGTCTTCCTCCGACGCTGCCTCCAGCGCCTCGAGCGAACCGAAGTGGCTCGCGAGCTGCTCGGCGACCGTCCCGCCGACGTGGCGGATACCGAGGCCGGCGAGCAGACGCGCGAGCGGCCGGGTCTTCGACGCCTCGATCGACTTCCGAAGATTCTGGATCTTCTTGTCCTTGAACCCTTCGAGCGTTGCGATCTGCTCATCGGTCAGCGAATAGACGTCGCCGACGTCCTTGAGCAGGCCGCGCTCCGTCAGCTCGATGATCGTCTGGTAGCCCAAGCCTTCGATGTCGAGAGCTCCCCGTCCGGCAAAATGGAAGATCCGCTCGACACGCTGCGAAGGGCAGTCGATGCCGGTGCAGTAGGCGACGACCTCGCCCTCCTCGCGGACGATCTCGGAGCCGCACGACGGGCAAACCGTCGGCATCGTCCACCGCTTCAGACCTTTGCGGCGTCGCTCCTTGATCGCACCGAGGACTTCTGGGATCACGTCGCCGGCGCGCCGCACGATGACCATGTCGCCGGGACGCACATCTTTGCGCTCGACTTCGTCGGCGTTGTGGAGCGTCGCCGTCGTTACGGTCACTCCGCCGACGTGTACGGGCTCGAGCACCGCGTACGGCGTCGCGGCGCCGGTGCGACCGATGTGGATCTCGATCGCGCGGAGCTTGGTGATCTGCTCCTCGGGAGGGTACTTGTAGGCGATCGCCCAGCGCGGGGCCTTCGACGTGTACCCGAGCTCCTCTTGCGCGGCGATCTCGTTGACCTTCACGACGACGCCGTCGATCTCGTAATCGATGTCGTGCCTGTGCTCGCCCCAGTGCTCGATGAACGACCACACCTCGTCGAGGTCCTTCGCCACGGTCGTTTGGGTCGCCGTGCGCAGCCCGGCCTCGCCCAGATACCGCAGCCACCCGTCGTGCGTGGGGAACCTCTTCCCTTTCGTCGCTCCGATCCCGTGGGTCAGGTACGTCAGGGGACGTGTCGCCGTGATCCTCGGATCTTTCTGTCGCAGCGAACCGGACGCTGCGTTCCGCGGGTTCGCGAACGTCGGCTTGCCCTGCGCCTCGAGCTCGGCGTTCAGCTTCTCGAAGCCCTTCGTCGGGTAGTAGACCTCCCCGCGCACCTCGAGGAGCGCGGGCGGCTTCGGGTCGCGCAGCTTCAGGGGAATGCCGCGCATCGTGCGGATGTTCACCGTAACGTCCTCTCCCGTCACGCCGTCGCCGCGCGTCGCGCCGCGAACGTAGGCGCCGTTTTCGTAGGTGAGCGCGACGGCCGTTCCATCGATCTTCAGCTCGCACGCGAAGGTGACACCGGACACGCCACGCGCGACGCGGTCGCCCCACGCCTTCAGCTCTTCGAACGAAAACGCGTTGTCGAGCGAGTACATCCGCGCGTGGTGGCGGACCGGCGCGAACGTCTCCGACGGCGCTCCGCCGACGCGCTGTGTCGGCGAGTCGAGTGTGACGAGCTCGGGGTTGGCCTCTTCGATCTCGACCAGCTCGCGGTAGAGCTTGTCGTACTCGGAGTCGGGAACCGAAGGCGCGTCGAGGACGTAGTAGGCGTGGTTGTGCCTGTCGAGCTCGGCACGAAGCTTCTCGGCCCGCTTGCGAGCGCGTTCGGGTGGGGCCTTCGAGGGCACTACCGGCTGCGGGTGCTGCGGGTGGACCGGGGACGCGGCGTCGCGGCGGGGCGGGCAGCCGGGCGACGGCCGAGCGCCTGCTGAATCTTGGCGATGTCCATCTCGAGCGCCTCGAGAACCTGCTCGGCGGGTGCGTGCTCACTCCGCACGGCGATCGAAAAGCGGCGGATCGTTTCCAGGTCGGGCAGCCTCACGTCTTCCACGGGTCCTCCATTTCGAGCGACCCGGGGATTATAGGTGGCCGCTGCTCCCCGGATCAGCGCAGGGAGCGGGAGATGGTGCCGCCGCCGAGGACCTCGTCGCCCAGGTAGAAGGCGACAAGCTGGCCCGGCGCGACGCTGCGCTGGGGCTCGACGAAACGGACCCTCGCCGAGTCTCCCGCACGGGTTTCGATTCGCGCCGGGATCTCGGAGCCGTGCGCTCGGATCTGGATCGTCACCTCGGCGCCCCGCTCGGGCTGCTCGGCGATCCAGGAGACGCGCTCTGCTTCCAGGCCGGCGCGGGCGAGGAGCTCGCCGGGCCCGACGACGATGCGATTCCGAGCCGCGTCCAGCTCGAGCACGTATCGCTTGTCGTGCGCCGCCAGTCCGAGGCCGCGGCGCTGTCCGACGGTGTAACGATGCATCCCTGCGTGCTCGCCTACGACCGCTCCGTTTGGGTCGACGATCTCGCCGGATGGCGCGACGCCGCCCGACGCCCGCTCGACGAAGCCGGCGGCGTCCCCGTCGGGAACGAAGCAGATCTCGTACGAGTCGGGCTTGTCGGCGGTCCGCAGCGAGAGGGACCGGGCAAGCTCGCGAGTCTCCGACTTCGTCCGGTCGCCGACGGGGAAGCGTGCGAACGACAGCGCCTCCTGGGACAGCGTCGAGAGCACGTAGGACTGGTCTTTCGCCCGGTCGGCGCTCCGATACATGCGCCGGGCGCCGCGCTCGAAGCGCGAGATCGCGTAATGGCCGGTCGCGACGGCGTCGAAACCGGCGGAGCGGCCTCGCTCGAGCAAAGCCCCGAACTTTACGGTCTCGTTGCAGCGCACGCACGGGTTCGGCGTGCGGCCGCGCGCGTACTCGGAAACGAAGTCGTCGAGCACGCCGCGCGAGAAGTCCGCGGTCAGATCCCACACATAGAACGGAACATCGATCACCTGCGCGACGCGGCGGGCGTCGTCGGCGGCCTCGACGGTGCAGCAGCCGTGCACCCGTCCACTTGCGTCGGCCGCGGACGGCACCGACGACAGCTTCATATGGACTCCGGTTACGTCGTGCCCCTCGGCCGCGAGGAGCGCGGCGGCGACCGACGAATCCACACCGCCGGACATCGCGACGAGAACCTTCATCGGGCGCGAAGCTTTCCGACCGCGTCGACGACCGTCGTGGCGGCGCGGTCGACGTCGGCGTCGGTCGTGGACGGTCCAAGCGTGAGACGAAGGGCACCACGAGCGAGGTCTCGCGAAACGCCCATCGCGGCGAGGACGTGCGACGGCTCGGCGGCGCCCGAGGAGCAGGCCGAGCCCTGCGACGCCGCGATACCGGCCGCGTCGAGAAGCAGGATCAGCGACTCGCCGTCGATCCCTTCGATCACGAGGTGAAGGTTGTTCGGAAGGCGCTCGCCGTCGGAGGCGCTGACGCGGACTCCGGTCAGGCCTTTCACGATCGCATCCTGCAAACCGTCGCGAAGCGCGGCAACGTGTTCGACCGTGGAAGCGCGGTGCAAGACCCAGTCCTCGATCGCGGCGCCGAAGCCTGCGATGCCGGCGACGTTGTACGTGCCCGAACGGATCTCGCGCTCCTGGCCGCCTCCGTGGAAGAGCGGCTGGATCTTCACGCCCCGCCTGACGATCAACGCGCCGACCCCCTTCGGGCCTCCCAACTTGTGGGCAGAGATCGATAGCAAGTCGGCGCTCTCGGCGTCGATTTCGATCCACGGCATGCCCTGCACGGCGTCGGAATGGAAGACAGCACCGGCGGCACGCGCGATCGCCGCCGCCTCGGCGACCGGCTGCACCGAGCCCACTTCGTTGTTGGCCCACATCACGCTCACGATCGCGGTCTTGCCGTCGGTCGCGGCCTTCAGCGCGTCGAGCCGAACGACGCCGGACGCGTCCACACCGGCTTCGCTCACGCGGAAACCCTGCTTGCCGAGCCAGCGGGCCGGATCGAGAACGGCGTGGTGCTCGATCATCGTGACGACGACGCCGTCGTGACCCTGTTCGCGACCGTGCCACGCGGCGCCCTTCAGCGCGAGGTTGTCGGCCTCGGTTCCGCCGGAGGTGAACACGACCTCGTCCGGCCGGGCACCGACGGCCACCGCGACGCGCTCGCGCGCCTCGTCCACAGCCTTTCGCGCCTCGCGCCCGGCGGCGTAGACGCTCGACGCGTTGCCGAATCGGTCTCCGAGGAACGGTTCCATCGCCGACCGCGCGGCGTCCGAAAGCGGGGTCGTCGCGGCGTTGTCGAGGTAGACGGAAGTTGGGGTCTGCACGCCGAACAGGCTACCCGGAAAAGGCCGGCTGCGAGACCGACTAGCCGCCGATCGTCGGTCCGTTGGGGATGGCGCCGGCCTCGGAGCTCGATATCGCGAGCGGGGCCAGGTTCGAGTATCCCATCGCGGAGTAGGTCGCCTGGTCGTAGAAGCGGCGCTTCTTCCCGCCGGCGAAGATCCAAAGCGTGCCGTCGGAACCTCGGAACAGAGTCCCGGGGCGGTACGTGTTAACCGACCCGATCGCCAGCGCCAGGTCGCCGGCCGCCGCGGGAACGACTTCAGCGTCGCGGTACCACGACTTCCAGACGAGATCGGTCGGATTGCGATGACGAACGAGCGCGCCGACGGTCCATTCGCTGCCATCGGGCGCGCGTACGACGGCCCCTTCGGGGTGTCTCGTCGCGTCGTTCCAATCGTTTCCGGACGGAAGCGCGGCGAGCTCCGGGGCGGTGATCGGGAGAGCGGACGCCGCAGTGTATCCGAGCGTGGCGTAGACGCCGGGCGCGAACGGCCGCCGCTTGCCGTCGGAAATGATCGAGTAGTTCCCATCGGGTTCGGCGAGGAGGGTCCCTTCGCGGATGCTCATCGGCGATCCGACCGGGTAGCGGTCGATGCCGAGCTCGGTCTCGCCGACCGGTTCCTTCGCGCGGAACCAGCTGTCGCGAACCAGCGGGGTCGGGAGGAGCCGCGCGGCGCCGCCTTCGAGGACGACGGCGCGGGTCGGAGACACGAGCAAGGTTCCGTCGGGATGCTTCGAGACGACGGTGACGAACCCGGTCGCCGGACGCGCGGCGAGCCCGCTCGTGGACGCGGACATGGTCCAGCCGATGCGGCCGGTGTTGGGCACGTCGCCGGTCATCGTCCGACCGTCCCAGATCGCCTTGAGCGAAGTTCCCGACCCGGTGAAACTCCGGATCAGCGTTCCATCCGCCGTTCGAAGATCCAGATACCAGCGATAGATCGCCTGCGAGAACGACGCCGAGATGGTCACCGTCTCGTTCAACGCGTCGCCGTTCGGTCGCACGAACCCGGCCGAAAGCGCCGGCAGATAGATCTTCGGGTTACCCATCGACTTCACGGCCGACCGGATCGAACTCAACATGTAATAGACCTTCGCCCCGGGGCACGCGGTCTGCGAGGTGTCGCGGTGCCCGGAGATCCGGTTGAGCGTGACCCTCCGCCCTTCCGCGTATCGGGTGCTCCCGCCGGAGGTCATGACGACCGTGCCGGTCGGCGGGACGTGGTGCACGTCCAGCTTCCAGGCGAGCAGGTATTTGAGCGACTTGATCATGGCGCTCGGCGGGTTCGCGCTCGAGAACGTCCCGATGAGCGAGATCCCCGTGCTGCCGGTATTGAAGCCGCCGGCGTGCGCACCGATCACCGTTGATGTGATCCCGCCGTAGCGGCCTTCGAAGATCTGCCCGTACCGGTCGATCAGGAAGTTGTAGGCGATGTCGGAGTACCCCAGGTTGCTCGTGTGGTACTTGTAGATACTCCGGATGACCGCGGGGGTTTCCGACCTCGAGTACGAATTCGAGCCCGCGGTGTGGTGGATGAACGCCATCTGCACGGCCGGCGCGTAGCGTGGCCCGGTGTCGCGCCAGCTTTCGTTCGCACCCCATTGCGCCCGCGAGATGATCCTGGGCGTCAGCGGCATGGCTTCCGCGGACTTCCCGTTCAGGAAGCGCGACACAGCGGAGACGGCACGCTGGAAGACGTTCGGAACGTGCGCGTCGCCGAGGGTGTTGATCACGTGCGCGCGGAAGTCCCACATCTCTGGAGCGCCCGCGTGCGCTGTGACTCGGAACGCCATCTGGTCGGCTGTACCGACCCATATCGGCTGGGTATACACGCGCCGGCTCGCGTGCGCGTACTCGACGGAGCTCGTGTCCGGGCCCTCGTTTGTCTCGACGCCGAGCGTCTCCCACGAGGACCAGCCCTTCACCGTGTGGAACCGAGCCTCGATACCGGCCCGTTCCTCGACTCCGTCGGCGGCCCCGTGCGTGGTTCGCAATGAAACCGCGACGAGATTGCTTCGGATCGGAAGCGATCGCTCACTTCTCTGCACGAAGACGCCGGTCGTCTTTCCGGCCGAGATTCGAAGGCCGCGCGCGAGCTCGATGGACTTATCGAGAGTGTCGGGGAAGCGGGGCCCGGCGTGCGAGGGGACGGTTCCGCCCAAAAGGCAGACGCCGAACACGAGCGAAAAGACGAGCACGCGCGGACGTTTCATTACTCCCCCACCGACCGAAGGCACGCAAGATTAATCGGCGAAGGGAAGCAACGCATTGAGCGTTGCAAGCGCATTCATCACGGATGGGTCGGGAACGCCCGGATCGTCCCGCGATCGAAACAGAAAGCAGAAAGTTCTTGCTTGCTCAGCCGACGAGGAACCCGTCGACCGCGATGATGAAGTCCTTCGCGAGAGAATTCTTCGTTGACGAGACCACGATCCTGATGGTGTGCACGCCGTCGGCGACTGAGTACGAGCGATAGAACTTGGCGATCGTGATGCCGCTGTAGTTGTCGACGGTACCCTTCGACACGCCGTCGATGTAGACGGTGGCCCGGCCCATCGACTGACCGAGGACGGTGCGCCACTCGACGCTTTGGCCGCGGAAAGTGAAGCTCATCTCGGTGGACGGGAACTTCGCCGCGACGTACGAACCGCCGGCCGCCGCCGAGTTGGTGATCGTCCCCCACTTGTAGGTCGCGTTCGGGGTCACGTAATAGACGGACCCGCGCTTGAACGCGTCGAGCGCAACGCGCGCGTCCTTGCCCGCCGTCGAACCCTTCGTGCCGAGGGCTTTGATCATGATCGTGTGAGTCGCCGACGACAGCCCCGAGTAGGTGCGCGCGACCTTGTACTTCGTCGTCGCCGAGTAGTTGTTGACCGTCTGCTTCGCGTGTCCGTCGATGTACACCGTCGCTTTCCCTTGGTACGGGTCGGTGATCGTGTACCACGTCACCCACGTGCCGGTGAACGTCCAGCTCGCCGTCGAGCCCGCCATGTTGTTCACGGTGTAGCTGCCCCCGTAGACGCTCGAGTTCGCGAGGTTCCTCCATGTGTAGGCGGTGCCGTACGCCGACTCCGAGACGTCGGTCGCGGCGCGGAACGGTCGGACGTCGGGGTTGAGCTGGTTCCCGGCCAGGTCGACGATCCCCCCGGGCCCGTCGGGTAGAAGCACTGCTTCGTAGCGTTCGCCCGCCCTGAGCGGAGAGGCCGGATCGATGGTGATCATCTTCGTCACACCGTTCCATGACACGGCGGCAGGGACGTCGGTGGAGGTACCGGCCAGTCGGAGCGCGACCGTCGACGCGGTAACGCCGGTAACCGTCTCACTCAACTGCCAGGAGATGTTGTCCGTTTGCGCGATCGGCTGCAGGAAGGCCAGAACGGTCGGTGCATCGGGGTCGGCCGTTATCGTGTTGCTTACGACAGGCGTGATGCTGGT
>Ga0070708_100003666_pt1 | contig 12050 bp, 16 predicted proteins | sample KBSK5503metaG_FD_65469 | JGI IMG/M metagenome (GOLD analysis project Ga0070708, IMG submission 65469) | Corn, switchgrass and miscanthus rhizosphere microbial communities from Kellogg Biological Station, Michigan, USA - KBS K5-50-3 metaG | ecosystem: Host-associated > Plants > Roots >...
ACGTGATCACGGTGCCGTCGCACACGAAAAAGGACAACCCCACAGGGGCTGCCCTCACCTCATCCGCATCGCAGGTGACCTAACCCGCCCCTACATCCTCATCCTGACCGGCCGTGAACAACTGGTGGGCGTACCCGACACACTGCCAGGACTGGCACCCGTGGGGACTAGGCTGCGTACTCGTCGGCTGGTCACCCTGCGATTGCGAGCCCGCCCGCGCTCAGCGCCCTGAGGGGCCGGGACATCTGACCGTCCGCTGCATGGCCGAGGGGTGCCAGTCGATCTGGTACCAGCCTCGCCACGATCACGCGAGCGAGACCTGGGCCGCCGCGGTCAGCGCGGAGTGACCTTGGCGGTCGGGAGTCGCCGTCGCAGCTGACCAGGATCGCTGGCCACAACGCGATCGGATCGCAACCTATCCGGAGCCAGTGATTGGAGTGCTAGGAGAGAGATGAGGAGTAATAGGCATGCACCGCCCTCACCTGGTTCATCCAGAACTCAGATTTCGTGTTGACATTGGCGCCACGTCTGAGTAGTCCCAGCTCTTGTGCCAACTGATAGAAGCCAGGGCCTGGGTCATTCGAATGTAGATATTTCACGAGAGCTGAAATCATCACTTTAGTCTGAGGATAAGTTAGTTTCACAATCGAACCTAGGAGGTAACCCAACGCTCCTCTCTCATCGGCGCGATCGAAATCAAAACCCGAGCCAACCCGGGACTTTAGAGCTTCGTTGAATTCGGTGTAGGAAGCAAGGTCTCCGCGACTTGCTACATCGATCAGGTAATCAAGCCCAGCCTCGACTAGCTCATTCCACGTCGCTTCGTCGCGACCATAGGTTGCTCCTGACGCACTGACCCGTTGTGCATCTTGAACAGATTCCGGGCTGATCTTTATTTGCAGGATATCCCCAGCATGCTTGAGAAAACTTGATGGCCTAAGCATAAACAGTCGCACTCCAGAAACATTCCGCATTTCTTCAGCTAGTTGCGGGTTCGGCCCTTTTGTCTGTCCCCGTTCCTGTCGCCACCAGTCTTCTTTAGTATCTCCAGTTACAAATAGCACATCAACCTTCAGCCGCGCAGCTTCTTCAAGAGTCTCTATCCAGATCAGATAATCCCCTACAGGATCACCGTTCTTCTTGTTGGCGTCCATATATCCGGGCGGCCTCTTATCGGCGAATCGCTGTGGCGCCTCCTGATTAATGGCAACGCGTTTGCGCTCGGCGGGCAAAGGGTTTCCAACCCGACCCTGCAGAATAGAGTCAAGTCGAATCACAACAAAGTCTTTTCCCGTATCTTTCGATATTTTTTCTGCTTTATCATCAGCTAGTGAGCGTATTTTTTTAATCGTCGCATCAAACGCGGACCTAGAAATCTCGACGAGGATTCCTGCAGTCTGTTCCCGGAGTCCGGCCCTATTCGTCCATTCTCGGACGCGAGACATATACTGCTCGCCAAATTTATCAAGAGCGCTGACTGTGCTCGTTATATCACTAGCGTCTTCCAATACAGACTCACGTCTTGCCCAGAATTCAGCCATAACCTGATTAGGAATCCAGAGCCGTTCGCGAATCTTATTGAGCACATCTAGCAACTGTTGACGAGTCTCTGGATGGTAACGGTAAAGATCAAGGAGAACGTTCGTATCGAGTACTATCAATCCGGAAGCAAAAAGTGACCGGTAATCATCATCGGTAACCGTCCGGTAGGCTTCAAACCCATTGTCAAATATTCCTGAACGTCTCTGATTCGTCGGGCCGAAATCACCAGTGGATCTGGAGACATCTTCTGGGGCATTCCCGCTATTTTCATCGTCAGCCCGGCCGCTGCTTGGCATAGCCAAGAGTATATCGGAGCGAGCCCGGCCACCAGCGCGCGCTGCTGACTCCAGATTTCCTGGTAACGTTCAAAGGCCGAACCAGCAGGGTACGGCAGAGAGGTACGGCAACCATTGCGGCCAGCACCGACCTCATACCAGAGGCTGCGCGCAGTCGACGATCGCCCGCGCCATAGTGAACAACTCGTTCTGGGACTTCTGGTGGCACTGACCACACCAGCGGCAGCAGCAAACGGCAGCAACCGCACCGACCACAGGCGACCGGCACCGTCCTAGATTGGCCTCCTGACCTGCGTGAACGACCGTCGGTGGCTCCCATGCGACTCGTTCGCATCGAGGCGGTCACTGGTGGTCGGCGCGATACAGAAGATCTGTCCGCAGACTTGGCTGTCAACACAGTTGCGCGCCTTCCGGGCCGCCAGCTCGATGGCTGAGCCACTGCGGCCACCGCATGTCAGGCCAGCAGCTTGGCGGCCGTCGTCATGAACGCTGACACGTCTGCTTCGAAATTCGATGTCCAGTGCCTCGACCGCAGCCTTGTCCACTGCCAAGATGCGCTGATGCGTTCTAGCCTGAGCGGATGGGCTACCCGCCGCCGTCGATCAGCTCCGAGCAACCAGCCCTGACCCCTGCCGATCCGCCCGCCGGGACAGGAACGCCGATAGAGCCGAAGCTTACTGAGGCCGAGGTGCTGTACACCGACCGCCAGTGGCACCCAGCGACGGTGCTGGGCTGGTACCGCCTGGACGTTGCCCACGAGCAGTTGCTCACCGGGCTCTGGGTCTTCTGGCTCATCCACCTGCGGCTGGAGAGCGGCGAAGACTCGTGGTTCGAGTACGTCAAGCTGAACATCCGGCACCAGTAGCGAGCAGGGGTCACGAGCAGTTCAGCGCAGGCGGCTTGCTGAGCTGGCTTGGTTTGTAGCTAAGCCATCTTCCACATGCCCCAACTCGGCCCGCTCTTCATGCGGCCGGGCTAGGTAGGTCTTCTCCGCCCAAGGCCGCCACGCGCTTTCTCCCGGCAGCTCTTACCGGGCTCGGCAGCACAGCGCGGGCAGCTGTGCTCGCGCTGTGCGATCCGGTCCTGCTGCGCGATGTCCACACGCACCGCCGCTACTGTCAGCGAGGATGACGCTACGCCATGTCGCGGCCTTGCCGTACTGGGCCGATGCAAGATCAGCCGGGGCACATCGGGGGCACATCGCGGTGAGATCTGCCATGAACCGTTGAGAACTGGTGAGATCTCCAGAAAGCAGGTCATCCCTGAAGGAGCGGGCCGTGTCAAGGGGCGGGCTTGTCCGGGTTTCTTCTGGTTCCCGGCTGGTTCCGGGCGCACCAGCCTGAGGACATGGCCGTGGCGGCCTGGCCCGGGGTGCTGCCTGTTTCCCGGTCGCTGCCATCCCGGTTGAGCGGCCGGGCGGGTCAAGGACCGGGCGGAGCCCGGCCGGCGAAGCCGGCGCCGCAGGCGTCCTTGAGGCGGTCGGCCGTGATCCGATGACGGGGCGGCGGGAGCAGGGGGGGTATGTGGTTGTGTTCCGCCCCTGGTGCAGCCTTGCTGTGGGCAGCGCCTGGCTGCGGTCATCCCTTCGGGGTTCCTGCGGCTGCCGGCCGCGGGGGCATGGGGCGGTCCGCGCGCGGGCAGCGGGATCAATCAGAGCCGCGGCCGCGCCGCCCGCGGGCGGGGGCCAGACCTGCGGGCGATCACGCGCTGCCCGTGTCCGGGCCTGCTCACGCCGCGTCCGCCGCGCGGCTGCGGGCGGCCAGTGACCTGACCTGCCCGTCGCGCATCGCGTAGAAGACGCAGGTGAGCAGCTTGCGGGCCGCGGCGGTCTTAGCGATGTTCGTCGCCTCCTTGCCGCGGCGGGCGATGATGCGGTCCTTGATCTCGCGGACCGGGCTGCCGTCGGGCTGATGCTGGATGGCCTCGACCAGCGCCCACCGCAGGATCGTCGAGCCCTGCTTGGTAATGTGCCCGCGGGCGACCTTGAGGTCGGACTCGCGGTGCCGGGGAGTCAGCCCGGCCCAGGAGCACAGCCGGGCGGGGCAGGAGAACCTGGTGATGTCGCCTATCTCGGCTGCGATCACTGCGGCCAGCACCGGCCCGATGCCCGGCAGCTGCCGCAGCGCGCGATAAGCCTGGTGATGCTCGAGCAGGTCGGCGATCACCGTGTCGAGCAGGCTGATCTCCCCGGTCACTGCTGGCATCATCCAGTGCTGGCCAAATGGGTCACGCAGCCGGCTACCGCGCTCACCGTAGAACTGATCCTCCAGCGGGCAGATCACCTCGGCCCCGGCGCTGACCGCGCGCTCCCACGCCGTGTCCACATCCTCTCAATACAGCACCATCACACAGGTGACCATCCCGCCCAGCCGCTGCGGGGAGCTGACCGGGCCGTATACAGCGGCCTCGGTGATCATCACCACCGAGTCTCCGATCCCGGATCTCGGCGTGGATCAGCCCGCCGCCCTGCCCGGTGAACCGCTCACCCACCTGCTCAGCGCCGAACGCCGTGGCATAGAAGGCGATCGCGGCCGCGCCGTCGGCCACCACCAGGCGCCGGGGTGACCGTACGCAGGTGCTCGGGGACCGGTCTTACCGCGACGGGCTGGGATGCGGCCATCTGGCCAGCTCCAGAGCAAGGACTTGAGCCGTTGAGCGCCACCCTATTCGTCAGCCTGCGGCGTGCAGATCATCCACGTTTGGCGGGGCTCGGGCTGCCAGGCCAATAATCGGACGGCAGCGCCGAACGGCGGTGCGGCGCTCACCGGTCATCAGGCGATATGCCAGTGGGCGCGCCGCTGATCATGATTACGCCAGAGGTCGGGTGGCTGGCACACTCAGTGAGGTGAGGCGAGATCGAGCCAGATACGGCGTCGATGGGGGGTACTTCGGCATTCCGTTCTTCCTTCTTGCCGAAGCCGGTCTTGTGGCTGGTGGCCGGTGGGCGAAGAGACGAGACAAGCGTCTTGTCGGCTCTCTGGCGAAGGTGGGGGCCATGGCCATGCTCGGAGTCGCTGCGGGCTACTTCTACAGCACCGGTCCGGGCAAGCGGTCGGTCTGGAAGGAGTTGCTCGATGAACTCGGCCTGCGAGGCGACGAGCTCGTGCTCGACATCGGTTGTGGCCGGGGTGCTGTCCTCATCGCGGCAGCCCGCCGGCTACCCCGAGGTCGCGCAACCGGAGTCGACATCTGGCGTCTGCGTGACCAGACGGGTAACACCCGAGCCGCCGCCGAGCGCAACGCGATGGTCGAGGGTGTCAGCGAACGTGTCGAGTTCGTCGATGCCGACGCACGGGATCTCCCCTTTCCGCCCGGGTCGTTCGACGTGGTGCTCAGCAGCCTGACCTTCGATAACATCCGGGGCAGCGACGAGCGCGCCAATGCTCTCCGCGAAGCCGTCAGGGTCCTTCGCCCGGGCGGCCGGATGTGCGTCGTCGATGACGGCGCTGACCGCTACCCCCCCATCCTTCACAGCGCCGGATGCGTTGACGTCGAGGTACGTCGCCTCGACTGGCGGACGTGGTACGGCCTTCCCAGCCACCACCTGACGCTTGTCTTGGCCAGAAAACCAGCCGCTGGGTCCCACAACTAGCGCAATAACTCTCCGTCTGAGCGGCGGATCTGATCTCCCAGAGTGCCGTCAAAGCCGCCCCGAACGGCGGTTACACCCGCGCTGGCCTCAGACCAGCCAGGTTACTGAGCGTGATTTACTTCAGGGCTAATAACCCGGCCCTAGATCGTGATCTTCGGCTGGCCTAACTTGGGCGGTCATTTTCGAGGATGCTGCCGTCGGCCGCTGCCCAGGTTGAGTGGACCGCGACCCGGTCTCTCGGTATCGGCGGGCGACCGTGGTAGCGGCCCAGATCTGGCAGGGGGGCAGAAGCCGGGCGGGTCGTTGTCCGCCGAGACCTTAACTGGCGGTGGCCGGTCCGGGAATGTCAACCCAGCGGGCAGCTGCGTCGAACGTATCCGCCGGAGTGCTGCTGAACGCGATCGCAGCATCGGGAGCGCATCGCCGCACCAGGTTGAGCACCTGCTCGAACAGCTCGAGCTGATCTTCGTTCCGAACGCCGCCGCCGATGACGACGCACTCCCATGGCCGGGCACGCAAGGCAGCAGCGACGACCGCCTCCACATTGTCGCTTCCGTCGAGGCCGAACAGGCAAGTCTCAACGCCGACGCCGTGCTCAGCGAATCGAGCTATTCCCACCTCGATTGCGTCGGCTTTCGGCTTAGGGTCCCAAGGTCCGGGAACCCGGTACGGATCGAGCCCGATCACGAGGACCCGGGGTGTCGGGGCTGTGGTGTCCACCTATGGGATCCTAGGTCGCAGGAGCAACAGTCACGGCCTGGGCACCAAGTCCGCCGCTAAACCTCCTGGCATTGGCGGGTCACCTTGGCCATGCTCGCCGCCGCCATCCTCACCATCGCCGCTGCCACCGAGCCGGGCGCCGGATCGCCGACTCGGTATTGGTGACTGCCGCCGGGCTCGGCCGCGTGCCGGTTTAGCGGAGGGCGGGGGAACTAGGCGCGGGCGGTGACCAGTTGGCCGCCGCTGTCGTTGCGGACCCGAACCTCCTGCAGCCCGGCCTGGCTCGCCAGCGCGGCAAGCGCGGCATCGGGGTAGAAGTGCCCGCGGCTAGCCAGCGGCTCCGGCGCGGCAGGGGTCCCGCGCAGCTCGGGACCGGTCGTGTAGATCGCGACGTGCGCGCCGGGGCGCAGCACGCGCCGGCACTCGCGCAGCGCCCAGACCGGGTCGGTGAGGAAGACGAACACCACCGACATCCCAGCGCGCTGAACGCGCTGGCGGCAAACGGCAGGTTCTCGGCTGCCGCACAGACCACACCCGCGCCGGGAGCCCGCTGCCGGGCGAGCCGGGTCATCTCGGCGCTGTGGTCGATCCCTGTTGCCCAGGCACCAGTGGCCAGCGCGTCGCGGAGGAGCAGGCCGCCGCCGCATCCCACCTCCAGCACATGATCGCCCGGCCCGGGCACGAGCGGCGCCATCAGAAGCCCTCAGACCCCGCCGGGTGACCCCACACCGCAGGTGTCCGGCCTACGGGGGGAACCTCATTCGCGCGTCTACCCTGTCGTCGCTCAATAGCCGCCGGAGATGCCGCGCTTTCGCCAGCATGCGTTGCTCGCCGCCGCTCAGACCTGCGCGGCCACGCTGCTAAGAACGCAGAAGGCGTACCATTGAGGACACGCAGAGCGGAGCCTGGGTGCAGGAGGCGGCGATGCGACTGCGACCGCATCGGCGGAACCTGGTGGTGTGGAGCCAGTCCGCCAGCTCAGCCGGCAGGTTCGGTGCCCCGTCGTTCATGCGCACCAGGCGGATCCGCAGGTGGATCCGTACCGCCGCGCTGCTTGCCATCATCGGCCTGATGCCCTTGGCGCGCGCCGTGCGGGGCCGCTGGCGGACCGTGCTGGCCGGGGGGGTGCTCACGGCGGTCGGCGTCACGATGCGGGACGGCCCGGGCGGCCTAGTTCTCCTCCCCGGTCTGTGGTTCCTGTTGACCGCCCCGCTGGTTCCGGCTACTCGCAAGGCGGACCGCGTGCGGCGCCCCGAGCTAGAGCGTGAACTGGCCCTGACCGCCTTCTCAACCCCGGGCCAGCGGCGCCTCGCAGCGTCGGCGCTCCGCGCTGACGCGACCCGCGGCTATTACCGCGGGCGTGCCCAATCAGTCAGTCATCCAGGGGTATCCCACGATCACTAACAGGTACCACCTGGTCCGGATGACCGCGGAAGGCGCAAAGGCCCCCCACCAGACTGCCGCCCGATTGTGATGCGCCTCCGGTCCGGCATCAAGGGCGGCTGTGCCTCAGGACAACGAGCACAGGTCAAAGTGCCTGGTCAACGTACACGAAGCCGCCCTTGACACCTCCCCTCCGGCGAATGAATCGGCAGCAGTCAGTCCGATGGGGGGAGGGGCGGCGCGCAGGGACAAAGACCGGGGCTGGAAGGTGCCAGGCGCGGATGCGTCGTGCGCGGCCGGAAGCAACACATAGCCGTCGGCCACCGACTCTGCTAGCGGTTCCTCGACCTCGCCGGTGACGGCGAGTCGACGATCCGGCAGGTCTACTAGACGCGATTGCGGCCGGGGCGTTCCCTGGCGGCGCTGGTTCCGCAGTCCGGTACCGCCAGGAGCGCCCCGCCAGGTGAGCTGCGCCGTCGGCTGAACTAGCCAGTTCCTCGCGACTTGCCTGTTCCGCATCGCCCTGGGCCGCCGTGAGCGTTCCTTGCCCCTGCCGCCCTCGGGATGGTGGGATTGCTTGCCGTGACGGCTTCGGAGACCCACGCAGCGGTCGAGGCGGTCATCCGCATGGAGTCGGCACGGCTGATCGCCGGGCTGGCCCGCTACACCGGCGATCTTGACCTGGCCGAGGAGCTGGCCCAGGACGCCGTGGTCGCCGCGCTGGAGCAGTGGCCGAAATCGGGGGTCCCGCGCAACTCCGGTGCCTGGCTGATGACCGTCGCTAAGCGCCGCGCCGTCGACCAGTTCCGGCGCAACCGCGAGTTGCGCAGCAAGTACGCCCAGATCGGTCGCGCCCTGGAGGCTGAGGGCGACGCCGTCACCCCGGATTTCGACCGGGCCTTCTCGGACGAGATCGACGACGACCTGCTGCGGCTAGTGTTCACCGCCTGCCATCCGGTACTCGCCGTCCAGGCGCGGGTTGCCCTGACGCTGCGGCTGCTCGGCGGCCTTACCACGGCCGATATTGCCCGCGCCTACCTGGTGCCGGAGGCGACAGTCGCGCAGCGCATCGTCCGGGCCAAGAAGACGCTCGCGAACGCGGGGGTTCCGTTCGAGGTGCCCGGCCCTGCGGAACGGCCGGCGCGGCTGTCGTCCGTTCTGGAAGTCATCTACCTCATATTTAACGAAGGCTACTCGGCTACCGCCGGGGATGACTGGATGCGCCCCGCGCTGTGCGAAGAGGCGCTGCGCCTGGGCCGTATTCTCGCCGAGCTGGCCCCCGCCGAGCCGGAGGTCCACGGCCTGGTGGCGCTGATGGAGTTCCAGGCCTCCCGGATCAGGGCCCGGGCCGGGCCATCCGGGGAGCCGATCCTGCTGTTGGACCAGGACCGGGCGCGCTGGGATGGGCTGCTGATCAACCGCGGCATTGCGGCCCTGGGCCGGGCGCAGCAGCTCGGCGGCGCGACTGGTCCTTATGCGCTGCAGGCCGCCATCGCCGCCTGTCATGCCCGCGCGTTCCGGCCAGAGGAGACAGACTGGCCGCGCATCGCCGAGCTTTACGCGATCCTGGCCAAGCAGGCGCCCTCGCCCGTGATCGAGCTGAACCGGGCGGTCGCGGTGTCGATGGCCTACGGTCCGCAGGCCGGCCTCGACCTGGTCGACGAGCTCATGGCCGAGCCGTCGCTGCGCGGCTACCATCTGCTGCCCAGCGTGCGCGGCGATCTGCTGATGAAGCTCGGGCGCCCGGACGAGGCGCAGGCCGAGTTCGAGCGTGCCGCCGCGCTGACCAGCAACGTCCCGGAGCGCGAGCTAGCGGCCGAGCGTGCTCGCGCGGCCGCCAAGCAGGCCGCACAGGCGCGTCGGCGCCTATAAGGCCGCCGACGGCACGCCGGTGGCCGGCACCCCCTGCCCCGCCATCACCTTCGGGCACAGCAAGGACCACCGGCCGGACCTGAAGCAGCTGGTGTTCATCTTGACCGTCTCGGCCGACCATGCCGTCCCGGTGATCTACCGTCTGGCCAGCGGGAACACCAGTGACGACCCGACCCACATCCCGACCTGGGACACGCTGGTCAAGCTGACGGGCGGCCCTGGCTTCTTGTATGTGGCGGACTGCAAGGCCGCCTTGGAGGAGGCGATGGGCAACATCCACCGCGGCGGCGGCCGGTTCATCACCGTGCTGCCGCGCAGCCGCAAGGAGGACGCGGCGTTCCGCGCCTGGATGCGGGACCACCAGCCGGGCTGAGCGGAGGCGCACCGCACCCCCGGCCGGATCGGCGAGCCGGATCAGGTGTGGTCCACCTGCGAGGCGCCGTGGCCATCCGCAGAGGGGTACCGCGTGGTGTGGGTGCACGACAGCGGCAAGCAGCTCCGCGACGCTGCCTCCCGCGCCCGGAAGATCGAGAAGGGCGTCAAGGCGATCGAGGATGACCTGGCCGGCCGGCTGGCCTCCCCGCGGAGCCGGTTGCGCACCGCCGCGGCGGTGCACGCCGCCGCCGAGGCCGCACTGGCCGCCGCCGGCGCGAGCCGCTGGGTGCGCTTCACCGTGACAAAGAAGATCGAGGAGTCGTTCAGGCAGGCAGGCCCCGGCAGGCCCGGCCCCGGGACCGGCTACCGGCGGATCGAGAAGAAAACCTTCCCGGTGACCTGCGACGTCGACTACGACCGGGTCGGCTACGACGCGGTCGGCGACGGCTGCTGGCCGCTGATCACCAATGACCGGGAAATGACCGGTGCCGAGGTGCTCACCTGTGGGTGCCGAAAACCTACGCCGCCAGGCGATACTCATGAATCACGCCCCCGCCGCGGTCACGCCGCTGAATCCGGGATTGGTCCTGGCCGGTGACGCCGTCGGGCAACGGGCGTAGCGGCGCGGCTTGGCTGAGGGCTCGGTGCGGCCGGCGGGTAGTGCCGAAGTCTTCGTACTCGCGCAGGACGATCATCAGGTGCCGCTGGTTCCAGATCAGGGTCGGGTCCAGCAGCTCACGGCGGCAGCTGCCGATCCACCGCTCCCTGACCGAATTCATCCGCGGTGCCTGAACGGCGGAGCGGACAATCCTGACGCCAGCGGCCTGGAACACTGCGTCGAACGCGGCGGTGAAGCTGGCGTCCCGGTCATGCAGCACGAACCTCACCCGCGTCCCGGTGTTCGCCAGGCCCATCAGCAGGTTGCGTGCCTGCTGCACGACCCAGGCCTGGACGGGGTGCTCGATGGCGCCAAGGACCCGGACGCGGCGGGAGCCGTGCTCGATGACGGCCAGGACATAGACCTTGGCGCCGTTGAGCAGGCCGGCGGTGAACAAGTCCAGCGCCACGATCCCCTGCGCCTGGGACCGCAGGAACACAGGCACCCGCCCGGGCCGTCCCGGCGGGGCACCGGATCGATCCCGGCGCTGTTGAGGATCTGCCAGACCGTGCACGGCGCGACCGTGATGCCCAGTCCGGCACGCTCGCCGTGGATCCGCCGGCAGCCCCAGCACTCGTTCCCCCCCGCCAGCCGCAGCACCCAAGACCGCACGGTGCGGTGCGCCGGCGGACGGCCGGAGCGGCCCTGCGACACACGCGCCCGCCGGCGGCGCACGATGTCGCGGTGCCATCGCATGATCGTGCCGGGAGTGACGATCAGCCGCATCGCGGCGAGGCGGCCGGCGGGCAGCGTCCCGGCCAGCAGCGCCAGCCACGCCCGGTCCGGCCACGCCAAACGCGAGCCAGCGCGAGGCCGCTCGCGCTGGGCGACAGCGAGCTGATGGCGCAGCATCAAGATCTCCGCGTCCTTCCACCACGACTCCCGCCGCGACAAGCCCGGCACCGACACCGCACGGGACACCATCAGGAAAATCAGCTTCAAGCCCACAGGCCGAAGATCATCCCGCTCCGGACAGGTCAAGACCTACCCGCCCGGCACCCGAACGCGGGGCCGAGCCAACCGCGATCTGCAGAGCATCTGCCCAGGTGGCGCAAGTTTTCGGCACCCACAGGTGCCGGCGAGCCGGAGAGCACACCGGTAAGTAGGCGGATTCGGCCGAGGGTAACGAGCATCGTAGAGGCCACTGCCACAATAATGGTCGTAGCTTTTCGCGACAAACGGCCGCCTGGCCATCATCGATCCCGACGTGAACCTGGCCGGATGGCATCAGTCCAGCGGTAAGCGGCCCGTGCCGCAGCAACACCCCACACTGTCAGCGTATCCACCGACGGATCCTCCCCAATGATTGACGAACGTCATTATGTTTCGCGACAGGAAGTTATGAGACAGCGAATGCGCCGATGCGCATCGGAAATGACTTTCCGCTGGTGATCTATGAAGATGCGGGAGAATCCCGATGGTGCAGCGGATTGTCCTGGCCGAGGTTCGCCGGCTATCACTCTCGACGCCCCCCGGCGGGCTCCGGGCCAGGTGGCTGGACTATCGGCACGACCTCCACCATCTGCGCGCCGCAGTCCGGGCAAGGCGGAAGGTCGCCGTACGGGGCGCCGGGGGCGGGCTCATACCCGAGTGATTCGAGCTGGCCAAGGCA
>Ga0070708_100003667_pt1 | contig 12049 bp, 10 predicted proteins | sample KBSK5503metaG_FD_65469 | JGI IMG/M metagenome (GOLD analysis project Ga0070708, IMG submission 65469) | Corn, switchgrass and miscanthus rhizosphere microbial communities from Kellogg Biological Station, Michigan, USA - KBS K5-50-3 metaG | ecosystem: Host-associated > Plants > Roots >...
GTTGCGAACACGGATGTGTCGAGCATCTTCGACTTCAAAGGCGTCGTCGGTGTAGCCGACATCAGCGGACCTGGAGCAGGAGTGCACGGCGGCGCGGCGCTTCCTGCAGATGCGCAGTTTGGATCTGACAACCGCTTCATGAAGGGCGTCTACGTGGGCACCGACGGCAAACACCACCACGGCACCTTCGCCTTCATCTGACTGGACGTGTACACGGGTCCGGTGGACCCGACATTCGCGACGCAGATCCACGACTACGATCCCGGCATCACCAGCAGTGGTCTGTTCTGGACAATCGCCGTTCCGGACCACGCGGTAAGCGCAGACGTCGACGAAGCCGAAGCGCGGCTGCACTTATCCGATCTGGCAATTGCGGACTATGGAAACATCCTGAACGGTCTGTTCCACACCAGTCCTCCCTCACCGGGGAATGTAACCTTCGACATTCGCTGGTTCGGGGCTCAGAAGCGTGGTTCGTTCAGCGATGCAACGAAGCCGTTCCAGATGCGATTCGTACAGACAAACGCCCACATCAAATGGAGCGGTAGCACAGGAGCAGACCATTTCCACACGACCGGCGGTCCTCAGACAGTCAATTTCGCCCAAATCGCCCAGGAGCGCAACGGTGTCTTCTTCGGCAAGGGCGACGACGACTGAGTAGCCAGGGTGCAGGCGGTCCGCCGGCACGGACCGTCGACCCCTCGGGAGAGCACGGCAGGACCTCCGGAGGAGCGACGGGCCGGCGTTATTGGCTCGATTTGCGACTTGAGCTCGGGGAAATCCTCTTCCTAGTTCTCGTTGGGTCTGCGTTCCGAGCCTGAGCTCCGGTCTGTCGCCCGCCCGTGGGCCGCACAGCGCGCTGCCGCGAGAGGTGCGTCGTACGTTTGCAACTGCGCAAGAAGGTGGTTTCAAGCGAACCGTCGCCGCGCTACTTGCGCCGCCTTCTACCTGCTTTCCGTTTCGCCATGCTGTTCTCCTGTCAAACCAACCTAGGGGCGTCGTGCCACGCAGCGTCATGGGTTGGGCCCGTACAGAGGTATGGGAGAACAGGGCATCGACGCTGCAACAGAGCTTCGCCTGAGCGAGCAATGCCCACTTTTGGCAATCGTGCCAAGAGGGGCTCACCGCCCTGATGCGGCGGTCCTTAACGGCCTTACAAGCCGAGGGAAACTAGACAGAATCACGTTCATGCCGTCGCGCCGAGTGATGCGCATCTCTATCGCTCTCGATAAGGCGGGCTTAGCGGAGCGCCTAAATCTCAACGACCTGGCGGACGATGCGCTCCAGAGCACGCGACACAAAGCGCCTGTGCACGGCCACGAGCACCCAGGGCCACAGGATTCCGAATAACACGAGCAAACCGCCGATGAACCACCATCCCCAGCCGTATCTAGAGATTCCGGCTTGCGCGGCAGGCCAGACGAGCAGACCGATAAGAATGAACGCGGCGAGCAGAAATGAGTTGATCGCGGCGTATACCGCCCAGCGACGGAAAGACCCACGATAAAGGACGCGGGTCGGCCCGGTCCTCCGCAGCTCGACTTCGTTGAGGCCCAGGTTGTAAGCGGTCCAGAAGCCAACGGCTCCGAAAGAGATGGCATCAGTAGATTTCGATCGAACCACGTAGTTGGCGCGGCTCCTGCTCCCTGGGACGAGGAGTCCGATTTCGACACGGCGTGCCATCCGATCCGCGAAGTCGGGCGGGACTGCCTCGAACTCAATCGTGCCCGTGTATTCCGGTGAGAACACACCCATGGTCCCGAAGTCTATGGTCTGTATGCCCATCTCGAGCTTGTCAACAATCCCTTGGACCTACACGCCGTTGATTCCCTGACACTCTTGCCGACCCAGTCCGCACATATGGGATCGCTTCCGTACAGACCATACGGGCCGGCCCGAAGCTGACCTGAGCAAGGACCGGCGCCTCGCGCATAGTCTCGCGCGGACTGGTGTCGGTCGAAGGAAGCACCTTCGGCCGATGACCGCATCGATGGGATGGAGGCGCCGGCCATGGAAAGTATGCGATGGGTGGGAGTCGACGTTCACGCCAAAGGGTCAGTGGCGGCCGAGCTCGACCAGACGACCGGGGAGGTCAGCACGCATCGAATCGCGGGTCGACCTGACGAGGTCCTGGACTGGCTGGCACGGTGACCCAGCCTTTTCGCGCGGTGTATGAGGCGGGCCCAACACCAACCAGCGTGGCTGGTTACAGCAACCAGTTGCGATTCGAGATTTGATGAATTCCAACCTGAATTCGCCAAATGGCGTAACCTTAGCGAGTGATTAGTCGAACCGAGGTGGTCTGGCGCCATCTCCTCGTCGCCGCACTTGATCAGGGCATCAGGCGGAGCTCGCTGACCAAGTTGAGCGCCGAGCTCGAATTGCCCATGTCCACGATCCACAAGGCTCTCGAGCGCCCCCGAGCCATCGGTGCCGTACGCGGTGGCGCCAGCGGCCTGCGCGTTTTGGATCCGAAGCGGCTCCAACTCATGTGGGCGGCGCATCGCGACCTCAAGAGAGACATCGTCTACGCAACGAGAGTACCGATGACAGTCAGCGAGATCGAAGCTCGACTCCCGGCCTCGGCCATCCCAACCGCGTACACGGCATTTGTTCTGCATGAAGGACGCAACGTCATCGCAGATTACGAGCAGGTGGTCGTTTACGCAGATGTGACTGACGTGCGGCGGCGATTTCCGCATCGGCGCGGCGAGCCTAACCTGGTGCTTCTCGAGCCCGATCCTTTGCTGAGTAGGTACGGAAGAGTGGCGCCGCGCTGCCAGGTGTATGTCGACCTCTTCAACCTGCCGACGTGGCAGGCACAGCGATTCCTTGAGACGCTTGACCGCGACTTGCTGGGCGATGTCGCCTGAGCGCCGATTCCGGCCGGACGAGGATGACGTTCAGGCGGTGATGCAGAGGTTCGTTCGGGACTTTCCTGACGCCGTCCTCATCGGCGGCTGGGCCACATATTTAAGGACGCGGGTCGCGAAGAGCCATGACATCGACATCATCGTCGACCATGCCACCCTGGCCAAGTTACGGGCAAAGTTCCAACTGTCACCTAGCCACCACATCAGTGGCCGGAAATTCGAGCTCAATGTTGAGGGCGTCGGGGTTGACGTGTATCCCGTCTATCAGTCCAAACTCGGTCAACGGTTGCAGATTCCAGTCGAAGTTTTGATGAACTACACAGAGAATATCGATCGCACCAGGATTCTCACAACAGAGGCTCAGTTCGTGGCCAAAATGGCCGCTCTGCTCGACCGACCGGATACGCTGCCCGGTGAGAAGGATCGGCGGGAGTTGTGGGAACTCATCAACTCCGGCCCGGGTGTCAATTTCAACGTCGTGGCTCGAATCCTGGGTGCTGGAGGTTGGGAGGCCGCGCGTCGATCGGAGCTGCTCGGCCAGACCTTTGACCTCCTCAGCGAGACGGCCAATCTGGACAGGCTGGATCGGGTCACTCTTAGGCTGAATCGAGCTCATGCCCTCGAGGCCGCGCGATCGGTCGAAGGCCGCGACCAAGAACTCGAAAGGTGAATCGGGTATAGATTTCGGGCTTGAAATGGCCTAGACGTGACCGTCCGCGAGCGGATCGACCCGGCCATCACGGCATCGCTCTTCGCCAATCGCCGCTCTTCCGCCGATGCAGTCATGGAACTGGTCGACAACGCGATCGACTCACGACTCAAAGGCAGTGCTCTCAATGTCCTGCTCCAAGTCCATGGCTCGTACTTTGTCATCGAGACTCGGGGCGGAGAGGGGATGGGGCCGGCCGAGCTCGAACGCCACTACCTGCTTTGGCCAGGTCGTCGTGCGCCCACTCGATCCGGCAATTCGCAGCGAAACAGTAATTGAGCGTGATGTCACCACGGTGGTGATTAACTCACGTCATCCGCTTTTCCTGAAGCGCGGTGGTGACATCTGGTATCAGCTTGAAGCCGCGGCCCGCGAAGTCTTTAAGTCCTTTGAGGGCGCCAGGCGCGGTCGCGTCGATCAGAAGCGCAGTTGCCACTTATCAGTTGACGCAACGACTCCATGGCGCTTTCCGTCGCGATTTTCGAGCATGACCGGTGAAGTTGCAGCGCGCTAGTTTTGTACAGCAACGTCCATGGCAAACCGCGATATTTCGCGGCACGTCGCGGCACTCAGCGAATTCGGACTGCGATTTCTGAAAGGGCGGCGGCGATCTGTTAACCGCAAGGTTCAGGGTTCGAGTCCCTGTCCCGGAGCCAAAGCTTCGTGTTTAATCGAGCTTTGTCGGTGCGATGGCGATCGCGGAACAACAGTTTCTACAGCGGTTGTAGACCTAAGCCTCGAGGTCGGTAGCGGGCTCCTGATCCCAAACTCGAAAACAGGCCCAACAGGCGACAAGTGGTGGATTCAATGGACTGAAAGCAGCGCAGGTCCCCGACTGGTCGCGGTCCAAGCGAGTAGCTACCATTGGCCGCGATGCACGCGGACGACAACCCGGTGCTATTTCGTACGCCGCCCACGATCCTCGACGTTGCCTTGGAAGCCGGCGTCTCGAAGTCGACGGTCTCGAACGTAGTTCGCGACGCGACAGGTGTGTCGGAGGCGACTCGTCGCCGGGTTCGCGCCGCGATCGAACGCCTTGGCTACCGGCCGAATGTAATAGCGAGACAGCTGGTCAAGCGGCGCACTGAAATCCTGGGAGTCGTGGTCGGCGATCTTTTCAATCCCTTCTTTGCCGAGATGGCCAAGATGATCGAAAGACACGCCGCGGCAGGCGGTTACACCGCAATGTTCTGCAACACCGAAGGCGACAGCCAGCGTGAGATCGAAGGTGTCGAGTCGCTACTCGAGCACCGGGTCGCGGGCATCGTCTTTCTCGCCTTCTCCGGCGAATCGCGCGCCATCCGCGAAGCTGTCGAGCAACGGGTTCCAGTCATCTTTGTGGCGTGCTCGGGCGACGCGGGTGATGTGGTCTCGGTCGACGATGTGCAGGGTGGCACGCTTGCCACCGAGCACCTGATTGCCGCCGGCCACAAGCGCATCGCTTATCTGTCGGTGCCTGAGCTCGAAGAGCGATCCGACCTGATGCGGCTCCAGGGATACGAAGACGCCCTGAGGGCGGGGGGGTTGGGACCTCCGCTTCGCATAAGCTGGTCGCCGCCGGCCGATCAGGCAGTCGTCGACGGTGAGGCGCGCAAGCTGGTGGATGTGCTAACCGGTCCGGAACGGATCACCGGTGTCTTCGCCTCGAACGACTTTGCCGGGATCTATCTACAGGAGTTCGCCGACCGCTACCACCTGCGGGTTCCAGGCGATCTTTCGATCGTCGGCTTTGACGATATCGCAATGTCCGGGCTGGCCCGAATCGCGCTGACGACTGTCGCCCAGCCACGCGAGCAGCTCGCTCGGCTCGGGATCGAGACCCTCGTCGCCCGGATCGAAGGCAAGCTGACGGGACCTCCGCAAACCAGGCTGATCGGAGTCGAGCTGGTGAAGCGAAGGTCGACCGCACGGCTGATCGAGCCGGCCCGCCCTTGAACTACGAGCAGGCCACGGCCTAGGCTGGACCGCCGACCGAACTTGACAGCGGCCCATGGGCGTGGCAAGGTCGCAGCGGAATTGGAACGTTGCAAAAGATGGATGAGCCTCCCCTGGTGAGGGGGCAGCCCGAGCTGACGACAGGCACCATCCCCGCCTGCTGACGCATGGAACTCCGCTACGAACTGGTTTGCAAGCGTTTCGGGGCCGCTGATGCGCTGATCGATCTCGACCTGCACGCGCCCGACGGCTGTTTCCTGGTCATGCTGGGGCCGTCCGGTTGCGGCAAGACAACCGCGCTGCGCCTGCTCGCGGGTCTCGATGATCCGACGAGCGGGCGGATGTTTATCGGTCCTCGAGACGTCACTCCGCTGCAGCCGCGCGAGCGCGATATCGCGATGGTGTTCCAGAGTTACGCGCTCTACCCGCACAAGACTGTCGCGGAAAACATTGAATATCCCTTGCGCATCCGCCGCCTCACGCAAACCGACCGGCAGGAACGCGTTGCGCAGGTCGCCAAGATGCTCAACATCGACGCGTATCTCGAGCGCTACCCCCGGCAGCTGTCGGGAGGCCAGCGGCAGCGCGTCGCGCTCGCAAGGGCGATTGTGCGCCAGCCGCAGGCCTTCTTGATGGATGAACCGCTTTCCAATCTTGACGCCCAGCTGCGGTTTCAGATGCGGGCCGAGCTGAAACGCCTGCAGAAGTCTTTGGCCGTGACAACTGTCTACGTGACGCACGATCAGCTCGAGGCCATGACGATGGCCGACCTCATCGCGGTGTTGTCGAACGGGCGGCTCCAGCAGCTCGCGACGCCGGCCGAGATCTACGCCCGGCCCGCCAACCTCTTCGTGGCTAGCTTCTGCGGCTCCCCTCCGATGAATCTGCTCAACGGGACGGTAACCAATGGTCATTTTCAGCGGGCTGAGGGCACATTCCCAATCGACAACGGGCCTGCGAGCGAGCTCGTGCTCGGGTTCCGGCCAGAACATGCGCAGATCACCATGCGTGGCGCTCCGGATTCCTTCGCCGGCGAGATCTATGTCGTCGAGCCCCTGGGCAGTGAGACGCTGGTCTCGGTGAAGGTCGGCGCTGATCGTGTGAACGTTCGTGTCTGGTCGGACTTTCAGGGCCAGATCGGCGACCACTGTGGCGTTCGGCCCGACGCCAGCCGCACGGTGCTCTTCGAAAAGGACAGCGGTCAGCTCATAAAGGGCAGCACGAGCGGCTCTTCGAAACAGCCAGGGACAGGCGGCGTCCGTGAATCAGCATGACCGGCTCACTGGCCGGCGCTCAGCAAATTGCGAGGACACATACATGGCGCACAAGGAAGAAGACGTGAAGTCCGAGTCCATCCTTTCCCGGCAGCTCAGCCGTCGATCAGTGCTCAAGGCGGGCTTGGCCGGAGCGGCGGGCCTCAGCGTGGCGCCGTTTCTCGACGCGTGCTCGACCTTCTCTTCTTCTTCTTCGAGCGGAAGCACGAACAAGATCGTGATCGGCACGTTCCAGGACAACGCGATGGTCCCCTTCAGGGACGTCTTCGTCAAACGCTTTCAGTCTGAGACGGGCATCAAGGTCCAGTACAACGAGACCAACTACGACGCCTGGTACCAGAACTCGAAGAACGATGGCTTGCACAAGACTGGCGCATACGACATTTATGTCATGGACGACAACTGGGTGCCTGAGTTCGCAGCCGGGAAGGTGATTCAGAGCCTCGACAAGCTTGGCTTCAAAGTGAATCCCGACATTCTTGCCAATGGCCTCAACCAGGGGTACTGGCCGCCCAAGACCGGGGCGAAGATGAAAGCTTTTGCCAACGCGCAGCCCGAGCTTTACGCGATCGTCATCATCGACGACGTCGAGATCCTCTATTACAACAAGCAGTATTTCGACGGAGCTCCTAAGACCTGGGACGACATCGCGCAGGCGGCACAGTCCAAGAGCAAGCCCCCGAGCCTCTATGGCTGGTCGGCCCGCGGCGTCAAGGGCAACCCCATAGTGCAGACCTACTTGCCTCTGCTGAATTCGTACGGCGGCAACTTCGTCAACCAGGATTGGTCGCCGGGCTTCGCCGGTCCGGAGGGGGTGGCCGCGCTGGAACGGCTGTTCAGCTTTATCCCGTACATGCCCTCCGGCAGCGCCGAATTCGACACCGACCAGGAAGTCCAGGTCCTGCTCCAGGGCCAGTGCATGGCGCTCACGGAATACACCGGTCTGACCCACCAGGTGGACGATCCCGCCGCCTCCAAGGTGTCCGGCCAGATCAACATGGCGGCGACTCCGAGCCAGGAAAAGAGCGGTCCTGCCATCGGTACCTTCATCTGCGGCATCGCATCTGGTGCACCGAATCCGCAGGGTGCCAAGAAGTTTCTGGAATGGTTCACCAGCAGCCCAGTTCAGATCGACTTTGCGAAGACGAACGGCTCGGCGGCGGTAACCGGTTCGGCGCTGACGGACAAAACGATCAGCTCTCAGTACCGCTGGCTGCCCGCCATTGCCGACGCCGTCAACAACTCGGTGGCGAAGCCGCACACGCCTGATGAACCAAAATTTGAAGACATTCTCGGCACGAGGCTCAATGAGGCCCTTGTTCAGGCGCTGAGCAAGAAGAGCGGCTACAGATCGATTGCCAGCCAGAAGCTGACCCAGGCGGCCAACGAAATCACCGCCTATTTGAAGCAGCAGGGCGGCTACTTCTAGTCGCGGACCCTGAGAAGCAGCCGGTAGCCTTCATGGTCACAGCGGGCGCCGCTCGACCGCGGCCGCGGAGGCGGCGGGCGGCGTTCATCGCCGGCCCCCATGTCCTGTTGGTCCCGGCCGCCATTGCGCTGGCCGCGGTCAGCGTGTATCCGCTGGCCTACGGAATCGTTGCCAGCTTGCGCCAGTACCGCTACGGGCTGGACATGGGGTTTGCGGGCGCCGACAACTACCTGAACGTCCTCCAGGACGCGACTTTCCTCACCGCCCTGGGGACCACCGCGAAGTACGTCGTTCTCTGCGTCCTCATCGAGACTCTGCTCGGACTGGGACTCGCCCTGCTTGTGAATCGGCAACTTGTCGGTACGGGCCTGTGGCGCATCGGAATCATCTTGCCGATGACGGTCGCTCCTGTTGTGGTGGGGGTGATGTGGCGGCTGATCTACGCCTCGGACATCGGCATCGCCGACCCGGTGCTTGGACTGCTGGGCGTGCATGGAGTGCACGTGCTTGGCGGCGAGTCGAGCGCGTTCCTTGGAGTCGTTCTGCTCGATGTCTGGGAGTGGACCCCCCTCATGTTCTTGATTTTGCTGGCGGGCCTGCAGACCATTCCGCAGGAGCCGCTGGAGGCGGCGGTGATGGATGGTGCGAGCGCATTGCGCGTCTTCTTCGACCATGTGCTGCCGATGCTGAGGCCGGTGCTCTTTGTCGCCATCGTGCTGCGCACGATTGACGCCCTCGGCACCTTCGACCAGGTCTACGTGCTGACCCGTGGAGGACCGGGCGTTTCGACCCAGCTATTCAGCATCTATGCCTACAACACAGCTTTCTTGTTCACGCAGGAAGGGCGGGCGATGGCTATGGTGGTTCTGCTGCTGGCCGCTGTCCTGGTCCTGGCTGGAATCGCCATCCGCCTGGTTCGGCTGGGACCGGGAACGAGATGAAGCGCCGGTCGCGCCGGGCGTTGATCTACCTCGCCCTCGTCGCCGCTCAGGTCTTCGCGCTGTTCCCGTTCTGGTGGATGATCACCACGTCGCTCAAGCACCAGGTTGAGATCTTCGGGGGTCTGGAATTCCTGCCGCAGGCTCCGACACTCGACAACTTTGCCGCCCTCTTCGACAGGTACAACTTCGGGCCGTTCCTCGCCAACAGCCTCCTCGTGGTCGCCTTTTCAGTGGCGGGCAGCCTGCTGCTCGGAACCCCCGCCGCGTACGCGCTTACCAAACTTCCCACCGAGAGCTGGCTGCAAAGGCAGGCCCTCATCGTGGTTCTCCTGGTCCGCATGCTGCCGGCGATCCTGCTCGTGATTCCGTTCTACCTCGTGCTGGCCAACTACGGGCTCCTGAACACCCGGCTTGGCCTGATCCTCGTTTATACGGGGCTCAACACCGGGTTCGTGATCTGGTTGATGCAGAGCTTCCTGGCTGAGATTCCGCGCGACATCGAGGAGGCCGCGCTGGTCGATGGCGATTCGCGCCTCAGCGCGCTGCGGCGAATTGTGCTGCCCCTGGCAGCACCAGGCTTGGCCGCGACGGCAATCTTCAGCGTCATAAACATCTACAACGACTTCTTGATCGCCCTCACCATGACGTCAACGCCGGACGCGCAGACCATACCGGTCGGCGTGTCGACCCTGATCGGAAAGATCCAGATCCAGTGGGGACCTATGGCGGCGGCAGGCGTCGTCGGCGCCTTGCCGATCATCGTCTTTGCATTGATCGTCCAGCGCCATTTCGTACGCGGGCTAACTTTGGGCGCTGTGAAATGACAGGCCGCGGCGTCTCGTGTCAGCGGCTCCTCGTGTGTCAATCTCGGTGATGTGGTGCTGGCTCCCGGCGTAAATTGAACTGGCTGGACGACGGTCCCGGAGCCAATTTTGGTGGTGCGACGTGGGAATGATCACCCCTATCGATGGCAGCGGGTCAAGCCGGGGTCCACGCGTGAGACCCTCGCCGGAAGGAGTTAACGCGGAACCGAATAGGAGACTATCCGTTCGAGCTTGATCTTGCCTTCGTCGTCCAGCAGCCAGGTCTGAGCTGACGGAAATACCTTCGATCCGATCGCGCCCCCTTCCGTGCTGACCTCATACATGATCAATGCGTTTCGCTCGTCGCCCATGGCGGCGATCACTCGCAGGCTGCCAGGTACTACCTGCTTTGCGAATTGAGCGAGGCCTCGGGGCGCGTCCATGTATTCGCCGATTCCCACCAGATTCGCGGCCGGGCTGAAGAACTGCACGTCCTTGGCCAAGTTCCCTCGGGCTTTGTCGAACTCGTGATTAGTCCATGCCTCGAGGTGAGTTCGGGCCAGCGCGACTGCTCGTGATTCCGACATCGCCCCCTCCTTCCCGGCCTCGTGGTGGCCGGTCGCCCTTTGCTTGCCCTTGACCAGCATACGAAAGCAGAAGTGCGCCTCAGCCCGCATGCTGCTTGCAGCGCAACATCAGCCACGCATCGGCGAATCACAGTTCAGCGACCGGTCGAATACGCGGGAGGTCTTCGCCTTGCGGGCGTTTGGTTCTCCGATCGGGATGGAACCCTCGGCAGAGCCGTGGTAGGAGACCATCGCTGGCCGAGCCCGCCCGCAGGCAGAAGATTTGGAGTTGTCGGCCCAGGCCAGACGCGCGATGCCGCCGAAGAACGACACCCGATGTAGTCCCCCACGGGGAGTGCTAGGCTGATTTGCGACCTGTCATCCAGCGGTTCGGTGTGGGAGGGCCCGAAATGATGATTGGTAGCAAACGCTTGGCGGCCGCGGGGGCTTTGGCCGCGATCAGTGTTCTGCCCCTGGCCCCGTGGAGTGCCTTCGCCGCACCTTCGTCACCAATCTCGAGCCGGCACATCCATATCGACTGCGAGTACAGCCGTGTGTGTCCGGACCTCGCCAATCCCGGAGACGTTTATGGGGCTGAGTACGTCGGACATGACGAGCCGTCACTTCTCTTCTACTCGAATGTTCCTGGCTCTGGCAACCAGATGCGTTACGACGTGACGGTTCCAAGCGATCCCCCCGCTACCAATCCGCTGTCCCGCTCGTACCACTTCGAGCTGAATGGCGCCATGTGGTTCGGTATGGCGCTCTGTGACACGCAGTCATATCCGGAACGGGTGTCGACCTGCACGCCCGACAGCGATACCAACATCGTCGACCCGGCGGTGTCACCCAATCATCCGGGTACGGCGTTTCTCGAGCTCCAGCTTTATCCGCCCGGCTGGGTGCCCTGGCCGACGTGGGCGGTGGCCGTGGGCGCAAGCGCTTGTGATCCCGTCAAGTGGTGCGCCGCGATGAACGTATTCAGCCTGCTCGAGGACCCGGTCAAAGGCACCGTGCAAAACGCCACTTGCGCGGCCAAGGTCGGGATCGAAACGTTTGAGTTCGCCTTCGTCACCAAGAACGGGGTGGCACATGCGCCCGCCAATCCACTCGACTCGACTCTGGCCACTTATACGCCGGACAGCGCGCGTGATCTCTTCATGTCGTCCGGCGACAGGCTCCAGGTCAGCATCCACGACACCCCGGAGGGTGTGCAGACGCAGATCAACGACCTCACTAGCGGCGAGTCGGGTTCGATGACGGCGAGCCCCGCCAACGGATTCGCGCAGTTCAAGTACGCCCCCACCGGCAACAGCTGCAAGGCCATTCCATATGCCTTCCACCCCATGTACAGCACGTCGTCCGAGCAGACGCGCGTGATCTGGGCTGCGCATAGCTACAACATCGCTTTCTCCGACGAGATTGGGCACTTCCAGTTCTGCAACGGCGTCGCGGTGCCGGCCACCCCATTCGGCGTAGACAGCGCGGGCAATCCGATTGCGTGCCCGGCCGGCAACAC
>Ga0070708_100003669_pt1 | contig 12048 bp, 11 predicted proteins | sample KBSK5503metaG_FD_65469 | JGI IMG/M metagenome (GOLD analysis project Ga0070708, IMG submission 65469) | Corn, switchgrass and miscanthus rhizosphere microbial communities from Kellogg Biological Station, Michigan, USA - KBS K5-50-3 metaG | ecosystem: Host-associated > Plants > Roots >...
CTAAGTGGCGATAGCGATTTATGTCCGGTTTGTGCCCTGCACGGCGCTCTCAAACCCGAGAGTGATTCACGTCCGGATATCTCTTCCGAGCTTCGCTTTGAGCACTACCAGGTTCTCAAGAACGAAGACGGAATACCGATCGAGCTCGGACACGGCGCGATGGGAGTCACCTACAAAGCCTTTGATGTCCATCTGGAGCGCCTAGTAGCCTTGAAGATCATTAACGCTCGATTCATCGGCGACGATTCAGCTCGGCTCCGCTTTGTGCGAGAAGCTCGCGCTGCAGCCAGTGTGCGCCATTCGAACGTCGCGTCAGTGTTTCATTTGGGCGAGAGCGGCGGCAACTACTTTTACGCGATGGAGTTTGTCGACGGTGAAACGCTGGAGAGGCTCATTCGGGATCAAGGCAGCCTCGAGACCGATATGGCGCTCGAGGTGGTAGCACAAGTCGCCGCTGGGTTAACCGCGATCCACAAACAGCATCTGGTCCATCGCGACATCAAACCCAGCAATATCATGGTGAGTTTGGAGGAAGGCCGGTTGGAGAACGTCAAGATCATCGACCTCGGCCTGGCCAAGGGAGCGGCGGACGAAGGTACGATTTCGACTGTCGGAAGTTTTACTGGAACGCCCAGTTATGCTAGCCCGGAACAGTTTGCAGGGATCGGTAGCGACATTCGTTCTGATCTGTACTCGTTGGGCATCACGCTTTGGGAGATGCTCTCGGGCAAGCCGCCTTTCCAAGGCTCTGCTGTGGAGTTGATGTACCTGCATCAACATGCTGCGCTTCCAAGCGAAAATTTAAAGAGCGTTCCGGCGCCGATTATCGCGTTGCTGGAAATTCTGCTGGCCAAAGATCCGGGCCAACGTTTTGCAGGGCCGGCTCAACTGAAGAAGGCTCTGCCAAGAGTGAGAGAAGCGGTTGGTTCCGGGTTACGTCTGACCGCGAACGATCTGTGCTCGATTGGTGATCACGCGACCGAGCAATCCAAAGGAATACAACGAAAGTCGGGAAGACATCTTCTTCGGTGGCTAGCGGTGTCTGTCCTGTGCTTGACCGGATTACTGCTCGGCTGGTTTTACTTCTCCGGTAACAGGGGATCTTATTTAAACCAGCGAGGTGTCGAATTGACGCCAGCCGAAAAGAGCATTGCGGTCCTTCCCTTTGAGAACATCAGCGCGAATAAAGATGACGCTTACTTTGCGGACGGCGTGCAGGATGAAATCCTCAATAATCTCGCCAAGATTGCTCAACTCAAAGTCATCAGCCGGACCTCGGTGATGCAGTATCGGGCAGATAACAAACGTGATCTGCGCCAGATCGCTACTGCTTTAGGCGTGACGAACGTGCTGGAAGGAACCGTCCGTCGTGACGGAAATCATGTGCGTGTTAGCACCGAGCTAATCGACGCGCGCAATGACAGAACGATTTGGGCCGATAGCTATGATCGAGACCTGACAAACATTTTTGAGATCCAGAGCGAGGTCGCTCAGATGATCGCGCGCAAGCTAACCGCAACGCTTTCCCCAGAAGAAAAGAAATGGATCGAAGCAAAACCGACTGACAGCCTAGAAGCGTATGATCTCTATCTTCGAGCCAAAGAGTTAATGGCGAATGCTAGCATCGTTATGACTGTCGAAGCGCCCGAAAACCAGTCACGCGAAGCGATCAATTTCTTAGAACAGGCCATCCGGTTCGATCCAAAGTTCACACTCGCCTACTGCTCGCTGGCAAAAGCGCACGACTTCGTTTATCTCAATTATGATCTGACTCCAGAGCGGCGTGCCTCTGCAGAGGCCGCCATAAGCAGTGCTCTGCGCTTACAACCTGATCTTCCCGAAGTTCATCTCGCATACGCTTACCATCTTTATGCCTATCGGGACTACGAACGTGCGCGGGTACAGGTGGAGATCGCCAAGCGTAGCCTGACCAACAACCCCGAGGCGATATTGCTCGAGGCCTTCATTGAACGGCAACAAGGGAATCTTGAGAAGGCGATCCAGGGGCTCAACAAACTGATTGCATCGGACCCAGGTAATTCACTCGCAACGGTAGTGTTAGCCGGCACGCTTCCCGGCACGCGTCAGTTTCGTGCAGCGGAAGCGGCATGCGATCGGTTGATCGCGCTTCTTCCCGACCGACCGTCACTCAAGATTGATAGGGCATATGTAACCTTTCTCAAAACCGGTGACGATACGGCGATGCACTCTGCGATGGCAGCGCTCCCATCGTCACTGCGCGACGAGACCGGTGCGCTATCTCTGCGATTGAGTCTGGCCTTGGCGGATCGTGACTGGCAGCAAACGAAAGAACTCATCGAAAAGATGAAGGGCGGCGAGGACGACGGCGACTTTGCCTACGGAAGCCGACCGGTTCCGGTTGGTTGCTATTCGATTTTACTTGCCAGGACCCAAGGAGAGCAAACAGAGCAAAACCCTAGCTTGGCCGAGGCGCGAGAGCAATTGAGTCAAAAGGTCCAAAAATCACCTGGAGATGCCGGGCTGCTGAGCCAGTTGGCGGTGGTTGATGCACTGCTCGGGAAAAAGCAGGACGCCATCACAGAAATCAAACGCGCCGCCGAAATGTTGCCAATCTCTAGGGATGTATTAAGCGGCCCCCGTATCGTGAAAAATGTGGCGGTTGTCTACGCTTGGACTCGCGAGTCAGAGCTGTCCTTCGAGACATTGGCTCCTTTGACGAAAATGCCGTACGGCATTTATTACGGCGAACTAAAACTCGATCCCTATTGGGATCCACTTCGGAAAGATCCGCGCTTCGAGAAATTGTTGGACGAGTTAGCGCCGAAGGACTGAGAGGAAGAGCGATCAATGTCTACCGAGTGCGTCCTGGTTGAAGTCAGGAGAGCGCACTGCAGCCAAGCAAACAAGGCGTGGATCGAGGACACTGCTATTTTTTTACGGCGCGGAGTCGATAGGGCGTCCGCCCGCCGCCGCGCTCCCCCGCCCACGAATTTGTGCGTTTTACGCGATTTGAATCTTAAAAGCCAGGGGCCCCGGCTACAGACTGCGGTAGGCCAGGTTGCTCCATTCGGTTCACCGATCCTCGATCACAGCTATTCACCTTCAATTGACACTCGCGAACCCGTGAGTGGTCCACGGCTATTAGTGCACCTACTAACTAAAGGCGCGTGTCTTTAATAGGCGGGTTTCACTTCGCCTTCTTCCTTCGTTGCTTCAATAACTCCTGGATCATAAAGCCTTGGTCTAGACTCGGCATGCGGGTGTTGGCAAACCATTCGGTAATGAGTGAGGGTGACACGTCCAGGAAACGAGCTACTTCCGATCGACGGCCAAATTCTTGGTCGCACCAGTTTTTAAGCTCCGCAAGCACCTTCTTTGTTTTCGGATGCATCTTTAGTACCACTCCGTCTTTGCGCATAAAGCGTAACCTACTGCAACTCGAACCTTTAGCAATAGCGCAAAGTCTCGCTTGACATACTTTCGCAATAGCGCAAAGTATTAACAACTAACTAACACCACTGATGAAAATCCAACTAACTATCGAACATCTCAGAGACTATGCGTTACCACAGCGGCGAATTACGGCGCAACGGCACGCTGATAAGCTGATGACTGCACAAGGGAACAAGCGGGCTGAGGGCCAAGCTCTCTCTTATTGGCGCGGATACGAGAACGCGATTCGGAGCATTGAGGATTTAATCAAGGACAGCGAATCATGAACACTGACACTTATCAGCTTGTCACCGATCGCATTATTGCCAAACTCGAAGCTGGCACCATTCCGTGGAAGCATTTCGCTTCTAGTCCACTAGCTCAACCTAAAAACCTAGTCAGCAAACGGCCCTACAGGGGGATCAATCATTTTCTCCTTAGCGGCTCAAAGTATCGTTCAGAGTTTTGGCTGACCTACAAGCAAGCGCAAGATCTCGGCGGATTCGTCAAGAAAGGCGAGAAAGGCGAGCTAATCGTGCTCTGGCGTTTCCTAGACGTGGAAGACAGAGAGACGGGAGAGACAAAGCAAATTCCTTTCCTTCGCCACTATCACGTGTTCAACGTCGAGCAGTGCGAGGGAATCGACTACGCCAAGCTCACCGGCCAGTCTCCGCGCAAGAGTGATCCGATCGAGTCAGCCGAGCGAATTGTTGATCGCGGCCCGAACCTCTACTGGATCAAAAAACGTCAGACGCCCGATCTTTCGAAACGGGATCCAGCCCCTCGCTTGCCATTCACGAAATGTGCGGAGAGAAGGCTTTCGCCCCCCGTCGAATACCTCATTGATGCACGCTGGGGCATCAACAAGCCTACTATGTGATTGAGAAACATTTGTCTGCATTCACACAGGGCGAGCATCGGAGAAATTGTTCGGTTAGTTTCGCCGAACAATTGAAACAATTATTCACTCTGGTGCCTCTTTTTCGGCTGAGCAGGCATAGCGGAGCGATCCAGTTCGGACCTACGGTATTCGGATTTACCGCCTCGTGCGGCCCTAAGAATATCCCAGGTAGCGCTCCAATCAGTCCCGTGAGTTTTGCGCAGCTCCTGGTTGACCAGTGCCATGCATTTGCGCTCAGCCTTGATATTCTCATCTAAGGCCGCCTTGGAAGGACGGCCAGCATGACCCGCCGGAAGCCAATCCCCAAAGCCGGCCCTTTGAAGCAATTCGGACCAATATGCCTTGGAAAAATCGGACCTTCTTCCATGCTCTTTGAGACGTGCTTCCGCCATCGCTCTCACATCTCCCTTGGGTGGAAGGCCTTTTTTACCCCAGTGATATTTGCTCTGCATCAATCCTACAAAAGCCTTTTGGAGAGCCTCCACAGCGTAGTCGCCAGCGCGCGGCTTATAGGTATCCAGATGCTTAAGATCCTGCGCAATCAGAGAGAAGAATTCGTAATCGTTTTTTGGCTGGAAAGGGGTACCAAGATCAGAAAGCTTATGCAGCTCGCTCACCATCTTGCCTAGTTCGTCAACCAGACGATACGCGCTACCTGACGGCTCATCCTTTCCCAGTTCTTCAGTGAGTAACTCTTCTTCTTTCGGATCTCGCGGGGCAACAATACAATTGGTTGTTTCAACGATTGCGAGGCGCACAAGCTCAGCATCCTCGCAGCCATATTGCTTAATAACATAAATGCGCCTCAAGAGCTGGTCATCCTGTTTAGGGCCGGCCACAGAGCGAGGAAAAGTGGCGCGCATCGCGACGCGCCTAGCTTCTTCCGGTTGTGCGTCAAACCATGGGAAGTCTTTACGTAGGGCGTCCTCGGCGCCACGTAAGGCCTCCTCCTTTTCGGGTGTAAGCGCGATTCTCTCTTCTGGTGTAGTCCGAGGACGCTGCTTCCGTTTTTCCTTCTTGTTCATGAAATGCTCCGTTTGCCCGGACAAATTCGCCAAAACGCGTTGGCCTCTTTGAACGAGGCGGCATTGAAATAGTGATCGCGGATAATCTTTTCGGAGTTGCCGCTTTCGACCGCCGTCCCGGCAAAAGACTTAAACTTGGCGACATGCATCGAAATAAATGTGTGGCGCAATACGTCGTGTGTGAAACCGAACTCTTTGCGCACCGTCTTGAGCTCGCGGTCGGAATTGGGCGGAATAACCTCACCAGAAAAGGCTGAGAGCCACTTCCGTAGATTCGCCTGGATCGTGACCTGGCGAGGTTTTCGCGTCTTGGCCATAGCAGCGCTGACGCGGATGACACCATTGTCTAAGTCGATCGCCTTGGGCTCTCGGGCCAACTTCAACATCTCGCCACCGGGCCGGATACCTGCAAAGAGTGCAAGGGCGAAATACCGCGCAAGTTTGCCGCCCTTAAACTCGGAGACAAACTTCATTAGATCCCGCGCCTTCTTGACCGGCAGAACCTCGATATGTTCGCGGTCGATTTTGAACCGGGTAACATCGGCCGCCGGATTCGCGGATAGCCAGCGACGCTGTTTGTCGGTGCACCATTCAAAGAACAGGTGCAGGTCCGCCCGGTAATTGTTCCAGGTCTTACGACTCGCTTGGTTCACGCCATCCTTTGCGCGCAAGCTGCACAAATATCGCTCCACGTCATCATGCGTGATTTCGTGCAGGTCACAGTTTCCCATGAACCGCTCGAACTGCCCGAGCGTGCTCTTGAGCTGCATCAGTGTGCGCTCCCTGACTTGTCCCTCTAATGCCCCGCGGAACTTCACCGTTGCCTCTGAGAGGCTGATTTTGAAGTCAGGCTTCTGGTAGTGCCCGAAGAAGTAATCGATCGCCTGGGTGAGCGTGTAGCGATCCCCGAGCCTTAAGAAGCACGCTTGGGCCTCTTTGATCTGTTCATCCGAAAGATCGGTTATAATCGAGTGCAGCTTTCTGCCCCGGTTGGTCAACTCGATCTCTTTGAGGTTTTTCCAATCGAGGGCCTTCTGCCGGTCTGAGAACTTCCTCCGTATCCTCCGGCCATCTAGGTCCGTTCCCTGGACATGCCAGAACTCATAGCGGTAGGATTTGCCAACGCGCGGGTCTTTCTCATATTTCTGCACTATTGAAAGCTGCGCCGCACGCTCTTGCATGATCCTACATTTAGAGCGTAAAATGACCCGAGTAAAGACCCGAGTTCCAAAGCGTCAGCTTTTTGAGAGGGGTACTATCAGGCTCATAACCTGAAGGTCGCGGGTTCAAATCCCGCCCCCGCAACCACTCTTAAGTGACTCAGCAGGAGTAGTTTACCTTCGGAAAGATTTCAAAAGCGGCAGGCTCCTCGGTACGCTCAAAATGCACTGAAATGCACGAAAATGACCGTTTTTTGACGAGAAACGTGACGAGAAAATTTAGCGACCTGATTGGCGACTATCCGCCACCTCCGCACCCGTAGACCCGAGTTCGTTGCGGTGATTTCAAGTATCTTGTTGAGTGTGGCGTGATTTGATATGCCATAGCATCACGAACATGGATGAAGATGAGTCACCAAAGGACAATCCACTTACCGCTTATTTGGCTTGGATTGTCGGCATAGGTGGAATTTTGATCACCATCATTTTAAGAGCATGCGCTCTAATTCCCGACTGGTCGGTAATCTTTCTTATCGCGGTTTTTGTTCTTGCGGCGATTGTCGTTCACGCCTTCCCTCGGCTCGAGGAGTTGAACCTCCGTCAATTGTCGATACGACTGAGGGAAGTCAAGGACGCCGAGCAGCGGATCTACGCTAAGGAAGAAACCGTTCAGAATCTCGTGCTCACGCTCACCGATCTTGCGGTAATAGATTCCCTCAACTTTGGGCGCTTGGCCGGTGGTCAATATAGCGAACTACTTCGTCAATGAAGGGATAAACGACTGGAAAAAATTCTTAAGTTGGTCGATGCCACGCCGGAGCAGAAAGCTTATTTGAACCGATATGTCCCGCTGTTCAAGGCGCTAGATGAAACGCATGCGCTGGAAGTACCGCTGCCAGAAAGAGAAAAGGCTGCGCAGCCACATAGGGAAAAACTTATTGAGCAGCTTCGTAGCGAAACCTGACGGCTAACGTCACACAACAAACCTCGCAGTGTGCGCTTTCCAGGTAAGGGCATGATAGCGGACACCTCATCAAACGAACTGTACGGGGCACGCACGCCCGTAGCCCGAGTTCGTTCCCGGTGATGCGTGGTCGCCCAAAGCGCTCCGAAGCTGATGCACGTTAAAAAGGCGTTGTGTTTTCGTGCGTCATGCGCCGATCTGGTGGATGAAAAGCTCCGCGGTCTTGACCATCGATGAATTTTTGCGGTCACGCTGCGGTTCCTGGCCAGTGCCAACTTACCGGAGTCAAAAATGAAAGAGAGAGAACTCAATCGTGCCAACATCGGAGTGCATAAGACGACTGCTATGAGCGGTAGGGCGACCGCCAACGAAACTAACCGCTGCATGCGAACTGGAAAAGAAAGAAGCTTTGGGCGCATAGCCAGCCTAACCATTCTACGGTCATTGATTGCGGCTGGTTTCGTTGTCGCCTTAGCACCCATGCCCGCACAGGCAGACGAGGAGGAACGAGGACGGGATAAAAAATTTGAGGCATTAGAGGCGAAGGTGGAATCCCTACAGGCAACTGTTTCCGCCTTGGAGAGCCAAATCGACACGCTGCAGAAACAGTTGGCAGTGGTCCAATCCAATAAGGCTCTCGCACTTGGTCCCTTTGTCAGCGTCGTTTCGGGCTTGGTAGACGGCGTAAACGGACCCCATATCTATTTCACCGGCGCCAATATCCATATCGTGAGCGGTTCAGGCTCGACCGACGACAACGGCAGCCCCCGTGGACTTGGCAATTTGATCATTGGATATGACGAGGACCCTGCGAGCTATGTTGACCGCAGCCCTTTCAATAACCTGCCGCTCGGTCCGCTTGTGGCAGGTGACCGCGGAGGATCACATAATCTGGTGATCGGGGCCGCCAATCGGTTTACCCAAGCCGCTTTCAGCGGCCTGGTCGTCGGCACGGCGAACACTATCAAGAGTTATGGGACCAGCGTCACGGGAGGGGCTGGCAACACCGTTCTCCACTATGGGTCAAGTGTCAGCGGTGGATTTTCAAACACTGCTGGCAGCTTCTACGCTAGCGTCAGCGGCGGAACCTCTAATAGCACCGGCGGTCCCTATAGCAGCGTCAGCGGTGGGGACAGTAATACCGCTGGTTTCAACTGTGGCGGCACCTGCGGCTTTGCCACCAGCGTCAGCGGGGGCTCGGGCAACTTCGCTAGCGGCAATTACAGCAGCATCACCGGCGGGAGCGGAAACACCACCATCGATCTCAATACCACCGTCACGGGCGGAACTGGTAACACCGCCGGTAGCCTTGTTATCTTTGAAGCGGGCATTGGCTCCAGCGTCCTCGGCGGGTCTGGCAACAACGCCGCGGGACGAAATTCGGTCGTGATTGGCGGTCAGAATATCACTGACAACAACGATAACTCGATTGCGCCGAAGGCGCCCTACCCCTGATCGAAGCCGGCGCATGCCCGCGGGATAATCATATCCAGCTCGATGTCACGTAGCGGTTTTTCCGGCTGTTTAAAAAATCGATTTGATCCGCTCGTACTCCTCCTTGCTGATCTCCCTAAGCTCAAAATCCGCCTTCGCCCTTCCGGTCTTATGCGCTGCCTCGGCGAGCGCTCCCGGCGCACTGTAGCTAGCGGCAATCGGTTCTTTTGCAGGATCGTCTTTGAGATGGGTGATGTAGTAGTGGTCGAATTCTGGGATTTTGTGAAGCATGAAATAGTGTTCAATAGAACACTTGTACGGTCAAGCAACTGCTCCTCGGAAAATATCCCAAATTGGCTGTGGTAACGATAAGTCAGCTTGATAAGTCAGCTTCTGAGAATAGATTTGATTGCCGCAAGCAGACTTTTCCCACGGCTTTAAAATCCACCGATAGTAAAGCTTGCGAACTGTTACCGTGAAAACAATCGATCTTTCTGAGTACAGTTGGGAAAAACACGGCGGATCCTACGATGACGACGACCGCCTACATACCCACCTCGGTCCCGCCGACGTTACCGTCGATTTCTGCGCTGAACGCATCGGATTAAAGGTCCGTAAAGACGACGGCGAACACTGCTACTGTTATCCGCTCAACAAAGTACCAATCCGCGTTCTCGGCGATTGGCGACCGGAATAAACCGGCTGCTACGCGTCTCCGTTGCGATCGAATCGAAATCTTGCGCTCCAGGCAGCTCTCCCGCTGGCGACGAATAATTCCCGCTAAGCGCTCAATCGAAGAACCTCTTTAGCGTCTCGTACTCGTTCCGGCTGATTCTTCGAAGTTCAAAATCCTGTTTCGGTCTCCCGGTTTTACGGGAAGCATCGGCTAAGCTGGCTGGTGCGCTATCGCCAACCAGGATTGGCTCTTTCGCAGGATCGTCTTTCAGATAGGCGACGTAGTATTGGTCAAATTCTGGGATTTTGTTGAGCATGAAACTAGTGTTCACACTTCGCGTCAAGAAATTGACTCGGTTTTTTCTTTTCCTTCGCCCTATTCTGAAAGGTTGAGGAGCAAAAGTAATATGGACAAGCGGTTCCAAGTTTTTGTTAGCAGCACGTATGAGGATCTTCAGGAAGAGCGTCAGGAGGTAATGCATGCTTTGCTGGAACTGGACTCCATCCCTTCTGGAATGGAGCTTTTTCCGGCGGCGAACGAAAGTCAGTGGTCGCTCATCAAAAAGGTGATCGAAGATTGTGATTATTACGTGCTCGTGATTGGCGGCCGATATGGCTCGAAAGGTCCGGATGGAATTAGTTACACGGAGATGGAGTACAGGCATGCTCTTCAAATCGATAAACCAACCATTGCGTTCCTGCATAAGGATCCAGGTTCGATGCCGGCGAGTAAATCGGAAGGTGCCCCTGACGGAAAAGAAAAGCTGGCCGCTTTTCGAGACCTCGCTCAAAAGAAGCACGCTAAATTCTGGTCAAACCCTGCAGACCTAGGCTCGGTTGTGAGTCGGAGCTTGATCCAATTGACAAAATCGCATCCGGCGGTGGGATGGGTTCGCGCTAACGAACTACCGGACCGCGAAGCGAGCTTGGAGCTCCTCCGGTTGCGGAAACAAGTTGATGACCTCACCGTCGAGCTCCAGCGCGTGAGGACAACAGCACCACAAGGAACAGAGAGTCTAACACAGGGTGCAGATCGATTTAAAATCAGATATTCATTCGTCGCCAGCGACGGAGCCTTTGGCTTTAACGATTGGAACGGAAGTTTTGGGCCTTCATGGAATGAAATCTTCGCAGCTTTGGCACCCGGAATGATCCATGAATTATCCGAAGAACAGCTCAAACACGAGTTTAATACATTCATTCGGATGACGGAAAAGCCAGTTCTCGAAGCAGAGGGTAGCGAGCCTATTGTAGACGCGAAGCGATTCACGATTCACGAATCCGATTTCCAAACAGTTAAAGTTCAACTGCGTGCGCTCGGGTTCATCGTTCGTAGCGAGAAACAGAGAAGCGTTAAAGATGTAGGTACTTATTGGAAGCTCACCCCGTATGGTGACGACTTAATGACTCGATTAAGAGCAATCAAGCGCCTAGGTAGCAGCGATTCTACAACGCGTTTTGCTTCATAGGCGGAAGCCCGTCAGAAGCTCCGAGGATCAAACTCCCGGTTCTGCGTCCGTCCGTTGGTGCGCCACCTTGGGACGAAGATCCCTGGCTCCTGCGGAGGCGTAATAAAACGTGCGCGTTTGTGGTGGCTCCTGGGTGCCCCATCGAGGCTTCGACGTTGGCTTGACACCATTAAAAACTTTGTTGTTTTTTCGCTTGTGCGGTTCGCAATCTTTGATATTGCTCTCGAACAACCAGCAAACAGAGTGCTCATCACTCTGCGCACAAATCGCGGCTGACCACCGCCAAAACCGATTGGAGTAGGCATTGGCAAAAGTGCCATTGACGCCGAATAGATCGAGGCGTCCATTGGGCTTGTCGCACAACGACCTTTTCAAAAGGCGTTGATCCTTCCGCCCTCCCCGCGACACGGATGTTACCGGCGACGTAAGAATTCCCGCAGCAGGTCGCTAAGCGACGACTAAACTAAACTCCGGGAGGAATTAATGAAAATCCGCTTACTTGCCCTTGTAGGATTGGCAATCAGCTCTGCTGTGCCGACCCTCGCCCAAGAGCAAAATACGGTCGATCCAGAAGTACGTCAGCAGATTGAAGCGGTACTCATGAAGCTTGGCGAAGCATACAACAAGCACGACGCGGCTGCTATCACAGCCCTATATACGCAGAACGCGGTTCAAGTGTGGGACTGGGAAAATGTTGGTCCGTTTTACGGTCAGCAAGCCATCGAGAAAAATTATACAGCCCACTTCGATTATACAGCCCACTCCGTATCAAGTCCCGGATTCGTCGACAAGCTTGTTCAGGTGAGTGCAATCGGCAACAAGATATCCGCTATCTCGGAATATAGCGTCGGGCCATGGAAGGGCTATAACGCAAGAATCTATGTTCGTGACGCCGATACCTGGAAGATCCTCATGGAATACCAAATTTATCCTCGGTAAGGACGAGCCTTTCTGCAAGGTGGCAACATTGACGCCGCGATGTGGGAAACCGGAGGATGGAGTGAGA
>Ga0070708_100003670_pt1 | contig 12047 bp, 14 predicted proteins | sample KBSK5503metaG_FD_65469 | JGI IMG/M metagenome (GOLD analysis project Ga0070708, IMG submission 65469) | Corn, switchgrass and miscanthus rhizosphere microbial communities from Kellogg Biological Station, Michigan, USA - KBS K5-50-3 metaG | ecosystem: Host-associated > Plants > Roots >...
GGCGCGTGGGTGCTGTTCGCCGAGGAGCGCGCGCGCGCCAAGCGGTGGCGTACGAGTGAGGTGAAGCTGGGGTGGCGCCCTGGGCCTGCGGTGCGCGTTGCCGCTGTGGGGGTGCTCATCGTCGTCGTGATGACGCCGTTCCTTCCCGGCTACGGGGCGCCGCCTCTGTTGCGCACGTCGGGCCCCGGAGGTCGCACCGCGTTCAACCCGTTCGTCGCGATACGGGCCACGCTCCAGAAACAGCGTCCCGTTCTGCTGTTCACGTTCACGACGAATCGCCCGACGTATCTTCGCCTCACGACGCTTGAGCATTTCGATGGCGATGTCTGGCGACAGGGCAACGTGCGCAGCTCGACGCCGATCGGGGCGATCACGATCCCACCGTACGAGCCGGGCGTTCAGTCCGAACTCGTTCAGCAGCATTACCAGATCGGAGACCTCGCTGGACCGTGGTTGCCCGCGTCGTACGATCCGACCAGCGTGACCAACGTTTCAGGCGTGAAGATCGAGACCGAGACCCGTTCGCTCGTTCTCCCACAGACGGGGGGTTTACCAAGCGGCGCGACCTACGACGTTACATCCGAAGTGCCGGTTCTGACCGTTGCCGATCTCGACAAGCCCTTCTCGTACGACGAGCAAGCATTGTCCGACTACCTTTCCGTCGGACGGACTGTCCCGGGCGTGGTTCGTCAGATCGCTCAAAGGGTTGTGAGCGGCCAGACGACACCGTTCCGCAAGGCGGTCGCATTGCAAGACTATCTGCGCACTTTCACCTACGACGAGAATGTGGCTCTGCATCACAGCTTCAAAGACGTCGTTGAGTTTCTGACGAAAACGAAGCGTGGCTACTGCGAACAGTTCGCCGGCACGATGGCGTTGATGGCGCGCACGGTTGGCCTCCCTTCTCGTGTGGCGATCGGCTTCGGATTCGGCGCGAGGGTGGGCGACGAGTACAGGATCACGACCCGGGAGGCACACGCCTGGGTGGAGATCTTTTTCCCAGGCGCTGGGTGGGTCGCGTTCGAACCAACACCGCGCGCCGGCGTCGCCGAAGTTCCCTCATACGCGGTGCCGCCGGGACTGACGAATCCGTCCGCATCTCCGGGGGCTACGCAGAGCGCGAGCCCGAGCGCGAGCCCGAGCCCTTCAAAGCAAACACACGAGATCGCCCCGGCCGAGACCGGTTCGGCGATCCGCGGTAACCGCCGCCCCGTTTGGCTGCTCCTCGCTGTTGTGCTTGGGGGCGTGCTGGCGCTCGGCGCGTCCGTGCTGGCGGTTCCTCCCACGCTTCGCATCATGCGCCGAAGACGCGCGCAAGGCGACCGCGGCAAAGGCGTGTTCGAGTACCTGGAGTTCCTTGCGTGGTGCAATGGTGCCGGCCTCGGACGGAAGCCGGGCGAGACGCCCCTGGAGCATGCCGGGCGGTTAAGCGCGGCGAATACGGATGCGGTGCGGCCGCTCAATCAGCTGGCCGAGCTTGCGGATGGCGCGCTTTGGGGTCCCGAGGAACGCTTGGACCTCGTTGAGTTTGCTCGAGTGACCGGTGAAGCGCGATCGATCCTTCGATCGACGATTTCGCTCAGGGCTCGGTGGCTGGCCGCTGCCGGCTGGGGTCGATGGAGTCTGGCTGCTTGAGGCTTACAAGATCGGGAGGGAGCGCTCGATCTCCCAGGGGCTGACGTACGCTTTGTAGGCCTCCCACTCCGCGCGCTTGTTGCGGATGAAGTACTCGAAAACATGGTCGCCGAGTATCTCACGCAGCTGGTCGGACTCCTCCATCGCCGCGATCGCTTCGTAGAGGTTTTCCGGTAGCGAATCGATACCTTCGGCACGCCGTTCCGCTTCGGTCATCGAGTAGATGTCCTCGGTCGCCTCGGGCGGCAGCTCTTCGTTGTCGGCGATACCGGCCAACCCGGCGCCGAGCAGCGCCGAGAACGCGAGGTACGGGTTACAAGCGGGATCGGGTGAGCGCACCTCGACTCGCACGTCTGTTCCTTTGCCTGCGCCGGGGATGCGAAGGAGCGCCGACCGATTCCGCCGCGCCCAGCAGATGTACACGGGCGCTTCGTAGCCGGGTACCAGCCGTTTGTACGAGTTGACCCACTGGTTGAGGACCGGCGTGATCGCGCGCGCCTGCTTCAGCACGCCGGCGATGAACGCACGCCCGACCTTGCTGAGCCCCGCCGGGTCGTCGGTGTCCGCGAATGTGTTGCGCTCGCCTTCGTATAGCGCCATGTGTGTGTGCATGCCCGAGCCCCACGCGCCCTGGATCGGCTTCGGCATGAACGTCGCATAGACCCCCGCCTCCTGGGCCACTTCCTTCACCGCCAGGCGAGCCGTCATGACGTTGTCGGCCATCGTCAGCGCGTCGGTGTCACGCAGGACGATCTCGTGCTGGGACGGTGCGACCTCGTGATGGACGCTTTCGACGCTGATCCCCATCGACTCCAGATACAGCACCGTCCGCTTGCGAAGATCGGACGCGACATCGAGCGGCGTCAGGTCGAAGTATCCGCCCTGGTCGAGCCCCTCGGTGGATGCACTGTCCTTGAAGTAGAAGTACTCGAGCTCGGGTCCGAGATAGAAGGTGAATCCCATCTCCTGCGCGCGCGCGATCTGGCGGCGCAGCACCGCGCGCGGGTCTCCGGCGAACTGTTCGCCTTCGGGAGTAAGGATGTCGCAGAACATGCGCGCGACGCCTTGCTGATCCGGTCGCCAAGGCAGGATCTGGAACGTCGATGGGTCGGGGCGAGCAAGCATGTCTGACTCTTGCACGCGCGCGAACCCCTCGATCGCGCTCCCGTCGAATCCCATGCCCTCCTCGAACGCGGCTTCGAGCTCCGCCGGCGTGATCGCGAAAGACTTCAGGAAGCCGAGCACGTCGGTGAACCACAGGCGGATGAAGCGGATGTCCCTCTCCTCCACCGTGCGGAGGACGTAGTCGATGTCATGGTTCGTCATACCTGTTCGACTGCCTCCTTTGCCGGTTTCAGATCGCCCTTCCGTCGAATAGGCATGATCACCGATGAGCCTCCAGCTTGTAGCCGACGTTCCGGATGGTCGCGATCATGTTCTCGTGCTCTGCGCCAAGTTTGGCTCTCAGCCGCCGGACGTGCACGTCGACCGTTCGTGTGCCGCCGAAGAAGTCATACCCCCACACTTCTTGAAGCAGCTGTTGTCTTGAGTACACCCGGCCCGGACGTTGGGCGAGGAAGAACAAGAGTTGGAACTCTTTATAGGTCAGGTCGAGCGGCCTTCCGCGAAGCCTTACTTGGTACGTCGTCGGATCGATCGAGAGGTCGCCGACCCGCACCGTGCCGGCCGACTCCATCACCTGAGAGCCGAGGGCGATACGGATGCGGGCGAGCGCTTCGGGGATCGGTGAAGGGTCGACCAGGAACGAATCGACCTCCCAGTCGGGACCAACTGCGTCGAGCACCTCGATGGAAACGAGCACGAGCAGTGGTGCGCGTGGAGAGGCTGCTCGAACGGACCGGCATGCGTCGCGCCCCCTGGTCAGGTCCTTTACGGCATCGACGATCACAACGCCGGGGTCGGCTTGGGACGGTCCGGGCCCTGCAGAGGCGAGCACGACTCGATGGCCGCCCGTCTCTAGGCCGTTCTTGAACCCCCAGAGATCCTCCGGGCGATCCGTCACGATCAGGATGTCTGCCATTGCAACCGTCTCCAAGAAACGCGAAACCCCAGGCAGCCGGTGCCCCAACCCTGAGACTCCGCGGGCGCCATTGCCTGGGGGGAGCGCCGGTTGCGAGAACCTGCGCTTCGTGCGCAAAGTAGCAGAGGCTTCCCGCTCGGACAAGGAGGATTCCGCTGCCGTATCGTCGCCGAACGCACCGCCGATGGCGCGGGCGCAATCCTGCTTTGCGCTGGGACCTGCAGAAGCTCGCCCTGCGCGCGCGCGGTGAACGCGACGCGTTCGACGTGGCCCACTCTCATTTCTGGTGCGATGCCTCCGACGGTGTGCGATTGGCCGGGACGCGGCTCGGGAGTAACGAGGACACAGCGATCGTGATCGCCCACGGGTTCATGGCATACCGGACGAAACCGCGATGGCGGGTCCTCGCGGAGGGCCTCGCGAAGCACTTCACCGTCTATACCTTCGACATGCGCGGTCACGGACAGTCGGCCGGAGCGTGCACCGGCGGTGAGAAAGAGATGAAGGATGTTCACGCTGTGGTGACGTACGCGCGATCGCGCGGGCATCGCCGAGTGGTCACGATCGGCGGTTCACTCGGCGGCATCGCGGTGATCGGAGAAGCAGCCGAACACGGCGACGCGGACGCCGTTGTCTCGATCTCTTGCCCGGCTGAATGGTCGACGTCCGACAGCAAGATGGTGAAGCGCATGACGTGGCTCTTCACGAGCTCGCTCGGCCGGGCGATCGCGCGCCGGGTCATGGGGACGACGATCAATCTCGATTGGGGGAACCCTGCGCCGCCGGCCGACATGATCGGGCGCATCGCGCCCATACCCGTCCTGATCATCCACGGTGCCGACGATCATTTCTTCCCCCCGGCCGACGCCGAGCTTCTCTATGCCCGAGCAGGCGAGCCGAAGCGCTTGCTGATCCTGGAAAACTTCGGCCACGCGGAAGACGGTTTCAAGCCTGAATTCGCCGAGCAGCTTGCCGGCGAAGTCGAAGCGCTCGTCGCGGCCGCTCCGTCTCTTTAGATCGATGGCGAGGAGAGCAGCGCTCATCCTCGCAGGCGCGGCGTTCCTTGCCGCGGCGCTGCTGGCCGGGCGGCTCGCGCTGTTGTTCGCAGCGATCATCGTGGCGATCGTGGCGGCCGGCGAGCTATTCCGCTTGTTGCGCGCGCAAGGCGTCCTGCCGTCGGCACCGCTCGGGTACGCAGGTATCCTCGCGCTCCTGATCGTCGCGTACGTGCGCGGTGAGCGCGCGCCGGAGGTATTTCCATTCGTCATCGCGGCGACCGCCGGGATGACGTTCGCAGTTATGCTCATGCGGTTGGACCGCGTGGATGTGACCCGCGCCGCGGCGTTCACGCTCATCCCAGTCATGACGGTCGGCTTGCTGGGGGCATACGTCATCGCCTTGCGAAGCGCGCGCGACGGCTTTCGCCTGGCCTGGGTGTTCGCCCTGATGGCGGGGGGTGCCGAGCTCGGCGCGGCGGCTTTCACCTGGGCGTTCCGGCGCGAGTCGCTCACGCCGCGCGCGCGCAGGACGTGGGAGCACTACGCGGGAGCAGCCGTTGGCGCGCTGGCGGCCGCGATCGCGGCCGCACTGGCCGCCTCGCCACCGTTCACATGGACGCGCGCGCTCATCTTGGCGGTTCTTGTCGCCGCGAGCGCCGCAACGGGCGATCTGGTGTGGGCGATGGTTGAGGACGACCTCACGCGGGCCGATGGGGGTGTGAGGCGCGCACGCGCGGTGGTCTTGCGCCGGCTCGACGGCGTCTTGCTCTCCGCCCCGGTCTTCTTCTACGCCTTCCGCGTTCTCGCTCGCTGACGAGTAGCCTGCGCGCATGGGACGGATCATCCGGTGGCTTCTGACGCCACTCATCATCCTTGCGTTGTTGTTCGTAGGAGCGAACCTGTTCGTCGCTCATCTCGCCGAAGGCAAGATAGCAACTGCGCTGCAAAGCTCGTTCCATCTGTCCGCGAAGCCGGCCGTCAGGATCGGTGGATTTCCGATCATCTTCAACATCCTGAGCGGCAAGATCCCTCGCGTGTCGTTTGACGCATCGGGCGCGACGTTCGAGGGCTTGACCGTGCAACAGATCAAAGTTGCGCTCGTCGATGTAACAGCTCGGGGAGGCTTCCTCCACGGCGGTTCGATCCGTCTTGACGTGGGAGCGGGAACCGTCCAGGCACGAGCAACGAACGGGGCGGTCAACGCGTATTTGAAAGAGAAGGGCCAGAACGCCTCGATCTCCTTCCACGCAGGGCGTGCCGTCGTGCGCGCGGTCCGCTCGTTCCTCGGACGCTCCCGGGTGCTTGTCGCCACGGGCGCGATCTCGCGGGAAGGGACGTCGTTCGTGTTCCGGCCGGCCTCGGTCACCGTCGACGGGCACGCGGTGCCGCCGGGAACGGAGGCTCTCGCCGAGCAGAAAACGACCATCAAGGTCCACCTGCCGAAGCTGCCCGGCGGGATCACCTCGTACCGGGTCGAAGCGGTTGAGGGAGCGGTGACCATCGTCGCCGTCCTTCGCAACCAGCTGCTCGACCTTTCTGGATGAGGGAAGGTTTGCGGGCCCTCGCGGGGTTTTATACAGTTGTAACGGTATAAACCCACGATAAGCAGGGACGATGTCGACTGAAACCGTAGGACAAGACGCCGCGGTCGCGCGCGCGCTGGCTGCGCCGACCAGAGCGGCCATCCTCGACCACCTTCGATCGGCCGGTCCGCGCGCGGTGAAAGAAGTTGCCGATGCGGTCGGCGTGCACGCCAACGTCGCGCGTGGGCACCTCGATGTGTTGGTGTCGGCGGGTCTTGCCTCCGCGTCCTGGCGTCGCAACGCGGCCGGCGGCCGCCCGGCCAAGGTGTACGAGGCGACGCCGGTCCACGTCGAAGACGGCACGGTTCTGGTCTCAGACATCCTGGCGTCGCTTATCGAGGCGGCAGCTCCGGCTCCGGGCACGGCGAAGAAGATCGCAGAGCAAGCGGGAGAACGGCTCGCTCGCCGGATCCGTCCTGGAGACGATGCACTTGGCTTCACCGAGCAGGTCGAGTGGCTGCAGCGTGCACTCGCGCACGTTTCCGGCGGCGTTCGCGTCGCCGGCCGCGGCGAAGACTGGGTCGAGCTGGAGGATCTCGACTGTCCGTTCAAAGGCATCGCAGCTTCGCACCCAGAGATCGCGTGTTCGCTCGACAAAGCGTTGAAGGAAGGCATCATGCGCGCGCTTGGTGCGGACACGTTCGTCGAGCAAGTCACGTCCATCGCGTGGGGAGATCCCTCCTGTCGCGATGTGGTTCGGCTCCGCGGAAGAGGTGCCAAATGAGTGAGAAACGGATGGTCGATAAGAACGGGATGCGCGGCGGAGCCGGACTTTCTGCCGTGCTACTGCTCGTCGGCTTCGTCTTCCAGTGGCGCGCGATGGTGCCCGCGATCGGCGCAGCGCTTGCCATCGGGAGCATCTTTGGCTTGCGTTACTCGCCGCTCGGCGCGGCGTATCGGTTCATCAAGAAGTCGTTCAAGCTGAACATCCCCCTTGAGCGCGAAGAAGAGCCGCCACCGCGGTTCGCACAAACGCTCGGGTTCGTGGTGTGCGCGATCGCGTCACTTCTGTTCATCCCCGGATGGAACGGAGCCGGATGGGCGCTCGCGTTGCTCGTCGCCGGTTTGCAAGGGCTGCTCGCGACGACGGGTCTTTGCGTCGGGTGCGAGATCTACCTCTATTCCCAACGATTCAGAGCGCACGGGGTCGAAGCGCGATGATCATCCGCCTGGTGGTGGCCCTCGCGGTCGCAGCGGCGAGCGCCGGCCTCGCGATCGCGTGGCGTCGCAGGGAAGGCAGGTTCTCCGAAGGAACCGGGCGATTCGATCGCGCCGAACTTGGCATCGCGAAGCGCGATCAACCCTCCGCGCTGCTCGTCGAGTTCTTCGGCGAAGACTGCGCGCCGTGCGTGACTGTCCAGAACCGCATCGGCAAGATCGCAACCGAGGTGCCGGGCGTGCAGATCGTTTCGATCGATGCAGGGGCGCGCATGGACGTCGCCGATCGCCACGAGGTGCGTCGCGTCCCGACGCTCTTCGTCCTCGATCAAGATCTGCGTGTCATCTGGCGCGCGTCCGGGGTGCCGAGTGAAGACGCGATCAGAACCGCGTTGCTCGGGCCCAACTGGGCAGGGCGGCCGCATCCCGGCCTTGAGTCGCATCAGCGCGTAGCGCGGTAGAGACGCGTGGTACGCTGCGCGCGCTCGCACATCAGTAGGAGCCTCCAACGATGGTGACGAACGTTTTCCTCGTGCTGCTCGTCGTGATGGTCGTTGTGGCAGGCCTCTTCTCTCTCGTGGTGGTCGCGCGCCTTGTCGAACCCCGCGGAGTGAAAGCGCTCCTCCGCCGTCTCGCCGGCCGGTAGGCCGACCCGTGGCACTCAGCTTCGCCTTCACCGACGAGCAGCTTGCCTTCCGTGCTTCCGTTCGCGAATTCGCAGAGAAGGTCGTCCGACCCGGCGCGGACGCCCGCGATCGCGACGGCCGCTGGGATCCAGAGGTGTGGCGCGCGGTCGGTGAGTTCGGCCTCGCCGGGTTGCCGGTCCCGGAGGAGTACGGGGGGCAAGGCGCCGACATCATCACAACGTGCATGGCGCTCGAAGGCTTGGAAGAAGGTGGCCGAGACTCCGGGCTGCTCTTGTCGCTCGGCGCGCACCTATGCATCGGCGCCGTACCGATCTGGCTGCATGGGACCGAGGAGCAGAAGCGTGCGTACCTCCCGAAACTCTGCAGCGGTGAGTGGGTCGGCGCCTTCGCGATCACGGAACCGGGCGCGGGGTCGGACACCGCCGGGATCACGACGAGGGCGCACCGCGATGGTGATCACTTCGTGATCAACGGCTCGAAGACTTTCATCACGAACGGACCCATCGCCGACGTCATCAATGTCGTCGCGGTCACGGATCCGGATGCAGCGTCGTCTCAAAGGATGAGCTGCTTCATCGTCGATAAGGACACCCCGGGGCTCGAGATCGGCAAGCATCTGGACAAGAGCGGCAACCGCTCGTCTCCAACATCGGAGTTGCACTTTTCGGACTGCGCCGTCCCGGCCGCTCGGATGTTGGGTCCCGAAGGCTCCGCGTTGTGGAAGGTCGCATTCGAATGCTTCGACTGGGAGCGCACGGTGATGGTCTCTGCCTCGCTCGGCGGCATGGAAGCACAGCTACAAGGGTGCGTCGAGTACGCGCAGGAGCGGAAGGCGTTCGGGAAGCCGATCGCCGACTTCGAGATGATCCAGGACAAGCTCGCACGCATGCGGGTTGGGATCAACGCCGCCCGTTGGGTGCTCTACCACGCGGCGTGGCTCAAGCAGCAAGGACTGCCGCACATGCAAGAAGCGTCGATCGCGAAGTATCTGGTTGCAGAAACGGCGATGCACAACGCGCTCGAGGCCGTTCAGATCTTCGGAGGGTACGGTTACATCAAGGAGTTTTCGGTCGAGCGGTCGATCCGTGACGCCAAGCTGCTCGCGATCGGTGGCGGTACGAGCGAGATCCAGAAGCTGATCATCGCGCGTACGCTTTTGGGGGAGGCGACGTGATCCACTCGCACGACACCTGGGTCGGTGGCACGAACATCCACTGGCTCGAGGCGGGGAGCGGTGACCCGCCGTTCCTACTCATCCACGGCTTCGGATCGAGCACGGCCAAATGGCTCGACGCGTTACCGCTCCTCGGTGCCGATCGGCGCGCGATCGCCCTCGACCTCCCCGGCTTCGGGCTGTCGGATGCGCCGCGCGGGCCGTATTCGCCGGCGTGGCTGGCCGGAGCCGTGCGCGCGTTCTGTGACGAGATCGGCGTTCGTCGTGCGATCTGGACGGGGAACTCGCTCGGCGGCCTCGTTGCGATCCATGGAGCCGCGGCGTGGCCGGATCGCGTCACCGGCTTGATCGGCGTCGACGCCGCGTTGCCGAGCGAAGGCGGTGGTCCGGATGCGCGAATCGTGACGAGCTTCATCGCGCCGGCCATGCCCGTTCTGGGCGAGCTCATCTACCGGCGGCACGTGCGGCGGCCACCCGAGAGCCTCGTCCGCGAAAGTCTCGAGCGTAATTTCGCGCGCCCGGAGCGGATCTCAGAAACGGCATTGCGCGCGCTGGTGGAGGACGCGCGCGGTCGCGTCGGCCGTCCCGATCACGCGCGCGCGGTCGTTCGGGCCAACCGTCAGATGATGTGGGCCTTGTCCGCTCGCAGGGAGACTGCATGGAAGATCCTGAGATCGGTGAAAGTGCCGACGCTTTTTCTCTGGGGTGCGAGCGATCGCCTCATCCCCGTCGCCGTGGGCGAGCGAGCTGTGCAGCAGCTTCCCGGATCCGAGCTGATCGTGATCGACGATTGCGGTCACAATCCGCAGATGGAGCGTCCCGAGGAGTTCGCCGCGTCTGCGATCGCGTTCGCGCATCGTATTGACGCACGCGCCGAGCGGACATAACGCTCCGGCTAGTTCGCTTGCAAGAACTCCAGCACGGTCTTGTTGAAGGCGTCGAACTCCTCGAGGTTGTACGCGTGTCCGCCGTCGAGCAGCTTCAGTTCGGCACCGGGGATCGCCGCAGCGAGTTCTTCGGAGAGTTCCGGTGGGACCATGATGTCGCGACGGCCGCACATGACTCTGGTGGGGATGTCGAGCCTGCCCAGCTGCTCGCGAACATCGTGTTCGAGCAGCGCGTCGAGCTGGCGCTCGAACACTTCGGGATGAGTGGAGAACTCGAGCGCCATCTGCTCGATCTGCTGAACGAAGGCGTTCCGTTCGAGGATGAACTTCGGCGTGAAGAGCCACAGCATCGATGTGCGCGTGATCGCCTCCTGGCCACCCTTTTCCATGATGAGGCGACCCACCTCGGACATCCGCCGCGTGTAGGGGTTCTTCGAGCACCAGGTTGAAGCGAGGACGAGTGAACGGATCCGCTCCGGTGCCTTCAACGCGAGATGTTGTGCGATGGCGCCGCCCATCGAGATCGCAAGGACGTGCGCGCGCTCGATACCGGCCTCGTCAAGCACAGCCAGCGCGTCGGCCGCCATCTGCTCCATCGAGAAGGGGCCGGGCGGTGCAGTCGACTCACCGATACCGCGATTGTCGAACGTGATGCAACGGAAGTGAGGAGTGAGGACGGGAAGCTGGAGCATCCACATCCGCCGGTCGGCGGCGAGACCCATGATGAAGAGCAGCGGGTCGCCCTCGCCCGCGATGTCGTACGCGATCGTCGCGTCTCCAGAGCGAAGCGTTTGCATGGTCAGACGATAACCGGGAAAGGGGGCGGGCGGCGACCGGGAGGTCGCCGCCCTGTGGGGACGGGGATCTAGCGAGGCGCTTGCTTCAGTTGTCGTTGTCGCACGAGACCGGCCACCAGTACGACGACACTTAATACGAAGACACCCGATACGACGCCGGCGACCGGCGTCGCCCACGCCCCCGGCGAAGAGCCAAGGACGAAAGGCCCTCCCGGTCGCGTTCCGCTCGCGAAAGAGCACGCCGCGCGCTCACTGCACGGCAATGCAAAGAGGTAATACCGGCCCTGGGGCAGCCGCTTCGTGGCGGTCTGATTTCGACCAAGGACGGGATCGAATGTGGCCGGCCACGCCATCATGAGCGTGTACGTGCCGCGCCCGTCTGCGCGCGTCGAGCCGAGGAACTGATCGCCCAGGCCTTCGATCGAACACTCACGCTCCGCGTAAACCGCGGCGATGACGATGTGGGCACCCGGCGGGAAACCGCCGCCCTTGATCGTGACCGCGGTTCCGACGCGACCTCGGCTTGGGGCGATCTCGGGCGCCGACATGTCGGCGCGCGCGCCCGACTCGCCGGCGAGCAGGCTCTCGATGCAACGCGGCGGCGGTGACGGCGAAAACGCAAGTTGGGACGCGGTCATCAGCGTGACGAGACTTATGACCTTCCACGACACAGTCATCAGTCGCAGTACCAACCGTTGTCCTTGAGCGAGGAGCCCATGTAGATCCATTCCTTACAGTTGGTTGGATCGAACACGATGTAGCCGTACCGGAAGTTCTGTCGATAGAGGCCGCTTCCGTAGGCGTAGCGGTTCCCGATCGGATAGCCGATCCAATAGATCCAGTCGTGGCCGTTGTACGGATCGGTGTACGCGCTCAGTATCCCCCGGTAGAGGATGTAAGCCGTGCTCGCACCGTTCTCGAGCATGATCGCGCGCTCATCGTTCCACCCGCTGTCGTAGAACGTTTGAACGCTTCCGCCGATCCCGCTTCTTGGTGAGCATCCATATCGCCACCAAGTCGACACAACGCCTTCGTACCGGCACGGAGACCATCCCGATCCGATGTCGGCGGTGACGCCGATCGTCCTGTATCCACCTCCGGCGTTGTACGCGGTTTGGAATGGCTTG
>Ga0070708_100003672_pt1 | contig 12042 bp, 10 predicted proteins | sample KBSK5503metaG_FD_65469 | JGI IMG/M metagenome (GOLD analysis project Ga0070708, IMG submission 65469) | Corn, switchgrass and miscanthus rhizosphere microbial communities from Kellogg Biological Station, Michigan, USA - KBS K5-50-3 metaG | ecosystem: Host-associated > Plants > Roots >...
CACCGCAGCCTGTCGGCGGAGGTCCAGGCCAACCGGTTCCGCGAGGATCTCTACCAGCGCCTCAAAGTCATTACCCTGGAAATCCCTCCGCTTCGGGAGCGCCGCGAGGACATCCCGGCCCTCGTCCACCATCTTCTCGAGAAGATCAACGAGAAGGTCCACAAGCGCGTGACGCGCGTGCCGCCGGAGGTGCTCGAGCATCTGGTCCGCTTACCCTGGGGCGGCAACGTTCGCGAGCTGGAGAACGTGCTCACCCGCGCCGTCGTCCTCGCGCCGGGGGAAGTTCTCTTGAGCGAGCATCTGCCCGGCGAAACGGGAAGCGGCGGACTGGAGAAGCCTGCCAGCCTCGGCTACCTGGGTGACGATCCGGAGCACGTCCCCACGCTCGCCGAGGCGGAGCGCATCCTGATCCTCCGGGCGATGGAGCTGGCGCGGGGCCACAAGGGAAAGGCTTGCCAGATGTTGGGAATCAGCCGCCCCACGCTGGAGCGCAAGCTTCAGAAATACACAATCACGAGCGACCGCGGGGCGCGAAAAGTCGTCTGAGAGACAGTGTTCTTGAACTCACGAACCCTGCCCTCTTTGAACGAAACGTTCAATTAATTTCACCTCGTTTCAACGAAACTTACACGTCGAGTCGCGGAAGTGTCCGATGGAGAGCGTTTTTTTGGTTAACTACTTGGATTAAGAGGCTAGCTGTTCAGCCCCATCGAACGTGCGAAATGGCACAAAGTTTGGAGGTAGTCACTCCGCCTTTCAATCCGGAAGGGAGGAGGCAGCAATGCAATTCAATCGTCCGCTAGGTCCAATCGGATCGAACATCGTCAGCCCCGTTCAGACAACGAGCTCCGGGATGATGGTCGCCGCCACCAAGGCCGCGCCAGGCCCCGAGGTGCTTGATTTCAAGGGCTACTTCAAAGTCGAGACCTTTCCCCACAACTCCATCATCTATCGCCCCGGCGATACCTCCGATCGCGTCTATCTGTTGAAGACCGGCCGGGTACGGCTGATGCGGATTGGAAAAAACAGCGTGCGCTCGGTGGTGTCCATCCTGCGCCCCGGCGACCTCTTCGGCGAGCTGTTCCGCCCGGACGGAACGGTGATCGAAGAGTTGGCGGTCGCCGCCGGAGAGGCCGAGGTCTGGTCGATCGAAGGTCGCGATTTCCGGGGACAATTGGAAGCCCGGCCGACCCTCTCCCTGGACGTCATTCGCGCCTACGCGGAGCGCGTACGGTCGCTCCGGAATCGCGTTCTCGGGTTGACCTTCAAGGAAGTGCCCGCCCGCCTCGCCGACATTTTATTGACGCTCTCCGAGGGCCACGGCGAACGGTGCCCGCATGGTGGGGAGACCGACCTGCGCGGAATCACCCAGCAAGACCTGGCCGACCTGGTGGGCGCCTCGCGGTCGTTCGTCTCCACGCTGATCAACGAAATGAAGCGGGACGGCGTCCTGGGCAACGTCGGACGGACGCTCTGCATCCGCGACCAGAAGGCCCTTCGCCGGGTCGCTTCGAAGGACAAGTAAGCCAGTTCGCCTCGGGCTCAGGTTGCGAGGCGATCCCGATCTGAGCCCGATGGCGCGGTCTTCTTCCGCCGCCGGCCGGCAAGCGCGAGCTGTTCCACCGCCCGCAGTCGGCGCTCGCTGAGATCCAGGTAGAGTGAATCCAGGTCGATGCCGACGAATCGCCGTCTCAGGCCGAGCGCGGCGACGCCGGTCGTCCCGCTTCCACAAAAGGGATCGAGCACCAGGGCCGACGGAGAGGTCGAAGAATCGATCACCCGTTGCAGCAAGCGGAGCGGCTTCTGGGTCGGGTGTCGACCCCATTCCTTCTCTTCCCGGCGCGGAGTGAGCTGAGACCAGAGCCGGCCGAGGCCGTCCGGCGCCAGCTCTTCTTCGCCCGCGCGCGGCAGATTCCAGACGTCGCGCATCTGCTTGCCGCCGTTCTCCGCCTTCATCGCCTGGTAGTTGAACTGGTGGCGCAGCTTGCCGCCGCTTTGCGGCGCCGCCCAGATGAGCAGCTCGGTCGAGTGGGTGAAGTACCGGCAAGAGAGGTTCGGGCTGGCGTTGGGCTTGTACCAGGTGACCGTATTCAGGATCTTGAACCCGAGCTGCTGCATCGCGAAGCCCACCGAGAAAATGACGTGCTGAGTGCCCGAGACCCAGATCGACCCGCTCGGCTTGAGCACCCGCTGACAGGCGGAGAGCCAGCGGACGGCAAACTGGTGGTCCTCCTCCCGACCCCTGGATTGGTCCCAGGAGCCCTTCTCCACCGGGGCGCGCCGGCCGCTCTGGCAGGTGAATCCGCCGTTGGAGAGGAAATAGGGAGGGTCGGCGAACACCAGATCGAAGGACGCTTCGCCCAGGGCGGGCAAAAGCTCCAGGCAGTCGCCCTGGTAGAGCACGTGATCCGAGCCGCGCGAGTACTCAGCCTGCTCGAGTCGATCGAAAGCGAGAGTCGAGACGCCCAATTCGCATCCTCCGGCGGCGAAACGCCCGGGGACGGTACGGTGCGCGCAAGACGGCAGCAAATTTTCAGCAGCCCGCCGCCGGCCGCGAGCTTGGATTCAGGGCAACTTTCCCGTCGCGTAGACACAGCAACCTGGCCGTTGTGACACAGGTATTTGACAGCAGCCGAAAATACGTTCTAGGCGTTTGCCTTGCCCGCGGGCTTTGCGGGCGCCTTCTTCTCGGCCGGCTTGGCGGCCTGCGCGCCGCTTCCCTCGTACTTCTTCCGGAACCGCTCGATTCGGCCGGCGGTATCGACCAGCTTGTACTTGCCGGTGAAGAAGGGATGGCAGTTGGCGCAGATTTCCACGTGGAAGGAACCGCGAGTGGATCGCGTCTCGATCACGTTGCCGCAGGCGCAGACGATCCGCGCGGGTACATACACAGGATGAATTTCGGGCTTCACTTGAGACCTCTGGCTTCTCTCACCTTTCCCCAGCCACGGCGGCTGGAGGTCTGGCGGGGCCGACCCTTATAACGGTCGAAGTGCCCCAACTCAAGTCTCAGTGGCTCGGCGGTACCGGTTCGAGGACGGTGATTTGCGCCTGGAGCGCCGGGTCCGACGGGTAGTCCTCGCTCAGCTGCAGAAAGTCCAGCCGCAGCAGGCGTCCGCCGCCTTCCGGGAAACCCGCGACCTCCTTCGCCAGCGTCTCCCGGCGATCCTGGAAGCCCTGCAGCGTCTTCTCCAAGCCGGCCGTCGCCCCCGGTTTCGCCATCTCGAGGCGCTTTCGCGTCGCGGCGATCTGCGTGTCCAGCACGTTGATCAGCTGCTGATCGCGCTCCTTCTGACCCAGCTCCGTCCAGGGACCGGGGTTCGACACGTCGAGCGCGAGGCGGCCGAGCTGGCGGCCCCGCTCGCCCGTCGGAATCAGGAAGGCGCCGCCATTTCGCTGCGGAATGCCGGCCCCCCGGCCTTCGTGTGACTGGAGGACGAGGTCGATGGCGTCCCCCGACTCCTTGGCGAGCTGAAGCGCATCCGCGTACGGCACCGCGGCCAGGGCGATGACCAGATCGACCTTCCCCTTGAGCTTCCGGGCCTCGGCGAGCGCGGCCGCGACCGGAGGATTGCCCCGCATCCGGGCACCGCTCTGCAGCGGCGAGATACCCAGGACCCCGACTCGGATGCCGGCGATCGAGGTCCGCATCGACGGCTCGAAGAGCAGCGCTCCCCGGTCGTCGACGAGGTTGGCCGAGAGCAGACGGACCTTCGCGCGCGCCGCGGTCTTCTTGAGAAACTCAGGGCCGGCGGCGAGATCCCGGGCGCCGACCGCCATCGCCACGGTGCGAAGCTGGCCCATCGAGCGCAGGATGAATTCCGCCCGGCGCCGGGAGACGTCGTCGGTCGACGCCGCCGTCTTGAACAGCGCATTGCCCGCATCGAGCACCAGGGCCGGCCCCTTTTGCCGCTCCTGATCGATCGCCGCCTTTCGCCTGGCAAGACCGCCAGTGGGGCGGTCCTTTCAACCGCAGGGACCGATCTCTCCCCCGTTGTCGCCGGTGAAGAGCAGAGTGAGCTTCTTCGAGGCGGCCGGCGCCAGGCCGGGGACGAGCAGCAGCGCGACCGCGAGGAGCCTGGCCGCCGCGGTCACCGCTTGACCTTCTTCGTGGAGGTCCCCGTTCGCTTCGACTTGTCCATCGCGGCCAGCCGCGCCTTGGCCTGCCGGGCGGCCTCGGATCGCGGGTAGGTCTTGACCACCTCTTCCAGGGCCAGCCGCGCCTCGTCGTTCATCTTGAGCTTGCCGAAGCAGTCGGCGGAATGCAGGTAGGCATTCGGTGCCGTGCTGTTCTTCGAGTAGTCCTTGATCACCCTGCCGTACTCGGCGAGGGCCTCGCGGCACTTGTCCTCCTCGAAGAACGTCTCGCCGCGCCCGAAGTGGGCATCGCCGGTGAGCGGGTCTTTCGGATACTTCCGGATGAAGTCCTCGTAGATCATCCGGGCGAGCGGGTAGTCCCCTTCCTTCGCTTTCCCATCCGCCACGGCGAGGTACAATTTTGGATCCGCCGGCTTGTGTAGCTCTTCGAATCTCCGGCGCGTCGAAGCTGCCTTTCCCGCATCCGTCGCCTGGAGATCCCCGAGCTTCTGATCGGTGTTTTCCTCGAACTTCTTGGTCGCCTTCTCGAGCTCGGCGATCCTGAACAGGTAGGTCTCGACCTGACCGCGAAGCTGGCCCAGATCCTCCACATTCTTCTGGAGCCGGACGCCGATGCTGGCATCGCTCTGGCGCGCGGCCCGGTCCAGGCTATCCAGCGCCTTGGTCACCTCGGCGATTTTCTCGTCGATCCTCGGGAGGGTGGCGGCGAGCTTCTGCTCCAGATCCTTGATCTCCTGCTCTTGACGCGCCGTCTTGTCCTCGAGCTCGCGGCCCCGCGATGCCGGGTAGAAGCACCCCGATGCGCCAAGGCCGACCACGCACAATGCGATCGAAAACCTCTTCATGGGCGCAGATCCTAGACGATCCTTGAGGTCTCTTCGAATGATCCGCGGCCGTTTTCGGCGGAAACAGCGTCCGCTCTTCGCTGGAGCTCGCCGCGGCCAACCCCGAGCCTGAGCGCCCGGTCGGGGCCCGGCGAAGCGGCGGGTGGCCCGGGGGCTCCGGACCATCCTTGCGCGTCCTTTCGCTACTTGCGTTTGATCTCCACCCGGCGATTGGCCGCCCAGGCAGCCTCGTTATGGCCTTCCACCGCGGGGCGGTTGAAGCCGTAGCCGACGGTGTCCTGGGACGATGATGGCACCCCCAGGTCGGTGAGGTACTTCTTCACCGCCCCGGAGCGTCGATTGGAGAGCTGGAGGTTGTATTCCTCGGTCCCGCGCTCGTCGGCGTGGCCCTCGATCGACACCCTCATCCGATTCTTCTTCAGGCAGTCGGCGTCCGTCGAGAGCTGCCGCTGCGCTTCCGACGTCAGCGAGGCCTTGTCGAAGTCGAAGTGGATTGGCTCGAACTTGCAGGCATCCGCGCTCTTCGTGGTGCAGACTCCACCCTGGCACTCCTGGCCGGACCCGCAATCCTCATCCGCGGCGCAGGTTCCCTTCGCCACGCAGCGATTGTTGAGGCACTTGCCGCTCGGGCAGTCGGTATCGCCGCTGCACTCGGAGGTGCACTTTCCGGCCGCGCAGCGCTGTCCCGACGGGCAGTTGGAGTTGGTGGTGCACTCCGGTTTGGGAACGCACTTGTTCGCCTGGCAGACGAAGCCCTGCTTGCAGTTGCTGTCCGCGCCGCACTCGACGCATTGGCCCTGGACGCAGACCTCGTTGTGTTCCTTGCACTGGTCATCGTTGTTGCATTTCGGGTAGGACGGCGAACAGCTGGCGAGCACGATGACTGAAAGAGCAGCAACCGAGACGATCAGAACTCTTCGCATTAAGTCCCTCCAGGAAGAGGGCCTGTAAACCGACGCGAGTCGAGAAGTCAAAGAATTTGTCAGTCGAGCCCCTGATGGCACCGACCGTCCTCATCGTCGACGACGAGAAGAACATCCTCCTCACCCTCGGGCAGGCGCTGCAACTTGCCGGCTACCAGACGGAGCTTGCCGCCAGCGGGAAGACGGCGCTGGAGATCGTCTCGGTCAAACCGATCGACGCCGTCCTGATGGACGTGAAGATGCCCGACCTGGATGGGCTGGCGGCGATCGAGAAGCTCTCCGACTTGCGGCCGAACATCCCGGTGATCATGATGTCCGGTCACGCGACGATCGACGTCGCCGTCAAGGCTACCCAGCTGGGGGCCCGCGACTTCCTGGAAAAGCCGATCGCCCGCGAGCGGCTCCTGGTGGCGCTTCGAAACGCCCTCTCCCATCAGGCCGCGCTGGACGAGCTCGCGCAACTTCGCTCCCGGGTGGGCGAGTTCGAGATGGTCGGAACCAGCGCGGCGATGCGAAGGGTCTACAGCCTGATTCGCCGCGCCGCGCCATCCGACGGGCGGGTGCTGATCACCGGCGAGAACGGGACCGGCAAGGAGATGGTGGCGAAGGCGATCCACCTCAACTCGCGACGCTCGGAGGGGCCCTTCATCCAGCTCAACTGCGCGGCGGTTCCTCAAGATCTGATCGAGAGCGAGCTGTTTGGACACGAGCGGGGGGCCTTCACCGGAGCGGTGAGCGCGAGGCGGGGCAAGTTCGAGCTCGCCAACGAGGGCACGCTGTTCCTCGACGAGGTGGGGGACATGGCCGCCTCGATGCAGGCGAAGGTCCTGCGCGTGCTGCAAGAAGGCCAGCTCGAGCGCGTGGGCGGAACGGAGACTTTCAAGGTCGACGTCCGGGTGATCGCCGCCACCAACCGCGATCTGGAGGCGGAGATCCGGCTCGGCCGGTTTCGCGAGGACCTGTACTACCGATTGAACGTGGTGCAGCTGCACTGCCCCTCGCTGCGGGAGCGGCGCGAGGACCTCCCCGACCTGATCGGGGCCTTCCTGAAAGAGGCGAGCGTTCGCAACGGGAAGCGCCCGCTGCAGCTTTCGGCCGAGGCCCTCGCCCAGATGACGGCGTACGACTATCCGGGCAACGTGCGCGAGCTGAGAAACCTGGTCGAGCGGCTGGCGATTCTTTGCCCGGGCCCGACGATCTCTGCCGAAGAGGCCGACGAGCTGTTGCCTCGGCCGCGGGGGCAGGCGGGCACCCGTAACGCGATGCAGCACCCTCTTCCTTCCGCAGGAATCACAGGCGGCACGTCACCGAGCCCGCATCTTCCGACGTCAGTCGAGGGCGGCGCACCGGCGAACCCGCATCTTCCGACCTCGGTCGCGGGCGGCGCACCGGCGAACCCGCATCTTGCGACCTCGGTCGCCGGCAGCGGGCCGCAGATCCCGCTTTCTCCGACTGGAACCGCCGGCGGCATGCCGCAGACCCAGGTTCCTCCGGACGGAACCGCCGGGGCCGAGCCGCAAAGCCCGCACACTCCGTCGTCAGTCGCCGGCCCATCGTCTGCGACGGCGCCCGGGACGGCGCCAACCGAGCCCGCTCCACCACCACCCAACCTGGCCTTCCGCGATCAGGTGGAGGACGCCGAGCGGGAGATCATCTTGAGGGCGCTCGCCTTCACCAAGGACAACGTCACCGAGGCGGCGAAGTTGTTGGATCTGGAACGGGGCCACTTCTACAAGAAGATGAAGGCGCTCGGGATCCGGCGCCGCGGCGGCGACAGGGAAGGCGGATGACCGGCGACGACCCGGCGGCGGATCTGGCGATCCAGATTCGAACCGAGCTCTCCGATCGCGCGCCCGAAGGATTTCACTTCACCGATCAGGTGATCCGCCAGGACGAGGCGCTCGGGCGGACCGCCGCCCGTCTCGAAACGCATCCGGATCGCTCCGAGGTGGAGCGCGCGCTCGCCCGGGCCCTCGAGGACGAGACCGATCGGTGGACGATCCTCAAGCTGCTCGAGCTCGCCGAGCGGCTGCAGCTGCTCGGCACCGCGCCCGCGCTGATGAAGCTCGCCACCTCCACCGGCGACGACGAGCGGTCGCGTTTCCTCGCCGGCCGGGCCTGCGAAGTCCTCTTGAAGCTGCCGCTGGATCTCGAGGATCGAACCCGGGCGAACGCCGCCTGCAAGGCGCCGCTGGAGCAGGTGGCCCGGTTTCGCCGGGGCGCGGATCGCGAGCGGGTGCTCCAGAGGCCCCGGCGCATCGAGTGGCTGCTGGTGATCGCCCTGCTCGCGCTGGCGATGGCCGCGCTGATTTTTGCATTCACCGCGCTCGGCCGAAGCTAAAAAGGCGCCGGAAGGCCTTTCCCTAAGGAGATTCATGAACGCGAATCGTCGAGCGATCCCCGCCCTCGCCATCCTGCTCGCTGCCTCGGCGATGGCCAAACCACCACCCACGCCCTCGGAATTTTTGGGGTTCGAGGTCGGCGGCGACCGGCGCCTGGCCGATTACAAGCAGATCGCCTCCTACTTCCGGGCGCTCGCCGCCGCGAGCGGAAGGATCCAGGTGGAGAACCTGGGGCCGACGACGCTGGGAAACGAGCTGATATTGGCGGCGATCTCCTCGGAGCAGAACCTGCGCGACGTCAAGAAGTACCAGGAGATCGCCCACCAGCTGGCGGACCCGCGGGGTCTTTCGCCGTCACAGATCGATGCGCTCATCAACGAGGGCAAGGCGATCGTCCTCGTCACCTGCAACATCCACTCGACCGAGATCGGGGCGAGCCAGATGGCGATGGAGTGGGCGCACGCGCTGGTCACCCAGAACGATCCGGAAACCCTGCGGCGCCTGGACAACGTCATTCTCCTCCTCGTCCCTTCGCTCAATCCCGACGGACAGATCATGGAGACCGAGTGGTATCGCAAGAGCCTCGGCACCCAATACGAAGGGATGCGGCTGCCCTGGCTGTATCACCACTACGTCGGGCACGACGACAACCGCGACTGGTTCATGCTCACCCAGAAAGAGACCCGCGCCCTGAACCGCGCGGTCTACTTCAAGTGGTTCCCCCAGGTCTGGCTGGATGAGCATCAGATGGGAAGCACCGGCCCGCGCATCTTCATGCCTCCCTATGCCGAGCCGGTGGCGAAGACCATCAACCCGCTCATCTGGCGCGGGGTGAACCTGATCGGCACCACGATGGCCTGGCGCCTCGAGGAGCAGAACAAGTCGGGGGTCATCCACGCCTACTCCTACGACGCCTACTGGCCGGGCGGGACCAAGAACACCGCCTGGTGGAAGAACATCTTCGGGCTGCTCACCGAGGTCGCCTCCGCCCGGCTGGCGACGCCGATCGAGATCCCGCCCACCGAGCTTTCCGGTGGCCGCAAGGGCCTGATCGAATACGGCCAACAGACGAACTTCCCCAACCCCTGGCCCGGCGGCCGCTGGAGGCTGCGCGACATCATGGACTACGAGCGGATCGCCTCCGACGCGCTCCTCGAATCCTGCAGCGATCATCGCCGCGACTTTCTGCGCGGCTCGAGCGCGATGGCCCAGGCCGCGATCGCCGCCGGCAAGCCGGGGGAGTACTTCCGGATTGAGGTGGAGCAGCGGGATCCGGTCACCGCGGCCGGGCTGGCCCATCTGATGGCCGAGCACGGGGTGGGCGTGCAGATGACCGGGGATGGAAAGGCATTCGTCATCGCCACCGCGCAGCCCTACGGCCGGTTCGTCTCCGAAATGCTCGGCGTGCAGCGCTATCCAAAAGTAAAGGCGACCGCGGGCCCGTCGATCATCACCCCTTACGACGTCGCCGCCTGGTCCCTGCCTCTGATGATGGGGGTCGAGGTGCAAAAGACGTCCCTCTCTTCGGCCGAGGCGAAGGCGCTCCGGCCGATCCAGGGGACCGATTGGCCCGCGGGCAGGGTCGACGGCGCCGGGCCGGTCTACGCGCTTTCCCACGACGCGAACAACGCATCGAAGCTGATCAACGCGGCCCTCAAGGCCAAGCGCCCCGTCTCCCTCGCCCGGGCCGATTTTTCGAGCGGCGGCGTCCGCTACCCCGCCGGCACCGTCCTGCTCGAGTCCGGCGGGGACATGAATCCGCTCGCGGCGAACCATCACCTGAAGCTCCAGCGCCTCTCGCCGGCGCCGGGATTGTCCCGGGCCAAGCTCCGCGAGGTCCGGGTCGGGCTCTACAAGCCCTGGTTCGCCTCGATGGACGAGGGTTGGACCCGCTGGCTGCTCGAGCAGTACGAATTCAATCTGAAGACGGTGGACAATGCCGCGGTGAAGGCGGGCAAGCTCAACGCCGCGTTCGACGCGATCATCCTCCCCGACGTCCAGAAGGAGGTGATCGTCGAAGGCAAGCCGAAGCGCGAAGAGGATTCGATGAAGTACTTCACCGACTTCCCCGCGGAGTATGCGAACGGAATCGGCAAGGAGGGCACGAAGAACTTGAAGGACTTCGTCACCAACGGGGGAACGTTGATCGCGCTCGCCGGTTCGGGGGATCTGCTCATCGACGAGTTCAACATTCCCGTCCGCAACGTCCTCGCCAAGGCCAAGCCGGAAGCGTTCTCCTGCCCCGGCTCGCTTCTTAGAATCGAGGTTCAGCCCGGCCATCCGGTCACCTACGGGATGCCGGCGGAGACCGCCGCCTTCGTCAACGAGGCGATCGCCTATCAAACCGTGCTTCCCGGAGAAGAGATGCAGCGCACCGTGCTCGCCTGGTATCCGGAGGATTCGGAGGACGTGCTTCTGTCGGGGTGGATCCACGGACCGGAAAAGCTCGCCCGCCACGCGGCGGCGGTGGCGTTGACCTACGGCAAGGGGAAGATCGTCCTCTTCGGTTTCCGCGTCCAGCACCGGGCGCAGACCGAAGCGACCTTCAAGCTCCTCTTCAACGCGATCCACTGGGCCGGGATGAGCTGAAAGACATGGTGCCGATTTCGCTCGAAGGGAAAACGGCGTTGGTGACCGGCGGCTCGCGCGGAATCGGCCGGGCCACCGCGATCCTCCTCGGCCGCGCCGGAGCGCAGGTAGCGGTAGGGTTTCAGAGCGACGAGCGCGCCGCGGCCGAGGTCGTTCAATCCATCTCCAGCCAGGGAGGACGCGCCGTCGCGCTGCGGGCCGATCTCGCCCAGTGGTCGGGGGCGGAGAAGCTGGTGAAGGATTGCGCCGAGCAGCTCGGAGGCCCGGACATCCTCGTCGCCAGCCATGGCATCTGGAAGCGGGCGCCGATCCACGAGATGACCGAGGCCCAGTGGGACGAGACGGCGGACATCAACCTCAAAGGGATCGTCGCGCTCTGCCGCTACTGCGGGGAGAGGATGCGACTTCGCCGGCGCGGCGCGATCATCCTGATCTCCTCCACCGCGGGACAGCGGGGAGAGGCCGAGCACAGCCACTACGCGGCGACGAAGGGAGCGATCATCAGCTTGACCAAGTCGCTCGCGCCAGAGCTCGCGGCCTTCGGGATCCGTGTGAACTGCGTGGCGCCTGGCTGGGTGGAGACGGACATGGTGCGCGACGTGATGGCCGATCCGCGCCAGCGCTCGGCGATCGCGGGGGTGATCCCGCTCGGCCGGATCGGCAAGCCGGAGGAGATCGCCGGCGCCGCTCTCTTCCTCGCCTCGGATCTGTCCAGCTTCACCACCGGGGAGATCTTGAACGTCAACGGCGGCGCGGTGCTCGTCGGCTAGAGTCGGCGGCGGCGGTGCTCGTCCGCGCGGCGGTGCACTCGGCTGGAGGGCGCCGCGGTGCTCGTCCGCGAAAAGTCCGCGGCGGGATGCTCGCCGGCTAAAACGGCGCGGGGTGCTCATTCGCTGACGGTCACTCGAGGGCGAAACCGCGCCCAGATCAGCTCCGAAGCCAGGTGGATATTCCCACGGCCGTTCGATCACCAAGGACCCGTCTTCCGAAACGCGATCGAGCTGCGCGTGGCTGTGCAGCCGCGTTTGGCACAGCTCTTTAGTCTCCAGCGGCCCGCAGCCGGCTGGGAGACTCAGTCGCCTTGTTTTGAGCGGCGAGAGGTTTTGTAAGAAAGTGACGTTTTTGGCTCAGGATTCATCACTTCTCTCCGTGCTGTCGCGAGCGAGAAGCCATATCGATTCGGCGTAACGAAGCCGGCCGTATCCACGCCCAAGCGTGAGCCAGCCGGGGTCTCCGTTGCGTTTG
>Ga0070708_100003673_pt1 | contig 12040 bp, 14 predicted proteins | sample KBSK5503metaG_FD_65469 | JGI IMG/M metagenome (GOLD analysis project Ga0070708, IMG submission 65469) | Corn, switchgrass and miscanthus rhizosphere microbial communities from Kellogg Biological Station, Michigan, USA - KBS K5-50-3 metaG | ecosystem: Host-associated > Plants > Roots >...
AGCCGCGGCCGGCCCGGCAGGACGCTCCTGGCTGGTGCTATCACGCTCCGTAAAGGAGCGCCTCGGCATGCTAGCCGCGCCCGACCCGCCCAATTGCGCGGCGAGCGTCGCCGAGGGCAGCTGGTGCCGTTCTGGGCGGGTAGCCGCAGCGAGGTCTACCCCGCTGGTGCCGGGGCGGATGGGTCGGTCTGCCACAGGCCGAACTCGTTGCCCTGCGGGTCCCGGCAGGTCACAAACCAGCCCATGCCCGGCACTGGGCTCGGCTGGTTCGCCTCGCCCCCCAGCTCCCTGACGCGCGCGGCACCGGCGTTGATGTCGTCCACGTCGAAGTAGGCACGCGTGCCCCGCTTGCCGGGCTCCATGTTGGTGATCGCCAGGCCCCCCTGGTCGCTGATGCGTGTCATGTGGTACTCAAACGGGCCGGGATAGGACTCGAACTGCCACCCGAACAGCGAGCCCCAGAACTCGCGGCTCTTGGCGGTGTCGTCGGCTGGGATCTCGAAGTGCACGATCTGACCGGGCATGGGCCCTCCCCCTTTCATCGATGGGACCCGCGGACGTTTCACGTTCCACACTGAATGCATGACGACGCTGCAGAGCGCCGCACGGGGACGCGGCCATCCACGGCTTGACGCAGTCTACGCCGCCGGATCTTGAGCATCGTGTAGCGGGCTGGCATCGCGGCGCGACTTCGCGACCTGGCTGTCCGCCCGGGCCAGCACGCGGGCCGGTCGGCGTTTACTGCTCGCGTTGCTGGTCGTGGGCTAAGCGCATGTCTGATGCGAGTCAGAGCGTGCGAGCGAGATCTGCAGCGATGTCTTGGAGCCAGCGCAACTGTTCGCGCTGGTCCGGCCTGCACCGCTGCAGCCCCGGCAGGATCACCTTCGGGTCGGCGAGGCCGTAGGCGTCCACGAACGTGTGCAGCCGGGCCGGCAGGTCAGGGAGCGGGCTTGGCCTTGCCTTCCATGTCACCCCGCGGCGACCTCGACACCGCGTGCCGGTCAGGACCCGCGCCGCCGGGCTGTCCGGGCGGGTAGGCGCCAACAGCGCACCGGCCAGCCACTCTCCAGCAGGTACCGCACTACCGTGCCGCCCTGGCGCCCGGCCGCGCCGGCCGCCAGAACCGGCTTGCTGTCGTTAGGTGGCAGTTTGCGCTCCTGGGCTCCTCGGCTGCCTTCTGATCAATCCAGAGGCCCGGTGACCTGGCCAACCTCGAGCAGGTGCCCGTCCGGATCGCGGAGGTAGGCACGGATCTCGGGTCCGTGATCTTTGGGTTCCGTGAGGAACTCGGCGCCTTTGGCCGACCACTCCTCGTAGATCCTTGCGATGTCCGCCACGCGCACGTTGAGGAACCCGCTGGTAAACCCGGGATCGGTCGGCGTGCCCAGGCTGACGCCCGGCTTGTCGGCGGTGGGACCGCCGGCGGTGGTGAGGGTCAGCCATGTGTTGGCGACCTTCATGATGACCGGGTCCGGCTCCAGCAGCACCTGCCCGCCGAGCAGCGACCGGTAGAACTCCCGGGATCGCTCCAGATCGGCGACAACGAGCACATGGGTGAGGACGAAGCCCTCCTTCGGTGCTGGAAAGTCGTCTAGATTCATGCGGTATCCTCCGTTGCTGGGAAACCGGGCCCTGTCAGCTGGCCAGCCATTGGTAGGCGCGGTCCCGGCTGGCGAACCATCCGGTGGGGAAAGTCGCAGGGCCTTCAGGCGCCGGGTCGGCACCAGACTCGACAGTCGGGAACGGAGCACCTTCGCCGGTGATGAAGGCGAACTTCGTGACGCCCCCGGCGTTGTAGTGCGGAATGATCTCCTTATCGCGCCAGGCCATCATGTCATCGGCCCACCGGTGCAAGAACTCGGTGGTGTCCACGATGAGCAACCGCGGCTTGCGCTTCTCGGTCTCGGCGGCGAGCAGCGCCATCGTGTCTCTGGCCTGCGCCTCGGTGGCGTCCTTGGTGGTGGGCAGCCACTTGAGCTCGAGGGTGTTCCACTCGTCGTGGTGGGTGATCACGCCGTATTCGGTGCTCGCGACTTCGATGGGCATTTCGCTGTTCCTTTCGTTCATCAGGTCGGGTCACGCGAATCGATCATGGCCGAGTTGAGTGACTCGGCCATGATCGCTCTCCTATTTGATGGACCGGATGCTGGGCGGCTCATCGGGGTCAATCCCGAGCCTGGTCCCGGTCTCCACCAGCGCCTTCAGCCGGGTGCCGACAAGCTCCGCCCACCCGCGCGACATGCCATCGGCTACCGCGGCCTCCACCACGCCGATCGCCCGGAACGAGAACCGCACGAGGGTGCTGGCACCGGACTCGGCCAGGTCGAAGGCGGCCACACCGACGCCGACGCCCATGTGGAACGAGCCGGTCAGCGCCAGGTGCTCGTCCGGCGCCCAGCCGGTCACCGACGCGATCACCTGCCCGCCGTTGTCCCACCGCTCGGTGAACAGCCCGCCCAGCCGCGGGTCCAGGGCCAGGGAGATGGCCCGGGCGGTCACGAACGGGTGTCCCCACCAGCCGCCGACGTCTTTGGTCAGCGCGGCGAACACCGCGGCGGGCGTGCCGGCGATCTCGATGTCCAGCGCTACGTCCATGGTCGGCCGGATCTGTTCCATGCGCCTGCCTTCCGCCTCGACGGTGTCTTGCAGCCGCAGCAGCGCGGAAGCGAACCCGGCCGCCGCCGGATCGGCCCACCGCCGCTGCAGTTTCTGCAGCGGGACCGTGTTCAGGTAGTGCCACCGCTGCCTGCCCCGCTTGCGGCTGACCGCGAGCCCCGCCTCGGACAGCACCTCGAGGTGGCGCATCACCGCGATCCGCGATATCGGGAACTGCGCCGCGATCTCGCCGGTTACCCGCGGGCGCTCCCGCAGCAGGTCCAGGATCCGGCGGCGGGTCGGGTCGGCCAGCGCCCGCCACAGCGGGGCGGTGTCTTCCTCCAGCCCGCGTTCCAGCGGCACTGCGTTGCCGGGCATACATGTAACAGTAGCATTACATATTAGCGCTGCGCCAGGGCCCGGGACCCGAAGCGGCATGAGGGTTAGGCCACCAGCCGAGTCGCGCTCGCTTTGGTGCCTGCGTCGTTCACCGGCCCTTCCGCGGGCCGGTGAACTGACTCGGGGCCAGCCTCGACGGTGGACCCCGGGTAGTTGGGTGTTACTGCGGAGGCAGGCTCTCGAGCACCAGGGGATTCTCGTTCGCCAGGAGGTCGCCGAGCCCCACATGGTCGAGCGAAAGGTCCCAGAAGAACGTGAGAACCCAGTTGTTGTAAATCTTCGTTCCGCTTGGCAGGCGAATCTCCTCGACGTCCCGGCCGCAAGCCTCCCCGATCGTGGTGCTGATTTGCTTGAGCAGTCTCCGCTTGGCGCCGGGCTCGAGGCCCGGAGGGACGGCGAGGGTGCAGATCGGGCGCATCGGCACGTTCTCGATCCGACCATCCTGGCTCACCGCCTCGTCCGGCCATTCCCTGATCAGAACACGAGTATCAGGAATCGGCCACGCCTCGTGGATCGCTTCGTACATCTCCGTGAAGATCTTCCTTTTGGCGCCGTCATTCACGCCAGTCGGAATGTCGATGTAGGCCACCGGCATGTCTCTCTCCTCTCTTGGTCTCCCGCATTTGTGAGAAGGTAATGAAGGGTGACGATCGCGCTTTCAACCACGACCATTTACTGCGCTGAGGACAACAACCCGAGCGCCGTGCAGCGGTTCGTGGAGTTGACTGTAAGGATTGCGGACCCAAGACCCTGCAGAGAACTCAGACAACTGCATCCTCCCGATATCAAGGGCCCTGCCCGCACACGACCGCGGCAGGAGTGTCTGCACTACCTCTTTCTCCGGTGCGACCCAGGCCCAGCGGGCCGCGCTCGCGGCTCGCCGATCGCTCGCGAATTCGACTCGGCGGCTACCCACCTTCGGCCGACCCGGTCTCCACCAACGCCTTCAGACGAGACGCCACCAGCGTGGTCCATCCGCTCTCGATGTCCTCGGTGATCGCCGGATCGATCGGGCCTACCGCCCGGAACGCTAAGCGCACCAGCGTTCGGGCCGGCGCAGTAGGCGGAGGAGTCCCGAGGCGAAGCCGGCCTCGACCGGTCCAGCCCAGCGTCGGCGCAGCCGCTCCAACGGGACACCGTTGAGACAGTGCCGACGCTCCCGGCCCGCTTGCGACTGGTGATCAGTCCTGCCTCGGCCAACACCTCCAAGTGGCGCGTCACCGCGATCCGCGAAATCGGAAAAGCCGCCGCGATCTCGCCCATGATGGCCGGCCCGGCCCGCAACAGGCCCCGGATGCGCCGACGGGTCGGATCGGCCGGCGCCCGCCACAACGACGCCGTCTCGGCCTCCAATGGCCTGGTGCTCTCCAAGATGGTTCCCATACATGTAATACTAGAATTACGTAATGGTAGGATTACATATTAGCTCCCGGAGCGCAAGAGGCGAGCCCTGCCTAGGCGTCGCGTTGGACGCCGCGCCTTCACCGCCGGGTGGCGGGCGCGACACGCGAAGCGGGCATCAGCGGCATGTGGAGCCGACGGGACGCGGCTGGAGCTGCCGGCCGGTCCGCCGCGCAGATCGCCTATCGCCGCAGTGCGCGTCATGATCCATCTGCTGTGGCTGCCGGCCTTCCGGTTGGTTATGACCGCCCCGTCATAAAGATCGTTATGTGGTCCAAGGCGGGAGCGTAAATGCAGGCGGCTCCCAGCAACCGGGCCGGTCAGGGGCTTCTGGATAGCCGGGCGAGGGACAGGACGAAGATCGATGACAATAGCCAGCCGAGGAGCGTCGCGAGGTTGAGCCACCACAGCATGAGTTCGCCGCCGCGCACGTGCGGGTCCGGATACCAGGCGGATCGTTGATCGAGTGCGATCAGCGGGATCACGGTGTCGATCGCGTACAGCACCGGGCTGAAGCAGCGCACCTCGCCGTTTCCGCATGTATCGGCGGGCGGTGAGCTACTGCGGGCTGCCGAGCCCGATGCCACTGGGCCGGCGGAGGTCGCCAGCAGGCCACTCGTCGCGTACACGTCGCCGTTGCCGTTCGTCGCCCGCAGCGTGGCCTGGCCCGCGGGCACTTCAAGCGAGGCGGCGACGAGGACGAGCAGCACGGCCAGCAGCCACAGCACGCGCGATGGCCGGTACCCGTAGCCGATGGTCGCGTAGAGAGCGTCAATCGCGCGTCGCGGCCACCTCGCGCCGGGCCGGCCGACCTGCCGGGCATGCCGGCGCTGGGCTATGAGGATCTGCTCGGCCTCGCTGGTGTATCCGTGCTGCCGGAACACCCTGGCTGCCTGCTCGTACGCCCCGGAGTCAAACGCCGTCTGGCGGCTCAGCCAGGCGCGCCTCGCGGCTTGATCCCAGACTCGCTTCGGCTGCGCGCCCTGGGGGTTCTCGAAGCGGTCGTAGGTCAGGCCGGCGATGGCGAAGCGCTCGGGCCATGTCGCCGGATCGTCGGCAAGGAACGTGGTGGCCGCGTTGGTGAAGTCCACGCTCGGCGAGACCGCCTTCCAGCCCAGGTCGATACCGCCGCGCGCGGTCGCAGATATCGCCTCGATCGCGTGCCCGTGCTCGTTACCCGGCGCGGGGGCGGGGCAGGTGAACGAGCCGCCAGTGAGCTGCAGACGGCCATCAATGATGGTCCGGTTGAGCGCAACCAGCCCGGTCGAGGTGAAGCCGTTGATCAGCCGGACGGGTCCTTTGATGACGGCTTGACTGAGGCGGAGTGAGTTTCCGCCGGGATTGTGCAGCTGCGCGCCGGCGGCGCTAAGGTTGCCCAGCGTGGCGCCGCGGAAGGTGACCCGTCCGCCGTCTGTCCGCAGGCCCTCTAGGTCGACGTCGCCGTCGACGATCATCAGGCTCCCGCGGACAAGGGTCTGGCGCTCGGGCTGGCTCATCTGGCAGTGCAGCGCGAGTGTTCCGTGAATGACCGCGCCGGCCAGCTGGATGGCACCTTCGACAACCGCCTCCTGGTCGACTCGGAGAAGGGCACGGATCTCGGCGTTGGTCAGGTCGAGGGCCGTGCGGCCAGGGGCGCGCAGAACGCAGCTCTCGCCGATGGAGATGCTGCTCATGTCGGCCATCGACAGGTCAATCCGGCCGGTCACCTCGCAGCGTCCCGCTAGCATCACCTCCGCGCCGACCGACAGGCGGGCGGCGCTGAGCGCTGTACCGATTAGCGCAGGCATCGCGTAGATGCTGCCCGTCGGCAAGTCAGCGGGAACTTCGACGGTCGCATTGCGGATGAGGACTCGCCCGGAGATGCGGGCGCTCGCCATGTCAAAGCGTCCGCAGATCACCGGCCTCCGCCCAGCCGCGTCGTCGATCAGGAACACGCTGCCGGCGATGGCCGCGTCCTCAAGATCAACGGCCGGCCCATCCGATGACTCGATCTGCGCTCCGGTGAGGTCGAGCGAGCCGCCTACGCGGGCGCCCATCAACCTGATTTCTCCCAGCGACTTGAACTGGTGAATCAGCCGGATGGCGCCGCCCACATGGATTCGGTCTGCCTGGATCGAGCGACCGCCCTGGCCGTCGATCGTGGCACCGACGCAGTGCAGGCGACCGCCGATCTCTGATTCGCACAGCCAGATCGCCGACCGCTTCGACGTGCTCACGCTCGTCCAGTGCACGCCAGCCACCTGCGAGCGCGACAGGTCAAGGTCGCGGCGCAGCCGCAACCCGTTGCCGAGCAGGCCAGGCAGGCGCGGGCAACCGGTCAGCGACAACTCGAAGAGCTCAGCACCCTCCACCACCGGCGCGGAGTCGAATTCGCAGCCATCGAAGCGGAGCGGGAACGGCACCGCCAGCCCGGCCAGATCCAGGCACCCGGCAACGACCGCGTTGTTCAGCCGCAGCCCGCGCGGATCGATCTGGCCCTTGAGCTCATGACAGCACTTGCGCAGCACAGCGGCCTGCACAGCGCGCTTCACTCCATCCACTGCTCCCTCGACGACGGCTCCGCCCTGCCATGCGCCAATAAGCTCGGCCTCACCGATTTCATCCATCACACGCTCCCAGGCCGATACAGAACCGGGCCTGCGCTCACGGGCGCGGCGGCCGAGCCCATTCCGCTTACCCTGCCATCAACATGAGCGGGTGACCTAGCGCGTCGTATGGCCAGCACGGTTGGCATCAGGGCATCCGGTGCCTGCACCAACTGCGCGTGGCAGGCCGCGGGCGGCAACCTGGCACTTTCCTGACCCGATCGAGTGTCTCGTAGTGGAACTACCTCAGTGCGGCTGCCGGGATCGAGGCCACCGGCAGCCACGCCGGACCCGCCAGTGTTGGCGCTTGTGACGGGCAGTGGCCACAAAACCAATTCGAAGATCGCGAAATGCGGTCCGACCACGTCACGCTCCGTCACGAGACATCATTTACTTCGGCGCGCAGTCCCGCCTAATTGTTATGGGCGGCCAGCGTCCTCTCGATGATCATCACCCGAGGAGCGCAGATCAGGTCGATCTGGCACGCTACAGCCTCCGGCGACAGGTTTCGGAGTCAAGTAGCCGATGAGCGGAACCCGTTCCGAACTTCGAAACCAACTACGCGAGTTCGACGCGCGGCTTAAGTGAGGCTGGTCCATAGGCCGAGCCCGGTGAAGAACTCTTCGACCTCGTCGAGGTCGACGTCGGCGTTCTCCGCACGGTCGACCACGGGACCGGCCACCCACCACTCTGCTCCTGGCAGCCCGGCCGAGAGGTACGCCCGCGTACCCGGTCGGTAGGTTCGCTGCGGGTCTCGGGGCTCAGCGAGCACCAACCCGTGAGCTGGCTCCCATAGGCTGACGGACCTGCCAGCTCCCTCTAGCACAACTGCGTCGAACCAGCGCCAGACGACGACAGCGGAGCCATTGGCCGCGGTGGCAACAGCCACCAGATGACCCGGAGCCACCCGCTCGGCTCGAGGCTTGGGAAACGGGTGGGCGTAGGGCACCACCGCCCGCTGACCTGCAGTGAACACGGTGCATGCATCTTCAGTGGTGCTGAGGACGATGGCTTTGCGCAGCCGTCCACCGGGCGCATCTCGGTTCATTATGAGTGCCATACCGCCATCTTGCCGGAATTGGCGCAGGGTACCCTCCGGTCCACAAGTAGCCGCTACGAGTGGGCTCAAGAGGTGGCGGGTTCCGGACAGTAGCACCACAGCCCGGACGTGATTTAGCGTTGCGCCATGGAGGATGCATCCATGCGGGTCTCGGATGCCGAACGCGAGCAGGCGGTCGTCTCGCTGCGCGATCATCTTCTCGCGGGGCGCTTGACGCTCGACGAGTTCTCAGAGCGGGTCGAGGCCGCCCTCCGGGCCCGCGTCAGCGGGGACCTGTCACGGGTCCGGGAAGACCTGCCTGAGATCCCCGCTGAAGCAGCCCGTTCGCGCCGCAAGCCGGCCCGCTTCACCGCGGCCTTGTTCGGTCATGTCGCGCGTCGCGGACGGATCAGGCTACGCGGGTGGACCGTTGCCGCCAGCTCACTTGGAGACCTCGACTTCGACCTGCGCGAAGCCACCATCGACCATCCGCAGACAGCGGTTACCGTCTTGGTGGCTTTCGGCAACGCCGACGTCTACGTGCCGGAAGGCGTCAACGTTGACGTCAGCGGGATCACCATCTTCGGTCATCGCCGCGAGTGGGGCCGCGACATCGGCCGCCCGGACGCCCCGGCGGTTCACGTTCGCGTGCTCGGCTGCTTCGGAACAGTCGACGTATGGCGAGTGCCGCACGATATGCACGGCAGCTACAGCGACATCTTCCGCCAGCTGGAAGAGCGCCAGCGTCAGCTTCCCGCGTGAAACAGCCAGATGGGCGCTGGACCGCCATCGGCCGGGGCCGAAAGGAGCCAGCCAGGCTGGCGTGCAGGGCTAAGCCCTCTAGGACCGCATAGTGATCTTGATGTTGCCGGGGCCGTGCCTGGCGACCTCCTTCATGCCGAGCCGCTGGTAGAGAGCCTGGGCGCGGTGGTTGACGGTGAGCACGTCAAGGACGAGGTCTTGGCCCTTCCGGCTGGCCTCGTCGATGAGCGCACTGATGAGGCGGGCGCCGATGCCGCGGCCTTGATGGCTGGGGTGGATTTCGATGCGGGAGAGGTAGATCTCGGCGGGACGGCGCTCGACGTGCAGCATGCCGATGTCTGCGCCGCCGGCGGTGATGATCTGCCAGCGGCCCGGGTCGAACCCGCGGGCGTGGAAGCCGCGCTGGCGCTGCTCGTCCCATCCCCAGATCGCGGTGATGTAGCCGCCCATCGCTGCCTTGTGCAGCTGGAAGCAGAACTCGCTGTCAGCGGGGGTGGCCGGCCGCAGCGCGATGCCGGTCACGCGGCGGCCCGTCCGGGCACGGGGACGCCCAGGGAAACCGCGTGTCGGCCGGACATACTCTCATGGCGCCTTCTGTGAAGGGCATTGTCAACAGCGCGGTCCCGGCGCTGCTGAGAATGCGCCGACGCTGATTGGCGTCAACGTCGTCCGGCGACGCGTGAGCCGATTCACTCTCGTGCCGCCGTCGGGAGCGTTGGGATGTGGCCGGGGCTCGCTCCTGGATGCGCAGCTGGCTGGCGGGTGTCAGGGCGGCGGCCAGGGCCCGATCGGCTTGCCGATCTCCCACTCGTGCCCGAACGGATCGACGATCCGGCCGAGACGCCAGCCGTGCTCATCGCAAACGGCGGACTTCTCCGTGGCGCCGGCGTCGATTGCCCGCCGCATCACGGCATCGGGATCATCGGCCACCAGCAGGGTCCGGCTCGTCGCGCCGCCTATCGCCCGCGGGCTGAATCGTCCGCTGTCCGGCCCGGCCGCTGCCACCCAGAACGCCGCCTGGCCGACGGCGAGCTGCGCGACGATGTCATCGCCCTGCCCGGCCTGGTGAAGGACGCGTGCCCCGAACGCGTCCGCATAGAATGCGACGGCCTGGCCAGCACGCTCGACCCACAGCTCCGGCTGGATACTCGTCATCCGCCCACTGTCGCAGCTCAAGGCGGACAGCAGACAGCAGATACTGCCGCGTGCCGAATCGTCCGCTCATAGCCGCTGACGTGATGAGCTCGGCCGAGATGAAAATGACTGCTGCCCGGGACGGGCGGGTAGCTGGAGCCTTCGGCGGGTGCCGTTTCCGGTGCGCCGGGGGAGGATGGCCGCTGGTGCTGCCCCGGTGGCGGGCGGGCCGCGGCTGGGGGAAGGCTGGCCGGTGGGATCGCTGCGCTGGGCGGAGTTCAAGCTGCGGGGACATGCGGCCGAGATCACCGGCGACGCTCTGCGGACCGCGACCGCGGACAGCATCGAGACGGTCAGCGGCTGGCGGCCGCCGCGAACCTGGCTGTACCTGGCCGTCACCGTGCGGGCCGCCGCCTGCCTGGCATGGGCTGGCGAGCAGATGACGCTGACCCGCCGGGATGGCGACCACGGGCTCCGCGGGCCCGAGCGCCGGCGCCTGGACCCGGACGCGGGAACATACCGCGGCCAGGGAGGGTAGCCACCCGGACGCCGCCGCAGCCTCCGGAGCGCCGCCGAGTCATCCGAAGCCGAGCGCGGGCTTGGCTCGGAGTTGCTCAGCAACGCCCGGTCATAGCCGCGGTCAGCGTGATGATGCGATACCGATGCGGGTCCTGCCGTTGCGTTGCCGGCGGCCGTTAGCGTGATGCTCGTGGTGATGCGCCGAGAGCCCGTCCAGGGGACGGCTGCGCCGGAACGGAGCTACTGATGGCAGCAGACGGCGGGAGGATCCACGCCGATTCGCGCCCGACACTGGCTGGCCGCCGCGTCAGGCTCCGGCCAGGCCAGCCAGATGACGCCCAGCGGTTGCGCGCGATCTTGGCTGAGTCGTCTGTCTCACGGTGGTGGGGCGAGCCGGATCCGGTGACGGTTATCGAGGAAGACCTGCAGGGCGGCGGCTCATCGGTGCTTCTGGTGGTAGAGATCGACGGGCAGGTCGCCGGGGGCATCCAGTACCACGAGGAGAACGACCCGATGTACCGGCATGCCGGAATCGACATCTACCTCGGCAGCCGTTTCCAGGGACAGGGCGCGGGACGCGAGGCTATCGGGCTACTTGCCAGGTTCCTGTTCGGCCAGCGCGGTCATCACAGGCTCACGATTGACCCGGCGGCCGCTAACGAGCAGGCCATCCGCAGCTACGCCGCAGTGGGTTTTCGCCCTGTCGGCGTCATGCGCCAGTATGAGCGCGGCGGCGACGGCCATTTCCACGATGGCCTGCTGATGGATCTGCTCCGCGGCGAACTGGCCGAAGGCTGGTAGGAGTCATCCGGGCGCGGACATTTGCTCATGCCACCAATCGCGATCACCGCATACCGCAGAAGCGCCGGCCTGGCCGGAGCAGCTGCAAATCGGATGCGCTCTCATGCCGCGCAGCGGATGGGTCGATGGCGTGCGCTATCAGGCTCCGGCCGCGGTGAGGATTGCCGTCGCGCGTTCCGCGGCCAGCCGGACACGGCTGACGGGATCTTGCCTCAACTCTGCGACTGCGGCCAGCGCCTCGCCGAGCAGCCGCCGGGCAACGACCTTCGCGGCCATCTCCCTGACCCGCCACGCCTCATCTGCCAGTGCATCCAGCACGGCCACCCGTGCCATCTCGTCCCAGGCATACAGCAGCGCCCTGGCCGCCCAGACCCGCAGCCAGTACTGCTGGCCGCCATCGAGCACCGAGCGTGCCCCGGGACCGCCAATAGCAAAGACAAGCGCGTCATCTGCGTCCCTCCGCCCGAGCAGCCGGACACAGCATGCCACCACCTCGGCCGTGCCGCGGCGGCCACATTCCAGCTCGATACTCTCCTTCGGAGTCAGCCCCCAGAGCGAACGCGACGGCATGTCTCAGTGTGACACCACGCATCCGGCCAGCAGCGTAAGGCGTTATGCACCGCCCAAAGCGCCGTCGCACCCGCCTGGCCCAGACCCGCACGCTCCGTTGAGAGGAACCCCGGGCCAGTTGAAAATAGAACCCATCCGGTCATGCCGCGAACTGCGCGCACGGTGATGAGTCTTGGAGCACCGCAAGGAGCGGTCGTCACGGCGCAGTCAGCGGCCGATCGTGGATGGTGCGCTT